>JAABUV010000783.1_pt1 | contig 47838 bp, 78 predicted proteins | sample 5559971 | NCBI WGS metagenome assembly JAABUV01 (sample SAMN10711881, study PRJNA513362) | rock metagenome | isolation source: Antarctica rocks | place: Antarctica: Victoria Land, Knobhead nord | collected 2015-12-19 | reverse complement strand
GGAAGGTACAAGCCAGAGGTAGCGTCTTGGCATGCATGCATAATTTTGCTTACATAGATATACGCGCCGTTCAGGTGGGCCAACACCCTCTGTTGACCACCCACAGCCCCAGGCGCACTGCTGCACTAAGACTCAGCATTTAAATGACCAGCGTTTCCTGCAGGACCTGGAGACTGCAGCAGCCTGATTCCCTGACGCAAGTATTAGCTATGTGCAGGTGCACATCAGGTACAGCGCTGAGTTTCTACAGGGGGTGTTGCAGACATGTGATGAGCAGAGGTAGCACAATGCAGCTGTCCACCCGCTGCTCGCACGATGAGGACGGGAGCGCCGCTATCTGATCGGCCTGTATCTGTCTGGCTGCATTTTAAAAGTGCCACCCTAGGCCAGCCCAGCAACGCGCCTCTACCTGAGATATAAGTGCCCAGGTAGTTCAATAGATAGTGGGGCCATAGCTGTAGAGTGTTCATCATAGCTCCACCAAGCTCTGCGCACAGCGCCTCACAGGTATACGCCAAATCCTATCATACATGCTGCTTTCTCTTGTGATGTGTGGATACAGGTGTAGTACTTGTTCAGAAATAGAGATGTTTTAGGCTTCCTGTTGTTGGTGTTGCGCAGGCGGCGCCACGTATGCCTCTGGGAGCGCTGCCCTTCAGCCAGGGCGTTTCCTGTGTCGGCGGTCGTTCGCTGTGGCGGCCTTGGCCTTGGACGCCATGGCCGCTTGCACAGCAGCAGCATAGCGCTGGAGGTTCAAACCGTTCGAGAGCGCTGCTGCGGCATGTGGACAGAGGGGGGCGCTGCGGTAGCCGGGCCAGCGCGCTTGTAGTTGCAGCGCATGTAGTTGCAGCGCCACTGCATGCTCACGCTGTTGGAAGCCCTCCAGGCTCCCGGGCGGAAGTACAGCAGCCCGCTGAGGAACTGAGCGCACGGGGCCTCGCCAGCGAGACCAGCGTGCGCTCCCAGCGCGACACGGCGGCCAGCCGCGAGGCCAGGCCCTTGGCGGGCGCCCGTGCTGCCGGCGCTTACGGCCCAGAGGAAGCTCAACAGCGGCCGGCTCCTTCCCCGGCAGGCGTCGCTGAAGGGGCTGACGCCTCGCACACAGCACACGTCCGCCGGGACGGCAGCGGCGGTGAGGCTGCGAGGTGTGCTGAGCTCGAGGGCGACGCTGGCGCTGCAAGGCCTGCCAGCGCTGGCAGCAATGGGGCCAGCCACGCCGAGACGCATAGCGGCAGACAGCGCTTGGCTGGCGACGGGAACGGCTGCGGCGCAGGCCCCGCGCAGGCGGCTGAGTGGGGCCAGTTGGCGCTGCGGGAGGCCCCAGGGCGCAGGCTTACCTTGTGTGCGGGCGAGGCTGAGCGCTCGGAGGGCACTGTGGGGCCCTTGGAGCCGGCTGCGGGCGCCCTAGGCGCCGGCGAGCCCTGCCCGGATCAGTTGAGCAGGCAAGCGTGGGCTGCGCCCGATGGGGAGCCGGCGCGGCCTGGTACACAGGCGCCGTCTGAGTTGACAAGCGGTCTGTTGGAGGCTGGGGAGGGCCTGCCGACAGCAGGCCCGGGCCAGGTCGAGGAGAGCTCGACAGAGCAAGGGCGGGCTGTGTGCGGGGAGGCCGGGCGGGCGCCAGAGATCAGCTCAGCAGCAGGCGCGCCAGAGCCATCCCAGAGCGCGGGCCCGAGCGGGCGGTGGGCAGGCCTGTCAGAGGCCGAGCAGCTGCGGCGGCAGCGCATCAGCGACGCCAACCGGGGCCGGCGCGCTTGGAACACTGGCCGGTCGCACTCGGAGGGTGCGCGGCGGCCTTCTGTGGGGGCATGCGTGTGCATGAAGCTGATTTGCCCCCCGCTTGTGACCGGTCTCCAGCTGAAGTGAAGACTGGCATGGTACCAGTGCTCTCTTGATGTCATGTTTGTGTTGGGTGGCAGGCCCAGGTACCTGGCACACCAGGAGCTGCTTGCGGGATGAGCTGCATCGTGCTCGCTGAATGTTTGTGCTGGTCGCTGGCTGGTTATGCGTGTGAGGGCTGGTGCGCTGCTGCAACCCACTCGCTCATATGTGCCATTAAAGTCAGCCATGCGGACCGTGGGCATCGCGCAGAGCTCAAGTCGAAGATCGCTGAGCGCACGCTGGCGGCCATGCAGCGGCCGGACGTCAAAGAGAAGATCGCGCGCGCTGTCAGCCGCAGGCAGGCATCTGTGAAGGCAGGCCCCTGGGCTGCCCGGCTCGCGAATCTGCAGGTTATGGAGAGTTTCAGTCCACGGCCGTCATGCGTCGCATTTCCCTTGAACCCTGCTGGTGCTGTTGTAACCTGTGTTGTGGCGACAGAGTGTGTGCCGCGTCAGCGATTGTGCGCCGAGTTTGCTTGGCCCGTGCTTGGCCGCCTGTGCATTGCCTGCTTCTGCTGCCACGCTTGTAATTGCTGTGGCGACCTGCAGTGACCATGCTCTGTGCATGGGCTCAGCTGCCTTGGCGGTGAGAGGTGCACAAGCTGACCTCCAGGGTGACACTGGCGCGGTGTTGTTGCGCAAGCGGGCACGGAGCTGTCCAGCGCGGGCGGCAGCCCTCCTGCACGTGTGCCTGAGCTGGCGTGGCTCGGTGGGGCAGGTTCCCGGCGCGGAGCGCTCGCCTCGGGTGGGGCGCGTCAGGCGCGCCAAGCGCGCGCCAGCAGAGCCGGGCGCACCTGGAAGCGAGGTCGGGGCAGCGGGCAAGCAGGTGCCTTGCCGATGCGCTGCTGCAAGCTCTTGTTCCTACTCAGGCCAGACTGGTGACCTGGATGAAGTATGGAGGAGCGGCTGCATGGGCCATGTTAGAGACCCTGCTATGCTCGGTTCATGGCGTGCAGAAGGAACAGGAACGCTTTGTACCGCCGTGCGTGCAAATACAGCGCACACGAATGATGCATGACCGTCCTTTCCAGGATGCAGACAACTTGGCGTGTGTCGCAGGACAAAGCGCGCAAGCCCGCCGGGCGGCGGCGGCGCCGGGCGCGTGCGGCAGCGCCAGGCGCCCCGCACCTGGACTGGGACGACCCTGACTACCGCGCTAGCATGCTTGTGGGCTTGCCGGACCTCTCTGCGTGCGACCAGGTGCTTCCCGAGTCCTTCCTGAGCTCGGAGGCGCTCCAGGGTTGTGTAGTTGCGTTCAGGACCTTGCACAGTACACAGAGAGCCTGCTGTTAATTGTTTGTTGTGCCCCCAAATAGAGCAGCGCCCAAGGGCTCTGGATGGCCTTGCAGCTGTGGTGACCCTGGCACCCTGGCACCCTGTCAGCAGCATGCACCTCATGTCCCAGGTGCAGAGGTGTTGTCCGCAGGGGAGCGCGGGTGATGCTGGCGCCCCGCCTGCTTCAGTGGCGGGGCACCGCATCAACGGCACCGACCTGGGGTCAGGCCGCAATGACCTGGTGCGGGGACCAGCCTGTTTGTGCGTCAGCGACGCTGCTGCCCGCACTGCGCTTCTGTCCACACTGGCATATGACGGGTGCCCTAGCGAGCTGTTGCCGGCTGCTGGCCAGCACTGAATGTTCTGCACGCTGTCAGGGCACGAAAGATGCTAGAGTTGCAAGGGCTACTCCCATACTCTGCCTGCACTTTCCTGAATCACGCAAGTGCGGCGCCAGGTCTGGCGCGCAGCGCCTCGCAGGCACTGCCTGCACACCGAGCCCGTGTTTAAACACCGCGGGCTGCCGAGGGGCCTGCGTGTGCGCAATGCCGGTCCAGCCGGCGGCGTGGTACCTGCGGCGTGCCGGTGGCCCACATTTAGCAGGCGTCTTTGAACATCCGGGGGCACCAGGAGGGCTGCACGCGCGCAGGGCCGCTCCGGCCGGCGGCGCGTGTGGCCTGCCGCGCGGCGGCTGTGGCGCGCCTGGTGGCTGCGGCGCTGCGGCGGCGGCGACCTGCGCGAGGACCGCTCCACCGTGACTGCGGCCGTCGCGGTCGGCACGCAGGCCGCGCTGGCGGCCAAGCTGCGCACCGCGCGCCGCCTGGCCGCCAAGCTCGAGGCCGCGCGCGGCTGCCTGGCCGAGCAGGCGCGGCTCGCTTGTCGGCGCGGCGGCCCTCTGCATCGATGCCGGGGAGCCGCGGGGTTTGGTGCAGGGGGTCCGCAGCCGTGCATCCTCCAATCTGCTGCTTGGCTGCCGAACCTGAGCCCGAACGCCAAGGTGCGTCGGCGGGCGCGCCGTGGGCGCACATGCGCATGCAGGCGGCCTGCGGCCGCCGTGCCCCATACGGGCCTCGAGTGGCCCCATGTCACGAGCTGAAGCAGTGCTGGTAATTGGCGTGTGGGCGCCTGCCGCAGGAGGCGCTGGCTGGCGACGCGGGGCCCAACCCGCACCTGGACGCGGCGGTGGCGGAGGCGGACGCGCTGCTGGCGCGCGCGCGCGTGCAGGTTGCGCACCTCGCGGCGGCCGCGCCGCGCGCCGCCGCCGCCGCCGCCGCGCCGGCCGCGCCGGCCGCCGCGCCGCCCAGCGTCGATGCGCCGGCGGTGCAGCCTGCCGCGGCAAGGCAGAGCGGTGCAGCGTAGCTTGAAGCTGCGGCGGGCGGGCGGCTTGTCGGGGGCCGAGGCAGGTCGCTGGATGCGCATGCAAGCTTACGCCGCGTAAGCTACGCGCCTGCCCCCATAGCTCTGCGCGACGTGCGCGTCAGGCTGGCTGTCGCAATCTGCGCGGCACCGCTCCCATGGCCCGTCTGTCCAGTCCGGGTGATCGGGGTGCCCACCGCCTGCGTGCCTGCAGTGCAGTCGCTAGAAGCCAAACTTGGCTGGACTTGCACGAGTGACATTCACAGCGCTGAGGATTGAGCATGCCCGCCGCGCCTACTGTGCCGGCGAGCGCGAGTCTGTTGCCAGCAAGCAGTACCTGCAAGAGCGCATTGCTGCCAGCTGTGGATGTGCGAGGGAGTGTTGCGGAGTGCTGGACCGTGCGCATGCGTGTTTTAAAAGCATGCAGTGGCCAGGTACTCCGTACCTGGCACGAATGAGGCATTAAATCCTGTAGGTTTTAGGTACTTGTCCTTGCAATGTCCAAGACACGGCTCTAGGACTGTTTGTCACTGGACAAGCAGTTGAGTGCAGAAATCCTGCACCTTGGCGCCGTCTCTGCTCCCGAGCTCGCATTGCAGGCAAGGCAGAAGCTCGCTCAAAGTGCGCGCGACACAGCTTATGACCCCATGGCGCAGACCCGTCCGCAGCCTAAGCTTCCGCGCTGTCAGAGCATGCTTGGCTCCGTCTCAGCCATGCTCCTTCCCCCGTGTCGCCCTGCCGCTCGGCGCGCCGCGATGCTGCGCACGGCGCCGCTGCTGCACGCGCTCCTGATTGCGTTGTGTATCTCGGCTCAGGTGCAGCGCGGCGACGCTGGCACATGCCGCCAGGCACGCGCGCGCCCGCCCTGGTCCTGCTGCTGCTTGCGGAGACCCAGCAGAGGAAAGCCAGTTGCCCGCGGCCAGATCGCATCTTTGCTTGAAATGATGGCATGGCGCCGCATGGGATGGTTTGATGCATCAGGGCCCCAAGCGTAGCCACCCTGTGCCCGTGCAGGGGCCCGCCTCAGCGAGCCGCTTTTGCGCGCTGCCGACCCGGCTCGGAAACTTCCAGGGTAGGGCAGGCCCTATCCTCGAGCCTTCAGCTCCTGCGCCTGCTCTCAACATGCGCCTGCTCTCAACATACCTGCAAGCTGCCTGCGCGCCGGGGCGGCAGGCAACTTTGAGTGCGACATGGCCGTCAGGGTCGGCCGGCCGGCGAGCAAGGCGGAGGTGCAGGCCATGATCGGCGGCCACGGCAAGGCCAAGGCTGTTGGCGTCGGCCACAGGTCGCGCGGCCCTCGCATGCAGGCATCGCGCTCGTGCGGGCGGACTCACAAGAGTGGTCGCGGCTGCAGCGAACACCTGCTGTGAATACACCGCCCGTTGACTGCATTTCGGTCTTTCCTGGGGTTAGCAACCGCAATGCATGTGAGTGTGTCCCCCAGTTGATCATACAGCTCTGGCTGAGCACTGCCAGTCCTTCATCATAGGCGCACCCGCATGCCCCTGTGCATGTGGGCGCCCTGCGCCCTGAGGCATGCTGAGCGCGGCAGCTGGTGGCAGCAGCAGTTCTGCGCCGGCAGCAACGCGTCCGCCATCAACATCGTCATGACCGAGCTGCGCGACACGCTCGCGCTGTGCGCGCCCCGCCCGCGCGCGCGCCGCGCGCGCGCCGTGCATGCGCGCCCGCATCGCCCCACGGCGCTGCCGAGCAGCGCGCGCGCGGGCCCGAGGCGCCTGTTCCCTCGCGCCCCAATCAGGGCGCCTCACTGCCTGCTTGCAGCCTCGCCCCGGCACCGCCCGCGTCTGTCCCCCGCGGCCTCACAGCCGCTCCGGCAGCGCAGGATCCTGAGCCCGACGTACGGCCAGCGCGTGCCGCCCAGCTTCGCCATCCAGGTCGACGAGGTCGCGCGCACGGCGCGCGTGCAGGCCGGCGTCCCCCAGCGCATCTTCCTCGACTACCTGGCCGCCTACAAGTGCGCACGCCCCGCCGCTGAGCCCCGAAGCTGTGATTGGCGTGGGCACAGCACTTGACTGCCTCTCCGAGGACCGTGTCACTTGCCACGCGGATGATGTTCCGCATACCCGCCACACCGATGATGTTCACATGCATCAGGGCTGCTGGGCTTCATCCGCTGTTTGAGACCCAGGCGCGTGGTGCCGAGCACGGGCGGGTCCGCCGGCCGTGGCCCGCACACCAGTACGATAACTCTGCAGCTGCTCCCGTGATGCTTTTGCATGACGGACGCCATCCAGGAGGCCGGTGGGCGAGCGCGGCGTCTGCGCATGCGCCCATGTTCCCATGCGCGCCCAGCGCCAGCCGGGCCCGGCGCCATCATGGGCCAACGTGGCGCTGGCATGGGCCCAGTGTGGCGCTGGGCCCAGCGGGCGCTGGGCGCGCGTGGGAAAGTGGGCGCATGCGCAGACGCCGCGCTCGCCCACCGGCCTCCTGGATGCCCTCTGTCATGCAAAAGCATCACGGGAGCAGCTGCAGAATTATCATAGATGGCGTGCGGGCCACGGCCGGCGGATCCGCCCAACACTGTGCATGCAAGCTCCCTCCCGCCCATGCCAGCAGGCCTTGCCTTGCAGAGGTGGCACTGGCTGTTGAGAGCGCGTGCAGCACGAACGCGCGCATGGCGGCAGCGTGGCTGACCAGCGCGGCAGGACCGCCACGGCGCCGCTGGGCTACAGCATCCCCGCGTTCCCCTGGTACATCGACCAGACCATTGGCGGCGCGGTGGCCACCGGCTCGCACGGCTCCACGCTGCGCTTTGGCTCCGTGTCATCGCAGGCGCGGCTGCCGAAGCCCTTCCCTTACAATTTTTTGACTTGGTGTAATTTGATATGGAAAAGTGCATGTGCAGGTTGCGCGGTGGCCGAGCAGCGTACTTGCAAAGTGCAGCTCAGGAAGCTGAGACGGGAGTGTCTGCAGCAAATTGTCTCCTCTCACATGGCGCAAGGCACGCGCCTCGATCAGCCACACGCGCCTCATCACACCATCCACACCCAGCTATGCACTTTTACGGTATATACAGCAGGGAAGACTGTGACGCGCTGCTGATGCCCAGCAGTACGCTTGTGCAAGGTTTATCGACTAAGCTCTCCGCTTGATGCGAAGACCAGTACAAGCAGCCCTGCGAGTCAAGCATGCCCCTACATCTGCAACTAAGCAGATGGGACGCATCAGCGCTTCCTGACCAGCACACAGCACATGCGCGGGGCTGCAGGTGACGCGCGTGGAGGTCGCCCTGGCCAATGGCACGCTCACATCCGTGACGCCGGCCTCGCACCCGCACCTGTGGCGCGCGCTGCAGGCGCGCGAGCAAGCTCCTGCAGGGCTTGCATGCCAGCGCAGTCCCACCAAAGGTGTAGCCCGTGGCATGTCTGCATGTGTGTGAGTGCGGCTGCCATCGCGGTGGGAGCGATGAAGGGTTTGGGTGCGCCCCTGCTCGCAGGCCACTGCCCAGTGACCTGACTGTGACCCTCATCCAGCTTCTGCTTCACATGCCCGCACTACATGCCGATGTAGGCTATAAATTACAACTTATGGGGCAGCTGGGGGCGAGCGGCGACATGCGCATGTGCAACAGTGCGGTTGATGCGCTGAATGACCATCAAGAAACGGCGAAAACATGATCACAGGGTCTGTTAGGAGCAAAGCCCGTGAAGCCCCCACGCCTGAGCACGCGTGTGGCATGCGCGCAGGTCAACGTGGGCCGCCTTGGCGTCATCACCGAGCTGGAGTTCGGCATCGTGCCGCAGCGCATGCTCACGCGCACCGTGCTCAGCGAGCGCGTCGAGGACACCGTGAAGAGCCTCGCGGCCGTGTCGGCGGCGTACGCGGCCGCGCTGGCCGCCAACGCCAGCGCCAGCGACGCCCAGGCCATACTCGGGCCCCTGGACATGACGCAGGCGCGGGCCCAACGGCACAGACTGGTAGCAGGGTCGGGTCGCGGTAGATGCTCAGAACTTCCTCTTGGGAGAGGGGAGTACTTGATAAACACAAAACACGAGCGCACCTGCGATCTCTCGTTCCGCGAATCAAGCCAGCCCCTGGACCCGCAAGGCATCGCCTGCGCGAACACTCACCACAGGAGGTGTCAGGCGGCCTCGCGAGGGCCACACTGGCGGGGAAGCATTGTGATTGCAAGCAGCAAGCATCACATGTGCGTCAAGCGTGCTGGCCAGATGCCATGGGGTCTGCTGAGTGCTTTAGTAGTAGGTGGGCCCCTTGCGCAACTTGGCGTGGTGCGGTGTGGGGCCCACCCTGCGTCTACAGCACTCAGCAGTCCCCATGGGAGCGGCTAGCACGCCTGATGTCCACGGTGATGATCGCTAGATGCGGTCACATCGCATCCCAGGCCAGTCTGGACCTCGCGAGGCCACCTTACAACTTCTGTGGTCAGCCGCTCCGTGGCCGGTGCCTTACAAGTCCAGGAGCGCTCAGTTTGCAAAATGAGAGTTTGCTGGGGTGGGGCCGCTCGTGTCCAATTTACAGATGACCCGCTGTCCCAGCGTGACATGAGGCAACCAGCAGTATTCCCGGTTCAGGTGACCTGGGAGGTCTGGCGTGCATCTCAACCAAAGAACAGGGTCTCTGCGTCGGAGAGACGGGAGACATGACAAGATGCCTTTAAAGCAGACACTGTCCCAATGTCCAACGGCATCAAGCATAATACTCACACCACCCGGGCCAAGGGGCCGCAAGCGGGTCGCTTGGGCCTGGGCACGCGCGCGCGCGAGGGCCGGTGGTCGCGCATATGAGGCGCGCGTGACGTATGGTTATGCGCGCAGCTGTTCTGGTTCGTACCGACCGGCGAGGTGCTCCGCATCCTGCTGGCGCCCGCTGCACCGCAGGACGCAGTGGCTTCACAGTCGATCGGCCGCCGCCTTGCGTCGACCATTGGTGCGTGACCACTGGGCAGCAGCCCTCAGGTGGTGCTCTGGTGCAATACGTGCGGAGGGCACGGCCCAACTATTGCTGTGCCCCCAGCACAAGAGTGCACCTTGTCCAGGCACGGTGCAGAGCATGCGTTCAACATATTCTATGGCAGCCGACCCGCGGGTGACGGCAATAGCTGTTGTTCTTTGACCGCGCCCGTTGTTTTTTACGGCAGCCCATGCGCTCTGGGCTGCAGGCGCATGTGTGCTGCTGCCACTGAGCGCTACATGCGCGGGTGCGGCGCAGGCCCAGCCGCCGCGCCCGCGCCCGGCCCCTCGGAGGCCGATGTATTTGCGCAGGCGCCCACCGCGCCGCTGCCAGCCTTTCCAGGCGTTGCCGCCGACCCCCTGTGCGGGCCCCATCAGGCAGCCCATGTTACATGTCTGCAAAGCCACTTTACGTCACGAGACTGCTCATCATGACACTCCTCTTGCCATGCTGTGACCTTTGTCTGCTTACCAAGTGCCAAGTTGGTATTGAGACAAGTATGATGTTGTTGATGAGGCTTATGATCCACAAGGTCGTCTCAGAACGTCTGTAAGGTCTGTCCTCCCAGCTGCATAAACCTGCATGTCGCTGTGTCCGGCGGCAGCCATCTCGCACGGCATGTCCGAGCACGCAGCGCATGTTGAGTCATTGCTACTCCAGGTTGTTTTTCACAGTTCAGTAGGCGTGTGGGAGTGCATGGCACGGCAGCTTGCATTGCACATGCTCAACCATGCACGCTGCCTAGCACTGGCGCAACGGAGTCCTGAGTGCGAGAAGCGGGCGACGTCAGGGCGTGGACGGCCGTGTACGCCAGCTGGCTCCACAGCTACCTGCCCAACGCGACTCTCACCACGCGCGAGTGCGCCGCCCCGGGGTGAAACTCATGTGAGGCAGGGCGGCGCGCGCTCCAACCAGCTCGCACGCGCGCTGTGCACCTGCTCTGCAGGGAGGGCAGAGAGTGATGCAGGCATCAGGCCTGTGTGCGTTCTCATGTCCCGCTGAGGCCCGTCTTGCAGCGCATTTAGGCCTTTACGCCAGCCTCATGACAAGTCTTGCCTTGTTTTCATTCTCCTGGAGTAGCGCAGGGCACCACCGCGGCTTGACGCGCGGCGTGGCAAGCCGCAGGGCGGTGCTCAACATCAACGACTTTGCCAACCGGCAGACGTCCGACCAGGAGCCGTACAGCCAGTACGAGCTCTCCATCCCGCTGCAGACCGCGGGCGCGTGCTTCCGGCAGGTGCCGGCCCTTGCCACGCCGCATGCCCACTTAGACGGCTCTCAATCCAGCTTGGAGCCTGAGACATGCGGGCCGCATGATCCGGCGCCTGTTGCTTGCCGACCCATGTCACGTGTTTGAGGCACCGGTGCGGCTTCCTGGGGCCTCGCAGTCGAGTGTTGCTTCCACTTAGTCTGCTCCTGTGAGGGCAGTGCAAACATGCAAAGGGTCATACAATATGCGAAAGTGCGGGCGTGAGCACAATCTCCGCCCTACCTGGTGTGCGGCTGCGAGACAGGAAACGCAGGGGTGCGCCAGGGCATGCTGGCCAGGGGCAGGGCATGTCTTGACCATCGCGATCAGAAAGCTCTCCGAGTGCGTGCATGCGGAAGTGCAGATGCAGTGGCATACGTGGCCCGTGACTCAGGCTATGTATGCCATTGCAGTGCACTCCGCAGACATGCACTCGATGCGCCCCATGATCGCAGGGTGCAGAGCGCGCCCGTGACCAGCCGCGCAGGTGGTCGCCGCAGTGACGCAGCAGGACCTGGCGGCCGGCTTTGTCGTGCCGCCGCTGCTGCGCTTTGTGAGCGCGGAGGGCGCGTACCTGTCCAACGCGCACGGCGGCCCGCGCATGTTCCTCAACATCGAGGACCACCTGGCCGACAGCACGGGCCGTGTCAACGCGCGCTTCCAGGCGCGCCCCCGCATTCCAGAACTTCTGAGGGCCCCTCTGGCCCCCGCCTGCGCGTCACGCACGCCCGGTGTCGCGGCGCTGACAGTGCAGTTGCAAGGGGACTACGCATGAACTGCATGGCGCATTGCGCTCACACGTGTCCTGTGACGGTGTGCTGGCGCCTCTGACATTGCCAGGGAACACTCGTGGTTGAGGTCATGCGCGCAGGAGGTGGTGCGGATACTGCGGAGCGACTGTGGCGCGAGGCTGCACTGGGGCAAGGCCGGCTGGCCGCAGTGGGCGGCCTGCTTCGACGGCGCGCGCGAGTACCCCGACACCTGGTGCCACTTTGGCTGCGCGGTTCAGGCGCGTGATGAACTGCTGAGTTCACACCGCAGGCTGTCTGAACACTGGCGCCCCCGGCGCTACCTGATGGCGCCTGCTTCCCTTGATCGGACACCGTACACTGTAAGCAACTGCTTGCCCGCGGTGACTACTGTCCTGCTGATGTTGAAATGGCCAGATCCCAGAGTTCGGCTCCATACAGCAGCGAGAGCCAAATGATGACTTTAGGAGCATCAGCTGGCTCTGAGCGACAGTGTTGGGATGTATGCAGGAGCTGGATCCTGGCGGGAAGTTCAGCTCGCTAAGCGACGTGTGGGCCTGGCGCGCAACGCAGCGAGACAGCGGCCTGGACACAACGCTGGAGCACTGCTGCACGCCCGACGGCTTCAATAGCTCTGCCTGCACCTGCGCGCCGCGGCTCGCTTGCAGCTAGTAGGACAGTGCGGCCGCCGTCTGTGATATGCATCTCGTGCACGTTGTAAGCCGTGCTGGGGCAGTGATGCAAATCTTCGTGCGCTGGCGCTTCCTGCGCAGTCTGGCCTGTAAACTTAAACTTTGAAGCTTGGCCGGTCGACAAAGCTGTTTCCCGGCAGTTTGTAAATCTCCGCCAAGCTACCCATCAAGTGTATGCCTGATGTCGGTATCAGGCCATCCTATCTACAGGAGCCCATGCGCGTGGCCGCACGCTGCCTGCTGACCTTGCCGGCTGCGCGCTCGCACAGACTGTGCTGCAGAGCGCTCAGCACAGTTGCCTCCGCTCCGCAGCACTTCTTCCTGGCTCCCTCCGAAGCGGCCACGGGGGTGAGAAGACGCAACGTGTATTTCCCCTCTGTCTCTCGCCCGCACTGCCTCGTTGAGTGCGTCAGACGGCGCACCTGCGCCGACCGTGCAGGCACTGGCAGCCATCTTGGCGCAAGAGCGCGCCGCGGCGACTGCTACTGCCTACTGGGCGACGTGGGGGCCGGAAAGAGCGCATTCAGGTGTAGTTGAGAGGACCTCACCCCCACGCGTGTATGCACGCTCCTTGCCATCTGCCTCCGAAGTCCAGGGCAGAGAGTCTGCGTGACTCGCGTAACTCGTACCTGAGCTCCTCTGCCTCCTGCACGGGGCTCGCCCTCTGCTGCGCTCTGCCACTCGCGTCCACACTGACGGGCCTGAGTGCCGCAGCCGGGCGTTTGTGCGGGCGGCGGCCGAGGATGAGATGCTGCCCGTGCCGTCGCCGACCTTCTTGCTGCAGAACATCTATGATGAGCTGGAGGGTGCGCAGCCACTTGGTAGCGGCCCCGTGGCCCTGCAAGTTGACACTGCTCTGCAGCCCTGCGTGTGAGCGCACCTGCCAGGCAGAGCTGTCCGGTGCTGGCAGCAGACGCACTGCTGCAGTGCGCCGCCCGCACGCTGGTTAAAGGCCTGCCCAGTGGAACGTTGCAGACTGGCTCTCTTAGTCCGCAGCTGGTCCCACCTCAGGTGTAGCGACTCTCAGGAAAAGCGGCCCGTCCCCTGGACAACTTGTGGCAGGGCTGCAGCAGGGATGTCATGCAACGGACCGCCTGGCAGCCCATGCGCGCGCACGTCGCCGCGACAGCGCCACGGCAGCGCGCTCAGCGCCCCGGGGCGCGCAGCAGGGCCGCCGGTGCACCACTTCGACCTGTACCGCCTGGGCGGCCCGGCGGACCTGGCGCGCCTGGCGCTGGGCGCGTCCTTCGCCGGCGCGGTCGCGCTGGTGGAGTGGGCGGAGCGCCTGGGGCCGGCCGCGCCGCCCGCGCGCCTCGACGTCCACTTCGCCATGCTGCCCGACGTGCGGCCCCCCTTCTTCTGACTCAACAAGGACAAGGTGGCGCGGGGTGGGCGAGGTGCGCTGAGCGGCAGGCTCAGCGCCATGACTTTGCGCAAGAGGAAGCGGCGCGTCTCGCTCCGCGCACGTCCAGCGCACCGTCTCAACTGCACCTTTTGTGCTGCCTGCATGCGTGCATCCCCTGAAAGTACGCATGAGTGGAGGCACCTCTGAAGCTCCTTCCGGCAAACTCGTGTATCTTGCATGTGCTGGCTGCGCCACTTTGGTTCATAGGCTGGCCTGTGCCCTGCATTGCGCTCCGGAGCAGGCGTCTGCCCAGTCTGGAGTCCACACGACCGGCCAGTGCAGCCTGCTGGCAGATTGGCGCAGTGCACACGCGCGCCGCATGCGGGAGCACGCATGCGGAGAAATACGTCCTGAGTGTGCAATTGGGCATTGCGCAGGCCGCCAGGGCACGCAGCCCGGAGTGGGCAGCGCCGGCCGATGCGGACGCTGGCGCGGAGGCGGGCGCGTACGAGGACATGCGGTGGCGCCTGATCAGACTCGAGCCGCATGGGCGCGCCTGGGAGCTGCGCGCGGCGGCCGCCGACGCCGCAGCGGCCGCCGGCGGCGCGGGCGGGCTGCGCTGCCTCAGCGCGGCCCAGGCTGCCGAGCTGGTCTAGCTAAGCAAAGCCGTAACAGCTCCAAGTTCTTATGGGATAGTGTGCCATGGCTGTTAGAGCACACTTGAGTCTGCTTGTATCAGAGTGTGGTTGGCTGCTTACATGGCCCAAGCCGCCGGCTGCGACCAGGGCGCCTGTCGTTCTGCTGATGCTCACTTTCAAAGCAGCCCGTAGCCTGTAAGGACTGCAACACCAGGCCTTGGATGCTGCGCAGCGCTGCCGCTCTCGCCAGCCCCATGCGTGCCAGGCCCCCAAAACTGTGTGCGCGACCACAGCGCGCCCCGGCGCCGCGCGCCAGGGCACACATGGCAGGCGGCGAGGCCGAAGTGGCTGAGCCCAGCCGCTGCCATATTTTATACAAGTACACAGCCGCGTCAAGTACCACACCATCTGCCAGCCAGCCGGCCAGCGGTCGACCTCACATCGTGCGCACGCGCCTGCTGGCTCACAGCGGCCAGTGTCACCAAATCCCTCAACGCCCTTGCCCCGCGCCGCGCTGGGCCTCGCGGGGCACCGCGCGATAAGCCAGCAGCGGCGGCGACAAGACCAGAACCGTGACTCTCTTGCCTCTGTCCCCTGAGGCGCAAAGAGGCCTGGGGTCCCCTTGACAGGCCCCTTAGCAGCCTGCGCGATCGCAAGCCCGCATACGGCAGGTCCCCGCGCTTGCTATCCTACTCGGAGCTGCCACCTGGCGCTCGTCCTGTCTTGCCCTCCCACTCGCCCCTGGGCATGCCTGGTCCCAGCAGCCGTGCCACTGCAACAACCGCTGCCATCAGCCTCGGCACATGGCCTGGACCCCCCGGCCAACGACAGGAGCTGCGCATGCCCAGGGGCAGCACACGCGGCAGGCCCATTTAAGCTCCGGCGGCCGCCCACTGGACCGCCCCAGCACTATGCCGCCGCAGCTGAGCGCGCCCCTGCACTGCGCATGGCCACAGTGCGGCGCATGCGCTCGCCCGCCCAACAGTAACGCCAGCTCGCCCTACTGCGCGCGGGTCCGCAGCGCCGCGCGCACGGCGCCGCTGGCGGCAGCGCCGCGCGGAGGCGCTGCGGGGGCGCTACGAGACGGTGCGCCCGTACGCCACGCCCGCGATGTACAGGTTCTTGGCCCACCTGCGGCGCGGACCGGCGCCCCCGCTTGCCGCGCCTGCCTGCAGAGCTGGCGGACTGACGACCTGCTGAGCGCCCCTGGCGCACGAGGCGCTGTGCAGCAGTCACGCACAAGGAAGGCGAGCTACCGTCCAGGATAGTGCTGCACTATTAATGGACGGGGCAGCGGCCAGAGTCGCCAAGCGGGAGAGTCGCGTCCTTGAGCGCCTTCCGCGCAGGCTGCGACCGGCAGGGGCAGCGTCGCTGCTGCTGTAAAAGGCATGACGGGGCCCAACGCCCCAGCTGGCCTGACAGGCTCAGACAAGGACCATGGCAGGCTCGGACAAGGACCGCGCGCGGGGGCGGCGCGCACTTGTCCTTGACGTGCGTGGAGGGGAAGGCGGACGTGCGCAGCGTCTCCTGCGTCTCGTCCATCGGCCGCCGCCGCGGCACGCTCAGCACGAACGCCGCCTGGTCCGGCGTGGCCGCGCACGCGGTGATGCGGAAGCCTGCGCGCGCGCGCGCGCGGGTCAGGGCCTGGCCAGGCGCGGCGCCTCGTGGGCCCCAGCTGGTCGGACAGTCGGACTTGCTCGGCCCCTCGCTCTTGAGCACTGGCTGCGTGTTGCTCCCAAGCAGCCCTGACAGAGCTGAGCAGCAGCTAGCTGGCCGACACAACAAAACTGTAGTGTGATTGTGAGCATAAATCACCTGCAAAGCAGCCCACTCTTGCCGTTCATGGGTGGTCGCACAAGCGAGTGTCCCAAGGTGCGCACACATCTCACCATGTTTTGATTTGCAGATATTTGAGGACATGCTGAATGTTCTGCACCACGAGGCCGGCCGGCAACAGCGGGGCCGCACCGGCGTCCCAGCGGCGGTGGATGCCCTCGGACGGGTACTGGAAGTCCAGCTCGACGCACTGGTCGATGAAGCCCGCGTTGCGCGACATCACGACCGCCCAGCGCGTGTGGCTCGTCGCCATGGCCGTCACGTAGAAGCCCTCCTTCCACTTCTTGTTGATCCACTTGAAGGGGAACGAGTCGGACACCTGCGCGGCGCGCGGCCGCCTCAGCAGGGTCACATGCCCCAACCCTAACATAGAAGCCCTCCTTCCACTTTCTCTTAATGGACTTGAAGGGGAACGAGTCGGACACCTGGCCCCGGCGCGCTACCGCCTCAGCAGGGTCACACGCCCCAACCCTAACATAGAAGCCCTCCTTCCACTTCCTCTTAATGGACTTGAAGGGGAACGAGTCTGGGACCTGCCCGGCGCGCGCGGCTGCCTCGGCGGAGTCGCGTGCCCTAACCCTAGTATCAGAGCGCGCGTGGCATGTCGTGGCGCCATCAGCCCAGGAGCAGCAGAGGCTCATCAGGCCTGGCAGTCACCGCCACTGGCCCGACCGCCGGCTGCACGAGTCGCCCATCGCGCCCAGGGCGGCGCGCGCGCGCGCGCAGCGCCGCGGGTCACCCGGGGCGCGGCAGGGTTTCACGCGGCGCCAGCGGGCGCCGCGGGCGCGGGCGCGCCTTGTACGACTGCTGCGTGTACGCGGTGCCCTTGGACATGACGACCAGCGAGGACGAGGACGTGGAGCCGGCCATGGCGGTGATGTAGTACCCCTCCTCCCACTTCTCCATGATCCACTCCTTGGGCAGGAATTGGCTGCTCAGCTCGTACACCTGCGCGCGCGCGCGCGCGCCCGCGCGCCCTCGTCTGCGCTCCACGACATCGTGGCGGGCGAGGTCCACCAAGCGCCTTGTCATGTAGCGGCCACCGGCGGTGCAGAGGGTCTGACGCAAGGCCCACAGGACTGCGGCAACAGGACGCCGGCCGCGAGCGCGCCGGCGAGGAAAGTGCGCGAAGTGTGCGTGCCAGGGGCGGGATGCGCGCGGCGGCGCCGGCGCCGGCGCGGCCGCGCGTCTCTGGGCCGCGCCCGGGTGACTCAGGGTGACGTCACTGTAGAGCACTAGAGGTGCTGCACACGGCACCTGCTGACTACCTCCAGGTCATAGGGCTTGCGTCATAGGGCTGGGAGGCGCCGCGCCTGCGCGGTGAAGCCGGTGCCGGCATCCATGATGAGCGCCCACAGGTCCTGGCAGCAGGCGACGGAGGAGATGTACAGGCCGTCGTCGTTGCCCTTGTCCACGTGCTGCTCCACGCGCGTGTTGGCCACGTTGTAGTGGTACCGCTGCTTCATGGGCCGGTGCGCGTTGTACACCGTGATCCACTGCGTCGCCGGCAGGCCCAGCCGGATCTTCTTCTTGGGCGCCTGCACGGTTTAGAAACGCCCCGCTCGTCGCCGCTCTCCAGGGAGCCGGCCAGCTGTTCTCTGGCGTCTGCGCGAAGGGGGAATGCTCGCTCGTCACCGCTTTCCAGAGACGCTGCCACAGTTCCTTCTTGTTCAGCGCCTGCACGAGGCCGTGCCCCAGCTGTCTCTCCCTTCCAGAGCTGCAAGGTGCAATGCGAGCAGCGTCAGCAGGCGGGGCTGAAATGAAACCCGCTGGTTCCATCGCATGGGCCATCATGCTCGCATGGGCCAGCAAGGTCCCACGACGCCCTCTGCGGCACACAGACGCGCATCGCCACAACGCATGGGCAGGGGGTAAGCGCACGATCTCCAGCGTCTCGTCCTCGGCGCTGTCGCGGCCGCGCTTCTGGCCGACGCGCGCCTTGTCCTCCAGCAGGATGGGGCGCTGCGGGCCGGGCCCGCACAGCGGCTCGAACAGCGCGACGTACGCCGCGTACTTCGGGTCCTCGTCAAACTGCGCCCGCAACAGGTCTCAGCCCCGCAGCGCGTCGCGCTGCCCCAGCAACGGACGCACCCAGCGGCATGACGAGCGCAAGGGCACGCTCGCGCACGAACAGGCCCCGTCAGGGCATGCGCCGCCCGCCCTGCAACATGGCTCTGGCGGCATGGCAGCAGCAAGGCGCGTCCCTGCTGGGCGGCACCAACTCCCACCCGCGCCCCGCGACGCCAGCGCGCCCGGGCCCCGCGGCGCGCGGGGGCCTTGCAGAGGGGCCGCGCCTTCAGGTTGACCACGGCCTCGGTGAACTGCTTGAAGGCGGGCGGCGTGTAGCGGCAGAGCAGCTCCGCGCTCGTGGCCATCTTCTTCTTGCACACCAGGAAACCCTTGTTGTCGCCCTGCGCGCCGCCCGCGCCCAGCTCAGCGTGTCGGACAAGCAGCGCACACAGACTGCACAGGCGTGAGTGCTTGCGGCGGCCGCCCCTGCGTATACCAGGGATTACCGCGGGCAGCGATATGCACTTGGGGCCATGGGCACCGACCCTGTGTGACACCCCCTACCCAGTGAGACAGATTGGACGCCGCTTGGCCAATACAAAAGTGTCAACTCCCCTGCTCTGAGCATTGCGGCGAGGTCAGCTCTGCTGCCATATTATTCTTTCGCCTTTTACTAAAGAATACTGAGCGCTGTCCTCGAACAGCCGCCTCACACAAATTTTCTGGGCGCAAGCCCTTCAATATTTAACAAAAACACATATACCCCATCCTGCCTAAACCTAAACCTTTAACATACACAAAACACAGCAGACATAAGACCTTGACCTGTTTCACATTACATGTCCACAACTGCGGCCCATCCCATACCAACCAGCCTGCACATCGAGCCCACCACGCGCAACAAGGGCGCAAGCCAACAACCGGGTCATTAGAGCGTGCGCGCGCGCGCCTGGTAGCCCTGCCAGGGCAGGCGGCCCTTGAGCAGGAAGAGCAGCGTGTACGCCAGGCTCTCCAGGTCGTCGCGGCGGCTGGCGGTGCGGCCCAGGTGCGCGTGCACGCTCGCATACCGCACCGTGCCCCTGCGCGCGCCCGGCCGCCTGAGGGGGCGCTGGGCCAAAAGGAGTGGCTACAGTGTGAAAGCAAGGGCGCGCAGACCGCGCCGGCCATCCTCTCCAGATCGGTGCGCTGGCTGGCGGCGCAGCCCAGGCGCGCGCGACGGGCAGGTTCAGGCCGGCAATGAAAGCGGACACGGACAGTGGGTTACGACGGGTGGCGATACGCACCAGGAGGGCCGAGTCGCTGGTCAACAGTGAAAGTGAAACCTGGGAGGTATGGGCTACGGGGGGGGGGGCGCGCACCGGAAGACGTCCGGCCGCTGGTCATACTCCACGTGCGTGCCGCAGACAGAGTCGCGCCACCGCGTCGCTGCGCGCGCGGCACGCCCCGCAGAGTCAATCTCATATCACAGATCACATGGTTGATTAGCTCATGCTGATGCTCTTTCTCCACTGATATCTCTCGCCCACGCCCAGGCTTGTCAGCAAAGCACACCGCGCATGTGCTGCACACGCTGTGTCAGTGCGCAGGTGCTAGTTCGCATGTTGAGCAGGCCCGGGCGTGCTGGCAGGGCCGGCGCAGTGCCTTGACACCAGGGACAGACAATGGCCGGCAGCAAGGGCGCACCGAGGCCCAGATCCACGAGGTACAGACGCTTCTCGTTGGCCGTGCTGGGCTGCCCGAGCAGGAAGTTCTCCGGCTTGACATCGCCGTGCACGTACCTGCGCGCTCCGCGGGCGGCTGGTCACGATGCCCGACCGAGTCGGCCCCGCCCTCCGCCGCACCCCGCGGCGCATCGCCAGGAGGCCGGCCGGCGCGCGCGGCGGGCCGGGGCCGCGCACCCCTTGAGGTGCAGCTTCTCCAGGATGGACAGCGCCTCGACCGCGATGCAGGACACCATCTCCTGCGACATCACCTGCCCCTGCGAATTCCACACGTCCCAGAGGCTGGGCCCCAGCATGTCCATCACCTGCGCGCGCGCGCGCGCGCGCGCGCGCCCGCTCAGGCGCCCTGGCCGCCGTCGGGCGCGTGCCGCAAGCCCAGCGCGTCCACCGCCTGCGCCCGCTCACGCGTACGGCCGCGCGCGGCCAAGCCAAAGATGCGCCATCGCGGCACCTCGTTGGGCAGCCGCCCGCCTGTCCCCAGCTCCGGCTGTGCGGGTTTGCGCAGGCGTACTGCAGGACAGCAGGGACCCTGGGTCCGCGCGCCTCGCCGCTCCTACGGTGAGCGCGAGCGCGCAAGCCCGCAGGCAGCTCAGGCGCACTGGTGGGCATGCAGGCGCGGGCACAGCGCGGAGCGGGGGCAGGGGCACGCCATCACGTAGTAGTCGCCCTGCCGCCCCTTGTAGTGCACGCGCGGGATGCCGTGGATGCTCCCCAGCGAGCTACTGCGTAGGGTACGCGCGATCACGCCGTCAGACCCGCTGCAGCCCCAGTGTGCCCCCCAACGCAAAGGCCCTGACCAGACCATGCTCGCCCTACTTAGCCGACCTGGAGGAGCGCTCAAGGGCGACCAAGCACAGGCACAACGAGCCGGCAGGCACAGGCAGCCCCGCATGCACAGCGCATCGCACGCACCCAGGCCTGCAAGGGTTTCACACCAGGGACACGCACGCAGGCACACGCGTATTCAGCGGGCAGGAGCGGCGCCAGGCGCGCTCGCCCTGGCGACCCTACCTAACGCTGGCAGGGCCGCGCGCGGACCTGTACACAGACCACTCGTACGGCGGCCCATAGTTGCAGCCCTTGCTGCTCCTGTGCTCAAACTTCAGCGCCACCTGCGCAGCGCGGGGGCAGGGTCAGCGGCCAGCGCGGGGCGCCCGCGCACGCGGAGCTGCTGTGCCCCGCCTCCCGTCGCCGTGCGCGGCTGCGGCTCCCGTGCGCTCTCGCTCGCGCTGCCTGCACGCTGCGCGCCGCTGCGGCAGAGCGGCGCCAGCGCATCCCAGCCTCTGAGGCGCAACCGTTGCTGCTCCGTACCAGTGCGCTGGTGCGCGCCCGTACGCCAGAGCATGCACGTGCAGAGGCAACTCAAACGCTCGTGAGTTCCCCCCGTCCCTGCTGTCCAGCTCGAACGCAACCCCCTGTCTGAACACCCAACATGCGCCGCTCGCCCGCGCGCCTGGGCCCGCAACGACACAGAACAGCCAAGACTGTGGGCCTGCTCCTCTGCTCACTCTGCTCGGCGCCTGCAGCGAGCCAGCTTGACGCCGCGCACGTTACCGTACCCACGCAGGGCCCCCCGTGCGACCCCCGAGCAGGCCCCGGCCGCGTGTGGGCATCCTGAGACGCGCGTGAGCGCGCGAGTCCCAGGCGTAAGGCGCGGGCGACAAGAGCTCTGCACGCTCTCAGCACACAATGGGCCGGGCGCAGGCCCCCGACATCCTCGCGTGACATCCGCGCCCGACGGAGGCGCGCACCAGGTTGGCATTGGGGCCGTCCTTGGCCGTGGTGGCCACCGCTCTCCTGCCCACGTACACCTGCCCGAATCCGCCCTTGCCCAGCTTGCGCTCCACCATGTACACCGGCGATCCCCCCACCTGGCACTGCGCGCGCGCACGCGGGAAATGCGGCGTCAGCCCGCGGCCCGCGCCGCAGCGGCACGGTTGAACGCACGCGCAGGCCCCGGTGCGGCTGGGAAGCGCGGCGTCAGCAGGGCCGCGCGCGGGCGACGACGGCGCCAAGTTGCAGGCAGCGATGCTGGCAGCGCGCGGGCGGCGCGGGGCGCGCAGGGGGCCGGCGGGTGCGCCTCTGCTGCTGCGCCGGGCCGGGCGGGGCCGCGGACCCGCTCGGGGAGCGGCGCGGTGGACGCCTCCTCCTCCGCATCCTTCTTCGCGGCGCCGCCGCTGGGCCCGGCCTTCTCGTCGCCCTCCTCCTTGGCGCGCGGCATCTCCTCCGCCAGCTCCTCCTCCTCCTCCTCCTCCGACTCGCCCGCGCTGGGTTCGGCCACTGCGGCCTCGGGGCCCTCGTCGTCCGCGCCCGCGCCCGGCCGGGCGGCCCTGGCGGGCGTGCGGCGCTCCTCGCCCGCTCCGGCGTTGCCTGCCCGCGCCCGCGGCGACGCGCTGGGCCGGCCGCGCTTGCTGGGCTGCGCGCCCGCGGCCGCGACGTGGATCCGCGCCTTGGCTTCTATGGCTGCTTTCCTCTGCGGGCGGGACACCGGCATCCTCACGCAGGCGCGCCCAGGCTCATCAGTGCCTGCTCGCTCCCCCAGCACGCGCCAACAACTGCTGCACAATCTGTGCCTTCAGCGAACCCTTGCGGAGCAAGCTTGCCAGCTGCGGGAAGGCCTCGCATCGCTATAATTGACGCAATTGGCACTGCTGCCCATGGCCGGCCTGACTTGGTCCCAAGCGGGAGAGACGCGCTGACACTGGGCCTGCTCCTTGGCCTCACCGCGCCGCAGCGAGGGCATGGAGGCCGCTGAGGGGCGCACCCGTCTCGGGCCCGCAAATCCCCGGGCGCCGCTGAGTCTCAGCAGAGTGCTTGCGACGTCCGAGGGCGGCAGCGGCACGCAGCGCTTGGAGGGGCTCCACTCTGCCGGTGAGGAGCGAACTGTGATGTGTGTGCGTGTGGTGCACCAGATTGTTTAGACACGGTCGCCTCCACTGCTCGTTCTGCAGCCGAGGAGGCCATCTGATGTGCGTGTGTTTGCATACACACACTGTGCCAGGCGATCTGGTGCTGCAAGCTAACGCTGTGCACCGCGCTTGACTCACCTCTTTGCGGGGTGGTGGCAGGGCCTTTCAGCACGTTCAGGTACCTGGGCGCAGACAGCGCGGCGTCGCTGGTGCGTGTGTTGCTCTGGCCGTCTTCTGCGACTCCCGCCCTTGGTGCTGTTCTTGGGCCCCACCTTGTCTTGCCAGCGCGACCAGCGCACTCGCCGCTGAGCCGCCCTTCACACAGGACGCTGGCAGGACGCCGCGTGTCACCGCGGACGGCGCGCGGGAGCCAGCACCCACGAGCGGCGCAAAGCGCGCGCGCACACCGGCCGCGCCCGCGCCTGCTTCGGCTGCGGCCCGGCACAGCAAGGCCGCCCTTGCGCCCCCGGACACTGGTGGCAGCAGCCCGGAGCTGGGGGTGGCGCCGCGCGCGGCCAAGCGGCGCTTCATTGTTGACGACAGCGAAGATGACGCCACACCGCGCGATGCGGCGCCGCCAGCGGCGGCGGCAGCCGCCGAGGCTCTCGAAGGGAGGCCACGGGTGCGCTTCCTCGATGGCACACCGTCATCAAGCTGAAACACCCCAATGTACCCTGGCGTCTCCCTGCACTGAAGCGGTGCATGCGCGCAGCCGCTGGTGGGCCTGTCGGAGAGCGAGGGCGGCGAGGAGGGCGCACACGGCGCCTGCCCAGCCAGCGCCCCGCCCCGGCATGCAGCCGACCGCGCAGGAGGTAGGCACGCCTGCTGCGGCGCGGCTGCGATGCTCGTGCGCCGTCGAGTCCAGCGGCCTCCGTGCCACCCGGAACAGCTGAGCAGGTCTTGCAAACGGTCCAAGCCGCTGACATCGTCCCCTGACGCGAGGCATGGGCGTGCTGCCTCCCTTGCAGGTGCAGGCGAGGCTGAGCCGGCTGTGATCGACCTGACCGACACGCCTGAGGCTGCCAGCCCGGCGCGCGGCCATGTCGGAGCCGCTGCGGCCGGCCACGCCGAGCCCGTTGACAGCTCGCCGGATGCGGTCCTGCGGCGCTGCGAGCGCATCTCCGCCGACCTGCGCTCCAAGCTCGGCACGCAGGAGGGCGCGCGGTGCGGCGCCGTCGACGCCAACCCTGCCCTGCCCCATGCGCCTAGGATGCTGGCATGCTGGACATAGCGCCATTCCTTGCTGACGTGTTGTGCCTTTATTGCAAAGAACGAGCGCCCATCCCCCGCACCTCAGCAGCCATCTGAGCGTGAGTACCGCGGTGGCGCATGAGTGTACGTGGTGGTTTGGTTGTTGCCATCTAAACGGGGTGCTGAGCTGACGCACCGCTGATGCGCTGTGTGCAGGTACGCAGCGGTGGAGAGCGGCGGCGTGGTGTCGCAGGAGGCGCTGGTGGCGGCGTGCGGCGGGGCGGCGGCCGACTTCAAGGGTTACCAGCTGGTGGGCGTGAACTTCCTGATGCTGCTCGCGCGCGCTGGCGTCGGCGGCGCCATCCTCGCCGACGAGATGGCACGCGGCCCGCCGCGCGCCTGCTGCTGCCCGCTTGACGAGCGCCGCCCGCGCATCCGGCTTGCAAGCTTGCATGATCGGCGCTCGGTAGGAGCAGCACCAAACGTCTGCACGGTCGTCCTGGCTGTGGACAGTGCACAAAGGGGTGCGCTGATGATGCCTTTGCTTGCTAACTTGTATAGACTCAACTCATGGTGTCAGCTCTCTACGCAGGGCCTGGGCAAGACCGCGCAGGCGATTGCATTCCTGGGTGCGCACCTTCGACCTTGATTGCGTGGCTGAGCTGATGAGCCCTGCTGGGCTTTGTGCTCAGTGCACCTTCCGAGCATTCAGAGGCGGTGTCCGTCGCTTGGCGACACAGAATGGTTGCTCTGCAAAACGCCGCAGCTGGTACTCACTGGCCTGCGGCGAGCCCTGCGAGGTTTCACCTGAGCTCATGCTGTGAGCATCCTGTGCCGCGGCAAGCGCGCAGGCGCGCTGCGGCTGCTGGACGGCGATGCGGGGCCGCACATCATCGTCGCGCCGGCAAGCTTACTGGAGAACTGGCAGCGCGAGCTGGCGCGCTGGTGCCCCACGCTGAAGGTTGCGCCGTACTTTGGCGCCGCGCGCATCGACCTGCGGGGCGAGCTGGAGCACTGGCGGTGCGCCGCCTGCGCCCAGCCGGGATGCCCTAGAAGAAGTAATCAGGATGCCCCCTCTGTGGCAAAGACAGCCTGCAGGGTATCAGGCCTTGGCCGGAGTGCGCCGAGGTTTCTTTGTGGCTGCGCTGGGCTCTGGTGCGGAGCGGGGTGCCTTTCGCTGCAGGGGTAGTGCCTAAATACTTGTAATAGCACACAGCAGCTAGCCGCGTGCAGTGCGAGGCCAGCACCTGACAGGTACTTGGATGTGGTGCAGAGGCTGGGGCAGGGAAGCTGTGCCGGCTGCATTTAGTTGGTGCAGAGGCATATGCACCCTGTGGGGACTGCAGCTGGCGCAGTATGTCCCTGAATTTACATCCACACAGGATGGCAGCTGGCCGCTTGCCGGTCCCGGGTTTGTGGTGACTGGATGCTGGAGTCAAACGTGAGCCTGTGTTCGCGCCGCGCAGGTACAGGCACCAGCATGGGGGCGGGCTTGCAGCTGCTGGCGAGGAGGATGGAGCCGGCAGTGAGCCAGAGGACATGGACGAGCTGTGTGATGTTGATTGCAGCAACGGTGCAGCAGAGGACAGCAGCTTTAGCAGGGCCACTGGCGGTGCAGAAGCCAGTGGTGCGTGGACGTGTCTTCCGCAGCGTCCCTGGCATGTAGCATTGCTTGCAGCCATGGTTGCTGTCACTGTATTTGCTAGGAGCATATCGCACGAGCGGGATGGCTGTATTGCTGGTACTGGAGTATGCGAAGTGCTGCTAGGAACCTCTGGTTGCCCAGCCAAGACCAACAAGAGGTGTGCATGTCCTGCGGCAGGTTCGCAGGGCAATGACAGCTGGACAGAGGCGGTCGCGGGTGAGGGGCGCGATGCGGCGCCGTTCAACGTGTTGTTGACGTGCTACACGCTGTTTGAGCGTGATTCCGCTGAGCAGAAGCTGGATCGTCAATTCCTGCGGAAGTGGCGCTGGTCGCATATGGTCTTGGTGCGCAGCATTGCTGGTGCACAGGTTCTCCTTGTTTCACGCTGAGATATGATTCCGGCGCTGCTTGCATTATACTAATGCTCAGGACAGCAATCCGCAGCTTCCATGTTGCATAAGCCGTACAATTATGTGCTTCTGGCATCACGCACAGAGTGTGCCAATGTACCTTAGGGCTTGCTAAGCAGCGTGTCGTCTTTTGTCGCGGAAATGGGTCGGTGTGCAATGGATATCTAAACATTACTTTGCTGGACCAATGCATTTCTTGACCATGGCGAGCTGCAAGCAGGTGCATGACATGTATGTGTTTCATGCAGGACGAAGCGCATGCTGTGAAGAACCGGTCTGCTGCACGCACGCAGCGCCTGAACAAGTGCGTGCACTCTTACCTGCTCCTATGACAATGCCCAATGCATTGCACCTACGACCGCGAACTTTTGCACCTTATAAGCAAAGAGTGTTTCACTGTGATATGGTCCCGGAAGGTGCTACAAGGGTGCTACACTGAATATATCTTCGTGTACCTGAGGTGTGAAACAAGCGAGCACGTACGTTGCCAGTAATCCGCGGAGAAGCTTTGGCATGCGCTTCTGGAGGGAGTGTGAGTGCTGGCAAACGCTGACGCTGCGCAGGTTGGCCATGACGTGCCGGCGGCGCCTGATGCTGACGGGCACGCCGCTGCAGAACGACCTCGAAGAACTTCAGAATTTGCTGTCCTTCCTGCTGCCGGATGTGTTCCAGGCGGACGTAGCGGCGCAGCTGGCGGGTGAGCAGGTGCGCGCAGGGGCAGCACCATCTGCTGATGTGGCGCGCCTGCCGGTGTCTTTATGCATGGAAAGACGCCGGCTCACAGTTGGCAGATGGACAAGGGGGGCAGTTTCTTCTGTTTATTGGTCACCGTGATCCAGCGGCACGACCAGGAGTCGATGGATGCGCTGGCGGAGCGCATGAAGGCGCTGCTGGGGCCGTTTGTGCTGCGCCGTCTGAAGAGCGAAGTCGCGAGCCAGCTGGTGATGAAGGAGCAGCGGGTGAGGGTTCAGTGCCTCATGCCGCTCATCGCCAGAGCCCTGTCTGTGAGATCCTGCATGAGGCTGTGCAGTGCCCAGTGCATGCTGACAGAAAGTGTAGGCTGCAGGCATTGCGGTGCAAGCTCATGTTACCTTGCAGAAGCATTTTGGCTATAGATGGTGTTTGTGTCGGCACACATCAACGCCAGGAGCAGCCCCAAATGGCTACTCGCTTGTCAGTACCAGTTTTCGTTCAATATACCTTGCGATGCCAGCTCATGTGCAGCAAAATAGCGACCTAGTGTGTGGTCGCGCGCAGCTGGAACACCTGGACATGACAGAAGTGCAGGCGGCGCTGTATGCTGACGCGCTGAACAGCCTGCGCAGTGCGGCGCGGTCCTCCGGCTTGCAGCCCGGTGCGCCTTTTGCACCCAAGCAGCGCAATGCTTGTGCGCTGCGTGCCTGCTTGCAGGCGTGTAGTGCGCATGCGTGAGATGGCGTGCATCTTGTTCTGAACCAAACAGCAACGGAGACATGAAGGTGCAGTGCGAGGAAAAGGCTGGGGGTGCGTAACGTTCAGTCACTGGAGACTGCTGTTCCCTCTGTGAATCATGTGAAGCTGTGGAGGACATGCGGTCACCGTGCCTGTGCATGCTGATGCGCTCAGGCAAAGCGGGCCGCAATGCGGACGCAGCGGCTGCGGCGGCCAAGGTCATGCGCAAGCTGGGCAAGGCCAAGGCCGCCAACATGTTTGCGCACATGCGCAAGGTCGCGCAGCACCCGCTGCTCGTCCGGCGCCTGTTCCCCGACAAGCAGGTGGCGGCGATCGCCAAGGTCGCGTACAGCAGGTCCGCGCCCTGGCACCCCTGTCACATACGCATGCATGTGTACGGTGTGCTGTAGAGTATGTTGCATAGGCTGCATAGGCCTGTCCACCTGTGTAATGGCTCTGCGATGCTACATGAGCGTGCGAATTGTGGCTGTCAAGTAGCTGGGGGTGCTCTCATCGCAGCTTTGTCCATGCAGGGGCATCTTTGGCGAGCAGTGCTCCCTCGAGCAGGTCCGCAAGGAGCTGGCGGAGTACTCTGACTTTGCGCTGCATGCTTTTTCGGCCGCGAATGGCAAGGCGTTTGCGACGTTCATGCTGCCGGCGGACCATGTTCAGGACGGTGCCAAGTGCCGCTTCCTTGCGCGCCTGTTGCCAAAGCTGAAGGCATGCCTTTCCTCTTCCTGCAGCATGACTAGCATTCCTTGCGATGAGCTTAAAATACTCCTTGGTTGAGGGCTGATCGTCAGGAGTATGCACCGCGTGCTATGTATATGTTACGCAGGCAGTGGACACTGATGTTGTGTGGATGGCTTGTTGTATGTCGTACGCTGGGTCTGGGTCGCTGTCCGCCGCCGCGTACTTACTTGTCTTGATCTCACCCTTTTCACTGGGCCGCATGCTGCCTACTCTCCAACAACAAGCTGGCGACATTACTGATGCGCCGCGCCTGCCTCCGTGCAGGCAAAGGGCAGCCGGCCCCTGCTGTTCAGTCAGTGGACCTCCACGCTGGACGTGCTGGAGTGGCTGCTGCAGCAGCTGGAGCTGCCCTTCCTGCGCCTGGATGGCAGCACCGCCGTCGCCGAGCGCCTGTCCCTGGTCGACCGGTGCGCCAGCTCCCCCATGCCGGTCTTGACATGCCTGGCATGCATGTGCAGAGATGCAGTGAGGTCGCTAAATAACAGGTGTGACTTGGCATGTCCTGCGCACATTTGCGAGCGTCACACCCCCATGCGCATCGCGCCTCCGTCGATGCGACCGTGTCTGGCACTGCTGGTGCCTGCTGGGCAAGCTGTTCTGGCGGCGCAGGTTCAACGACGCGCACGGAGGCGTGTTTGCGATGCTGCTGAGCACGCGCGCGGGCGGTCAGGGCCTCAACCTGACTGGCGCCGACACCGTCATCCTGCACGATGTCGACTTCAACCCTGCCATAGACCGACAGGCTGAGGCGCGCCGCCTGAGCGTCGACTGTGCACGCTTGTTATGTGGCGCCAAGCGCACACGCTTGATTGTGTGCAATGGGTCAGCTAGTCCGATAAGGCTGCAGTGTGGAGCTGGCGTATTTTGTTGCTGGGCTGTTCAATGCATACCTGTGCACTGCTTGTAGATGCAAGTCGTGTCTCTCACTGGTCTGCATGGCTGGCTGCAGGATCGCTGCCACAGGCTGGGCCAGACCAAGGCCGTGACGGTGTACCGCCTGGTAAGCCATTGCTGGTTGCGGGCCGCAGTGCCAGTGTGCATGGCTGCTGGCGTGGCGTGGTGCCTTGCCTGCTGCAAGCAGATAGGCTCCTGTTCGTGTGTGCGGTAAGTTTAGTCGACGCGGATGCACAGCGATGGGACTGTATGAGCTCGTCTGCAAGTAATGTATGATGTGACCACTGCATGTGCGCCCGACTGGGCCCCATGAGCAACGTGCGCGGGGTCCAGGTGACGACAGGCACCGTGGACGAGGGCATACACGCCATGGCGGCGCGCAAGACGCGGCTGGATGCGGCTGTGCTGGACGGCATCACTGCCTCCAGTGACAGCCGCAAGGGCGCCGCCGCCGAGACGCTGCAGGCGCGCGCGCAAGAGGCCCTGCTTGGCCGCATGGCAGTGCCTTTTTTGCGCATGCACAGACCTGTGCGTGCTGTGTGCGACTGCGGTGAGCAAAAGCAGGAGCAGGGTGTGTGCATAAGTTGCTCATGGACAACAGTGCAAGGCTGATGTGCTGTGGAAGGGCTTGCTACAGTGCAGCCTTGAGTGACATGCTGTGCTGTCAAGCGTGCCGGTGCTCGCCTGCTTCAATTTGCACCTTGCCAAAGTACATGTGCAAGCCGTGTGAGCTGTGCGTGGCAGATGGGGGAGCTCCTGCAGCACCTGCTGGAAGGAAGCTCGTCCGGCGTGACTGCCGCAGCTGCGGAAGCCATGTGAGCGGCTGGGGAATGATGCACCAGCATTTGTTAAACCCTGCCGTGCAGGTGCTGTGCTGCGAACAGCGGCAGTGTCAACGCATGTTTGCAAAACAAAATGCATGTAGAGACGGCGCAGGCTGTGTCCTGTTCACACTGGGAACAGTAGAGGGTTTGTGTGGTTCACCAGGTCAGATGGCGCAAGACTTTGCGCCGCAAGTATCGCCTAAAAGGCGGCGGGGCTTGTCAAGATGCCTGTTCGCGCAACGGGCAGTGGATGGCAGATGTTTCCTGTGCTCAGCTTTGTCATTGTATCCAAGCTGCGGCCTCGCGGCCCTGCCTGCTCAGGAACACAACAGGAGGTTAGACAGAAAAAAGTGTAACCCTGGTTTGGCTGGATGTGTAAAATCACAAGGACATTCAAGCTTGAACCTTATGGCACCACTTGCATGTGACCTGTGTGTGTGCGTGGGCACATGCAGCACTTTGGGGCAGAGCTTGCTACTCGCCAAAGCTAGCTCATGGCTCGCACTCCGCTCTCAACTGAAAGTGTCATGACGAACATGCAACTTGCGGATGGGTCACTGTCCGACACCTCTGGAGCGCAGAGCTCGCGCAAGGCAGCCACGCAGACTTGTGTTGGGTCGCTGACACGGAGCCTGCCAGCGTATGTGCGCAATCCGCCAATAGAAGCAGCAGTGTTCGCATGGGGAGTCGCGGAGGATGGCCAGCTGGTGCGCTCGCTGCTGCTTGCAGTGCTGATAGCGCAGCTTTCTTGCACCGCAGTATCACTGCTGTGGCATACTTGCATAATCATTGCCTGCTGCTGTGCAATGCACCAGACGTCTTGCAGAGCTTTCTATACAAGACGCGTTAGCACACTTGAAGCCCACCGACTGTTTGCTTGTTGCAAAGCAACAGAGAAACTGCTTGGTCGCCACAGTATCGCGCAGTCCAGGCGGCACTGTGCCTCGGCGCAGGGCGTGGACACGGACCAGAACGTGGTGGCGCCCAAGGTTGTGGAGGCGCTGCTGGGCACGCGCTTCCGAGGCCGCGAGTTCCTGCGCTCACCCTTGGCGCGGGGCCCGCCCGCGGCTGTCTGCTCCACCCTAGCCGGTCACAGGTCCCGGCATCCCAGCCCGAGCCTCGCCATCAAGTGCCGGGGCCCCAGCATGTGGACCGCGGGACATCAAGGGAGAGCATAGTCTGTCCACTATTCCAACAAGCCGCTGCAGGCTGCAGCAGAGACCTCCAGGCGCACCTGGAGCAGTGGGGCATCAACAGCAGTGTCCGGGTGCCGCTAGGACGCCAACACGCCCTGGGGCGCGCAGGTGGCGGGCAGCCGAAACACGCTGGCCATAGACTGCGAGGGCCAGGTGCTGTCGTGGGGCTGGAATGCGCGCGGCACGCTCGGTCACGGCCATAGGCGCGCACTCCCTCACCCCTCGCTTAGCCATGTCTACGCTGCCCTTCGAGTGCCTCTAGAACAGCCTCTGTAAGGCTGCACACGCTCGCCTGCTCTATGAACAGGCCAGGATGTCTGCGCGCATGCACTGCATGGGGCTAGCACTGGGCGCACATCTCACAGCACTGTCATGCATGCTGCTGTCGTGCGGTGCCATGCCGTCCGGAGACGCCGTGCGCCCTAGTTCCGCAGTATGGCTGATGGACCGTGCGGAAGGAGTGCTAGCCTATAGAGCATGTGACATGCGCTCACTGCAGCGACTGCAGCACGTCAGAGCGGCCCAGGCATGCTTCGCGCGAAACAAGCGCAAACGGCAGGGCAGAGGCCCGTGTCACGGCGTCAGTGCAAACGGGCTGAGCACGTGCTGAGCACGTACGGAAGCGTCTCATTGTGCGCGCGCGCTTGCCGGCCGCAGGGGCAACGAGCGCAAGCCGCGGCGGGTGGCCGCGCTGAGCGGCGTGACGATCGCGCAGGTGGCCATCGGCGGGTGGCACTGCCTAGCGCTTGACGCAGGCGGGCACACCCACCCCTACCAGGCCTGCTGATCATGCAGCGTGGCACGGTACCAGCAGCGCGCAGCGCAGCAGAACGTGTCGGTGCCAGTGTGTCTGGCGATGCGGGGGCCTCACTGCCAGCCGCTCTTGGGCAGGCAGCCCAGCCTGTGCCAGGCGACACACCATGTGCAGACTGCTCACCCCTTGCTTGCACGTATGTGAGTCATAGGCAAGTCATTGACACATTTGACACATACGGGGGGAGGCCTGCTTGCTGCAGGCGGCCTGGTGTACGCCTGGGGCGGCAACGAGTACGGGCAGTGCGGCGTGCACTGGGGCGCGCGCGACGTAGTGGAGCCGACGCCCTGCGTGCCCAGCCTGCGCGTGGTGCAGGTCGCGGCCGGCGGCATGCACTCCTGCGTGCTCACCAACCAGGGCGAGGCGCGCGCCCGGGACAGCGCTGACCATGTGGGAACACATCGGCCCCCCGCTGCGCGGCACAGCAGCTGTATAGGACCGGGTCGATTAGGGTAGGATTAGGGCCGTGCGACATACTCCTGTCCCCACAGCGTGAGTGATGCCACCATGTCACGGCTGCCGAGCGAGCGCGGCGCTGCAGGAAGATGCGTGGGGCTGCAACGGCCGCCTGCACAACCCGCCGCCGAGCGCGCCGCAAATGGTCGCAGGTGTGGATGTGGGGTGAGCCGTGGGGCGACTTCAGCATGCAGGTCGATCGCGCGCCGCGCAAGGTGCCCGGCGCGGCCGGCATCGCCAAGATCGCCTGCGGCGCCTTTCACAACCTGGCGCTCACCCGGTGCCCTGCCGCCCTTAGCCCGCCTCGCAGCGGCGCATGCCTGCTGCCACATGTGGTCCGCGTGGGGCCCCACGCTCAATCCACTCGACCCTGCCCGCGCCTGGGCACAGAGCGAGGTTCTGGGTGGAGGATGCACATGGCACTGCTGGGTCTCAGCATGCTCACTTTACCGAAACCGCCTCGACGTGCGGCTGCCAGCACACAGGCCAGACAAGGTGCCAGCGTGATAAAAACACGCACAGTGTAGCCCAGCAAGGTCATTGGGGCATAACCCCATCCAGCTGTCCAGCTGCTCGCACGCAGGGCAGGCATGGGGCACCAAGCGCTGGGGCGGCCGCGGCTGTCAGCGTGCTCACGCGCGGGCGGGCGCGGGCATGCAGGCAGGGCGAGGTGCTGGCGTGGGGCATCAACGACTTTGGGCAGCTGGGCAACGGCAGCACGTTCTACGAGACGTCGCCCACGCCGGTGGCGGGCCTGGAGGGCGCGCAGATCGCCGACGTCGAGGCCGGCGGCTGGCACTCGCTCGCGCTCACCGCCGGCGGCGGTGCGCCCTGGGCAGCGCGGCCCCTGCCAGCAGCCATGGGACACGGGGCATGGGCGCCAAGAGTGTCAGTGCTGACACAGAGGTGCCGCTTGGCTGGCGCTTGCTGATGCTCACCGTTGAGGGCGGAGCAACAGTTGTGTGCGAGGCAAGAGTGCATGGAAGCTGGGCTGTTGCTGGGTATGGGCGCTCACATGACTACGCACCCACGACTGCCATTTTCCAGTTCCAAAAAGACTAGAGTCGAGCGCCGGCGCGGCGCATCGCAGAGGTGTTTGTGTGGGGCCGCGGCGAGTATGGCCGGCTGGGCCTGGGGACCGCAGCGGCAGCAGCCGGCTGCGCGCCACGCTCGTCAAGGCCATGGAGGGCCACAAGGTGGTTCAGGTAGCCCACCCGGCCCCTTCAACTTAATAGGTACTCGATGCGGGCACCTGCGTTGTTGCAGGGTAGGGCGTGCAACATTTTGTTCGTGCGTGCCGCGGCGAGCATGCAGGCAGGCTTATGGCTGCAACAGCCTGTGTCAATTGCAGGCTCTGTTGAAGGAGGCTCCCGCACTAGCGCCGGATGCCCATCATCTGCATGGCGTCGTCCTCATGCTCACGTATGCAGCAGGCGAGCATGCACAGCAGGGTTTGTGCAAAAGCACGCATGCGGTGCATAGGAGGGTACATAGGAGTTGTGTGCGCCATGCGCTGTGGCGCACAGGGGCCCGCGCCCGGCGGCCTGACCTGCGACGGGGCGGGCGCGAGGGGCGGCGCGCGCCGCAGGGCTCCTGCGGTGGCACGCACACGCTGGTGCTGACCGCGGAGGGCCGCATCTTCACCTGGGGCCGCGGCTCATTCGGCCGCCTGGGCACAGGCGTGGAGAAGGACTGCCACGCACCGGTGGAGGTGTTCCTGCCAGGCGCGCCGCGCCGCCAAGGGTTTGCCAGCTAAGTGCTGACGCAGCGCCGCCGGCGCTGCCCGGTGGCAGGCGCTGACGCGGCGCGGCGCCGGCGCTGCCCAGTGGCACGCGCTGATGCAGCGCGGCGCCGGCGCTGCCTGGTGGCAGGCATTAATGCGGCGCGGCGCGGCGCCGGCGCTGCCCAGCAGTGCTGCTTTCAGGGTTTGGGATAGGGTTTGATCGAGGGGTGCCTGACACCTCGTGCGGGGCGCAGGCGGGCCGGAGCGCTGGCGCGTGGTCAGCATCACGGCGGGCGGGCGGCACAGCATGGTGCTGGCGCTGCCCGACAACGGCGACCCGGACGGCCGCATGCTCTCGCGCCGCGCGTCTGCCTTGGTGCGCCTGCCTGACAGTCGCGGCTCTGTTGCCCCCGATGGCCCTGGCTTGGCCGTGCTGCTGCGGCCGCCGTCTGACACCTGGCACCTGGACCGTCTGGTGCGTGGGAGCTGCCGCATGCGCTTCGCTGGTCTTCCAGCAGCGTGAGGTGGGGCCCCCCGGGCTTGAGCATGCGCGCAAGCGCCAGCGGCCATGGCCTGCGACGGGCGGCGAGGAGGGCGCACAACGCACGTGCTAAGACTTTGCGGTTGTGTGCAACACAGTGACTTGCCCTTGGTCATCCCTGTTATTGGTAGGGCAAGCGCGCAGGGCGGCGCGGCGCGGCGGGCGGTGCTGGCGCTGGGCGACAGCGAAACGACGGACGAGGTGCTGGGCGCGAGCGAGCCCGAGGTCGGCCTGGACCTGGACGACGGGCGCGACCATGACGAGGACCTGGACGCGCTGGCCGACATCATGGGTGCGCGCCGGGCCATTCCAGGAGGGGGGATAGACCGGGTAACAGATGTCCCGCTCCTGTGTCAGGTTGGAAGATGGGGCGGCAATACCCTGTCTAGGTTGAATAAGAAGCGGGCGGTCATATGCTGACAGCAAGCGTATGCATTCATAGGTTTGGTGCATAGCGTGACAAGGCTGTCGTGCGTTAAGAGAAGCTGTTGGGGCTGCAGCATGGCGGTTCCGCGTCATGAATATGTATGCAGCACGGGCGCCTTTGACGCGCGCCGTGGACTCTGGCGTGCCAGACTCCTGCCGGGCGCCAAGGGTTACAATGTGTGCATGACCGCCCGACGGCGTCCCGGGGCCGCAGCGGGCGGCGAGGAGCACGCGCTCGGCGGCCTCATCGACCGTAGCGGCTCGCGCTCGCTGGGGCCGGCCGAGGACGCGTCGTCCACGGGCAGCGGCGAGGGGCGCGTGGCCGAGGCCACGCCGCCGCACCTGCACCTGCCCTGGTCGCAGGCGCGGCTGCGCCGTGCCTGCATGCCCTGTAATTTGCCAGCGGACGTACAGGCCGCGGCAAGGACCTGCATTCACAGGCGTGAAGCCCGGTGGACGCACTGGGCTTCCCTGGCCCAGCTCTGCTCTGCCAGCTCGGTGAACTGCGATCTTTCGCACTTGTGGAAGCCTAGAGGCAGAGGTATTGTAGGGTATATTAGGATGATACCTGATATAAAGCCCTATCCTGCTGCGGCAGGCGCCAGCGTCATCGCCGCGCTCGGCGCAACGGGTGCCCTGGGAGGGCGCGGGCCGCGGCGCCAGCGGCCGCGAGGCGACCGCGGACCTGGCGCGGCGCATGAGCGACGAGTTGACGCCGCACGCCCGCTCGGGCTCGCTGCCGGGCGGGGCGCCTGCGCATGCGCAGCCGCCGCCGCGGTAGTCCCCGTCGTTGTCTGCTTTGGCTTTCCAGCTTGTTTGCATTGGTAGGTGTCTGGTGTGAATCAGCGGGGAGTGCCGAAACCCATGCGGCGCATGGCGGGGAAGCAGCGCCAAAGCGCTGGTGTGGCTCCATGCTGGGTGGAAGAGCTGTATTTGCGGAGTCCTTGCTGCCATAATAGCAGCTGGCCCTGTTTGTTGCACGCGCTGTGTTCCTTACATGAGGGTATGCAATAGTCCTGGTGTGTGTCCCAGGACGCTGACGTTTAAAGTACTATGCATGTTCCGTGTGGGTAGCAAGCGTGGAAAGCGTAAGGCTTCACTTGAGTAGAGTAGCAATGAACTTTAGCCAAGTGTTTTAAGAAGGCCGTCGTGAAGGTTGATGATAACTCTGGTGCTGCAACACAGAGCCAAAGTCACAGCCAAAGTCAAAACGAAAGCTGTCCAAGACATGTCAGTCATCACCACGGCATGGGCAAAACTGGCAGCCAGCTGGCTTGTGGTGCACCGTCAGCTAGTCCTGTGTAGCAGATTTGGCGCACAATTGCAGTGTGAACCAGTTTCACTGAATCTCTTCTGATGCAAGACTATTCTGTTGAGCACAGCGACACACAACCCGAACGACCTAGCAAACCAAGTCACTGAAGTAAACCTGGCTTGGCTTGTATGCAAGCAACCAGGTAGCAGGCGGCGCCTGCCTGGAGCTTTGCACCCATGAGTGCACAACACCAGAACAATAATGTAAACCAGGGGAATGCCGCAGCAGAAGAGCGTCATGCATTTCGGTCAGGAGCGGATCACAAAGCTGCAGCAGCACTTGCAGCGCGGCAGATTGAGCAGACGTAGGGCAAGCCAGAAAGACGCGCTGAACGTCAACACGCTGGTCGCACGCAGCGCGCCTGCGCGCCCGCAGTCGCGACCCTGCACCGGCAGACGCCACCCAAGGGCAGCCTCTGCCATGCGCCTGCAGCTCCGTGCGCCCCGGGCCCACCCCGGCGCAAGCTGGCGCGCCTGCCAACAAGGCCACGCAGTGCGGGCAGCGGCCTGGGCCCGCCGCTCGTAGCCGCCAGCGCCCTCGGCACGATCGGGCCCGGGTGCGGCTTGGCCGGCATGATCGGGCCCGGGTGTGGCTTGGCCGGTGCGCGGCCAGGCTGGGCCGCGCCGGTTGAGCGGCCAGAGCCGACGCCGTTGCCTCCCGGCGCCGGCCGCCAGGGCGGCCGCCAGGCGCCAGCGCCAGGCTTGGCCCCGGCCGGCTGCCGCGGCGGCGGCGGCGGCGGCGGCAGGCCGCGCGCGGCAGGCGGGACGGCCGCGGTGTGCGCAAACGGCACAGCAATGGACGCCGGGCCGGGCGCGGCAGCGCGGGGCGGCTCCAGCGAGGGCGGCGACTGCAGGTATGCGCTCAGCGCGGCGGCCGCGGCCATGCTCGCGACGCCCAGGTACGGCACGACCAGCGCGCCCGCCAGCGCGTGCACCTGCGGCGCGTTTTTAAAACAAATTGTGACCAAGACAGGGCCGGGTAAGCTTTATGAACAAACATGACGCAAAAGCGTCACCCGAACATACAGAAAAAGCACATGTGCACAGGTCTGTGACGTGCGTGGCATTGCACCGTCGCCGTGCTGACTTGTGCCTGGCCGTGCCAGAGATCACAGAAGCTCGTCAGCACTGGTTCCTCAGGACAGGTCCTGACGGTTGTCTCGCCGCAACTGCGGGGCCACCCCGCGGCCAGCAGACCCTGCCCAGTCAGTTCTCCAGGGAAGAAGGCAGCGCGGGTGGTCTAGCGGCGCAGCCTGACTGGCTTCTGCATGAGCACAACCGGCCGCGCCTGCGAGAACGCCAGCGCCGCCACCGCGCCCGTGAGCAGCCCCGCGCCCGCGAGCCCCGCGGCGCTGCCCGCCCGGCGCGCCACGAGCAGCGCGCGCCCGGCCGCGAGGTGCGCCGTCATGCTGGCCGCCAGCAGCGCCAGCGCGACCGCCTGAGCGCGCAGACACAGCGTAACGCGCATGTTGGACATCGGCGCCTGTCTGCCGGGCGCGCCGCCGCTCCGTGGACAACCACGACCGCGGAATACAGCGCTGGCTACAGTTTAGTGTAGGACGCGTGGTCATGTCTCAGGACGAGCCACAGAGTACTGGCCATGCCATGAGGACGCACAGCGAACGACAGACCACAGCCGGCTTGTCCAAGACTGAGCCACCTGCAACAGGGCCTCTTACAAAGGGACATCGGGCAATCACTGGGCAGCCACTGGGCAGCCAAACAATAACCAACATGACACGCTCGGTCGCCGCACGCCTGGGCAGTGAGCTCGCTGCGCAGCGCGACAAACACGGCTGCCGCGGCGGCCGCGGCGGCGGAGTAGGCCGCGCCGAGCGCACGCGCGGACAGCGCGGACAGCCGCCCGCCGGGCGGCCACAGGCTGGCGAGCGGCGTGCCGACCATCAGCGCCGCCAGCCAGCGCTCGTCCGCCGCCGAGAAGCGGCCCGGCACCTGCGCCCATGCATACTGCATGGTTGAACCAGCACGGCTTGGAGCGTCACAGCTTCACAGCCACATTTATCCTATCGTTTCCAACGTCCGATTGCGCCCCACGCGTGTCAGCAATAACCACCAATGGCCAGCGCGGCTCCGCGTTCGAGACGCAGCCCAGCACCTGCACATTGATGCCCTGCACAGTAAGCATATATATGGGTCCGTTTGCAGTGCAGCCCATGCTCCTGTCACACTCCCCGCTCATACACCACATCCCTTCCTGGCATCGCATCTTGCTCCATGGCGCGACCCGCCTGTGATACCCAGGGCGGGTGCGCGGGCGGCGCACCCAGCCCCCGGGCCACCAGCGCAGCAGGCGCGGCCCCGCGCTGGGCCGCCGCTTATGCGCGTCGCGCAGCGCGGCCTCCGCAAACGGCCGCCACTGCACGGCCACGCTGAAGTCGTCGATGTCCATGGCGCTGGCGATGCCCCTGCGCGCCCCACAACGCCGTGCCTCAGCCGCTTTGCAAGCAAGCTAGACCCATCACTGCGGGTCTTGGTGCCTGCCGGATGCCGCGATGGCGGTGTAGGCTCCACCTGCAAGGACAACACAACGGTGCATGCAGGTGCATGAATGTTGCGCATGCAGCAGATGAGAGAGGACTGCTCTGCGCAGGTCATGATACTGGACACATGACAGAGGACTCCCCAGTAACCCGGATGCCGCACCGCAGCAGCTGCACGACGCGGAGCACAAAGAAGAAGTCGCTGGGGAACTGCTCCACGGCGATCGCCTTCAGCGGCGAGTCCTTCGCAAACGGGTCGATCCTGCCCCTGCGCGGGGCGTGGCCGACGCGTCAAACGCTCTTCATATACAGGCGATGTGGGAGCTGTGTTTGGTGGCCGCCACAGCATCATGCCCTCATATACAAAGGCGGTTCAGCTTGCGACTGCGTACGCTGCTGACAGCAGCGCACTTTGCAGCAGCGCCTCGCACGGAGCGGTGCGCGCGGGCACCTGGTGTCAAACATGCCGTACGCGATGCGCACGCGGAGGCTCTCCAGCCCGGGGCCCATGCGCACGCCGATCGCCGCCAGCGCCGCGGACACCTCAGCCTGCACGGCAGCGCAGGCGGCACTCCGATTGCTCCTGGGTGTCCTGCAAGTGATGCAGCAGTGACGCAGTTGATGATGAATTTGATTGGAGGTGCAACCAGCCAGGCCGCAAGCCCTGGCGCACGTCAAGCGCCGACGGCGCCAGGGTGCTCAGCGCGGCGCCGTCTTGGTAGGGCTCACATGCGAAAGACACACAGACTGCTTTGCACAAGCATAAGCCTGAGCAGTATGGGGCCCATAGCAGACACTTTTGCGATCTGTCTGTGGAGAGGAGAGGGCCCTGGCCGGCATTACGCCGCACACACCAGGGGCGCATGCAGCGCCGCGGACTGCGGGACAGAGGCAGCGCCACATGCGGAGCGCCCGCGAGGGACCACTTGACTCGGGGACGGCGGGCTGCCGCGCCGCGCCTGCTGCGAGGGCGACAGCGCATCCAGCACGCCCAGCAGCGGCGCGTCCGCGGCGGCCGACAGCGCCACCACCAACCACGCAAACGCCAGCCGCTGCGAGTTTGCCAGCTGCTTCGCCTGCCCATAGTCCAGCAGCCCTGCCCCGCGCAGTTGCCAATCATGCGCGGGCATGCGCAGAGCCCCAGTGCCCTTTACTGCCAGTGGCCGCCCTGCACTGCTGCGCATCAGCGCCCGGCCGCCAATGTCTGGGGCGAGGACGCGCGAGGCCGATGGCACCGACACGCAGGCAGGCATGTCACAGACACGCATGCGCCAGTGCTTGTGCCAGCGCGGTGGTGCATGCCCACTGCAGCTGCTGTATGCAGAGAGCAGAAGCTCGCAAAATGCAGTCTCTTGACAGACACGGCACATCTGCTGTTGTGCTTTGCAAGAGGCGCGCATGACGGCCGCACCGACGATGCCGTTGTCGCGGACGAGTATGTTGCCGGGGTGGCAGTCGGCCTGGAACAGCCTGGCGCGGGCGCCAGTCAGTGCATGGCCGGCCCCTGCACCTGAGCTGGATTTCCAGCACCAACGCACCCACCGCACCACCAGGGCGCAGGCCCTGGTGAACCCCCGATGCCAAACTGACCGACCTGACCTGTCAAGCGCATCCTCACGAGACCAGCCATGCCCGCACCGTCCCGTGAGGCCAACCTCGCGAGCGCCCTTGCAAGAGCCTGCTCTGCCTCGGACAGCGCTGCCTGATGAGGCAGGCGGCCGCTGGCGCAGGACAGTCGCCACAGACAGGCGCCCACTGAGCCGGCTCGCTCAGCGCGGCATGAGGCGCACGGCCGCACCCGTCCTGCAGCAGCATGCGGCCGTACGCCTCAGCGACGCGCGAGAGCACCAGCCGCGCGGCCGCGCGCCGCGCGGCGGGCAGCATCGCCGCTCCCCGCTCCTGCACGCGGGTCAACAAGTCGCCGGGCCCCTCCCGCGCATGGAGACGGGCGGCCGCCCAAGTGCAAGGGCACTGCGGGGCTTTGCCTTGCGTGCCACCCGCTGTTCTTCATGCAAGCCTGTGCCGTCACAGCCTGTACGCGCTACGCGCGCGGTGCAGGCGGCGCATGGCCGCGAGCGGTCAGCATGCGCCCCCGCCGGCGACCGGCCTTGCCCAGCGGAGCAAGGCCAGTGCCGGCATGCGCGGCGAGCGGCGCATCATGGCCTGGCCGGCTGATGGCAAGCCTGCACCCCTCGCTCAACCACTTTGTGGCCGGCGGGCGCGGCAGCGACCCGCCAGCGCGGTGACCCTGGTCCCTCGGGAGGCGCAAAATGTTCGTCCGCGCTGTTCACGCGTGACCGGCGGCCCGGCAGCGCACCGCCAGCGCGGTGATCCGGCTGCCCTCCAGGAAGGTCATGACGAGCAGCCGGCGCGTCACCAGGCCCGTGATGCTCTCCGGCGTCTCCACCGACCGCATGCTCGCCTGCGCCGCGCCGCGCCGCGCGTGCGGTGTGGCCCCCGGCGGCGCTCCGCAACATGGCCGAACCTCGCGGCGTGGCCGCGCTGCGCGCGTGTGTGCAGCGCGCCTGGGCGCCCTCACGGCGCGCAGGCAGGCCGCGGCTCCGTCCGGCGCACGCACGAACGCGTGCGCCTTCACATCAGACAGACGCGTGCGCCAGCAGACTCTGGGTGTGAAGAGGGTTCAGGCGCGGGGTGGGCGGTCAGCGCGCCTTGAGGCGCGCGTGGATCAGGTCCATTGTCTCGGCCTCCCGCCGGAAGTCGAACTCGGTCTGCAGCTGCGCGGCCAGCTCGTCCACGGCGGACACCAGGTCGAATTGGAGCTCCGTCGCCTGCCGCAGCCCGCGCACGGCCGCTGTCGGGCGCCGGGCGGGTGCCCGGTGCGGCTGTGCGCGGGCCGCGGACCCGGCGACGCGCGGGGCGCGACAGCGTCACCAGCAGATGTCGAGACCTGCAGAGTGCGCTTCCACGGCTGTTCAGAGAGAGACGTGTTAGGTTTGGGCTCGGGCGCGCCTGCAAAAAGCGCGCGGCGATGCGGATGTTGACCAGGTCCTGCTGCATGCGCGCGAGCGCGTCCGGGTACTGCACCTGCACGCGCGCAGGCACGCCCGCATGGCGCACGTACGTGCTTTGTACGCACGCTTTGACAGCTGACCGGCTCAGCCTTCCCCTTGCTGGCTGCAGACCGCACCAGCCGCCAGGACGTGAGTGTTGTGCATTCCAGGGGCAGGCGCTCATTTGCATTGGGAGCGCACTCATGCCATGCTCCGAATGCTTTCTCAGCAAGTCGTGCAGCTGCAATGTTTTTTGTACGTCATGCAGCCCAGCCAGATGCCATGGCGCACGAGCAAGCCAGCATGCCCGCTTTGGGCGACAGCAAGCTCGTGCACTGGCAGGCGTGGCGTGCAGGGACCGGCGCACGGCGCGCACGCAGCGCACCTTGACGGCCACGAGCCCGTCCGGGCGGGAGCCTGCCCACATGGACGGCCACCGCAGCTGCGCCTGGTGCACCTGCACGTTACCGCGAACCGGTGCTCATGCGCAGAGCGCAGTCCAAATAGGCGGTCATTGCAGGCGTGTGCGGGTCAGTACGCGTGCTTACACCATGGATGAGGATGAATTTCGCTGCAGGACAGACAGGGCACCTGCCAAAAGATAGGCCGGACTGGTGAAGCCAAGCAGCTTGCTGTTTTGCTGCTCTTGCTCCAGCCCCTCGCGCACGACAGCGGCGTTTGGCCGCACCTGTGCGATGGACGCTGAGCCCAGCGGCGTTTCGAGGTTGATCCACTCAAAGATGTCGTCGAGCGGCCGCCCTGCCAGCTCCGCCTCCATCACCGCGACCGCCTGCGCGGCCGGCATGGGCGGCACCTGCGGCGCAGGGTGAGCGCACGTCGTTGACGATCCCTATACCCTACCCTACCCTACCCTCCAGAGCACAGGCAGGCCTGCGCTCACGTTTCACGCCCCACAGCTTCCCCAGGCTGGACCAGATATAGCACCAGCTTGCCCCGATTGAATTGCAGTGTCAGGGTCACTGGGCCTCTGGGGTTGTGGTCCAGTCCAGACACTCCGCCCTGTCTGCAATGCATAAGAGCTTTTGGCAGAGCGGGCGCGCGCCTGGTCCTGCAGCAGCGCCAGCTGCCGGCAGATCGGCTCCGGTATGAAGTCCGAGCGGGCGCCGAGAAACTGCCCCACCTGCGGCAGCGCTCCCGGGCATGTTGGCGCTCACGACGGGCGCACAAGCGGCCCGCTCGCCGGGCTATGCGCGGTGCCTAGCTCGGGGTGTGATACCTTCAAGTAGAACCCGCGCAAGTCCACGGCTATGCGGTACAGCTCGGCGCCCGCCCAGGTATGGTGTGGCACCCATATCGTCTCCTCCACGGCCTCTTCACTGCTGGTGGCCCGCGCTGCTGACGCCTTCGCCTGAGCTCAGGAAAGCTGCACCTTTGTCAGACACACAGCGCTGCACAAAAGGCGCCGTCAGCCCAGGAAACAAGATGGCGCGCCTGTGTCGCCTTGTACGCAAAGTATATCTGCGCGGCGCGCAGCCAGAACGACGCCGCGCGCACGAAGTTGCCCCAGGCAGAGCTCTGCGGCGTCGTCGAAGGTGCACTCTGTGCAAAGGCCTGGCTCAGCCGCAGGCAGCGCATACAGGAGCTCATTTTCGCTAACGGGTTGCCTTGCTGCCGGACATAGCTTGTCAGGGAGCATGCACGGTGTGCGGCTGCAAGGCACAGGTGTCACGCTGGGGCAGGATGCACCTGGGCGGCTGATGTCAGCAGCAAGGAGCCCTCCAGCGAGCGCATGGACCCTCACGCGCGCTGCGCGACCAAAAATAACCAAATAACCTTTTCCGAAAGTGCTGCGATAGGGCCGAGCCCTATAGGGTTAGGGTAGGGTTCCCTTTTGGCTTGTTGCTTTGGCTCGGCCCTCTTAGCGCTATATGTATTGCACTGTAAGCTTGTGTCAAGCAATGACGATCATTGCAAACAACGTGAGGTACAGCAGCTCCACTCCGTATGCAGGCAGCACACATACATGGCAGCACATGCGCCTGTGTCCGGACTGCAGGCTTCCCCAGCGTCCTGTTGGCTGGTGAGGCGTTGTAGGACTGTTTCAGTTCAGGCTATGTCTGTGAGGCTGCTCAAGTGCGCGTGCGCCATGTGCATGACGTGTTACCTGGTTGCGGCGCACAGGGCAAATGTAGGAGCTTCTCCTCGCGCGTGCACAGGCCTCAGGGCGGCCTGCACTTCCACCAGTGATGCTGGACAGAGCTCGGCACACGGCGACGCGTCTGTGAGCCGCCGACACGCGCTCGCAACGGTCCTGCTGGGCAGCACGCTGCTGGTGAGCAGTCCACGCCGCGCTGGCGTGTGTGAATGGCATTGTTGCAGCGTGCGCAGGCAACAAGCCCGCTCAGCAACCAGAGCTAACCAGTGTGGCCTGGTGCTTGCAGGCGCGCGGCGCCCGCGCGCAGAACAAGGGGGCGGTGGTGGACGGCGGCGTGACAGAGCTTATGCCCACCTCCAACGCCAAGGGGTTCAGTCTGTCTGGGAAGCAGGTGCGCGCTTCAGGCTGGCGTACTGTGTGCTGAGGCGACTCTGTAAGAGGCATGGGCGTCTGACTGAAATGCTCTTTCAACCGGCCTTCTTCCACTGAGAAGAGCGTGTGAACAGACAACCGTGTTGTGCCAGACCGGCAGGTGCACGCATCAGGGACATGCCCTGCCGACTCGAGTGTGCCGGGGGCTGAGAAGCCTGCGGGCGCAGGTGCTGGAGACGAACCGGCGCGTGCAGGCGCAGAACAATGCGCCGCCGGACTTCCCGGCGTTCGTGCGGCAGGGCTTCGACATCAAGGTGCTTGCCGACGGCTACTCCGTGGACAGCAAGGGCCTCATCTACAAGGTGCGGCCGGGCGCGGCCGCGCGGCGCGCGGGCCGCGCCCCGCGGTGGCAAGCCCACGGGTGCTGTCCCCGTCTGTGCTGCAGGCGGTGGTTGTTGCTTCACCCCATCATGCGTCAATATGCTGCCATCATGGTGTGCACAACGAATGTCCGTGTCCCTGCTGGTCACGGACCGCCCTGGAGCGCGCTGAGCGTGGCGGAGGTCATCTGAGGTTTGATGCAGCGAGGCCATGCCAGGGTGACCGCAGCCGCTGCTGCGCCTCCCAGGACGTGGCGGAGGGCAGCGGGGAGTGCCCGGCGGACGGGCAGGAGATCATCTTCGACTACATCGCCTACAACGAGTCTGGCGTGCGCATCGACAGCTCGTACAACAAGGGCCGCCCGGCGTCCATCCGCCTGGGCATCAACGGCCTCATACCTGGTGCGCGCGGCGCGCGACAACGCGAGCACCATGAAGCCGTGAGAGTCTGTAGGTCGCGGCATGGTGCGCGGTGGTGTCTATCTCGACGGCCTGGCTTGATGAGGGCTGCAGGTCTGCAGCGGTTGGAATAAGGCAGCCAGCTGCGCATGCACCCCTCACCCAAAATCCATCCATTTGTCTGTTGATGTCGCACCAGACCCTCTCAGTGTATAGTCTGCTTCCGAGAGGGAGGGATATGTGCGCGCGGCTCTGCCAGTGCCTCGTAGTAACTTCCCATATATTACAGGCAAGCAGTGCCTGAGATGCGCCGGGCTGCCCAGGGTTTGAGCTGGGCGTCAAGGGCATGCGGCCGGGGGGCAAGCGGCGCATCGTGGTCCCGCCCGAGCTGGGACCGCCTGTCGGCCCGTCCACGTTCTTCAGCGCCAAGCAGTCAGAGGTGGGCTCCTGGCCACATGTGAACACGAGAACCATTTTCGCAATGATGCAGCATAGGTGTGAGCCCTGGTGGGGCCTGTGCTGTTGAAGGTCTGCATGAAAAGGGCTGCATGCGCGCGGCAGGTGTTTGACGTGGAGCTGCATGCTGTCCACAACTGCCGCCGCAGGCAGGTCGCGATGTTCTCCGATGTCGTGTGCGACAAGTAGCGGGTGGCAGTCTCTGCTGGAGGCAGGAGCAGGTGGCGATGTGTTGGCCGCTATGAAGGTGGCCGTATCGCAATGCGCATTGTTGTTGAGATGCAGTGCGAAGTGGACGTACTGAAGTGTGTGACACACTTGCATACCGCGTAAGGTGTACCAGCCAGCATCATGTGAGTCAGTGCATGCAAAAGTAGCATAGCGATGAACAACACTGTGCACTTGCCGCAAAACCAGAAACCTGCTTGCGACAGAGCACACAGAATACAAAACCTGGGGCACGCTACCAACTGCACAGGACAGGTACAGTGTCAAAGTTAGCAGCCTGTGGGGCCATGCGCTAGCTGCCCCCGGCACCCGCTCGAACCACAAAGGCGTCCATGGCGCCCCGCGCCGATCGGGCCCCGCGCCCATGCAGCGCCCCGGCTCCACTGCTTCCCTTCCGCTTCCGACCCCGCGCCGCCCGCGCCGCCCCCGACACCCCGCTCCCCGAGCGCCCGGCTGCTCCTGGCCCCTGCTCGGCGCCGCGCCCGGCCGCGCCCTCCGCGCCCGGCCTGCCGCCCGGCGCGCCGCCAGCTTCCCGCCGCTGCATGTCCAGCGCGACATGGTAGTCATCGTGCTCCATGCGCGCCTGCTGGCCTGGCTCCTCTACGGCGTCCAGACCCGGGCTCGCACCGCAGTCGCGCTCGCCGGCGTCGCCACCGACCACCTCGCCGCACCGGCAGCAGCGCCAGCCGCCCCCTTCGCCGATGCGCTCCCAGCCCCCCGCCCCAGGGTCCGCGCAGCCGGCGCCCGTCGCGCCCGCGCCGCCGCGCGCGACGCGGCCGCCGGCCGCAGGCGCTCCGGCTTCAATGTTGGGGCGCTCCTCGCTGCTCGCCGCGCCGCCCGGCTGCTCTGCTAGCGAGGCGGCACAGGCGCGGCTGTCGCGGCTGGCCAGCCCCCGCGCCTCCGGGTGCCCGCCGCGCGCGTCTTGCTTCACGCCGCCGCTGGGCGTTCTGTGCGAGGCGCCTGCATGCGAGGCAAGCGAGTAGCCGGCTGGGCTGTGCCTGAGGGCGGGAACTAGGCTGGGGACCGGTGCAGCGGGCGGCACGCCCGGCGGCGGCTGCCACGCCCGCGAGCCCTTGAGCGTGTCACACAGCGCGCAGCGCAGCACGCCCGGCCGATTGCTCGCGAATGTGCACACCAGGCAGCGCCAGCGGCTGGCTGCGCCCTGGCCGGCGCTCGGCGCAGCCCCTGGGCCCCGCCCGTTCGCGCTGGCGCGCTCCGCCACCAGCGCGCCCGCAAGCCCTGCCAGCGCCCCGCAGTCATCCTCTTCCTCTTCCCCATCACGCGCGCCGCGCTCACCCCAGTCCTGTGCAGGCTCTGAGCCGTCCTCCCCGCAACCGTCCCCGTCGGGCCGGGCGCCTGCCTCCCCGGACCCCGACCCAGCACCCGCGTGCGCCTGCGTGCCCGGCTGCTCCTCTGCCCGGTCCGACGCGGCGGCGCCAGGCGCAGCGCCTGCTGAGTCCCACCCATCATCCTCCGCAAGGTGCGCATCGAGGTCCTCCGGCCAGGCCCTGGGCGCCTGATCAGGCCACACGCTGTCCTCACCAGATCCTGCCAGCACTCCTACGCCCTGTGCTGCGCCGTCTGGCTCAGCGCCGCCACACGGCGCCCGGCTGGCGGGCGCCCAGTCGCTGAGGCTCGGCATGTGTTCCTGCGAGCCTGCGGCCTCGCCCGCCGCGCCGCCCGCCGCGCCGCTTGCCTCGCCGCCCGCCGCGCCGCCCGCCTCGCCGCCCGCACCGGGGGCACCACTCAGCCCATTACCAACGTCCCTTCCGCCTGCCAGCGCAACGGCGTGGGCGCTCTGCGCGCCCGAGCGCACTCCGCCCGCGACTCCAGTGCCGCCTTCGGCCTCGCTGCAAGGCGGCGCCGGCGCGGGCGCCGGCCCGCACGCGCGCACGATCGTGGCAAAGTAGGCCTCCGCGGTCCGCGCCGGCCGGTCGCCGGCGTCGCACGCCGGCTGCCGCTCGCCGGGCTGCGCGTCGCCCTCCGGCTCTGGCTCCGGCGCGCGCGCGCACGCGCCCTCGCCGGCCTGCCCGGCTTCGCTGCTGCCGCCGTCGCCGCGCGCGGCGCCGGCGGACTGCAGGAAGCCGACAATCCGCTTCTGCCCGGGCGGCGGCGAGACGACCTGCGGGCGGGGGGCCAGCGGCATCAGGCCAACAGCATGGGCGCAG
>JAABUV010000780.1_pt1 | contig 47906 bp, 63 predicted proteins | sample 5559971 | NCBI WGS metagenome assembly JAABUV01 (sample SAMN10711881, study PRJNA513362) | rock metagenome | isolation source: Antarctica rocks | place: Antarctica: Victoria Land, Knobhead nord | collected 2015-12-19 | reverse complement strand
CGCGCTCACGGACGCCGCCAGCGAGCCCGACAGCGGCGCAGGCTTGGGCGGCGGCAGCGGCGGCGGGCCCTGGCCGGGCGCCGCCGCACCGCGGCTGGCCTGCCGCGCCGGCCCCGCCTGGGCCCCCAACTCATGCACGGGCGGGCCGGGCTCTGCTGGGACTGCGCGCAGCGCCATTTCGCCCAGCGCCGACGCGAGCGCGTCAGGCGCCGCGTCGTGCGATGGGTCGGGGCCGCGCCGGCCCCCGTTTGGCGCCGCCATCGCGCGGCGCGCGCGCGCTGGCGCCGCGCTCAGCACCAGCCGGGAGGCCGCTCAGGCTCCACGCGCCGTCGCGGGGTACGCCGCGTGATCCCCTAGCACGCGCACGCGCCCCGAGCGCCTTGCTGCGCGCACGCCAGCGGGCCGCATCAGTTCAACACGCTGCCAGAATGCGCACAGCTGTGCAGATGGGGCCTGAGCGCGCTTTTCAACAGCCCCTGTGCGGCCCAGTGACAGGCGCCTCTGCTTGCGCAAGGCTTGCACGCCGAAATAAGTGTACCCCGCACCGCGACGCGCTCACGGAGCGCCTCAGTGGCAAGTTACGCTGGCGCGCCGTCCTTGGGGCGCGCTGCGTGCATTTAGTCACTTGTCACTGGCTCGCGCTGGTTTGTGCGTGGGGTTCCCAGCTCGGCTAGCCGCGATGCTCTGATGCTGACCCTCACTCTCTCACTGAGAGCGCGTCAAGTCCACTCTTGTGGCTCTGCCACGAAGGGGTGGTGCACTGGTGCTCGGGCCTAGGGGGACCCAGCCCTTGTTCGGGGTTTGTGCAAAATCTGCCCGAGTATAAATGATCCGCCAACTGCTGTTGGCCAACGCAGGCTCTGATCTTTCAACCACTCAGAGGCACAACTATGCACGCCCGACACTGCTAGAGTAGGGGTGGGGAGTGTGGTGCGCGCACTTGCTGGCTCATACCCTTTGCATGCTGTGCCCCTTTCACCGCTGCCTCACTGGAGGCAGCGCCGCTGCCCAGTGCCTGCTGCCAAGCCAGGCAGGCGAGCAGGAGCAGAAAGGTGCCGTTGGTGTTTCATGCACTAACCCCGGCCACACCCCCTGCTGCCTGCGTCAACTGACTGCAAACACTTGCGTACACCTTTACTGCTGAGCTAGCATGATCAGCTCCCCCTCCCCTTCGGTGCAGCAAGGGAAGCAAAGCGCCGGCCCGCTCACTGCTTTCGGCCAAGCACCCTCCCTCCCGGCCGGCCGCCGCCCTAGTCGAGCTGCGCGCGCGCGGCCGCCGCCTTGACCGCCTCATCCACAAAGGACTCGAGCAGGGAGGCGCCGCTGACGAGCTTGGTGGTGGCCACCACAAAGTCGCAGTTGACCTCGGGCCGGCCGGAGAGGAAGCGGATGGCGTTGATCTCGGCAAACGTGATGCCGCCGATGACCACCACGAGCACCACGCGCCGCTTGCCTGCACGTCGCGCCGCAGGGCGCCTGACCAAGCTGGGAAAACACCGCCAGCCAGCTTCATCAGAGCCGCACTCCTTGCTGCCCAAGCCAAGCACGTCCGGCCCACAACAGTCTCTCGGCCTTGTGCGGATGCAAGTAAGCAGGCGAGAGGCCGACACACATGCCACCTGCCACCATCCTGCACTAAGTTCTGCCTGACGTGCAAACAAAACATGATGCATACTAGACCGGACGCCACATCGAGAGGCCGGGCCGCCCAGCCCGGCCGGGCATGCCTGTGGGCGGCGGCCGCGGCGGCGCGGGCCGCTCCGCCGGCAGGCCCGCCTCTCCAGCGCTCTGCGCAACGTCGAACGCGGGACCCGGCAGCAGGCGCAGCACATCCTCCGGCGCGCCCCAGCCGGGGCCCCGCACCGCCGCCTCCAGCAGCCTGCGCGCCGCAGCCGAGCGCGCGTCGCGGCGGGCCATGGCGGCGACCTGACTTGGCAGCCAGAAATGGCCGCCTTCTTTGGCCACTAGCTCTGCTGTGGGGGCGGCAGGTGGGCAGGCCCCCAGCGAGCGCCCCAGCAGCGACGCAGCACGAACCGCGACACGCCGCGGCCGGGCGTCCCCACCGGCGTGCACGGTCGCCTGCACGCTTGAGAGATGGGACCACGCTGCGACGCCCTCCCGCCATCCCTCCTAGCCGCGCTTGCGCTGGATGCCTCCATGCGGAGCGCGCCATCCCTTGGGGAGCCACGCCATGATCACTCAGCATGCTCCCCGCTCATGCCCGCCACGGCTATGCCGGAGAGGGGCTCTTCGGCGCGCCTGACCAGCAGCGGCGCATAGCCGGAGAAGGCGTACGCGATGTCGGCCGGCGCGCGGTCGTCGACGCCGTCCACGAGCAGCCGGAACGCGCGCTTGAGCGCCGCGAATGCCGGCTTGCCGCCCTCCTGCTTCTTCAGCAGGCCTGCGCGGGCAGCGCGCGCGGGGTCGGCCCCGCCCCGAGCCCCGGCGCGGGCGCCCGCCCGCCGCGGCACCCGCCGCCTGCACGCGGCCTCCCGGTGCAGCTAGCTCTACCCTGCAGCTAACCCTACCCTATACCCGCTGCAGCGCCGCGCACCGGCGGACTGCAGCAGGGTCAGCGTGCCCAGGTACTCGTGGCCGTACGTGTGCAGCACCTCCCGCCGCAGCGAGTCCTGGTGCTTCTTCGGGAGCCCGCCCTGCCGCAGGTGGGCGGGCGTGAGCGCGCGCGCGCCCGCCCGGCGGCGGGAAGCACAGCCCAGCCCGTGCGCCTCTGGCGAGGATGCGGCAGGAAGTGGAGGCAACATAGCAAAGCGGTGATGTTTTGAGGCGAAAGGTGTAGGATGACAAGCTGCCCTGGTCACTTTCCAGGTGAACGAGCTTCCGCGGGGCTGTTTGCACACAGCAGCATGCCAAACTGACTGGAGCATGCCGAGCCACGCTGTGTTGCGAGGCGGCCGCCACGCGGAGCGGCCATGCGCAGCAGCGCGGCCGCACCTGCGTCAGCGAGAGCAGGCACATCAGCCGCAGGACCACGTACACGTTCTCCTCCGCAGCCATCATGTCCTGCACAGATGGGGTAGGATTAGGGCCTACCGCAAGGCCTGGCTGACGGGCCGCTCACGTCCATGCATGCTGCACCCGTAGAGCAGCTCCGCCCCGCCGGGCGCCTCCACGCACACCCCCGCCCCGCCCGCGCCCGCCCTGCAGGCGCGCAGCGTACTCCCGCGGCCGCGCGGCGCGCCCCGCCTGCCCGGCAGCTCCGCCGATGCCCCCGCGCAGGCCGCGGGCGCGGCGCACGCACAGGGTAGCTTTAAAACAGGGTAGGGAAGGACAGCCGCGCCTCGATGGCCTCGGCGTTCGCGTCCGTGCCGTGCCCGTCCAGCAGCGCCTGCTCCACGGCCACGCGCCCGCGGAACGCCGGCGCGGCGATGACCTTGTTGACGGCCTCCGCCAGGCCGATGTGCCGCTGGATGTGCGGCAGCGCCTTGAGCGCGGCCGCAAAGTCGCGCAGCTCCGCCAGGCTGCGCTCGCCCGCCTGGCGGCGCGGGCGCCCCGGGATAGCAAGCTGGTGGCAGTGGCAGTTGGGCGCGATTGGTGGAGGTGCAGGTGCAGGCAGAGGCGCAGGGCGACGTCCTGAGTCAAGCTTGGCTGCCAGCAGCTGGCCTTCCCGGGTCGGAACGCTGTGTCCGCCCCGGTGTCCGCGCATGGAAGCGGCGTCCGGCGCGCGCGCTCCAGAGTGCGGCGCGCCGGGTGGCACCCCTGCGGGTCGAGCAGGACGCGGCAAGCCCGAGGCGAGCGGTGCCGCATGAGAGCCTGTCCCGGAGTCGGACACATGGGCCGCGGGACGCGCGGCAGGCGAGGGGCGGGCGGGCGGCGGGCGGGCGGGGCGCTGCGCGCGCGCGCGCCTTGGAGTCCTTGTAGTCGGCTTGGATGGCCTTGGCGCGCTCGCCCAGGCGCGGCCCGACCGCCGCAAAGCTCCGGTCGCGCAGCTCGCGGAACACGCGGTCCGCGCTGTTCAGCGCGATGCGCTGCTTGCCGCCTGCGCGCGCAGCAGGGTCGGGGTCAGGGCGATGGTCAGACATATCTATAGGGTAGGGTACAGAGGGAGCTCGATACCCTGGTAGGGTATAAAGCCTACCCTACCCGGGTATGAAATTCTATACCCGGGAGCCCGCGCGCATGCACCTTCATTTGCGCCGTGATGGACAGCTTGCTATGTGGCGGCGCGCCGCGGCGGCCACGAAGCTGCGGCGGCCGCGGGGCGCGGCGTCGCACCGGCGGGGCCGTCCAGCGTGACGGCGCCGTTGCGGATGCGCAGCGTCTCGTCGACCAGGCCCTCGTACGTCAGCTGCGTGCACATCGGCGTGATGCAGTCCAGGCCGCGGTCCAGCAGCACGGCCTCGTCGATGCACCCGCCTGCCGCAGCCGCTCGTGCGGGTCGCAAGGTCGCCGCGCGGCGCAGGGGGATTTGACAATCCACGACAGTGGGCTGCAGCCCGTGCACGGCCAGCACGCCCGCGGCTGGCAAGCGCATGCGTCCCTGTGCGCCAGCTTGTCACCTGCGACTTGCAGCGCATGGCCGTCGCACGGCGATGTGAGACTGTCCAGCTCACCCTGACAGCCCCAGTCAAAAGGCTTGGATGCCAACCCTACGTCCCCTTAAGCATGCGCCCCAAGGGCGCGCACCTGCTCCAGCCATCGACTAGCCGCAACCCATGTCCTGCTTGCTCGTCGCACGTATGTAAGTTCTGCTTGGTCAAGCCACCAATGGGCTGGAGGCGGGTCCGCGCCTACGGGGGGCGCGTCGGGCCCCTGCTCGCGGCGCATCCGTGCCAGCATACCGCGCACGGCGTCCGCGCCGGGCCCCCTGCCCTTGAGCCGCGGGATGGCGCCGAACTGCGCCTGCAGGCGCGCCAGCGCGCGCGCCACATAGTACAGGCTGCCCTGGTCGCCCTCCGCGCTTAGCTCCTGCGGCGCAGAGGGCCCGCTTCACCACGCGGCCCCTGGCGAGGCAAGGCTCACGACCTGCACGTCTGCATCTCCAGGGCCGACGGTGGCGTCTGAATGAGTTCCGACCTTTGGCGTTTGCTAAAATGGCGTCGAGGCAATTGGCCCTGTGATCAGGGCGACCTGCATGCACTCTGCCGACCCTGCGCACTTGCTCACCGCTGATCACGCCCATGCAGAAGCCACAGAGGCCCCATCACACCTGGGGTGTGGCTAAACTTGCAAACACTGCGTATCAGGTTTTGCCTTTGCAACGAAGCTTCGAATGCGCTTGCGCGGCGGTTCGGAAGCGCCGCCGCATCAGTGCGCGCGCCCTGAACGCCGTGTCGAGCTCCAGCGACAGCACGTCGCCGTCGAACGGGATGAAGTCGATGGGCAGCTCGCCGGCCGCCACGTCGCCGTACACGCCCTCCTCCTGCAGCACGCGCTCGCACGCGATCGTGCGCCGCGGCAGCCAGAACACCGCGTACTCCAGCCCGGGCTGCTGCCTGCGCGCGCGCGCGGCGCGCTGGCGGCGCCCCTTGGTGGCTGGCGTCGCTCCTGTGAGCGCGAGTGCTGCAGTGAGGAGCAGGCGGCGCTGCTGCACGCCCACAATCAATCGAGCACCGTGCCGCGTGTGTGTGTTTACGTCCATGTCATTGTGCCTCTGTTGACCCTGCCCAGTTTTGCCACACAGAGCAGGAAAACAGCGGCCCGGCACGAGCTGGCGCCGGGAGCGGGGCCCGACGGCGCGGCGCGGGGAGGCGCGCACTGGTTGGTGGCCTTGACCTGGCGCGCAATGAGCTGCGCATTCTCGATGCGCGAGCGCGCCAGGTAGACCACGTTGCGCACGCCCAGGTCGCCGAGCGCGCCCGGCTCCAGGTGCAGCAGCCTGCCAGAGGGTCGGTTGAGCCTTCTGGCTCAGCAGGCACACGGCACAGGCAGCAAGGGCTGGTCACTGCCAGGCACCTGAGGCGGGCTCAGCCAGGCTTGCAGGTTCAGGCAGCCGGGTGCTGGCGCACGCCATGCGAACATCTGACTTGAACGCACAGCTTGGACACGCTCTGACGGGTGCTGTCCATAGTAGGCCGGCAGGGGCCCGGCGGGAGGCCAGGGGGCCCTGGGGGCGCCGCGGGCAGGGCGCACTGCTCGACGCCGTGCTCCTTGAGCAGCGGCACCTCGGCGAGCAGGCCCAGGAAGCCACTGATGCGCGGGTCCAGCACAAGCACCTTCTTGCCCCGCCGCTGTCCCCGCGCGCAGCGGAGTCGGTGCGGCGCTATTTTTCATCCGCATGACACGCACAAGCTGCCTGCTGCAACGCCTGTTGCAAAGTGTGGGGACTCCGCTACGCCAGGGCTGCACCGAGTCCAGTGCGTCCACGAGCAGCTTACGCGCTTCATCCCTGCCGCAGCCCTGTTGCGTCAAGCGGTATACATGGGTATGCAACATGCACGTGTGGTCAGCGTCAGAGACAGACATGCTCCTTGCGTACCTGATCTGGCCGAGCGGGACTGGCCCGTCGTCAAAGCTGGGCAGTGCGGCGCTCATAGGGGCGCCGAATCACCCGCGAAGCATGGCAGCTATCCTGTCATGTGTGTTGCCCGGCCCAGCATAACACAGTCTGTTGCTGTGTCGTCCCACAGCTTCAAGCTGGCAATGTTGATGGGGGACAAAGATGTGAAAGGCTGGGAGGCACTGTTTCAGGCACAGACTGACCAGGTTTGGTTGTATTAGTGCGCAATACTCGCCTGCTTCATGGAGTACATGTGATCCATGTGGAAACAGGCTGGTCCAGGAAGCCCTGGCTTCCTGGACCCTGCACACTTGGAAATGCCAAGTCACGTGAAAAGGCCACAGGCGCACAGGCGGCGGCGTTCCAGTGCAGCAGCGTAACCGCACAGTGTGGTTTTCTGCTGAACTGATAGCTCAGTAGAGAGGGGGTGTGGGACTGAGTCAGCATGGAGAGCTTCAAGTATTTTAGCTTGGTGGGCATGCTCATCTTCGGCACGCTGAGCAGCATCTTCAGCAAGGTTGTGTACCAGACGGAGGGCGAGGACCTGAATGGGCATGCCAAGCTGTTCCGCAAGCCATGGTGCGCATGCAGCACGTTTATGCCGCGCTGTGCAGCTTCCCCGCTGCTGCTCCCAGCTCACAAGCGCAGTAAAGCATGCACAAACAGATTACAGCGTACTGCTAGTGCTACGCCTGCAGCACAGCAGCTGGGCGCACACTGACCGATTATGCCGTTGGGAATGCAGGGCGACGACGTCGCTGATGTTTGTCGCGATGGCCTTCTGCCTGCCGATCGGCACGGCGCTGCGCGCGCAGCGCAGGCGCCAGCAGCGGCACGCTGCCGCGCAGGACGGCAGCGCGCCACTGCTGGACAGCCACCAGCACGGAGGTGCGTGCCGCGGGCGTCCAGCCTGCATGGCGGCGCTCCGTCGCGCTAGGGGACCACACCTGCTCCAGCTGCAGGCTCACACGGGGCGCGCGCGCGCAGAGGGCGAGGACAAGCACACCAGCATTCGCAGCATCCTGCTGCTCGCGCTGCCGATGGCGTTCGACCTGGTCGCCACGCTGCTGATGTCCGTCGGCCTGCTCTACGTGACCGCGTCGATCTACCAGATGCTGCGCGGCGCAGAGATCCTGTTCAGTGCGCTGTTCGCGGTCCTCTTCCTGCACCGCCCGCTCAACAAGCAGCACTACCTGGGTATCGCCGCGTGCACGGTCGGCATTGTGATCGTGGGCTCCTCCAGCCTGCTGGGCAGCGGCAAGGACAAGGAGAACAGCGGCAACGGCGGCGGCGACGCCAACGCGAGCCAGGTCCTGCTGGGCATGGCGCTCATCGTCGTCGCGCAGGTGCACTGCCCGCGGCTGGTCCCGAGCGTGAGACAGCCGCAGCATGCATCGCGCTCCCAAGGGGCGTGCGTACTGCACGTGTCGATGTGTGTACACTAAAGCTGAGTTTGCATGAGTACACCTGCATACCTGGCCGACCTTTGACACCTATAAATTAATTACCTGGCCGACACGCGACACCAAAGCAAGGGTGAGGCTTACCGTGCTCAAGCAGGAAGCAGGTGTGCCAGCAGCTGCTGCTATGTGCTTCAATGGATGGCCTTCGCCGTGACGTGGCGACCTGGCCAGCCCGCCAGCATGCGCTGGGCGCGGGGTAACTCGGCGCAGCGTGCACAGGGCCGCTCATGTGGCCGCCGAGCTTGGACACGTTGCGCTTGAAGGTGCTGAGCGCGGCGCTGTGCGCGGGCGCAGGCGGTCCAGGCCGCGCAGGTGACCATGGAGGACTACGCGATGAGCTCTGTCAAGCTGGAGCCGCTGACAGTGGTCGGCATCGAGGGCCTGCTCGGCACGGCCGCGCTCTTCCTCGTGCTCATGCCGATCGTGCAGGCGCGCAGCGCCCGCGGGCTGCGGGGCTGATTTTTCCTGCGTAACAGAAGCGAAGGGCTGCTGCTTGCAGTTAAAGCAAGCAGGCGCCCGCAGCAGTACTGCGGCGCTGGAACAGGCTTTCCCAAGGTCGGGCGCTGGGCTTACACCAGCTGCTGGGGCGGGCTGTCGGCAGGAACTTGTGGTGGCTTGCAGAATATGCACAGCAGCGCGAGGGCAGCAGGGAAGCTCACGCCGGAGTGCTCGTGTTGCCTGAAGCTGCAACGGCCGCGCTGCCTGCAGCACTTGTTTGCCCTCACATGCGCGCGGCTGCAGCCACGCGCTGCAAAGGCTGCAGCCGCGCGCCGCGGGCTGCCAAGAGTGGCGTGGTGCACGGTTGGCATGGCTGTAGGGTTAGGATTCCTCTCCCGCGCGCAGTTCCTGCCGGGCCCGGAGGGCGAGGGCATCCACGAGGACTCGCTGGAGAGCTGGCACATGCTGACGCACTCGCTGCCGCGCTGGGCCATCCCGGCCATTCTCGCGGCCAACAGCCTGACGCTGCTCGGCTACAACGTGGCCGGCATGTTTGTGACGAGCGAGCTGGGCGCGGTGACGCGCACGGTGTTTGAGTCCGCGCGCACGCTGTTTGTCTGGCTTGGCGACCTGCTGCTCTTCTACACGCCGCTCGGCCTGCACGGCAAGCTGGGCGAGGCCTGGGACCGCTCGTCCTACATCCAGGCGCGCGCCCGGCGGGCCCAGCCGTTTGCCTATGCCCTGTTTCTGCATGCTGACTCGCCCGTTCGGTGCCTCTGGCAGGTCTGTGGGTTTGTGTGAAAGACTTGCCGTGTGGAAGAGCTGACTATGAAATTGCTTGCCAAACGCTGACATGTTGTACCTGTCCTGCACAGCTCCTCTGGCCAGACAGCACCGGGTGCGGGCGCGTGACTGGCGCACGGCCCACGCGCCCGCAGGCGGCCGGCTTTGCGGTGCTGGTGGCCGGGACGCTGGTCTATGCGCGCGGCGACCAGCACGAGGCAAACACGCTCCAGGAGAAACACGCGGAGCACAAGCCGGAGCGCCGGCCCTTCCGCTTCTTCCACACCATCGCCGCGCACCCGCGCAACGGCATGCACGTGCACCGGTGGCGCAGCGCGGCCGACCGCATCAGGTCGGCCCTGCACCTGGAGGGCTCCCACCACCACGACGTCTGATGCAACCTGTGTGCTTTTGAGCTGGGTCCGTGCACGCCGCATTTTGTGCTTGACCTAGTATTTTTCGGTAGCCCTTCTGCTTTCTTGGCGTATTTCAAAGTGCAGCATGAGGCAAAATATGGACCAGTTTTGGACGGGTTGCTTTTTCCCGCGAGTGCGCTTAGTAAAATGCAAAATGCGGCGCCTTGGCGACGTTGGAGGCGGCACTCAGCCGGCACTGACTGGTTGAGCACTTTGGGTGTGAGTGCAAGCGTGGAGAGCATGGCCATGCGTGCTCATGGGCTGCCTGGTTTTGGTTTTTATGCTGGGTACACAGCGAGCGGGGGTCAGTTTTTCTTGCTGAGAACGCGATGAGCTTTGATCTTTTCAAGGCGTGGGTTCTCATTCTTTTCAGGGGCACGGCTTGTGCTGCGACATGTCATAGCGTGCCATATGGCGCGGCTGCAATTTCACGACCAGTGGAGCTAACAAGTGACGATTGAGCAGAGTGACAAGCACTTGAACATGCATATAGTAGCCGCTGGTGTCCTCACAAGTCGCTTTGTGGATATGACATGCTGGTGCTGGCTGCAAACGCACCGCGAGATGGCAAGACAAAGCACACTTACACGCTAAGAGCTGCAGCAGCGGTGCTGCCAATGCTCCATGTGTGTAAAGTTGCACAAAGCAGATGGGCTCCAGGTTGGTGCAACGGGATCTGCTGACTGCAAGGTGCTAGGCACATGCAGGTACATGTGGCCTAGGCACATGCAGCCATGCCGCAAAAGGAGGTCAGCCTGGCGACATGCATGCATGTCATGGTGCCAGCAGGCTGTCCGTGTCAAGTTACCGGTCTACCTCTAGCATGATCACTGCCCACAATAAGTATAGAGCACATCCAAACGTATGCTCGCCAGCCCCCCTCTCACCCGTCAAGCGCACACGCTGGCCGGTGCACTGCCCTGCTGTGAGCAGAAGACATACTTGGCTGCTTCAGGCGGGCCAGTACCCGCGCTCCCACCGAAGCCAGGCGACTCCATCAAGTCCCAGAACAGTGCGCGGATGCGCAGCCGCAGGCCCTCCATGCTCTCCAGCGGCCGGCCGCTGCGCAGCCAGAACGGCCTCGTTGCTTGACGAGCTGTGCGGTTCTTGACAGCTAGTGCGGCGCCCTGTCAAGGCCCTCGACGGAGCACGACCGCGCGAGGCCTTGCAGGCTCGAGCTCGTATGCGTCAGTGCAAGCACTTCCATGCGGATCTAGACGTCCTTCTTAGAATAGAAGTCTGTTCTGCTGTGTTGAACAGGGTGCCCCAGCTGGAGCACTGATTGTCAATGAGAATCGTGTACGAGCAGAGAGACTGAGCCCGCACGCTCCTGCTTGACACACACAAGCTGTCTCACAAATCCTTACCGCATGCAATTCCAAACAGATGCCAACCATGCATTTGTAATCGAGGCCGTGCCGGCTGAGCAGGTCGGCCTCGCGCGCGGCCAGCGCCAGCAGCTCGTGCGCAGGCGCGGCGCAGCTGCCCTGCGCAGCCGTGCGCGCGGCCGCCAGCGCCGCCACGCGCGCCTCCTCCGACGCGGCCGGCGCGCCCAGCGCCGTCCACACCGCGTGCAGCTCGCGCGCGCTGCGCGCCCGGATAATAGGCTCGAAGCTCCGTGGCCTTCGCTGCCAGCGGCGCAGCGCGCGCCGTGCCGCGAGCCTCTTCGGACATGACGCACAGGGCAGCTCGCCTCCCTTATATCTCCTTCAAAAAGGACCAACAGGCCATGCAGCGCCAGGGAGTAGCGGCGCGTCAGCCTGCTGGCGGCCGGCCGCATGGCGGCTGGTCATGGCAGCATTGCTGCAAGCCCAGGTGAGCACGGCGGGCTCGGAGCCGCGCCGGGACGTGGCGGGCGTGTCCACCGCGGCCCAGCGCGCGTTGCTCAGCGGCCAGCGGTGCGGCGCGCCGGCCGCCGCCAGGCGCGCCTCCAGCGCGCCCGCGCGCGCCTCGGCCGCCGCGCAGCGCCGCAGCCGGTCCAGCGCCTGCGCCGCGCGCAGCTCGCGCGCGAGCAGCCGGCCGCGCGCGCGCCTGGCGGCCTCGCCGGCCAGGCCCGCCGCCGCCAGCCGCGCCAGCTCCTGCGGGGGCGCTGGTTGGTTCGCGCGCGACCAGCTGCGCTGCGAGAGACGCTGCGGAACGGGTGGGCCGTGGCGGATGGCTGGCACGCGTTGCTGCATGGCCCTGCTCTGCTGCGATGCGCCATCCATCTTCACTCCGCAGATTGTTGTTGGCTGTGGCGCACCAGATTCATGCCTAACAGGCCGCGGCCTTACCGCTCGCCATGCCCTGGGAGTATTCTCTGCAGTGTTTGTTTACGCCACTCATATACAAGCACCGCGCAGCATTCCCGCTCTGGGTCATCGATGACGCTCACATGACTTCTGCATATCATGAAAATCCCTCGCGCTACTGCAGAGACAGGTTGTGCCTGATCATGCCAGGCCGCGAGGTCAGCCTTCAGCAGCGCAAAATCCGCGGGCGTGCGCGGGTGCGCCCGGCGCTCGGCCTCATGCACGAGTGCTGCCTCATCTGCAGCGGCCCGCGCGGCGGCCGCCGCTGCCTGGCATGCAAGCTGGTCTGCATGCGCCGCCCGCAGCACGGTGCACCTGTGGGCAGTACACAGCTGCTGAGTGCTCCTTGAGCTGCGGGGCCGCAAAAACACTGACAGGCTGGCGAATGCAGGACAGCACCCCGTACATACGGGCATGGACTGCAAAGCATGCGGCACAGTGCTTGTGTGTTCTAGTCCATTCTCTTGCTCTGATGAGCATACGCCCCGACCCTTTTGGTCGACTTGCGCTTCCGATGTGCAGTGGGGCGGAATGAATGCCGTTCCTGTCTACCGCGTACCACCGCTGGTCGCAGGAGGCCGCCTAACTGAGGAAGGGCTGCTCACCGGCGCCGCGCCAGCCAGCCGCGCGCGTGGCGCTGCACGCGCACCACGGCAGCGCGCCGCGCAGCCACCACTGCATGCGCAGGCGTGTATACGCCTGCGCAGTGACCAGGACGCACTCTCACGTCTGTGCGGTGCGCGCGGTCACGCAGTCCGGGCGCAAGCAAGTGTAGCAGAAGCGCCATGCGCCTGACATGCGGCTTCCGCTTCGCGCAAGACAAGAGCCCCTCTGCCAGCACGCTCGCGGCTCAGCAGTACCAAGTAGCTTGTCCGTGCTGCACAGAGCAAGACCAGCCTGCCAGCAGAGCGAGGTAGGGGTAGACCCGCTCCTCCATGAGCGGCAGGGTGTCTGGGTCGGCGCGCCCGCGGCAACTCTGCGGTCGCGCGACGCGTCCAGCACGAGGCCGCGGCGGGGCATCTGCAGAGCAGCCTCGCGCGGCGTCTGCGAGCCGTGCGCGGCCGTGCGCCGCGTCTGCGTCTCGCGGCTGGGCCGCGGCGCGCGTGGCGGCGGCGGCGCCGCCGCGGCTGTCTGGCTGACCGCGTGATGAAACACCGCGCCTGGGCTCAGAGGTCGCCGCTGTCAAGGTCTGGCTTGCTTCAATAAAGTCGTAACTGCGTAAGCAGCAAGGGCACACTGCTGCACGCGTACCTCTGTACAAAAGCATACCTAGCTCTGACAGTGCGAAGTGGCCATGCACTTGAATCCGCGAGTGCAGAGCAGAGGGCCTGGGCAAGCGTACTTCATCAAAGGCCAGACTTGGCAGGCGGCAAGTGCACCTGTGCGGCGGTCACGGAGGCCGCCGAGGAAGGGCTTTGAGACCAGCGGCTCGTCTGCGGGCCGCTGGCTGCGCCCGTGCTCGCGCTGGCCGTCGGGCGCACTCGCCAGGTTCTGACCGTCCAGGCAAGCTGCCTGCGCTCCGTGAGGCGCAGCGCTCACGGCCTCCCCTGCTGCCAAGGGCGACGTAAGCGCTCCTGAGGTCCGCTCAAGCGCGGCAGGCTGCAGCCGCGCCGCCGGCCGGTCCCCGCTTGCACTCGTGCATGGCGCAAGTAGTCCTGCCACGGCTGCCGCAGGCAGCGCTTGCGCTTCCAGGCGCTGTCCAGCTGCAGGAGCGGGTGCCGCTATGGGCTGGCCTTCTGCCTGCACCTCTCCTGGCTTCGCTGCTGCTGAAGCTTCTGGTGCTACAGCTGCCAGAAGCGGCGCTCGTGCACCCGTCCGCTCTTCACCGGGAGCTGCCTGGGGCTGCCTTTCTGCGTCAGAACTCTCTGTCGAGGTTGCAGGCGCTGCGGTGACGTCCTGCGCGTCTGGAGCGCGGCCTGGGGCGGGCGCCGGAGCCCCGTCTTCCCCAAGCGTGAGTGCTTCACACGTGCTCTCAGCAGTGACGCTCAGCTCTGGCATGGTTACTGTTCACCCTCAACACATGCGCCTCAGGAGAGGACCTTGTCAGGCGTCTCCTAGCAGGCGGCGTCTCTTGTCGCGTTACAGGAGAACTGAGGCATTGATGAAGGGTAGGGTGGAGCTCGCGCTTGCTGCGGCAGGACAACACAGCGCACAGCTATTAAGCGCTCCTGAAGGCACAGCAATCTTGTTCATATTTGTACGTAACACTGTGCACACCAGGAAGTGTCATTGTGTGTGCTACAAGCTTCTGCTGCGTGCTCTGTTTGTCGTGTTCCCAGGCGCACCGTCCTTCAGCACTCCAGTGAACTCAGCATTAGACCGGTGACGTTGCTGCCACACCTGCAGCAGCTCCTCGGGGCGCATCCTTGCTGGTCCGATGGGGGAGTCGGCGGTGCGCGCGATGCCTGTGCCTGCCCCCGCTGCCTCTGCTCCTTGCAAGCGATACAAGCTCTCATGACGTGGTGAGCTACTGAGTGCGCCTGCGCCGCGCGCGCAGTACTCCTTCAGCCTCACCACCTTCAGCCCCAGCGGCAAGCTGGTGCAGATCGAGTATGCGCTCACCGCGGTCGCCGCGGGCGCCACCTCGCTCGGCATAAAGGCCACCAACGGCGTGGTGCTGGCGACGGAGAAGAAGCTGCGCAGCACGCTGGTGGACGAGACGACCGTGCGCAAGATCTCGATGCTCACGCCCAACATCGGCGTCGCGTACAGCGGCATGGGGCCCGACTCGCGGCTGCTCGTGCGGCGCGCCAGGAAACAGGCGCAGGTGCGGGCGACGGGGCTCTACACTGCAGGAGACGCAGCGCTTATACCAGCATGTGCCTTTGCTGAGGGGCGCCTGGGGCCTGCGCAGGCATACTACCGAGTGTACAAGGAGCACATCCCAGTCGCGCAGCTGTGCCGTGAGACTGCCGCGGTGATGCAGGAGTTCACCCGTGCGCGCCCGGCTGCCACCTGCTCCTCATATCGACGCGGTGGCATCTCTGATTGTCATATTGACATATTGCTTGTGCGCTGCAGCTACATTAAGTGCCAGGTACTGAGTGCCAGGTACATAATAGTGCCAAGCTTGCAACTGCAGCGGCGGTCGGCGTGTATGGCGTGCCAGGACGTCTGACACCTCTGTCAGACTCTGAGGGGTGCTGAGCTCAAGGTCAACACGTGTAGAGACATGGCAAAGGCAGCACCGCCAGGCCTTTATAAATAGAGGCTGACAGGCCGTGCGCCGCACGCGTGCGCAGAGCAGGGCGGCGTGCGGCCGTTTGGCGTGTCGCTGCTCATGGCGGGCCACGACACGCACGGCCCGCAGCTGTACCAGATTGACCCGTCCGGCTCCTACTTCGCCTGGAAGGCGTCCGCTATCGGCAAGAACATGACCAACGCCAAGACCTTCCTGGAGAAGCGCTACAGCGAGGCGCGCAGCGCCCACGCCCGGAGATCACTGTCGCCGCGTCGCCCAACTGTCCGATACCCGTAGCCGTCTGCGCCAGGAGCTGCGCAGTGCTGCGCATGCTGCAAAGCGTGCCGGGCCGCCAGGGATGCATCTGTGATGCCTGTGGGTAGCGCTGCACCGCAGCTGGTCGCAGTGGGCCCACATTCTACCTCATCATGCACCTGTCTTTCGCGGATCCCACACCACCCAGCATACGAGTCGCCAAATGCGTCTTGCAGAGGTCACTGTTGCATGCGAGTGCACCGAGCATGGAAGGTTCACGCACGCCGCCTGGGAACGAGGCGGCGTGAAACAGGGTTTGCTGCGCGCGCGCGCAGGACATGGAGCTGGAGGACGCCGTGCACACGGCGCTGCTGACGCTGAAGGAGGGCTTCGAGGGGCAGATCAGCGGCGCCAACATCGAGGTGGCCGTGGTCGGCGAGGACGGCGCGTTCCGCGTGCTGAGCGCGAGCGAGGTCTCCGACTATTTGGAGGAGGTCGAGTAGCGCGCGCTCGGGTTAGAATAGGGCCGCCGGCCCAGTGTCGCGCTCCCGGGCAGGCCTCGCGGCTGCCAGCGCCCGGCGAGGTCTCCGACTACCTGGTGGAGGTCAAGTAGCGCGCGCCGGGGAATCTAACCCTGCATCGCGCGCCCGGGCCAGCCCCGCGGCTGCCGGCGCCCGGCCGTAGCCTGGCTGCGTGGCGTGGTGCGGGCCGGTGTGCGCACCGGCATACGCGGCCACCACACGCCGGCGCCCTTGGTTGCATCAGGCCCTGGAGGTGCTGAGGGTTCGCGCTCGCGCTGCGGCTGCATGCAGTCTGTGTGACTCCTGCTCTGTGCAGGACAGCGGCCGGTGCCTGTGCGGAGCTGACTTAAGTCCGAGTGAGGCGTCTGCGCCCGGGGCGACAGTGTAACCATATGAAGCACGCTTGAGGCGCTCTTAAGTGCCCGGCCATCTCGCGCTACACCAGGCGACACCCAACACTTTGTTTAGCACTTTTCGTTCACCATTATCTGTTGACAGTGTAGCAACCCCAAAAAGTTTGTGCAAGGCTCACACAAGTAGTGTACACAAGCTGGTGCCAGCTCACAGGTTGTTCTCTGCCTCACAGGCGTCGATCCACTCGCTGTACACGTCCACCGCCTCGCTCAGCTTGTTAATCTTCGCCGAGAAGCGCTCGTTGCAGGTGTTGCACACCACGCTGCCAATCTGTGAGCGCCCTGCGGCAGTCAGCACCAGCTATAGCGTTGAAGCTACACTGAAGCGCAAGCCGTGTGCGCCCCACCTCTGCGTCATAATCCAGAGTCGCGGTGACGCTCTTGTTGGAGTTGCAGAAGGGGCAGTTGAAGGCGATGTCAAGCTTGGGCCGCTGCTTCTTTGGAGGCGGCTTGCTGCTCTTCCGCTTCCCCATGCGCTCAGGGGAGCATCAGGCCACAGCCAGCGGCGCGCTCAGGCCGGCGCGTACAAGGTGCTACGTTGAGCAGGCCCTGGGCAGCGAGCTTATGCGCGTGTGCACAGCAGGAGCCTGGCCTGAGTGTGAGCCGTGCTTTGGGCCGCAAAAGCTGGGGGTGCAGAGCCATAGGCTGCACCTGCACCTGTTCAGGCTCGTGACTTTCTCCCAGCAGGCACAGCATGAGCTATGTATATATGTTGGGCCTGTGCATAAGCCTGGGCAGACATGCGAGCTGCAGATGGCAAAATACAATGTGAAAATATGTCATGCGCATGCATGCAGCCAGAAAGTGCATCAGCGCCCCCACGCCAAGGAGTAGCTCCGAAGGGTACTTCCCACAGACCCAGCACCAGTGCCACAGCGCAGACAGCGCGCAGCCGTCACAGCTCCTCGCGCGCTGCGCCGGCCGCCCGCGCCGCCAGGTACTCGGCCGCGAGCGCGGTGTGGTACGCCGCGCCCACCGCCAGCACCGCCTCGTCCAGCTTGAACTGCGCGGCGGCACACATGCGCGCTATGCTGGACCCCTGGCACCCAGGTAGGCACCCCCATGCACCCACCTGCTCCCACCTCTGCGCAGGAAACAGAGAGGTAGCAGAGAGCCTCCAGCCTGCTTTCCTTCTGCAGGCCAACCAAGGAAACCGCACAGCCTGCATGCAGGCATGCGACGCCTTGACCGTGCCGCCCCCGTGCGGCCGGCGGCCGGCTCCGGGCCGGCGGCCTCCCCGCAGCTGCGCGCGAGCCCGGGCGCGCCAGGCAGCCGCGCCTGCGGCGTGTGCAGGCCATGCACCGCGCCGGCCGCCTCGCTGCGTGTGCCCAGAAACGCGAAGCTGGCCGGCACGCCCGCGCGCCCGAAAAAGGCAAAGTCCTCGCCGCCCAGCGTGGGCACCGCCTCCGCCACCCTGTCCTCGCCCACCAGCCTGCGCGCCGCCAGATATGGGCTTAGGATTAGGGTAGGTAAGTGCGCCCGGAGAATGCAGAGTCCTCGCCGCCCGGCATGGGCACCGCCTCCGCCACCCTGCCCTCTCGCCCAGCAGCCTGCACGCCGCCAGTTATAGGGTTAGGGTTTGGGCAGGTGAGCGCGCGTGCAGCAGCTCTCCATCGGGCCAACGGGAGGGCGCGCGCCTGGCGGCCACGCCGCGCGCAAAGGCGTAGGCGCCGGGGTCGTTGACGGTGGGCGGGTAGTAGGGCGAGTGCGCCTCCATCCAGTCCACCTCGCCGCTGCAGCCGTGCACGCGCGCCTGCGCCTCCACCACCTGCCGCGGCCGGGCAGCGGGTCCGCCGCCGGCGTGCGAGGGTGGGGCCCTGGGTGGCGCGCCCAGGGCCCACTCAGGGTGTGCGACGCGCCGCCTCTCTTCACCCCGCCTCTGCATCTGCACTGCGCCACGGTGCATGGCATTGAACGTGGCAGCTCACTGCAGGGATCGGTCACGAGAGAGCCGGCTCGTTGCTGCGGCGCGACGGGGCCGCGGCGCACGCGGCCCGGGAGGGAAGGCCGCGCGCCTCGGTGACGCGGCGCCGCAGCAGCATCAGGTGGTCGTGCGAGAGCGAGCGGATGGTGCCCCCGAAGCTGGCGTGCTCGGGGATGACGTTGTAGGCGCCCTCGCCCGCGGCCAGCCGCGTGACGCTCACGACCGCCGTGTCCATCGGGCCCGTCTCGCGCGACACCAGCGCCTGTGGGCGCGGACGTGACCCTTGGCAGAATTCGGCAGGACCCTGTTCCTGAGCAGGCCCAAGCCTCATGTGCAGCAGGCAGGGCGACGACCACAGCCTGCAGCGCACTGAGGACCTGAATCGCGCCGCCAGTGGACGCAGCAGACAGCGTGCTTGTCACTGGAGCAGAAGCAGGACGCCCGGCAGCAGTACACCTGCCTCATGAGCTTCCAAGGAAGCGCGCAACGGTCTCGCAGGCACGGGACCAAGCGAATGCCAACAGCCCACTGTCGGCCACAGGGCATGGGCGCGGTAGCCGCGCGCCTGCAGCGCGCCGATGGCGGCCGCCGCGGGGACCACAGGGTCCACGAAGGTCGGCGGCATGGCCGCGTGGCCGCCGCGCCCCGTCACGCGTGCCTCAAACTGCAGCGCGGCCGCCATGATCGGCCCCGGCCGCGAGGCGAGCGTGCCGCTCGGCAGCAGCGGCCACACGTGCAGCCCGAAGATCGCCGACAGGCCGTCTGCCCAGCCTGCGCGGCGGCGATCCGCCCTGCCTTCATGCTGCCGGGCGCAAAGGAACGCCTGCCTGTCTCCAAAAAACCTGACGGTATGGCGGTGCTGGAGGGTCTGCCAGCTGGGACAAGCCCTGTTTCACCAGGCAGTGGCTTTTGGCGAACAAGACTGGTCGCTGGCAGGCGCACGGCACGCCCTCAACATGCTTGTAGCTGAGATGGCATGCACAGAGGCAGGACCGCTTGACGCTGGGCGCAAGGGCAGGCCCAGCATGCGCACACGCGGCCACCCCCAAAATCGCACGCATGCGCACGGCTGGCGCAGGGCGCTGGCGCGGCAGGCATGCAGTGCCACAGGGGCGCGCGGCGCCGGTGCCGCAGGCACGCCAGCCGCTGCAGCCCGGCGTGGGGCAGCACCCTCCTTGACCATCACGTCCGCGCCCGCGCCGCCCTCCTCGGCCGGCTGAAACAGCAGGCGCACACTGCCGCGCAGGCTGCCCGCGCGCGCCTGGAGCAGCCGCGCGGCGCCCAGCAGCATCGCGACGTGCGCGTCGTGGCCGCACGCGTGCATCGCGCCCGGCACCTTGCTCCTGCGCGCGCGCGCGGCGGCTGGGCGTCCGGCAGCGGCCGCTGGCGCGGCGCTCTGCGGCCGCGCACGGGCGTGTCGCCCACCGCCTCGGTCGCGCGCGTGCTTGACGACTGTGCATCACGCAGAGCGTGCTGTTGCGGCAGTCGTGGCACGTCAGGACACCTGCATTGCGCTCAGCACCTCGCTCTTGTGCACCATGCACGATGGCTGCATCTTCAATACCAGCATGGGCCCATGCGGCTGTCATGGCCGCTTGCGAGCACGCCGCCAGGCACCCTCCCTCGCGCAAGCAGACGCCAGGGAGCTCTTTTGCCATGAGCGGCGCTGTGCGCTCGCCTGGGAGGCGCCTCAGGTGCCTAGCCTGCTCAGGCACAGCCGCTGCGCCGCGGCGCGCAGGCAGCGAGGCGGGTCATGGCAAGCAGAGTGCATACGCTGGAGGAGGCGCGCGTGCCGGAGCGTGCCGCAATGGTCTTCGGCGCGGTGCGCGCGCGCGCGCACCGCAGCCGCACCTGAACAACACGTCCGCCAGCTCCTGGATCGGCAGCGCACACACCGGAGCCTAGGTTTAGGCTACCCTACCCTTTGGTACCACAGCCGCACCTGAACGGCACGTCCGCCAGCTCCTGGATCGGCAGCGCATCCATGTCCGCACGCAGCCCCACGACGGGCGCACCCTCGCCGATTGTAGCTATGACAGCCGTGGTGGAGGCTGAGCGCCTGCCGTGCAAGAGCGCGCGCGCGCTCACTTGCAAAGCAACCGCTTGGCTGGCTTGCAGACGCTTGTCAGTTCACAAGCCCTTGGCTGTTAGTAAAGCGGCAGGAGCTGTCACACAGTGCAGTGTTTGGTACACCAAACGCAGTGCATACGCCCTCCTTAAATGCCTTGCAGTTGCCTTAACACATACGAGGTCAGGCTGACAGAGTGATATGTGCAACTCTGACGTGCACCACTCCCAAGCATGCCTACCATAAGAAGGCTGAGGTAGTTGTGACCTGCTGTCTCAGCGCTGCCTTGACCGGGAGCTGGGCTCTTGGGGCAAGCAGGGCGTCACTTGTATGGCACACCCAGCTCCTCGAGCTGGCGGCCGATGTAAGCGGACGTGTTGTGCTCCGCAAACATCAGCTCGGGCCACTGGTGCAGCTCGCGGCGCACGCCCACCAGCCAGGCCTGTATGTTGTCTGAGTCTGCGAGTATGTCTGACAGTGCGGCACTGCCAGCTGCAGCAAGGCAGAGCGCGCCCAGCACCGCAAGCCTCAGACATTGAGGCATGCATGCGCCCTGCATTGCAGCATCTGTCCGAAGTCTATGCATTGCAGGCCGCCAGTGCGATAGATTGCTGGTCAACGAGCAGCTGTCTGAAAGTACTAGGTGTGTGTGAATCCGCTACAGGGTGTGAAAGCACAAGCACAAACTAGCAGCGCCGCAGGTACAACGCACTAGATGACACCTTGTATACGTAGGCAGAAGGACAGGTCGCGACGTGCGCCAGGATGGAGCCCGGCGAACGCATGTGCTCAGGGTAATAACCCTGCAAGAATGCTCTGATAGTACAAACTGAGGGAGGGCCAGACAGCAGTCTGGCGCTCCTCGTGGATGACGAAAAAGAGCAAGCTACACGTCAAGCTGATCGCCAAGGTAAAGGACGCTGTTGCGGACAAGCGTGCGCCCGACAAGAAGGCGCCCAGGCAGAAGCGGCAGAAGGACGGCGCTGGCTGGCTCGATGACCTCGGCAGCGAGCTGGCCGCGTTCGGGCTGCGCGTGAAGGCCGTCGAGGGCGATGGGAATTGCTTCTTCCGAGCCGTGGCGGACCAGCTCGGGCCTCCTGCTGACCATGCCGCGCTCCGCGCGCGCACGGTCGCCTTCATGCAGGCCCACCGCGCCGACTTCGAGCCGTACCTCGAGGACGACGAGAAGTTTGAGCACTACTGCGAGCGCATGGCCCGCGTGCGCCCCAGCACCGTCGCAGGGTAGTACAGGTCCCACCCCCTGCTGTGCAGCTGCCAAAGGCGGCGCCCGCCGACCAAGTTGCCAATGTGGCCCTGTGCAGCATTCATGCTGGGCGCTTGAGAGCTTGCTTGGTTCGCCGAGCGCTGTCGCGAGCGCCCAATCGTGCTGGGCTTATGACAGCCTGCCTGGTCTTCTGCGCCTGCTGCTGCGAGCGACACAGCTCGTGTCTGCCCGGGGGGCAGGACGGCACATGGGCCGGCCAGCAGGAGCAGGTGGCCCTGGCGCGCGAGCAGGGCCTGCGCCTGCGCATCTACCAGGCGGGCCAGCCGTCGTGGGTGCTCGCCCCGGGCTTTCCCGACTTCCCTGAGGTGGCGCCCAGGCACCGGTGACCCCAGTATCGGTACCACCATCGTCCCTGCGTGTCTTCTCTTTTATTTGTGCTGCGGCAGGCTGGGCTGCTGAGCCCGCAGCCTCGCCAGCAGGAATTTCTTCAGACCCTTTTGCCCTGGCGGAATCCGTCCCTGGCGGACTTCATGCTGCTGCTTCTGCCAGGCTCTCTGCGGTCAAGTTGGCCTGCACGTTGCTTTATGACTCCGCCAGGAGCTCCATAAGCTCGCGTCTGCACGCAGCACAGGACGATTTGCATCTTTGAACGGTCTTGAGACCTGCGCCAGGATGCGCGCGAGATCCACCTGTCGTACCACGACGGCGCGCACTACAACTCGGTGCGCCGCGGCGACGACGCCGGCGACAGCGCGTCTGCGCCGATCGCGCTGGGCGCTGCGCTGGCAGCGCCAGGCAGCGGCGCGGCGGCGGCGGCGGCCGGCGCCAGCGCCCGTGATGAGGAGCGCGTCGCGCAGGAGGCCGGCTGTTTCCACGACCGCGCCGCTGTGAGAGCCGCGCTGGCAGCCGCTGGCGGGCGCGTGGCGGAGGCGCGCACCCTACCTAAGCGTTGGTCCTGCAGCTCAGCCATGCCTGAAATGGAGGTTCCTGGAGCGTGCCCGTATGCGAGGCAAGTCCTACGGAGCATGTTGGCGTCTTGAGGGCACTCTCGTGAAGACACCCTGTGTTCAGCGCATGCGTGTCCGATCGCAAGCACTGCTAAGCATGTGCCTACTTGCTTTGTGAAGCGCTCTGTGCTGCGGGACCAGGCAGTAGAGATACTCGTGGAGCGCTTGGCTGCCGAGGCAGCTGCGGCAGGCAGCGCGCCGCTCTGCTCGCCCGAGGAGCCCGCCCAGTCCGCCGGTGAGCCAGCCTCGCCCGGCACAGCCGGCCCCGCGCCGCCAGGCAGCGCTGCCCCTCCCGGAGAGCCTAGTGCGGCTGCCGCGCTGTGCGGCCGGGCTGTCGAGCGGCAGCAGCCCGGTGAGCCGGCGGGCGCCGGCGAAGGGGACGGCTGCGGCGCACCTGCGGCAGGGGCGCCGGCTGCCGCCTGCCGCGCGCATCAAGCGGCGGCGCCCGACGCGCTTGCGGCGGAGCGAGGCGGCGTCGGGAGCTCTGGCCTCGCCTGTGACGCTGCCACAGCGGCCGCCGCGTGCACGCCCTCCGCTCCGGGTTCCCGGCCGTGCAGCACGCGGCAGCAAGCGCCGGCGGGCATGGCAGCGGCAGCCGCAGCGGCGGCCGGCGGCGGCAGCAGCGGCGGGGCGTCCGGCGCGCCCGCGCAGCAAGGCAGGGGAGCCGGGGACGCCAACGACGGCCGCGGCGATGCCCTGGACGGCTGCGGCGGCGGCGCGCATGGCGCCGTCACCGCAGGCGGCGGCGACGGCGACGGCGGCCGGCCCGGCGGGAAGGCGGGTGGCCGGGCGCGGCCGCCCGCGCGCAACCGCGCGTGCCCCTGCGGCTCCGCCAAGCGCTACAAGGAGTGCTGCGGGCCGGCGGCCGCGGCCGCCGCGCGCCGGGCTGCCGCGGCGCCCGCGGCCGCCGCGGATACCGGTGCGGGGCGCCAGATGGCCACGCTGTATGTGTGACGTGTAGGGTTAGGGTGGCCTCGCGCAGCAGTGCCGCCTGGAGCCCTTGGGCTGCGGTTTGTGGCTTGTTTAGAGCGTTGCGGGGCTCTGCGCGCTCTGCCAGGCCATGTCGCGGAAAATACAAGTTTTGGTGCTGTTGGAGGACGCACTGCCAGGACGAGGCCCAGCGCAACCGCGCATGGCCTCGCCCTGGTCGCATGCTCGTCGTGCGCTTGCATGCCAGTCTATGCCATGGCTCAAAGTGCTTTGAAGAGCGGCAGCAGATTGTCAAGTCTGATGCCCTTTTAAACAATGGCACATGAGCAAATGCGGCTCGTGCAACACAGAACAACGTAACGCGACTCGTGCAACACAGAACGATGTAATGCGAGAGGCCTCAGCAGCAGGGTGCTGTAAGCCTGCAGCACTTCTCATGGCACCGCACGAGTATCATCAACACCGCTCAGGTCTCGCATGTAGCACACAGTTTCCGCGTCGCTCCCCGGCGCATCAGGCGGGCGCCCCTTGCACGCAGAGGCCTCCGCCCGCTCCAGCGCCGCCAGCATCGCGTCGTCCTGCTCCCCAGGGCCGCCCGGCCCAGGCGCCCCGCCCGCGGCCGGCCCGCTCGCTGCGGCGCGGGCCGGCGAGGCGCCGGCATCCAGCGCGTCCAGCGCCGCCACCATGCCCGCCTCCTCGCCGTCCTCGCCAGCCGCCCAGCCGCTCGCCCAGGGCCCCGCCCGGCCCGCCTGGCCGCCCGCCGCACCGCCGGCCAGCCCCGGCCAGCGCGCGGGCGTCCCTGCCGGGCCGCCGAGCGCCTCAGATGCGGAGCCTGGGTCCAGCGGCCCCGCCGCTCCGCCGGGTGCGCCGCACCCAGACGTGGGCCGGGCCGCCGGCACAGGCGCGGGGTGCACCGGCGCCGGCAGGGCCGCCTGCGCGGCCGCGAGCGCGGCGGGCGGCAGCGGCATCGCCGCGGACCTGTAGCCGCGGCAGTCCGCGTCGTAGCACTTTTGGAACCACACGCCCGCCTGCGCCAGGCGCGCCGTCACACCCTTCCGGGGCGGCTCGCTCATGCTGCAATGGTGCCTGCATGCCCGCTTGGTCGCCGCGCAGGACGACAGAGCGCTTAGGGCATACAGCGGAGGTCGCCGCAGGGCCGCCCCTGCCGCTGGGGGGGTTGCAGGAACGCGCCTGCAGGTCCCACAACGTTGAAGATGCCGTTAGACGCGGCATTGGGGTCAGGATTAGGGTCGGTTGGGTATAGGGTATATGGGGGTGGGAGCGGGGGGTGGGAGCCAGGCGCGCCTGCAGGTCCACGACGTAGAAGACGCCGTTAGATGCGTGCGCGCGGCCAACGTTGCCGCACCAGCGGTTGTCGGCCATGTTGAGCAGCAGCAGGCCCGCCTCCGGCCACGCCACCCAGGTGCGCACGCGCCCCTGCGCGCCGCCCTGCCGCGGCGCGCGCGGCGCCGTCGGGCGCGCTCGTGACGCGCGGTCATCCCATGGCATGCACTCCAACATGCATCAGACACCTTTCTGCTCGAAGCGGGCGATGGGGTTGCCAGATGCAAATGCTGCAAATGCTGAGTGAGTTGTCTGGAAAACAGAGATGCAGCGCGGACAGCGGCAGGGGGCCACCAGCTAGGCGAAAGCGCATGTTACGTCCGACCGCATCACACAGCGCAGGCTTGCCCGCTACATGAGCCTTGTGTGAGCAGTCTGGTAAGGACGCGGGGAGCGCGCCTGCACGCACACGGACTCGATGAACGCCGCAATGGCTGGAAACGGGCTCGGGCCCGCCTGCGGCTGCGGGACTGCGCCGCTGCCGCCGCCGCCGCCGCCGCCGCCGCCGCCGCCGCCGCCGCCGCCGCCGCCGCCGCCGCTGCCAAACTTGGCCCCGTGGGCGCGCGCGCGCGCCCAGGAGGGCGCGGCGCAGTCCGCTTCGTCAAAGCAGCGCAGCAGGCGCTCGGGCGCGGGGGTGCCAGCCAGGACGAGCGCCGCCATGAACACCTCGCGCCGCGCGCGCGGCGCCGCGCCGCACCAGAAGCGCTCTGCCGGGCGCGCCGCAGGTCGAATCAGGCTATCTGCCTATGCATGCATCAAAGTTGGCAGCAAAGAAGTCCAAGGTTGTCGCGGGTTTGCGCCGTTCACGTCAAGGAGCATGTCGTGTCCCCACCCCTTCAAACATTACCTGCCTCTCAGGGCGGGCCGAGAGCTGGGCGTGCCCCAGTTGAGAACTGGAACACATGCTCAGGGCCAGTGGACCTGTGGGCAGCAGCCGCGCGTCCTTGCCGGCCTTGGAGGACAGGTAGAGGCGGAAGGCGCGGTTGCGCGTGTACACGCTCGCGTCCACAAAGGGCACGCGCGCGCCGCTGGCGTCCTGCGTGCGCCGCGCGGCGGCTCAACGCGCTGCGCTGCTGGCCTGAGCAATGCAGAAGACCGTTTGACTATCCGCTACCTTGTGTGCTACTGGCCAGTACAGGCGACGCTTTGCAGTGCGCCGCGGGCGTGCATCAGGACACACGCCGCTTAAAGAGGTCCGGCCCGGGGACCGGTTGGTTGATGCAGCACATGGATACTCCAAATAGTCATGCGGACAGAAAACACCCCACACATACAGGCGCCGCACTGGCATAGCGCATTTGGTTTGAGCTGGGACGCGGTCGGAGAGGGCGTGGACAAACAAATAGCATCAGAGCCGTGCAAGCACGCCAGCCTGACGAATGCACGCCCTCGCGCGCCTTGGCCACGAGCAGCTGCTGGCGAAGCGCCTCCGCCTCGCCGTCCGCCAGGGCGCCGGCGCGCCCTGGGCCGCGTGCGCCGCCGCCCTCAGCGGCGGCGCAAAGCGCACGCGCGGGGCAGGCGCCGCCGGGCGGCGACCCACTGCAGGCCAGCACGGCTCCGGGGTCTGCCGCCGCCCTGGTCGCCGGGCTGTCCTCGCCTGCGAGATCCGCCGGCAGCGCGGGCGAGCGAGGCCCGCCGCCGCCGCCGGCCGCGCCGGGCGCCGCGGGAGGCGAGCCTGCAAGCGCGCCTCTGCCCGCCCCGCAATTGCTCCCGGACGTGGTCTCGGCGGCGGGGCTGGCCGCGGCGCTCACGGGCGGCGGCAGAGCGGGCGTGGCGGCTGGCGCGCCGGCGGCGGCAGGGTGGCCGGGGTCTCGGCAGGGCTCGTGCGCGTGCTCGGCGGCGGGTGAGCCTGCGGCCTCGCTCGCCGGGGCTGCCGGCGCCGCGGGCGCGCCGCCCGGGATCCCGTGACGCGCGGGCGTGCATGCGGCCGCCGCGGACAGTATCACGGGTGCCAACTCGAGCAGCGAGCGCACGAAGGCGCCGACCTGGAGGTTGTTGGCGAAGGCCGCGCCGGGCGCGCGCACGACCAGGTGGCGCGAGAACTTGGCGGCCGTGGACGAGTCCAGCTCCAGCACCCAGTCCGGCGCCAGCGCCAGCCCGAAGCGCTCCTGCGGGACGGAGCGCGATCGGCGGCGCGCTGGAGCCCTGCCCCGCATCCCTGGGCAAATGCGCGCCGGCGCAGGATGGTGCCCCGTCTCCAGGTCTGCCCATGCATGACCCAAACAGGTAATAACGTACAGTTCCAGGCGAGCACATTGGTGCAGGCAGGCTGGCCAGCTGCTGCACAGCGCCCCTGGAGACTGCGGTGAGGAGGCGCGCTTCTTCCGGATGAACAGCTCTCAACGTGCCATTTGGCGCCGAGCGTGGCTGCTAGTGCAATGCCAATAGACAAAGGGTTGGTCAGGCCGTAGGAAATCCAGGGGCAGGGTCGGGCTTCTGGCATCGGACCGGCCAGCAGGCCGCGGGCGCGCCTGCAGGCCGCGCGCGACCAGGCGCAGCAGCGTGTCCACGAGCGCGGCCCCATCCACGCCGGCATTGTGCTCGGTGGCAAACTCCAGGTCTGCCGGGCGCAGCGCTTGCCCCTGTGAGGTCCGGTGCATGGCAAGCAGACATGGGCCGGGCCCCTTGCTTCCGATCGTACTAAAACCACGCTCCTCCCGCTTGCCCTACCTCCGCCGCCACATCCATCCGCATGCGCGCCACGACTCAGCGGCAACGAGGGCTACCCAGCAGCGCGCTCGCGGCGCACGGCAGCGGCCCGGCGGCGGCGCGGCCGCGCAGCGCACCAAAGTACAGGTGGCACGGCCAGCCCTGGCGGATGATCTCGTAAAAGTGGCGGTGCTGCGGCGGCACGTCGCACGCGCGCCGCCAGAACTCCGCCGGCGTCGCGGCGATGAACGTGCGCGCGCCGCCTGGCCGCTCCGCCGAGAACACGCTGCGCGGGGGGACCCGGACGCGCTGCAGCGGCCGCGGCCTGGACCTCGCGTCTCTCGTATTTTCCGGACAAGCAGGCAGCGCATGCCGTCGCATGCAGGCCGGCCACTGCCTGCAGCAACTCCAGCATGTGACGTGGCTGCGGCGCATCAAGGGTATGATATTGCAGCAGGCGGTAGCCATGCAGGCATGCGGGTGGGGACGAAACGGCATTTGCCATGCGGCCCTGCAGGCAGGCATCGGGCATGCATACCGCGGCGCCGCCGGCAGGCGCCGCGGTCTGCACGCCCGATGCCTGTCAACACGGAGGGCGCCGCGGGCAGGCGTGCACCGCAGCTCGGCGGCCTGCGCATGGTCGTCGGCCCAGCGGAACGCGGCGTCCTGGCGGCCAAACACGCTGCAGGCCTCCGGCGCGGCCGCCGCGCGCCGGCGCTGCGCCGCGCCCAGCAGCCGCAGCACATAGCGCTCCACCTGGGGCGTCGCGCGCGCGGTTGGCAGTCAGGGCAAGGGATGCGCAGCTAGTGGGCGCCGGCGGTCTGCATGCAGGCTCCCAGGCATGGCCGGGCGTGCACCAGCCTCCTGCGTCCTCAGACGGCAGATCACTGCGTGCTTGGTCAGTTGAAACAACCATTGCATCCTTCATAACCGCATGAACACATAGCAGTTCTTCTCCAGCCGAGGTACAGGGACGAATTGCAGCTCTGGCAAGGTGCTCAAGAGCCCCTGCTGCATGCAGCAGCCCGTGGCGCGCCTCGCTCATGCGCCACCGCCGGTAGAAAGCCGCAGCCGGCAGGCTGGCGGCAGGCGCGGCTGCTGCAGCGCCACGGCCGGGAGGACAGCTGGCAGGGCTACGCTCGCCACCGCTAGGGCCATGGCCGCACTCAGCAGCGCCACGGCCAGGTGTGGCGGTGCTGGTGCATTTGTCGCCAGGGCAGGGAGCTCTGCTGGACGGGCACTGGCCGCTCTCTGTGAGGCCCTGGCCGCTGCCAGCAGGGCCGCAAGCGCCATGGACAAGACTGCCGTCCATAGGAGCGGCGCCGCTGCTGGCAGACAGTCTCCTGTCGCTCGCGGTGCCTTGGGCGCTGCCTCGCTCCTCATGCGCCCCAGCCTCGGCGGGTGTGGCCGCCGCTATGGCACCAGCAGCGGCCGCCACCTCGGAGGCGCACTCCGTGTCGGCTGCCGCAGCGCCCCTGCCGGCCGGCTCGGGCAGGGCTGGGCAGCAAGCGCCTGTCGGCGCTGCGGCGGGGGCGCTGCCGCCGGGTGGGGACCCGGCGCCTGGCGCCGCCTGGGACGCCGCAGGGCCGGCCGTAGGCGCCGCGACATCTGACGAGCAGGTGCGTACGGTGGCGCATGCGAGTGGCGCGGAAAGTGCGCCGCCCTCTCCCAGGCCCGCGCTGGCGTCGCAGGGCGCACGCACCGGGCCCCTGGTGCAGCCTGCTGCCGGTGACAAACTGACCCGGCAGCTAGCGGTGGGGCCAGCATCTTGCAGGGCGCGCGGGGCCGGTGACGAAGAGCACATGCGACGCGCGCGCTGTGCTTGTATTTCTGGCACACTTCCTTCCACAGCTGCAGGAGGGTCTTTTCGCTTCGCGCGGGCTGTTGCATCACTCCCTGCGCACACAAGGTTGCTACATCACGTTATATACATCTATCTGTGCGCAGCTGAGGCACGACACAGAAGTGTCCGAAGCACTCTAAACAGACGGCAAGTATGCATGCAGCACCTGTGAGCTTGCGCGCTTCCAGGATGCACTGAAGCAGCGTCTTCATCATCAATTGTTTTGTGTCGTCCAACGTTTGTAGTACCTTGCGGTGTGTCACGCTGATGCCATCTGGCCAATTGGCCAAACAGAGCACCCTCCTTGCTGGCTGGGCGTGCCCATTCAGGCGCGCCAGGCTGCCTGTTTGCAGCACAGCATTGCTGAGCAATCTCTCAGTGGCACTTAATCAGCCACTTCGCGTAGGTGGCTGCTCTGTCTCCGGCTGCTCGTGCCACCTGCCGCTGCATGGGCAAGAAGACCAAGGCGCGGCGGAGCCCAGCACGCAGCGCAGCACAGCTCAGCACACGGGAGCGGCACACTCGAGAGCAGCCTGTTGACGTGCACGCGCCGGAGGCCGCCACTGACGCCGGCCTGGACAGGCACCTGACGCTGTATCAGGACGCTGTGCAGTCGCCCAAGGGGGACATCTCCTACCTGCTGAGCTTCTATGGCCAGTATATTGGCAGAAAGGCGCGCTCTGTGCGCTGGCACTGGCGCTTGTGCAAGCAGCAGTGAGTGGCATGCATGTCTTAGCTGAGGATCAGAGCGCGGTGTCTGTAGCGGCACAGCTCAGTCCGCCGATCAAGCGCTGATGCTCGCGTAGCGGCCGGAGCACTTGCGCGAGGACTTCTGCGGCTCGGCGCTCATCTGCGGCGTGTGGTGCCGCGGCGACGTGCGCAGGACAGCGACCGGGCTCGACGTCGACGGTGATGCGCTCGCGTGGGGCTGCCGCGAGAACGGCGCTGGCTTGCTTGGGGAGGGCGGCGATGCCGCACGGCTCTGCCTGCTGCGCTGCAACGTCCTCGATCCCGTGAGTGGCGCTGCATGCGTAAGTGCGCCGCCGCGTGCCAGCGGCGCACAGCCCCTGCAGCAGAGCAAGCCAGTCGGGGAGCCGGGAACTGGCGGGCCAGCTGCAGGGGCACCCCATGGAGACGGCAGCAGAGCTGCGCCTGCTTCACCCGCTGGCCGCCCCGCTGCGGCGCAGCAGGGCACGCCGGAGCGCCATACAGTCAGACCGGCCGGCGGCGGCAGCCCGGCATGGCCGGCAGCCTCGGCTGGCAACGCCCTCTGCAGCGGTGGTGCAGAGCTGCATGCACAGGCCGCGCAGGCAGAGCACAGCAGCGACGCGCGCATGCAGGGGTGCGGCAGCCCGCGCGCGCTGCCGGCGCGCGCTCCAGCGCCGAGCTCGCCAAGCGGGACCAGCGAGTGCCTCGGCGCCAGCCCGACGCCCTCGGCGTGCTCGGAACGCACAACGTGGTCTGCAGGTGCTGCGCTCCGCCGCGAGGCCCTCCACGTGCGTCCAGCGCGATTTTGTAGTCTGCGGAGCTGCAGTGTGGGCAGCCTGTTACTGTGACATGATTTTGTCCCCCGCTGACCGGACAGAGTGGAGACATGCTGGGAGGGACAGACGAGCGCGGCAAAGACACTGTGTGATCATGTGCCGGGCGCTGTTGTGGCGCAGAGGCGTGCGACGCATGGAGCGGTGATGCGGACGACCTGCGCTGCAAGCCCGCAGACATTGTGTGCGCATTCAACTTCAGCGTGTGCCTGCTCCATGATCGCGCGGATGTGCAGGTGCGAAGCCCTCTGCATATCTTTATTATTTTGCAAGGTCCATGTTGGGCTGCAAGGCACCCGGAGGCGCAGTGAGTACCTAGGCATGCCATGCACAGCCACCCGCTACTGCTCTGAGGTCGTTGTTGGCTGCCTGCCACATGGCTCAGCGCTGAAGGCATGCACTGCTGTGCAGCTGTACTTTGCGCGGGTACGGCGGGCAATGTCCAGCGAAGGCGGCGTCTTCGTCATGGTGCGCGTGCGACGCCCCTGCCGCCTGTAGTCGTACCCTGGCTTCCGACTGCTGCTTGCCTGAGGTCCATGCTTACTCAGGGCGTCCTGCCGAGGCCGCGTCGGGGTGGGCCCTGTCCCCTGACGAGCGCAACGCCGCACTGCGCGCGCGCCAGAGCACAGCGTGCCCTGGCGGGTGGTCGGGGTTTTCACGCGCGCCCGTTACAGCAGTCACGGCAGTCACGAGCGCGCGGCGCGGCAGGACCTCCTGGGCGGCCACGCATCGGAGGCGACGGTGCGCATCCCGCGGCACAACGCGGTGACGGGCGCGTCATTCGTGTGGGAGCAGGAGCGCTTTGACCCGGTGACGCGCTGCATCTTCTGCTACATCTCCCTGCGCGACCCGGCCTCGCGGCAGGCGCGCCCGGGGCGCGCCGCGCTGCTGCACAGGATCGCTGACGCCTCTCCGGCTGGCATCATGTCGCGAGCCCAGCCAGCGCCTGCCCTGGCATGCATGTGCGGAGTGGCGTGATTGGCATCCCAAGCGTGCCCGCTCGCGCTCCTGTCGGTATGCTACTTTGCTGAAGTGGCGCTGTGTACATGCGTGTTATGGCGGCCTGTGCTTGCAAGTGTTCGCGTATATGGCACTTGCGCAAGAGCCCAGCCAAAGCGTGCAACCGTCATTGCATGCATGCGTGCACGCAGCATGCAGTGATGTGGTGAGGAGAGGTTGCTAGCGTCGCACGCGCGCGCAGCACAGGTGCTGCGGCGGGCCTTCCGGTACCACTGGCGCCTCTGGACGCTGCCGGAGGTCCGCGAGATGCTGCTCGCGGCCGGCTTTGATGATGTGCGGGCCCCGTCATGCTCCAGGCACCCCTTGCGCGTGTCGCAGGCGGAGCAAACCGTGCAGAGAGGGCCCGATGTTCAGATGCCCGCCGCGCCGCAGCGCCCATGGGGAATGGATGAGAAGGGTGGTCTGTGACTGCGTTCATTCTCCCTCTCGACCTCCCAGCTGCTGTCTTTGTCTCTGTCTCCCAGTCATACCTCTCTCACTGTCTCCCAGTGTTTCATGCCCCCCCGCGCATGCCGCAGGTGCGCGTGTGGCTGCGGCCGATGGCGGAGGTGGGCGGCGGCAGCGGCGGCGACTCGTCCGGCTCCAGCTCCGGCAGCGACCCGGGCGAGGCCGACTTTGCGGAGTACGCGCCGGCCGGCGGCGCGCCCACGGCCGCGCCCGTGCTGGGCCGCCTGGCGCGCGGCTGGACCGCGTTTGTCGTGGGCGTGGTGGCGCCGCGCGGCTGCGATGGCTGACGGCGCCCATGCCTGCAAGGCTGCGGGTGCAGGATGGATTTTGGCGGTCGCCTGCTGTCGCGTTGCCACCCATTGCCTCCAGGTAGAGAGAAGTGGATGCAGAAGCGCTGGCTGTCTGGCAAGTGCTGGCCAGCAGAAGTCGGGGTCTACCTATGCATGTCAAGTACAACACGCATGTATGATTGAACGCCAACACACTGAGAATGCATCGCGCAGCTTAGACACAGAATGCAGGCAGTTTCGTGTTGGTTACAGGTTGCCTTGCTCACATTTGCTTTACAACTGTGGAACTTCAGTGACACGTTCCGCTCGCAGCTCAGTCAGCTGAGCTCGCTGCAGGCGGTCTGCCGCTGCCACTGCTGTTCCTGAAATGTATTTGATGATTGATGAGCCACAGAGATGCAAGCACGTTTGCTGAAGAGCATGCACGTACACAATTGAAAAGCAAAAAGAGTCTCGCAGCAGTTTGCTACACACGACCTCCATCCATGCTTCCAAAAGCATCGCCAGGCAGCTCCGCACAGCTGCCACTTGTTCCCACTTGCGTCTCAGAAGCGTTTATCGCTCTTGATTTAAGCTCCTGTTCACCATCTTCCTCATCTGGCAATGGAAAGAAATACTGCATGTCCCAGCAAGGTACCTCGCTCATACTGGCGCGAAGGCCAATATGCGGGCTTAGGAAAAATGTGTCCAGGCCCTGGACAAAGACATACCATACAGGAAATCAGGAAGAGAAGAAAGGTACACGGCGCTTACAGGTCCAGCAGCTTGCCGGCCATGACCGCGTCGGCGCTCGGCGGCGCCGCCGACAGCGCGCGGAATCGCAGCAGCGCGCGCTCCTTGCACTTGGCCTCGATCATGACGTCGATGTCCTTCTCCAGGCCGTGCAGGTTCATGGGGCCCTGCACGTGCCCGCCCCGCACTGAGTCAGCCCCCGACCCAGCCACACAAGTGCACCGCCGCCGCATGCACAGCCTGCCAGATGGCCCTCTGCTTCTGCCCAGCACTCCTTTTCATTACACTAAAAAAGCGCGAACGACGCAAATGACGCAGCTTCACCACACCAGACATCAATCGCAGCTTCATCACACCAGATTTTATTACATCACCAGTGCAAACTCAGGCTAGCACGGTTCAGGCTAGCACGGAGCGCCTCAGCATGACGTTTCCACCACACGGCTGCATCGGGGCGCACGTCGACGTAGTCGGAGTGCGCGTGCGCCTTGCGCCCCTCCTGCGACTCCGACCAGTGCACCACCGGGCGCACGCCCGGCGGCCAGGTCGCGATTGCCGCGCGCACCGCCTGCTCCTCCGTCAGGCTGCCCGGGCAGAACCTGTGCGCGCGGGGCAGCGCCTCAGCACGGGCTCCGGTGGCTCGCGGCACGCGCATCACACCTCGGCAAATGGCATGAAGCGCACGTTTGCTGTCGGCGCGCATGGACGCAAACACGCATGGTGAGCTTCAGCCATACTGCCAGTACTGTATGGCGCGGGGCGGGACCTCAGACGATCAACAGCCCCGTTCCTATGCGACATGGGGCGCTCGGCGGGCCGGCGGGCGCGGGCGCCGCACTTGTGGTGGTGGAAGTCAAAGACGAGCGGGACGCGGATGTCCTTGTGCAGCGTAAGCAGGTCCTCCAGTGAGTAGCTGTTGGCTATGTCATCATTCTGCGGGCGCCGGTGGCTCGTGAAAGGCTCCAGCTGTAGCAAAGTACCATGAGCTTGACAAATGCGTGCATGACTTAAACGTCGTGTTTACAGGTCATGATAGCACTGGCGGCGCACAGGACGGCTCGAGCTGAAGGCAAGCGCAGCAGGGATGTCCTGGCAGCGCAGCAGGGATGTCCTGGCCGCGAGCGCATTGGTCGCGCGGGGCGCCCACCTCCACAGTCAGCCGCTTCTGGCACGCCGGGCTCAGGCGCCGGAAGCCGGCAGCAAAGCGCTCCAGCGACGTCACTTTGTCGCCGTACACGCCTGCGGCGCACCGCGCACTAGTCGTCAGTGTGCGCGCTGTGCGAGCAGCGTCGCAGCTGCCTCTAACTGCAGGGGCAGAACAACGCGGTCATGGGGTGGCACTTAGAACAGAGCTTTCTGCAGAGTCAGGGCGGTTGCTGTTCACGGCCAGCGTTGTTGTCAGCCCCGGCTTGGCGGCACGGTGCAGCGCACCGCCAACGTGGATGTTGATTTTGTTCCAGTGCGATGGCTCGTAGCCCATCATGTCAAAGATCTGCACGCGCGACAAGAGTGCTGAGTAGGGTAGGCTGTTGGCCTCTCTCCTGGAAAGGCGCCACTAAGCGCATACATGCAGCCCCACATGCAAGCGGCTTCGCATGCGAGCATCTGTGCGAGCTTACAGGGTACCAGACCAGTCGGTCCATGCACGTATCTACATACACGCCTCCTACATGCACTGCTGATGCGCTTGCAAGAGCCTACGCTCTGTCTGCAATGCAAGCAGCTTCACGCAACCACGCATGCCGCACGCACGTGCGCACGCAGCGCACGGGCGCCGCACCTTTGAATGCACCTCCAGCTCGTGCAGGCTCTTGCACAGCAGCGCCTCATCCGCCGTCGCCAGCTTGACAAAGTGCGACGGGTGGAAGGTCAGCCGCTGCCCATACCTGCGCCCGGCAGGCGCGCGCCTGTCGCGCCTGTCCCAACAGCGGCCATGCGCAGGCGGCCGCAGCGCTCAACCCCCGCGCCAGCAGCAGGCCCGCGTATCCATGGCACGAAAAGAAAAGCACCACACGCCAACTGTGTCCACACAGCACGCTGGGCACAGATTAGAGCACCACCACGCAACAGCGTGAAGATGACAATGCGGCCAGGAGCGCGGCGCACGCTCGCGCCAGGTCGCCGGCGAACTTGAGGTGCGCGCGGATGCCGGCGATGTCGGGCAGGTCGTCCACTTTGTACTCTGTGCACCAGGGGAAGATGGTGGACGACATCCTGCGGAGGCCCCACACGTGCTAAGCAGCATGTCAAGGACGCATGCTAGGGTACGGGCAGGGCGGCAGCACTGACCTTGTACACCCGCCCGGCCAGCTGCCCGACCATGCGCCAGGCCCGGCAGTCATGTTTGCGCCCAGCCTGGCCAGGGGGTAGGGTGAGCGACCCGCGCGCTTGCATGCGCGCGCGCTTGCGCCCATGTCGGGCCGCCGCGCGAGCGGCGCGCGCACGCGGCGCGCGGGCGGCGGGCGGGGAGGCAGGGGGGCGGCGCGCGCGCGCCTGAAGAAGTGGATGCCGTGTTCCCAGTTCCACTGCACCAGCGCCGCCAGCGCGCGCGTGTTCTCCAGCACCAGGCCGCTGACCCAGGGCAGGCCCTTCTCGTCCCAGGTCTTCTTGATACAGTCGCGGTTGGTGTAGATCGGCGGCCGCTGCTCGCGCAGGTCCATGTTGAGGCAGGCGTAGCCCAGGTTGGGCACCGGCCGCGCGGCGGCGGGCGCGGCCAGCGCGCGCTCCAGCGCCTCCGGGCCCGGGATCTCTGCGCGCAGCACTCTCTTTTGCCTTTTAAGCCCGGGATTTCTGCGCGCGACGATTCCTTCTGCGAGGCACGGCGTGCAGGCTCCGGGCTGGCAGCCAGGTGCGCCGGGCACAGCGCTTTAGAGGCGCTAGCGCTGCGCCCTGGAGAGCAGACATTGACAGAGCGCGGCGGTGGCCGTGGCAGGGCAGTGGGTCAATGCGTTTGTGGTCAAATGGTGCCCGGTGGACATGCGCACACGAGCGCCCACGGCGGCATTATCGCACAGCGGCGGCCGCGCACCGTACACGGGCCCCGTCTGCTCGCGCTTCTTGCGCCGAGGCTTCTTCTTCTCTTCGCCATCGCCCGCCTCGGCGCCCGCCTCGGCGCCCGCGCCGCCCTCGCCGCCCTCCCCCTCCGCCTTGACCAACTCGCGCTTCTTGGGATAGTAGCGCTTGCGCGGCTTCTTCACTGCCGCCTCGCCCTCCGCCTCCTCATCCGCAGCATACTCTGGATCGGCCGCCGCCCCCGCAGCCTCCGCGCCCGCCTTCGCAGCCTTGCCGCGCCGGCGCTTGGCCGCCGGCGCAGCGGTCACGACCTCCGCGATGGCCTCGCCCGCGGCGACCGCGGCCAGGGCCGCCTCGTACGCCGCGCCCGCCGCGTCCGCCGGCGCGCCGGCCTTGGCGCCGCGCTTGGCGCGCGGCGCACGCTTGGGCGGCGCCGGCGCGGGCGACGGCGGCGCGTCCGCCTCGGGCTTGACCAATACATCAGCGCCCACGGCGACTGCAGCCTCCTTCTTGACTGCTGCGGGCGCCCGGCCGCGCTTCTTGGCGGCAGGCGCGGCAGCCGGCAGCAGCTTCGCGGCCTCTGCTGGCTCCGCCACGCCCTTCACGTCGGCGGCGACGGCCTCAGCCTCGGGCTTGACCAACACGTCGGCGCCCGCCGCGGCTGCAGCCTCCTTGACTGCTGCGGACGCCCGGCCGCGCTTCTTAGCAGCAGGCGCGGCGGCCGGCAGCGGCCCCGCGGCCTCCGCCGGCTCCGCCTCGCCCTTCACGTCGGCGACAACGGCCTCAACGACCGCCTCCACGACTGCCGCGCTGGCGGGCGCCCTGCCGCGCCTGGGGCCGCGCCTGGGCGCGGCGCGCAACGGCGGCGCGCCGGGCAGCGGGAAGATGCTGCCGGGCTCTGCCGGCGCAGCCGTGCCTGCGGCCTGCTCCGCCAGTGCGGCGGTGGCCGCTGTGCTGCTGCCCCGCTTGGCGCGCATCGCGCACGCGGGGATGCCCACCGAGAGCAGCGGTGCACGGGGCCGGGCGCAGGCGGCGCCCTGTGGCAGGGCAAGAGCTGGGCGCCACGCGCCGCCCAGCAGTCTGCGCAGCAGCAGCGGGCCGCCGCAGCGCGCCAGGCTGCGGGGAAATATCGCGGACGGGCCCGCCCAAAGGCCGGCTGTGGTATACAAGCCCCTCCTCCACGTGCGCTGCACTGTCCTACCACCTGCCGCAGGAGGTCGCCTCAAGCAAGCAAAACATACTGGTACTTGATGAGCAGCAAGCACGCGCTTGCACTGCACATAAGCAAACTTGCCTTCCTATTGCAGAGCACGCTCACACGCTGCCAGAAAGCTGCTTTCTGTTCAACAAGGTCACAGGAGGCAGTGTGCTCACCGCGCAGTGCAAGAAAGCTGTGCAGCCCTATTGCTGTACTTGCGCAGCACAAAGCTCGACCGCTGCTCCTTCCTCCTATCACGCGTCCGTAAGAAGAAGCTTAAGCTTGACGTGATCGTTCAGAACCCCCGCTAGGCGCCAGCCGGGAGCGTACCTGTCGTGTCACGTTTCACAGCAAAACCTTTGCCAGCAAACCTTCTTGTCAACTTCCCGCCTTCTCGATCAGGTGGTGTGAACAGGCCCTCAGTATCAGGTCCGTGTGAACAGGCCCTCACTATCAGACTCCAAAATGCTGGACCAGCCAGCAGCTCACCGAATGCCAGAGCGAGAGCCCTGAGGCACAGTAGTCTGCTGAGAGGCTGGAGTGTCCAACAAATAGATAACGCGTCGCGCCATGTTCCGCCCAGCCAGCCCTGTAATGCCGCTGCCGACCTGGCAGCACGCGGCGCGGGGCGGGGCGCGGCGCTCGCTGGTCGCCGGCGTGCTCATCTTCTCCCTCCTGTGCGCGGCGTGCACGTCGGTGTACCACCTGGCCGGCGCGCGCAGAGAGCTGGCCATACTGCGAGCCGAGGTTGCGCACGGTGCGACGCATGCAGAGTCAGCGGTTGTCGCAACGGCCTGGGTTCAGCAGGGAGGTCTGCGCTGGCAAACATCCGAGCGTGACGCACACCTCTGCTGCAGGTGCTGCAGGCCACGAGCACGCGCAGGAGGTGGCTGAGATTTCCCTGCAGAAGCTGCAGGAGCAGGTGCGGTGGCTAGCGCTCCTGCCTGCCCTGGGAGCCTCGTTGGAGTGTCAGGCAAGGAGCACGCTGCAAAGTTGTTACCTGTGATGCAAAAAAACCAGGTGCTGAGCGGCGACACGGCGCTCAAGGCGGCAGATGCAGCGTGCAAGGGCCGAATTGCGTCAGTACGCGTCGCATAGTTGTGCAGAGCTTATGGGGCCGTGATTGTTTATGTTTGTGCGCTATCTGTCAGCAACTGGCGCCGCAGCACGTTGCTGTAGGAACAACCGCATGGTGCAGCGCGCCTGCAAGGCACAACCTCGCACCGCCTGGCGCGCAGGCGGAAGCGGAGCTCAAGGCGTGTAGGGAGGCCTCTGATGCCAAGGAGGAGCAGCGCGCCGCGGAGTTGCGTGGCGCGGCCGACGCAGACGCCAGGGCCCGCCAGGTGCGATGCACAGCGTCCGCAGCGGCGCCATCTGCGTCTCCATGGCTGATATTCTGTGCAGCACGTGTACACACACCACACGCTGTTACGCTGTGCACGTGAAGATGTCACCACTTTGCACCGCCGTCCAGCCCTTGACGCGCCTGTCCGCTCCGGCACCCCGCGCACAGGCCGAGGAGCGGCTGGCGGCAACCACGGCCCAGCTGGCCGCCTCGCGCGGCCCGGGCGGCGCGCTGTTCGGCGCAGACGCGCGTGCCAACCTCGGCGCAGGCCTCACCAACATCACGGGCGCGGCCGCGGAGGGCGCCGCTGCGGCGGTGAACGCGACGGCGGGCGCCGCGGAGGCCGCTGCGGCGCTGGCGGGGCGGGCGGGCGAGGGCGCAGCGAGCGCTGCTGCAGGTGCGCGCTCGCCACGACAGAGCGCTCTGCCTACTTTGCACTGCCGCCCCTGCCTACGTCACGCTGTGGGCCTTTGGTGGCCTGCCGGGGTTCGCGCGTAGGGCGAGCCGCCGCGCAGTGTGCGTCTGGCGCCCTGCTTGAGCAGTGCAGAGGTGCACATAAAGTGACATAAGTGTGCACTCGATCGGGTGTGAGGCGTGCGCCATTGCATCTGTGCTGCCCGGGGGGTCGGCTCATGCTTGCTAAGAGTCAGCTGGTGCATGTAGGAGTGGCGGACCACGCGGGCAACCTTGCGGCGGCGCTGGCCAAGGCGCTTCGGGCGGAGCCAGGCGCGGGCGGCGCGAGCGGCGCGCAGGCCGGCGGCGCCGGCGCGGCGGCGGCCCGCAATGCCAGCGCGGGCGACGACGGAAGCGCGCACGAGCGGCCGGACCTCGAAACCGGCCCGGGTCTGGAGCGGGCGGGGTCGCAGGAGCTGCGGTAGCGCCGGCAATGTAGGCCGAGGGGGTGCTTGCGCAGAGAGGCCAAGGGGCTGGATGTGAGGCCTGGCCGGGTGCCGCTTGGTGCGCGCGTGCGCGGGCGCCATGCCCGTGCACACGGGTAGGTGCTGGCTGCTGCTAGTGAAACGTGTGTGGAAATATGTGAAGCCCAGCAAGGGGCGCCGACTCTGTGACGCGCCACCTGCCTGCGGAGAGCCTGGTCTCGTAGGGCTCACAAGCCATGCAGGTAGTGGGTAAGGGATGCCAGTGTGTCTGAGGTTTGCATGTGCCTTTGGTCCGCATGATGTCCCAGCAGGCGTGGATGTACGTGCCTTGCTTTCATGCATGCACGTTGCTCATAACTTTATGCTTTTGTCTGCTTATGTAGTGTGTTTAGTGTGTTCAGGGTGTTTAGTGGAACGTGTGGTATGAAGTGGTCTGTTCTGTCAGCCAGCCTGCACTGCGGCTGCAATGCATGGGTGGATGTTGCATGCAAGCAAGACTTAGAGGAGGCAGCCTATCTTACTTTCTGTAACCGCAGCTCTGCATTGGAGGCCACAGATATGTGCGGCCTCTCCATGATGTGATCACACTCCTTTCTCAGACATGGCAAGTGCGAGCCCAAGCTCCCTGAATAGACCTTGCAAAACCCGCATGCCATGCGCAATCCCTCTCAAGTGCATGGGTGCAGCACGCAGCGCAACTGTGGTGACACTTGACACCACCTGATTGTGCTTGACCCCAAAGAAAGATAAGTGAGCGATGGTGCAGCAACCTGCACTTCGCCGCATGGCAAAACTTGTCATGCATCCACGCACAACCGGCCTCCTGTGGTACCAGGCGTTTGAGAATACTTACTTATGGCACACACGGGGGTGACTTCGATCAGACAAACCGGCATGCATACCCCTGCACAGCAAAGCTGCCTCTTTGCTGACAAGCAGAGCTGGCTGACGACGGCCGGCTGCGCAGCCTGCTCAAGCATGTGCTGGCAGGCCCGCACATGTGCCTAGCTCCGAGACCAGCTTTGTTAGTCCTGTTGACGTGTTATAGACTGAAACGGACCTCGAGGAGCTCTCGCCTGAATAACCTGGGTCAACGGAAACCGGGATACCATGGGAGGCCAGCTGTGAGGTCCCGCATACATGCCACAGATACTGATAAGAAGGACCACGGCCTGTTTGTGCTGGGCGTGCAAAACAGCCGCATCGAGACCCCGTTCGATACCACAGGGCTACACTCTGCCTGCTGCACTGTCGGCAGCCCCAAGGCCCGACTGCCGCTCCCCGCGCACGAGTGCACTTTGGCAGCGCGGCTGACAAGCTGCAGAGGAGAGGTCAGGCCGCGGCGGCCATCGCCGCGGCCCGCGCGGTGTCCAGGCTGCGCTCGGGCGCGTGCGCGCGCTCGGGCGGCGCGGCGGCCGCGTCCGCCTTCTGCGCGGCCTCCTCGAGCGCGAGCAGCAGGTTGGGCGAGTGCTTGCGCGCGTGCGCGGTCAGGTACGGCAGGCTCTGCATCTCGGTCAGCCGGCTGATGCAGCGGTCCTTGGAGAAGCCCAGGTTGTCGTCCACGACGTCGCGCTCGTCGCCGGCCTGCGCGCGCGGCCGGCGCGGTCAGGGACCCTACCCTACCCTAACCTTATCCTACACCCGGTGCTTGCCGAGCGCCTTTTTACAGCAGTGGGTTCATGGGCCGCGCAGGCTGACGGAGCGGCTGCTCTGCGGCCTGCCGGCAAACTTACGGGGGACCTGGAGCCAAGTCCGGTGGCGGCGCGACCGACCGCACTGCCCTGTCTGCAAGGTGTGTGCCACACACCAGCACGCGCGGGCCCCTGCCCGTCTCGCGCCTCCTCGGCTGGCCACCGACGCAGGCACCCATGGCGCGGGCGGGTGAGCGTGCGCGCGCCTGGCCGCCCTGGCTGCGCTCGCGCATCTCGGCCTGCGTGACCACGTGTTCAAACAGCTCCAGCGGCTCCACCGCGGCCGAGCAGACCAGGCGCACGCGGTGCTCGTACAGCACGTCCACGAGCGTCAGGAAGCGGTACGCCTGCGCGCAGCAGGGCTGATAAACCTACCCTACACTATATTACACTACACTAACCCTACCGTCCTATGCGGACGGCAAGCTGCTGGTCGCGCGCGCGGGCTCGCGGACCGCGGCCGCAGTCCTCGGATGCTGGCGGACTGCAACGAGCATGGCGCACGGCGCTGCAGCCGTACTGCCAAGCTGACCAGGGTTCGGCGCAATCCTACAGCACCAGATGCGGCACATGTGCGAGCAAAACTCATCACAACCCTCGTCCAAAGCTCCCACCAGCACCCATGCACGCACGTGACACAGGCACGACCACTGCAGCCGCGCCCGGGCGGGCGCCAGGGGGCGCGCCTGGCTGCGCGTGGCGCCGCTGAACTCGGGCACGCCCTCCAGCGCGACCGTGTGGAAGCGCTCCGCGAGCGCGATGTAGTCCGCGGCCGCCACCGGCCGCCCGCACAACTCCTCGAACGTGAACATGCAGACGCCCCCGCCTGGCGCGCAGGCGCACGCGCGCTCGCACAGCGTGCTACCCCAAAGCAGGCCACTACTGTGGGTGGGGTCAGCAGGGACAGGAATGAGATGGTGTAGAGTGTCGCCCTCCCTGCCGCCAGCAGCACGGCCCGCGCGTGCAACACCGCAGCACGGCAGGGTCTCCGGGCGCGACAGGGATGGCGCGGGCCGAGAGCGCTCGCCGGTCGGCGGCGGCGCGCGCCGACGCGGCCGCGCCCTTCCCGCGCAGCCGCGCGCGAGCGCCGCGCCAGCCGCGCCCCGGCGCTGCGCTTAGCCTGCCGGCCGGCCGGCCGCCGGCCGCCGCCCGCCTGCGCCCGGCCTGACAGCGCACCGGGCTAAGGGGGCAGGGTAGGGGATGCAACGGCGGCGCACTGGCGTGCGGCACGTCCAGGTGGCGGCCCATTGCGACGCGCACGCGCGCCGGCGCCGCATCCTCCAGGCACGCAGCGGCCAGCATGTGGAAGCTCTCGGCCAGCTGCGCGTGCGGGTCCTGGCCGTCGACCGGCGTGAAGTACAGGCCCTGCGCGCGACGGATCAGATTCAGATGCTGCTGCTCAACATCTTTTGAACAGAGGGGCACGACTTCCTGAATTACCCAGATTCCACACACGCCCCGATCACGCCTTTCTGCTCTCAGCGTGGCCCTGCAGCTGTTTTGTTTTGCGCGCGGCGGTTCCGCGTGCGGATTTTTGAGTGGGCTGGCGTCTGGGCCGGCGCCGGCGCCTGCGCAGCCAGCTCGGGGCAGGCGCGCAGGCATGCTCCCCTTCTTGACCGACAGCAACGGGCGGTGAAACGCTGGAACACAGGCAGCCAAAAGCTGTTAACCAGAAAAACAGGATAAACATCCGAAACACCCCTACATTTGGGGCCCTGGTGCAACCGGCTCAGCCCCGCCCAGGGCGCGGCCGGAACCTGGGAGTGGTGCGCCAGGCGGCGGTAGTCAATGGTGGACGACATGTTGTGCACGCGCGTCTCGCGCCCCAGCCGATCGATGAAGGGCAGGAACAGGTCGCGCTGCAGTCCATTCTCGTACAGCGACTCCGGCGCCCTGCCAGGTGCGCGATGTGGGGCGAGTACACGTGCTGCTGGACAGGTCAGGCATGGTCCTGAAATGCCTGGCGACTGCACGGCGTGTTTGCACAGGCCCGCCATCGCATGGGCGACATCCGGGACAGGGAAAGGAGGGTGAGTCGGCTACTCGCTGCCTCTGGCCTGCCCGCGGACCCCCCGCGCCGCCGCTGCCGCTGCTCAGGCCGGCGCGCGCGGCGTTCGGACCCAGCTCTGCTGACCACGAATGGCGTTCTCTGAAACTCCCGCACCAACAGTCTGGCCCCACAAGTGATATTCTTCCGCATCACTCCCCCGCATGCTGGCCACAGATGGCGTTCTTGCACCCCCCTCCCCCACACCCCAGCGTGATTTCCACAGGCCGCGCGGCCGCCCGCGGCGCGGGGCCGGCGCGCCTGTTGGACGTGGCGACCAGCACGAGCCCGCGGTCCCACAGGTAGCCGAACAGGCGCGCCAGGATGGTGGCGTCGGCCACGTCAGTCACGAAGAACTCGTCCAGGCACAGCACGCGCATGTCGCGCATCAGCCGGTCGGCCACCGCGGCGAGCGGGTCCGGGATGTGCTGGTAGCGGAACAGGCGCCCGTGCACCTCGTGCAGCATGAACTCGTGGAATGTGAGCCGCCGCAGCTGCGCGCGCGGCGCCGCGCCCGTTCAGCAGCGCCGCCGCGCGTGACCGGCCCGGGGAGCGCGCATGCGCCCGCCGGCGGCTCAGAAACGCAGAGACAGGGACCTGAGCGGCCAACAGCCAACTGGAAGAGGCAGTGGGCGCACAAGGCATGGCACAAACGGCAAGATCTTGGGCGCTGCCGCTGTTCCAGCTGCCCAGGTAAACAACAGCAATATTGTCACAGGACAAGCACACATCGTCAAGCAGGGTCACAGGAGGCCGGTCGATTGCGGGCCGCTGCTGCTCAGAAACATATTCCATCTCCGTCATGCCTTTGATCGGAATGAACAGCAATTGGGTTTGGATTGTTGTCTCATCCCGGCAGCTCCAGACGGTATGCAACCTTGCGCGCACCAACGCAGGGGCGGCGCTTTCCGCGGGGCAGGCTGCACCGCCCGCAGCTCGAGCGCAGCGCCAGGCTACTTCCTGGGCCCAGCCTCCCCATGCAACAGCCCCAGCACACCATACGCTTGTAAACAGGGGGTCCACAGCGCTGCGCCCCTCAAGCACGTCTGTCAACCCGGAGCTTGCCTGGCAGCCGGGAGCCGCGCCTAAACTGCGCAGGCCGCCAGCAGGTCCATGAGCAACTTCTAACCTAAACCCTGGGACGCGCCTGAAACTCCGCCGGCGCGCAGGCCGCCAGGAGGTCCATGAGCATGGTCTTGCCCGTGCCCACGCCGCCCCACATGTACAGCCCGCGCGGCGGCCGCGCGTGCATGGGCGCGCTGCGGCCGCCGAAGATGCTCTGCCACCTGCGCGCGCGGGGCCGCACGCATGCAGCATTGGACGCAGCGACCAGCGGCGAACGCCCCGCTGCCTCCATCAACTACGAGCGGCTCTGCAAGATGCCAGAGATGGGGGTGCCGATTTGGCAGAGCTTGGGGTCGATGGCTGTGCTGGAAGCACGCATCTGGAGCCCACCTTTGCGCAGTATCACACATGTTGCTCCTCCTGCAGCCGCCCGCGGGTCGGACACTGGTGGGATACATTAGCTTTAGGCGCACCACGCATGCTGCTCCTTCTGCGGCGCGCCGACGTGGTCAGACATGGTCAGCCCGCTGCCGCGCCGCCTGGGGCGGCCCACGCTGAACGCCGCGCACAGCTCCTCGTACAGCCGCTGCAGCGCCAGCACCGTGTGCTCCTGGCGCGGGTCCTGCCGCAGGCGCCCCATTACTGAGCGCAGCACGCGCTCACGTACGCGCCCGGGCTCGCCTCTGCTCCAGCTAACAGGAATAACTCACCTCGATGCGGTGGCCTTACAGGCTGCAGGTCTGCTGTTGTGCAGGGCGCCACCGTCCCCGCGCGCCTGCTAAGGCTGCCTGTGCGTCCCCCTCCCACAACAGACAGGCCCTCTCTTGTAGCTGCTGGGCTCGGCGGCGTGCGCGCGCACCTTCCTGTACACGCCAGTGATGCGGTTCTCATGGTACACGGCCAGCGGGCCCGTCTTTGCGCTGTGCTCCTGCAGGAAGTCGTCGGCCGCCGCCTCTGCGGACCAGAAGCTGCCGCCGGCCTCCACGCCTGCGGAGGCAGTGCAAGCACAACCTTCTCGCCGCGGCATTGGTTCCTAGGGCTCTGGAATCTGCCACCAGGCGCTTTCTGCGCTCGCTGCCAGGGAGCAGCCGCGCAGCTGGCGCCCGCAGCACGGGCAGGCAGCAGGCGCGCGGCGAGCGAGCGCAAGACGGCACAGAGGTGGCAGCTGGGACCACCTTGACGCTGGGGCACAGGCGCTGCCTCGCTGCAAGCCCGCGCGCAGGCATGGAAAGGCGCTGCGCGCGGCTGCGGGCTCCAAGACAGAGGACTGCTGAGCTGCCTGGTGCCCGCTGCGTGCGGCGCCGCCCAAGCACTGCCGTCTCCTGGCAGGCCGGAGCGCCCGCGGAGTCAGCTCAGCGAGTCCGCAGAAAGCTGCAAATCTATCCTTGCAAAACGACGGCGCTCTGCCTGGTCTCGAGCCACAACACGGCGGTCCGCGCACCGAGCTCCGTCAGCAGCGCAGCTGCTCGCGCCTGCGCGCATGGTGCGGCCTGGCGGCCGGCCTGCTCGCCGACCTTTGCCAGCAGGGCAAGCACGTGCCTGCGGCTCATGCCAGCGCCGGCGCCGGCGCCCAGGCCTGTGCTGCACGGCCGGGAACCTTCCTTTGGATTGACCCGCGGATCTGACAGGCTTATCACGCGGAGCCTGCCTGCGCGGGGTGCTCAGCCTCAAGCTCTGCAGACTGCTACATCGCCCTGCTTATCCTCCTCTCTGCGTTATTTTCCCCCTCTCCGTCTGCTGTCCTTTCTTGCCCAATCTGCAGACACACCCTCTGCTCGATTGTACTTGCCAGCTAGGGCATGGCCATGCATGCACTAGCGCTGTATTTACTGTGCGAGGATGCTCTCTGCTCGCAGACGGACATGCATATTCATTGCAGCATCCAGACGGCCCTGCCAGCATGGCAGCAAAATGCATGGGCACTGCAAAAAGCACACGCCATAAGCAGCCTCAACCTCACATCCAAAATTACATTAACCCATGCCGCTTCGGCGTCTTACAGCAGCATACAGTTCTGGGAGCACCATGCGTACAAGCGTCCAGCTGCTGGGCAGGCCCTCCTGCCAGCCTCCAGCACCGCACTGCGTGCTGCGCGCAGCCCCGCGTGCTGCTCTGCAGCAAGCAGCCCACCCTTGCCCGCCACAATGCATTGCCGCTGGGCCGCCCAGCACGACGGGCGCGCTCAGCAGCCAAAGGCCTGCCGCGCGGCGGCGAGGCGGCCCGCCAGCGGCGCGTCGCCGGCGGCAGCCGCGTCGGCCGCATCCCAGGCGCCGCGCAGCTCAGCGCGCTGCTTGCCGGCCAGGCACATGGCCACCATTCGGAAACGCGGGGCCGCCGCCAGGCCCTCCAGCACAGCGAGCGCATGGCCTGCCGGACAGTGACAGCCAGAGTGAACAGGGCTTGGCTGGAAAGGCTACATCACTGCACCACAACTGGTGCAGAGATGGCAGGATGAGAGCTGAACGACGGAGGGTTTGAGCCATGCTGAAGACGCCCATGGCGACCACGGCGGTGTGCGAGCGCAGGCGGTCAGGAGGCGCGGGCGCCCTCGCCTCTGGCGTCGGTGCCGTCTCGGGCGGCGCCAGAGGCGTCGGGGCCGGCCTGCAGCGCGGCTAGCGCGGCGCCCGCCAGGGACGCCAGCAGCGGCGCGGTGAGCGCGGCGCCGAGCAGCGCGGGCAGCGCGCCGGGGTCCAGCGCGCGCAGGTACGCCGCCCGCGCCTCCTCCGCGCCGCCTCGCAGGCCCCGCCACGTCAGCTCCAGCTCGGTGCCTGGCACCCGCCATCAGCGCCCGCTCAGCCCCACGCATAGCCCTAACCCTACCTTCTGACTGAGTCGGCACTGCTGCTGCACCCTTCAGAGCAGGGAGCATGACACATGCATTCCTCACGAGCACAGGTGCGATGCCGAGACGCCCCACGCCGGTCAACAGTGTGCTTGATGCTGAGAGCGTGTCATGCGCTGCTTGCACAGCGGGCCCGTCGCTCTCAGAGCGCATCAGGCTGGATGCGCATGAGGGGCAGACACACATCAGTCTAATTATTGTCAAGCACAAGCACAATGGGCAACAACGGGTTGCCATGGCAGGAAGAGGGCATGGGCGCACCGGTACGCGGAGGTGCTGGGATGCTCGGCTTCGCTAGACGCCCGGCGACAGCCGCCGCCGCCGCCAGGCTAGCCTGCTGGTCAGACTGCTGCGCTGCGGCTTTATGGCTGTCCACGACCATCAGCGCGGGCGGCCCTGCATCTACTGCCGGGGCACCGCTCTGGCTGCCCAGCGCTGCGCCGCCGTTTGGCGGCGACGGCGCCAAGGGCGGCGGCGGCGGCGGCAGCGGCGGCGGCGACGGCGGCGCAGTCGCGCAGTCCGCAGCCGACACGGTGACCCAGGAGCTCTCCGGTGCCTGCGCGGCGGGGCTGGCGCCCTGGCGGGCGCCT
>JAABUV010000779.1_pt1 | contig 48015 bp, 54 predicted proteins | sample 5559971 | NCBI WGS metagenome assembly JAABUV01 (sample SAMN10711881, study PRJNA513362) | rock metagenome | isolation source: Antarctica rocks | place: Antarctica: Victoria Land, Knobhead nord | collected 2015-12-19 | reverse complement strand
TATATTATATAGCCTAGCTTTCCTATAACCTTTCTCTTTATAAGGGGACTTCCGCGGGGTAGGTTAAGAGGAATATAAGGGAAGGATATTATTATTATTAAGAGGTTCCTAGGGTATAAGAGATATATTTATATAAAGGCTAGTAATAATATCTTCCTATTAATTATATAAATATATAGTAATTATATATTTATTACGCTATATTAAGATCTTTAGTTATAGGGATATAAAAGGAGGATCTAGCGTACTAGTAATAGTAATAGTAAAGGTACTAGTATCTAGAATATCCTTAGAAGACTTTAGAGTACACCTAGGAGGTATAGAATAACTATTAGTAATAGTAGAGGAAGGTTATAAGAGGGATAGAATAGATATAAATATAGGTAAGTAATAGATTAACTATAAAAGATATTAGAATAATAGCCTAATTAGGCTATTATTTATATTAAATTAATAATCTAATAATTAAATTACTAACTTAATAATCTATATAATTAGTAAATACTATAGCCTAATATAGCTATTAACTATTAAATAATATTAAATAATCGCTTAAAATTAGGACTATAAAACCTATCTATTAGAGTTAATTAAAGAATAGCTTAATTCCTTAGTAATTTAAGTTAGCTACTTTATATTATACTAAGAGCTATTAGAATACTTTTCGTATACTATAAGTTTAAATAATAATTTATATAGTTAGAAAACTCTTTTCTATTAGAGATATATACTTAGTATATACTATTAATACATACTATACTAATAAGAGCTAACCCCTCGATGCTTAGCCTCACGGCTAGCAACAGTCCGAACGTTCATTTAAAGTTACTAGCGTCACGGGACAGAGACTCTCGACCAATCAATCAGCTCGCATCATTCCGAGGAAGTTCTCTTCTTTTGCAACTGCACGCCAACCAACACGTTATCATTTGCCATCTGGACAACATCCGACCTATATTCGTCAAAACACATTGCCTGAAAAACCATGGCCCGAATCAAGATCTGACGGACCGCTGTCTGCTATCGTCGAGGCTGGTTTTGAGAGCGTCGATGTCGACACCTTTCCAGCAAGGTTTCAGCATGTAGGCGATAGACGATAAGGTATGCATTCACGGTTCTTAGCGTTACAGGACGGTAACGTTCGGTTAATCAGCATGCTTTATTTCGTGGATCATCGGGAACCTTCCATTTTGTTGTTTGCATGCGGGCGAAACGAGCAGCATGTTTTATGACAGCAGCCCATCATTCCATGACCGAATCGATCCAATGCAAGCTGCCCAAAGAGCCACGAACCCACACTACATGATATAGTAGACCGTCAGTTCACTAGGCGAGGATAAACGTGAATGACTCTGAAATATCAAACATTTTCGCAATCAAGGTAGGTTCAATGCAATCACTCATGAACAAAGTTCAACCTGTCGCCTAGCCAGTCCCTGTCGAAAGGCTTGTGACTAGAGTTCGAAAATATGATATGACCCTTGTAAAAAACAGAATGACTAGCAGATTCAAGCGCGAAAACTGGCCCATCATATCCGAGTCGTGGCTCCGGGCCCTACAATTAATGACAAGAACAAGTAATCTGCGGCTGTCCCGCATTTTGCTCACATTGACCCTGAAAACAGTGGGATTGGCAGGCGTTGAAACCTTTATACTTCCCAGCGATGCAGGTGGTAGGCGAAGGAAGTGCGGTTGACGTTGAAGTTGGAGGGCTCTGAGGAAGTTTGTCGATTTTCATCTGCGCGATAATGGCGTCTTTGATGGCAGTGTAGCCTGGACTTTTCGGGTGGAAGGGCCGTTGTTGCCAGCCTGGTATGTCGGTGGTAAAGGTGAAGAGTTTTCCAGTGAAACCATCCATGGGATTTGGTACGCTAGTTGCGTCGCTATTGGGATTTTTGTTTTGTAATGCTGGTAAGACCACGTTCCAGAATCGCACGTAGTTGCCGTAATATTGTCTGTTGTACCACCATATGTCAGGAGTGTAGGCTGGTTTGACCTCGCAGAATCGATAGCCTTGGAAGCCTTCTGTGATTGAGACATATCGTATTTGTTTGGAGGGGTAATTTGCAATTGTTAACTTGTAGGCGTTGTTAAGCTTCTCCGTCAACTCGTTAATGGCCTGGCGTAGCTTCAGGGTCAGCTTGGGTCTCCGGGTTGCTTTGGCGCCGAATGACCACTTGTCGCACCAATTGTCGTCGACCGCGAAGAAGTGAGCGTAGCCCGTCACGTATAGGAGGGTGTCATTGTATGTCTTGAACTGAGTACTACCAACAATATCAAAGAGGGTGTTATTCAAGTCTTTTCCGATTTTGCTGTTAGCGCCGGTAAGATAATCATTGCTAGCTTTGATGGATTTCGCGCACAATCCTTCGCTGTTCTTGTCGTCTGCGTACTCTTTGCCGTAGTCCACGTCGTCGTTCTGTTGGTAGATACAGTTTGCGGCAATGTCGAAAAACTTCGCATTGTTCCCGCCAGCAGTCATTGTGATGAGATGAGGTTTGCCGGTATTGTTGATTTGCTTTTGGCCCTTCACCATGTCGCCAAGCGTAGCGCCCGAGCATGCAGCAAAATGGAAATTCTCCTTATCGCCACCGTTCCAGCTAGGGTCTGATTCCAGCTGAGGGCCATACGCATAATTGGTTCGCAGGCATTCCTGACTACCTTTGATGTAATCTTCCGAGTCCGAAGCCCTAACGCCCGAAGCCCAGGAATCCCCAATCGCCGCCCATTCATAGTCGATAACCCTTTTGAGCTTAGTATTGGGCAAGGTACTAGCCAGCATATCTGTCGTAAGTAGCAGTGAGAGAATGTGATATCTGAGGAAAGAGTGCATATTGGACAACCACTATAAGTGAAAAGGAGAATGTAGTGATGAATTGGAGATGCGATGACCTGATTGCAGGATGTAGTAGGAAAACATCCTTTTTATAGAGCCTTGATGCCATCGCAAGGGCAAGGATCAATCTTAATGGAGTCGACAGATATCATAAGTTGAACGGCTGCTACCTAGCTGTGCTCTGCCGTTCCCTGTGCCATGTTGCTGGTCACCATCCTTAGGGGCTTGAAACACAACAGTTTGCCGCCACTGGCAGAGGTACAGGAGGTCGATAGCATAGTCTGAGTGTTGGCAGGGTCACACACCCAGGGCCAAGAGATCTTCCATTCGGAATAGACCTTTCCCATCTCGCCAGGGCTTAGCAACAGACGGTTTCATCATATCGCAAAGCATCTCGTGTTTCAGGGCATTGACAGGGTGCGACAAATCTCGTTTACCCGATTGAAGTTGGTGGATCAGCGTCTTTTGTATCAAATGTTCCCGGACTTCACCCTCAATGGGTAAGTTTACACAATGTGAAAACCGGCGCGGACAATTTTCTAAGCAAATTAAGCATCCCCGCCAATATTCCACAGCCGAGCGGGTGCTTGGAATCAGTAAGATCAGGTATGTAAGGAGTGGGATCAGATGAAGGCACAGCTGCTGTTTCAACCGCAAGGATGTTTATAACGAAGGAACGATAATCTGTCAATTTTCATCAGTTGAATGCCAATTCAGTTGGTCGGCAAGCTTCTGACTTATCGGAAGTGAGATTTCGTATCATGCTACTTGCTTACGACGAAGGCTTGATGAATTTTCGTGGAACGACTGGTTTACAACAGATACCTCTATGGACACATTGATTACTTTCTTTGTAGTCTATGCCAAGCATATTCTATCCTATAGGGCTGAGGCTGATATCCAATAACATTTCTGATCCTTCCAGGCTCCAGCTTTCCTTACCGCCCACCAACAGTTGCGCAGTCATCGTAGGAATTCGGTCATGGCACGGAGTCTGTCACAGCATCAATGCCCCTCCATCAAAAACCAAGCGTTTGTAAGCCTATGCAACAGCACTCCTCGTCGAGGTATCAATATTGGACACGTAACAATCATTTCTACCTCGTGGCTTGAAGCGGAGTAGGATTTGTTCTTGCAAATTCTGTGAGGTCCGCAATGATCCAAGATTCCCGACTGCAAGCATGCACTGCTGTCACTGTTTTCTGTTTGCTGGCTTCGGTGTTATTGTTTCTGCAAGGACCATCTATACTTGGGGATCAAGAGACACACAATGTGGTTTCGAGCGCCACAGATTTACCCCATAGCCCACCCATAGGTATCGGATTTGACCTGACAGCCTTTTACGGGTAAATCTTCCTCGAAAACATGGTCGCTGTGACACCTCTGACCGAATCTCTCACTAGTACTGCTGTACTGAGTTTTCCCAACGGATCAAGCGTCAATGTCGCTAGAGTCGAATCTAAGCCCGAGTACCGCAAGACCTTCAGAAGACTATCGCTAGACTCATCGACACATCCAGTGTAGGCCGAGCCACGACCATATGGACAGAGCCGCACTTACTGACCGCGCGTCTAGCCCACCTTATAACAACCAAGGTGAATACGTTGCCGATAGACCACGTCAAATTCGCCGCCAAGCCCGCAAAGCCTTGGGCCTTCCTGCATCCGATGAAGTTGGCGCTATCAGTGTCCTCCTCAAAGAATTACGGTCCGCAGTGGAAGCTCATCTAGGTCACAGCATCGATTCCGCCGTGGCTGCAACTCCACACCTCGTCGCTCTCTACGAGGAGGATCTAGCCGACGCATCCGAACATATCGGTCTCCAGCTCCAATATCTACCTTATTGGCACAACCATATGACGGAAACCGGAGCCGCCTATGCCGGATACGGGCTAGGTCTTTGTGGCAATTATACAGATCAACCTGCATGTAACGATGAGATGCAGGCCATGCCCGATGAAAACATCATGGCGGTACTGTACACAAAGCAAGCGCTCACCGTGACTTTGTCGAAAATGGCATCTGCGCTGTACATGTGGGAACCTCGATACAGATACAGCGAGCATTTCGCTCTTGGTCATGACGCGCTTGGAGAAAACCCGAGGGAGGAGTATTATTGGGAATGTGTACGGCAGGCCCTCATGGAGATCATGGTTGAAAACCCGTACTACTCACGCCCAGAAAAGGTCTTGCTGATGGGTGAATCCGTCAACGATACGCAATTTCGTGTGGTATTGGAAGATGCTCTGGGTAGCCTGATGGAGAATATGCCAGAGATCTTGGCAGAAAACGTTGTATACGTCGCGGCGAAAGGTGCAGCCGAACTTGATAAAAGAGGACCTTATTATCCCTGGTTGCAAAACCAAGAAAGGAAAAAAGAAGTTGATTTCAGTTGGGAGAATGCTGAAGTGGAAGAGAAAGACGCCATGGCGGACAACATATTCAACAAGCCATTGCAGGCGCTTCCTTAGAAATATACACGGCAAGTTGCAAAAATGCCACACTCACATCTTAGAATACCAAAGGTCCCTAATTTCCCGAGTTGGGTACCCTAGGAATTTATATTTTGACATAATGCGATGGGATGCTGTTGTGCCAGGTACTCATGCGCGAGGCTTAGGCGGCTGATGTTTGGGGCCGATATCCGGGGGCCTGATGTGCTGGGGACTGATGGGGGTGTGGTAGTTTTGCATTTCTTCCAGAAAAGTGTAATTTATTTGCAATTTACCAAAAAAAAACCCCTGATCTGTACAACATAAAACCCAATGCACAAGAAAACTACCTTACCTCATAGCCCACCTACCGCCCGCAAAAACGCATCCTTAATCTAGTAACAAACCTTACCACCCTCGTTCCCCTCTCATCTTTACCTCCATAAACAAATCAACAAATCGCCATCAACCTCCACCAAACCCCTCCCATCAACCCCCACCAAACCCCTCCCACCAAACCCCTCCCATCAAGCCATCAAATCCCTCTCAATTCCTCCATCAAATCAAAAGATCCTCAACTCCATAAACAACGCAAGACTCCTTTCCTCCGAATACAACACATAGAAAAAGAATGAATAACACAAATGATATCCGTCTAGTCTACTCTACTCTACTTCAACAGTATAACCAAGGGAAGTCTCCACAATTCTACAACATACCTAGTATTTAAGCTATATACTCACCCTGGGGCTGACTGATTTCCTCACCAGCAATACAAACGGTACGATACTTTAGTATGATGTGTAAATACAATACAGAACGCGTGAATGAATACCTCTCATTTCAGAAAAGCCTTGATGCATGGTGCATGTCTATCTACCTTACCTACTCCTACCGTCTTGCATTGGATAGGTCGCACTAAACGCAAGAGGATCGATCGGATACTTGGGAAGTGCGTTCTCAAATCCCGTTCCATTCCATGGTCGTTCTGGAATTTGACTATTTGTGCATAGGTCATGGTGCCAAATGAAGCAGTGTATCACATTACCGGATTGGCGCGCAACACAATCCATTCCATGACCACGGCTATTGTGTGAGGTCACTGCTGGCACAGAGTGGGTCTTATGGTAAGCCTTTTTATCAAATTGCGTAAAAGACGCGTGACTATAAATTTTGTTTTCAAATATCCACACCCATCAATTATCAAGCTTTCCAAAACCGCCTATGAACAAAAGCACTCTTCAAAACAACAATCCGGTTCATGTCGCAGCCAATCTTCAGATTAGCTCACCAACGACGACATATTTTCAATCGATGTAAGTAGTCCGGTCGTCAAAGAGGTCACACCAAAGGAAAAACCACGACAAACTCAAAAGATAGCGATCATTGACAAATCTCCTCGACATTGGCATGTCCGCTCAAGCATGAAATGGAAATCCCTCCAGAGGTTATATGGCTATAGATTGCTCCGATCGTAGCATACAAACAGTAATGATTGCCTCCCATGGTATCCCATGACTCCTGAAGCATATCCAATCCGGAAGAGGTGGTGTCAAATTCCACACAAAGAACGGGTCCATTCCAGGGCCGCGAAGACGAAGGAGGAAAACCATGGCGGGGAACCATAGCGCGCAGACTAAGTACTGCGGCTTTCCATATGACTGTGTGTAGCAATCCCGACTCCACTCAAAAACAAAGACATCAGGTTGCGAGGCTGGGATTACGTAAATGATAGCCGGAGTGGCCTCATGGATCATCCAGAGTATGTCAGTGAGCAAGCTGCGCTTGCTGGAATTGCATGGTCAAGCGGATTGTCTGAAGCTGAGCTGTGTCCGCCTGATACTGTTCCCACTGCCGTGGATCCCTAGGGTTGAGGCTCAGTAATCTGTTTTGAATCTGCACAAGCTGATCATGCCACAGTCGGTCCAAGGACTGTGTTCGAATTTCTGGCTCCCTGGCTGTGGTCTTTGACTTGATATTATTCTGTGGTCCTGAGCTAGTCTCAACGCTACGGCTTGCAGCGTTGACCTTGATTCTCTTTGTGGATCCTTCGGCGATGGGACTTGGTGTTCTTTTCTTCTTTGGAAGATCCGCATGGGGTTCAGGACTCGACGAAGATGGTGCTGGTGAGTTGCTCTTGTTTGATGGCTCTGTTCCAGCAAAGTCGTGCACTCTCTTCATGTGGTCGAAAAGATTCCAGCGGCGGGGAAATCCATTGTCCTCTTGGGCACGTTCACAATCCTTGAAATAGCACAGGTGTGGCTTGGGTCCATGTCCATGCATCCCGTGGGCTTCCCTCTCATGGCGGAGCAAGCAAGCAGTCGAAGAAAACTGTATCTGAGAGCACTCAAATGACTTGCAACGGTAAGGCTTCAGGTGGGAATCCAGATGTTTGCTAATTGTTGAGGTCAGCCACTGATGTCAGCAGACAGGTGGAGATATCTCACTCGTAATTGCACTTCAGCTTTTCTGGCTTGTGGGTGCACCTATCCGTCACGGCATATGGGCAATGGTACAAACCATCCTTGGGTGTTGCCTTGTAGAAGGCATGGTCTCGAGGAACCTTGGACTCTCCCTCACTGGAGCGTCTAGATCCTTCATAACCAGTGTACGTAGTAGAAGCTCCGTATGTAGGACCAGCGACATCAAATCCAGACCACATATCCAGAGTAGGAAGAGGGGCCCGCTGGAAATTTTGGTGCGGCCTGATTGTACTGTGAGCTCGATTAGAACCAAATACCGAATAGGTGTTCACTGGAAAGGCAAACCTTTCCGGGTCCAAGTAGTTCATGGATGATGGATCCACCATTGTCTCTCCCACGTTGAAAGATGGGATTATTGCGCAGTCCGCATCTATCTGAGTATCTTGGCTCGTCATGAAGATCCCGTCATACAGCGATCCCGAGATTGGAGTATCCGGTTGATGTCCAAGGAAGCTATTTGATGATGGTAGGGAAGAGGACGACGGAGTGATATCCGAGGTAGGGGACCAGCTCAGTGATTGCGCCAAGTCTGCTCTAGGGGCATCCCAGGCAGCGAAATTCGCGAGCCCGTTGTTGTTGTTTCCAAGTACCATGGGCGGATGGGCTTCCACTGGATCCAGAGGTAGAAAATCACCAGTATCAAAGCCAGCATACGCCTGATTGTTTATATCAGAAAACAGCTCGTTTGTATATGCGTGTCCATCAAGGGAAGGAGTATAATTGAGACATTGATCCTGCGGGATGCCATGGTCCATGCCAGTCCTAGGAAGGGTAATTCCTGCAGCGGCTGTGCTTGCTTCGTTGTATGTAAAACCTGGGCCATATTGAAGGGTTACAGGGGCAGCATTGACGGCAGTATGAAAAGAGCCAGGGGATGAGACAGAGAAACCATCAAGCATTTGGGAGCCGATACTGGTTGGTACAAACTCATTGTCGTAGCTAAAGGTGCCCTGGTCCTGGACCCCATAGTCTGAGAATCTGGATTGGCCATTGGCGCTATGAGCTGCCCATTGAGAAATCCTAGCGGAATCAAACGACTTCGACGGTTCTCCCGCCATCTGGGAGGAGCAGATACCGAAAGCAGTAGCGTTCTTATGACCATGGCCTGTTGCGTGACCGTGAGATGCCTGACTAGTTGACGAAGTCATGGTTTTGGAGCTCTTCCTCCCAGTATGGTCCTTTACCTGGCTACTTTTTTTGCCACTATTTCCAGACGGCTGTCTTTTGTAGGCGTTTGGAGAACTTTTGATATAACTAAGACGATAAGAGTCAGTACTTGCGATTAAGCACTCATCAATGATATGCGAAACATCAAGTAAAAACATGAAAGACAGGAGGAAACAAAACTGTGACTGAAGATTAGCAGTTGACGCTGATTTGATGATATTGGCTTTGGCATACTAACTAAACACAAAGACGCTTGGTGTCCTGGTATAGACCTTGGGAGTACGTGGTCCGGGGGCTAATGCAGTGTCCATACGATCGAAGTGGTCCAGGGCAGGAGCAATTGTTTATCAGAACCATGGGCCTTTTCCGTCATAAACAACAGAGGTCTTTTCTATGGAAATTGTCGAATCCAGTAGATGGACGTGAACGCCAGAACTCTCGGTAGGCCAGGGTGCACCAATATGGGCATAAGCTTACCTCAAGAGAGGCTATACTAACCTCGGAGGTGAATGGAAAACAGCAGGGAAATGTGACGAAGGGTAATGTGAGCAGGGTCGCCCAGTGAGGTGGTTTTCATCAGAGCTCAAGCTTTCCACGAGGAATTGACTTGATTATTTGAATCATGAGTCGAAGTTTGTTTATGCCCTCGCAATCCAAGGATTGGAGAATGTGTCTGGAGAACATCGAGTCCGAGGAGACTACCGACCAACGCGGAAGTCAATTTAGACGACGCGAAAGCAGTCAGACAAAATCCAGGCATTCGAAATACGGAGGCACACTATCCAGAGATCGCCATCCTCCTTGTAGGTTTAGGTAGCGAAAATACCAAATGATGATGAGGAAGCCTAGACTCCATTGCGGAAATTGGCCCGAGAGCTAGATATCCAACCTGTCAATGCAGCCGAGCGGAACGGCAGTGATGCTACATTGAGAGCAAGTCGCTTTTGCATATCCGGTATAGCTCATAGGATCCAGAAACCGACCAAGAGCATAGATCCAGTGGAGCCAACGGTTGAAAGAGAAACGCAATGCGAAAATCATTTTTCTAGAAAGAACATTTGCAAGGAAATAAAAGGTGATGCTACGGGGAATGATGGGTAGTACCTCATGTTGATGTATCCTACAGAGAGCGGGTGCTCGGGTCTCTTAGCTGTATGCGGTTTGCAGGGACACGCTCTGTTTTTCAAGTAAGACTTGCTCAAGTTCCCGGAGTGGTCCTTGGTTCAGTCCGCAGTGGCAATGCCCAGTCACTATGGAGAGTGATATTTGCTTCAGTCAGAAAGCTTGAGAGAAAGTGGCTCCAAGAGATCCTGGGGGTTCAACAAGGGCCAATGATGAGACGGATGTGTCCACGCGTACTTTGTTGTGATGGATCCGAAAGCTATGCTATGGACAGCCAGATGTCCTGTGGAATGATATTGACGGGAGATACTCTGGTGCGACTGAATAGCAGATCCGTGGAGATGGTGTAGATGAAGAGATCGGACGCTACAGGTGCAAATGAAAATCTGGAAGAGTCTGGGAGCGCTGATCACAGGTGGGTAGTAGATGTGAAAACAGGAGGAAGCTGTAGAGGCAAGATAGAGAAGAGAAGAGCGATGGGAGGCAGAGGACCATAAGCTCGGGTGACAGCTCAGCACGGATGGAAAAGGACGAGGTGGTCGACTACTAAGGTAGTAGTCTAGTGGAAGCGGGGAGGGAAGCAACAAATCCTGCTTTGTTGCGACCGGTCTTTCCATACGAGCGTATCATCTTCGCCCGTCGAGACTCGTCTGTTAGACTGTTGGTGCAATATGCAAGCAGGCTTGCCAATCACTCTTTTACCGATGAATAGCAGATCGTCATTTGATGACAGAGGTGGCGCTACTGCACTCAGGGGGAAGTCCGTTGCAGATTAATCAGACTAGTGAATGCGTTTTGCATGGATTTCTTCGTGACGTGTCAATCTTTGCTCCTTTGGGCGAGGCGGCACTTTAGTCCGCTTAGCGGTTCGGTGCGGAAGCTCCTACTCTAATTCGAGACAGGCGAATCCAAACTTCCAAACTCCAAAGACATGGAACCCCACGCTGGCCATGTGCCTTCCGTGCCTTCTGGGTCTTGATGGACATGTGTTGCTGTCAGGTCGTCTTCTCTCCCTTTGCTCCGAAGAAGGGAGAGATCCGATGAAAGCTCGGCGCTTTCACATGCCTGATCATATTCTAGTATATAGCAGAATACCACATCTTGCTTCTTGCTCTCAACACTAAGACACATGTCGAATTTGCGAGGTCTGTAAACTTCAATGTGCGCGATATCAGAGCTTGACCTTCCTTGCCACCTGGACTTCGCGGCTAATGCTGCCCGCCGCATCTTAACGCAAGTCAATTGGTTCGTGGTCGCTCATTCCCTGGCGTGCTTTCCTCACACAGCAGTTTGTGCCGTTCGTGCAACTCCAATTCGGAGGGAGCTCCCCTGCGAAATCAGAAGCGGCTTCAGGCCAACGCGGCCTACCATGGCGCCATTGACAACGAATGGCTCGCACTGCCCAACATGTGTGGTACGCTTGCAACAGTCCGACGACCATTAGAAGTGATGCAGGAGACTAGTGTATACTAGAATGGCCTGCCAGTGGATATTGCCACGAGCTCACAGTGCCAGGCAAAAGGACTTCCTTTTGAGGAACTACACGAGAAGTTCTGCTGTGATGGCAATGATTTGATATCGAGTGAATGAAGTCTGCAACAACCCTAATCAGTTGTGGCAAAAGTCTGCCTGCACTCTCCGTCCCCGCAGCCTGAGACGGACGTAGAAGGTCCACTCGGCCCGAAGGGAAAGACCGCAACTGTAGCCAACGGGAAGCCTGATGTATGTGACAGAGATGCAGCAGTGTCGGCTAACCCCACGGCCATGTTAGCAATCAATGTCTCAGAGGCCTCATGCATTTAATCGCAATAGCAATATCACTCTACAGCCGTGTTGTAGAGGCTCATGTCCCCCACATGGAAGCAGCCGGCTACTGGAGTCTGCGTTGCATTGTGGGATAGGAAAGATTTAACATATGCTCGAGGGCACCTTTCTGCGACGGTAATCAATAGTGTGCTAAAGTGCCTGCATGCAAGTGTCAGCCAGGGCACTCGGCAGATTCGAATGCAAGTGTAGAATGCCAGTGGTGACAATAGATTCTCAGATAGGAGCGAAAGATGATCAGGTTTTCTTCGTTCATCTGGTCCGAAGACCATCAGTTGAACTATACTTTTGGTTGGGTCATCATAGAATCTCGACATCAACGCTGTGCTGGAATTGAAATGTACGAACTCACGATGATCGAAGTGAGTGATCGCGAAATCATCCCGCTAGGCGCAATTCCTGGGAAATTGCGAGCACCCTACTGCGATGTTGTACACTGCAGGTGATGAAAGGTAAGCATGCCTACCAAGGATCATGACTTGACTTGGACGTTGATCAAACCATGTCAAATGTTGTTGGCTGGAAGGAAGGCAGGAATGTTTCTATCGTGCGACTTGCCAAGACTCAGCCCTATCCGAGAGCTCTGCCGATACTTTACCTAAAGTACCTTAGCTTACTTTGTACGTGTGACGCCAGCGGCTCAAGATTGAGATCGTCGTGGTCAATTGTTGCTGACGTCGGACCGAGCTCATGCAAAGCCTCATTGAGATGTGCTGGTGGCGCTGGTGCGATAACAAAAGCCACTGACGGTCGTGCGCCTAGGAACGATGGCGAGGACATCGTCACTGAACATCAACCCTCGAGATGTCGCTGCTATAGACCTTGGTAGAGTGCTCGAACGGTTAGAGACGAGGATACTGAGTGCCGATTCGGACCCAAGATTGCTACATTCAAGCTACGAACGATCCAAGACTGCCGCTGTGAGTAAGACCCATACTCCTCACTTCACGCAGTTGAGAGAGTATGCCGCTGACGACGTGGGAGTAGAACCTCGAATACGCCCGCACGCTTCTTCTCCGCCTCGAGCACTCCTCTTCCTCCATCAAGCTACCTTCGCGGAAACAAGCCGCACAGTCCGATCTCTTCGCCCAACGTGCCCTGATCAAGCGTCTTACAGATCGATTACATGATCTTGATACGCAAGGCGACGATGACGACCTGCTATACGGGCCTGAAGATGAGGAAGATATACTGGGCGAAGATCAGCCTGTGGAGCAGACAATGGCACCCGTAACAGAGGCGGCGAAACCACCAATATCAACAGTGAAGGAGCCAGTATCAACACTGGAGCCTCAGTCGTCGGGCAACCCCGACCTCTTAGCCGCAAATGATATTGAGTCCGCCAATTTAACCTCTTCTCTCTTCACGTTGGCTCAGGCTCTCAAGGCGTCGACAACCCAATTCTCAGAGTCTTTAACCACTGACACTGAAACACTCAATCGAGCAACAGATGGCCTGGACAAGAACACGACGGGCATGGAAGCTGCAGGTAAACGAATGAGTCTGTTAAAGAGAATGAGCGAAGGCAAGGGGTGGTGGGGGCGAATGATGCTATATGCGTGGATCGCAGGGCTGTGGGTGTTGGCAATACTCCTCGTCTTTGTGGGGCCAAAACTACGATTTTGAAAAACTCGCAAGAGAACGTGCACAATCGCTTCCTCCGACATAGGGGTCTTTCGTTGATGGGTGTAGTATCTGGCAACGGACTTGTTCACTTACTGTCATGATCGCAGAAAGAGGCCATTGATATAAAAAGACAGCCGATATAAAGCATGGGAATACAGAACCATGATTGCTGCTTCCAAGAAGACGCAAAGTTCCTACCTTCTTTCGGCGACTACCGTCCATCTTACGATCATTCCGTCTGTCCATCCGCAGATAGCACCAAGGTCTCACCAACGCAAAGCTTCAGCGTCCCACCTTTCACAAAGACTCTCACATCCCCATCAACATCCATACCCTCTTCAGAAAGCCATTCCGACATCTCCGAAATACCACCCTCCACATTCCAAGACCAGGACCAGATCCTAGAATCGCTACGGTCGGCGCAAAACGACATGATCCAATCTTCAATGTCGAAGAGGTCCGAAGCATGGAAGGTATTCTGTTGCACGGTAGCGGTGACGAGGCGAGATGTCAGCGTAGGTGGAGGGGTTTCAGACTTACATTGCTGTTCCGGAGCTGGATACTCAAGATCCTCTTCACACATCGTGTCGTTGTCGAAGGGAGTGTTGAGCGCAGAGCCCCAGACGTAATCCTCGGCTGTCATGACTGGGGATGGTACGGCGAGCTTACCTTCATGCTGGGGCGAGGTGGACATTTCGCACGGTATTTCCTGTTGAAGACTGATCGGATGGAGAGAGGGTGCTTACCTGGTGAATGTACTCGGATAGATAGAAAGAGAGTACTTACCTGGTGAAGATGCTCCAATTCTACAACGCGTCTAAGAGAGGTGGTGATGAAGGTGACCTTGAAGATACACATCGTGAGCGTGGGACAAGCCAAATATAAAGTGCTGCAACGCTGCATTGTGAACAACGATCCCAATCCAGACACTTTGTCCCCCGTAAAAGGGACACAGCACTTCTCACTTGTCATTATTGACATCACAAACTTACAAACAAGGAAAAGACAAGTCGTGACCATTATTCTAGATCAAAGCATTTTCTCTTTCACATCCACTCTATCGCAACCCAGACGCAAATCCTTACGATAGTACAATTATAACTGCCGAATGCAAAGGGTACGAAGAGTTTACATCACCCCAAAGTGCAGCATAGGTCTCCGATAGCAGCTTCAAGGAAGAACGCCCAACGAATCCCAAAAATCCATACGTCTCAAATCCTGGCACGCATAATCGTAATTTGCATATGAACGTGAAAGACGGTAAAAGAACTCTATTCTTTACTCCTGGTCTGCGTGCCATGGAACCCATTTCTGGAGGTATCATGCTGTAGTGGGTTGTGGCGAGTCCAAGGGAACGAGCGAGGGTCGGGGACAAAAGTCGTCGCCAACCTTTTCCCGGAATCAGGCTAGAAAGTCGGCAACGACTTTTGTCCCCGACCCTCGGAGCGTCTAGAGCGGACTTGCCAAGCTTCTCAAGATTCTTGGCGCTTGTATGGCCGATTAAACAATCGAGACTCTAAGTATTTACTTACTTTACTCAACATGACCAGTAGACCCAGCACTGTCTTTACAATATCATTCAAACACACACTTACAGCATGTCTCACACAATGACCCAGTTAGGAGGCGGCGGTAAGCCCCCTGTGCTCCTATACATCGTTCTTCAATGCGCGTCTGCTTCACGGTAGCACCACTTGCCAACACCTCACAGCCTTCAACCATGCCTCCAACAGCGACAGCGAAGCCGAATACGACCGCCTCCGATCCCTCGCGCGCCAGGAAGCCGGAAAGCGCTCCTCCTGCATGGCCAAAGTCTGTCCTCCCCTCCTCCCCAACCCCATAGCCCCACGCACCCACTCACACGCCCATTCCCTCCAACAGTCCCAACAAGCCTACCAACGCGGCGACGGCGCGGCTGCGCACCAGCTCTCCGAAGAAGGCAAGCGCCACGGCGCGATGGTGGACACGTACAACCAGCAAGCCTCGGACTACATTTTCCGCGAAAACAATGCCGTGGGCAGAGTCGATGGCGACACGATCGATTTGCATGGACAGTATGTGGAGGAGGCGGAACGGATCTTGGAGCAGCGGATTCGATACGCGCAGAGTACCGGACAGACGCATCTGCATGTGTATGTTTGTCCCCCTGTCACCCCCAGCACTCTCCGCCCTCCACTTCCTCCAACCCATGCGCGTGGGAAAGGAAAGCTGCAAAGAAGAGAATACCATACAACACAACACTAATACCCCACCCCCCTCCCCCCCACAGCATAGTAGGAAAAGGCAACCACTCCCCCAACCACATCCAGAAAATAAAGCCGAAAGTCGAACAGGTCTGCCAAGAACTCGGCCTGCAATACTCGACCGAACCCAACGCCGGACGCATGTATATCAACTTGCAAGGCGGAGCGGCGCCGATGCCGACGCAGTTCCTGGCGCATAATGGCGGCGGGTATGGGGTCGGGTATGGGGGCGGGAAACCCTATCAGTCGATGGGGGGGCAGCAGCAGCAACAGCAGGGGGGAATGGCGTATCAGCAGGGTGGGCAGGGGCAGGGGCATGGGGGGTATCATGGTGGCGGGCAGTATCATGGTGGTGGTGGTGGTGGTGGTGGTGGTGGTGGGGGAGGGGGAGGACAGAATCCGAATGCGGAACTGGAAGCCGAGGTTAAGAAATATCTACCCAAGGTCCTGCGGGTCATCAAGAGGCAGTGTTGTGTTGTGATGTAGGAGTCCGTGAGTCGGAGGATGTCTTGGCATAGGTATCGTGCTGCAAGTTATTTGTTTGATAGATACCCCCGTTCTTAGAGATACTCGGTTTAGATTCGATACAAATCTCTGTATCATTTAATCTCATCTCATCCCATTACTTTACTAGCAAAACATAGAGAATCCCACATAGTATCCACTTCCCCTCGTCGCTTACAGAAACTCATGTCTATATACTTACCCACCTATACATCCACCTAACCCCCTTCTCAAAATCAAAAATCAAAACACATCCCTCGAACCCAGCTTACCGTCCACATCACATCACCTCACCTCACCTCACCTTCCCCTTACCCTTACCCTCACAAGTCCTAGCGCCTAGACTCAGCACCACCATATCCCAAGCTACAATCCTCCCTATCCCCAATCCGATCTATAGACCACTCTACATCCTAAAGTCGAATCTCCAACCCTTTCAACCCCTTCCTATACTGAACAAAATCAAACATCGACAGCGCAGGTCCATTCTGCTTATCAGTTCCCTTACATAACATCAGCAACGTCAGCATCTACTTTCCAACCCGCTCCAAGATAAAAGACCAAAAAAGGAGAGAGAGAGATATATATACCTTATTCTATACCAGAAACATTCTGCTATTTACCTCACTCTACTTTAGTTGATACTCTTTTTGTACCAACGATATCGATATCTCTCCTCCCTCCTCCCTCTTCCCTCCACTCTCACAAAACCCATACCCCTATACCCCTATACCCCTATATCCTACCCTCCACCCTCACCCTCACCCTCACCCCAGCAACTACCTATCTATAAAAAAACACAAACCGCCCCACTAAGGTATCTCTTACATTCTCCTCGAGAAAGTAATACACACAGCCTGTAATCTTTCTCTTACGTCTTATCTATTCTGGTTGTGATGAGATGGAGGGGTATAGGTGATGGTATTACGGATAGATGGATTGGTGTTAGGTGGTAGGTTAGGAGAGTATGTTGTTTATAAGAAGAGAAGAGAGGAGAGGGAGAAACGATGTACCCGGCCTTACCTCACCCCATCTTACCTCACCTCCATCCCTCCGAAAAAAAAAAACCGAGGCTCCACCTTCTCCCCACACCCCATAAATCAAATCAAAACAGCAAACAATTAGAAAAGGAGATCAAGTAGTCATACAGTCTCCAACACTCACACCCACCTATCTCCAAAACCCAAAACCAAAACCCAAAACCCAAAAGTATAACAACGGCAAAAAAAGCGTCATATATACTAATCAAGTAAGTAAGTAAATTAGCGATTGATTAACTGGTAGAATGGTATAGATAGATACGAAGAGGGAGGAATCGCATATTATAGTACGGGAGGACACGAGGGAAAGAAGAGACGGGAGGAGAGGAGAGGAGAGGAGAAGAGGGAAGGGGAGAGGGATCGCATGCTATGAAAGCATTTGAGGGAAAAGAAGAGAAGATGAGAGGGGAGAGTAGGAGAATAGATATGGGAACGTCATAACAAGGCGAGTCCAATTTCAAGCCCTGCCCATGATGATCTGGAGAGGCAACATCAGGGCGAAGCCGAGGAAGGGTGGTAGGTACATTAGGATACAGGGATGCAGCTGGAGAACGAAGCAGCAGCACACGAAACCCATGGTGTAGGACTTTCACTTATATATCTCTCAGGACAGGTCTCATTCCGATGTAATGTGCCACCCATGCATGACAATACTAAACAATTTAGATAAGGCATCCGTACCTCCCTGGTGTTACCCGTTTCCCACCCTCCCAGCACTACCGCACAAGGAGAAGAAAAGGAGCACGTCTGGTATGCCTTCCCGCAGACTGGTATCACGTTACAATAACCGTGCTAATGATGTTCGCGTTGCGCCATGCAAAACCCCCATCGCCAGCGCCAGCAGGCCGCAGGGAAACCTATCCGAGAAGAGGTCTGCTGCTGCGAACAAGAACCTCGGTCGGCCGAAAGATGTCGAAGCGAGCACGATGTCCAATTCGACCACCTTTTGAGACAAAGGGTGTGAACGGCTGATGAGGTTTGGTCGGGTAGAGATCGACCTTCGAAGGTAAGGCTTTACCCTCATCAGAAGAACAAACCTCCACAAAGTTCAGCTTCTCGTCCATTGTAGGTTGGGCGGGCCTATAACAGACCACAATCACGAAGGTTTTCTTGGATGATAATGTCTAGACACATGGATTAGCAGGGTCCGAGAAGGTCCGAGGCAATGAAGACATACCGTTCACAGCTGCCATGACGAATCGAATCTGTGTGGTGTCGGTGGCACATGTGAAGTGGGTGTAAATTTGCTTCGTCTCGTGTTGATTGAGAGACACGAATCGATTCAGGATGTAATCACAGGCAGCGGCGTAGTCGGGTCCACCTTCAGCACTATTAGAATTCTGATGTCCCTTACCGTTTTCGCCATTTTGGTTGAGCTTGCCTTCATAGTCCGGGAAATAGTTCTTCATTGGAGAGACCGGAAGTTTCTCTTTGAATCGATCGATCTTGTTGAGGAAGAGAATGATCGATGTCTTGACAAACCAGCGGGAGTTGCAAATCGAGTCGAAAAGCGTAAGGGCCTCCTGCATTCTGTTGACGGTCTCATCTTCAAAAAGCAGCTGATCGTATTCGGATATGGCCACTAAGAACAAGATGGTTGTAACGTTCTCGAAGCAGTGTATCCACTTCTTTCGCTCCGACCGCTGACCCCCAACATCAAACATGCGATATGTGAGCTCGCCGATGATAAAGGTGGTCTCGGTAATGCCAGTGGTCTTGACCCGGGATCGTAGGACGTCTTGGTCATTGGGCAGGTAGTCTGGCTGTGCAATGCGACCAATCGAATCGAAGTAACTGAGGTGGAAAAGTAAGCAATTGAAGGGCCTAGACCCTCACAGATATTATTGCCTTCGGCACCAGGCTCGCTGCGGGAGTCGATGGGTGTAGCGTAAAAAGCCGTGATGAAGATACGGGTACTTACTACCGAGCTGAATCGTTCAATTGATACTCCCTCGAGCGCTTGAAACACTCTTGAACCCCAGCATCCTTCCACAAAGCATCAATGGCGCCGCCCACTTCAGGTGGTAGACTCTCGCCCTCGATCTGCGCAGGCTGCATGAAGATAGTTTGAACATGATACTCCGTCCGCTGATCATCCAGAGGGAGCTCAAGGGACTCCATGGCTTCCAGAATGACACGCATTGACTGTACGGTGTTGCTGTATATGATCTCTTTGAAGGATTCCCGTTCATCACGAGAGTAGCTCCCTTCATGTATGAGCTTCATTTGTTTGAGAATTGTAGACTTCCCCGACTCTCCAGCGCCTGATCCACTGTCAGCATCGTGATTCGTCGATTGTCGCAGAGGGCCTTACCGAGTAACAGCATTTTGATCTCATTGCGTTGCGATAGCTTATCACGTTTCAGTTGGTTTTCGATTTGCTCATTCCTCTCCTTCCCCTCCTTTTCTTCTGTGCTCATACCGCAGCCCATCTTGGCGGATTCTAAGATGTAATATGTGAGAGCCTTCTGAGATCGTGGTTAGGTTGAAGTGATGGTGTGGTGAATCTGCGCTGGGCGCAAGTCAAGAGAAACAGTTATCTGTGCGTGGTCTAGTGAGTGTCAGCCTCGCAGATGCAAAGGAGTGACCGATAGGTTTGAGTCGAAGGTGTTTTGGATGGGCCGAGCATGGAAGGAGTCTCGAGTCGACAGATAAGGAGTCTGTGTGTGATCGCGTTTCAGGACGCAGGACAAGGTGCATTGACAATGTCAAGGTCGAAGAGGTGCAGAGGATGGGCAGTGCAGCTGGCAGCGATAGAATTGACAAGGCTGGGCCGAGCGAGCCTGATGAGAGGTTCGCGGCTGCCACGGCTGGCTGTGCGACCTGCGGATAGCGACAGGATAAGAGGGAGAAACAGCTTACTGAGGCGGCTGTCGGTGCCAATTGATAGCGACAACGCACTGACAGCTCTCGATGGGTGTGATGATGTAGAGAGTGGACGCGCTGCTGGTCGAAGAGGAAGCAAGCAAGGAAGAACGGAGGCCGTATATTTCACTTTCCTCCACTAGCGCCGGCTGACCTCTTTGACGCCAGTACCAACCAGCCGTTGTTGTTGTTCCAGCTCCACCAGCACCGGACACTAAGGTATCGCTGATGGATGGTGACAGGTGTGGCTACCGTCGCTGTCAGGTCGCTGTCGTTGATGAAGAGATGAAAGAGGATGAGATGGACGTGCAGCAGGGGATGGCGATGAAGAGGGGGGGAGTACCCGAATAGGAGAATTGGACAGAGATCGGCGAAGCTTAACTCTGCTCAGGAGCCCAACTCTGTCAAGCGGGAAATCTACATACTACAGTGGTACAGTCTAGACTCGCTACAGTAGTCGGCCCCTGGATAACCCCATTATCAAACAAGGTACCATCGTACCATCATTGAGCGTTTCCATATATCATCGGAGCCAACAACTACCGAGACTGTCTCATCGAGTGGGTGGAGTTTCGCTATCTTTGCCGCATCTTCACCCCAACTTCTACGGTCTTGACTCCATACGACAGCTGGTCCGGGGAGGCTGATGTTTGCGCAATTTCAATCTTCTTGCTTTACGGCACAGCTCCTCCCTTCCGTGTCTCAGTCACCTATCACTATCAATCCACTTTCCTCATCCTAGCCATTACTCTGTACCCTGAATCTCTTGCTACGAGAGTCTCTTGCTACCAACTGTATATGTGCTCGATCTTCAGCTACAGTCTTCATTAGAAAGGCATTTACTACAAGAAACCTCCATTAATGAGTCGCCCCGATCGTCTCCCCGGCACCCTGCTGTTTGACCTTGATGTTTTTGGGGAAGCGGTCAGGCATCTCCCGGGCCCGCCGTCAATCCTTCGCTACCTTAGTGTTTCGAGTACCACGAACTCAACCCATTCTTCTTCAAGCCAGGCCAATGATCGTGTGATTACTATGCAGAGCCAGAACACGTTGAACATGTTGTCTGCAACGGAGTCGCTTGCGGTAGAAGCAAAATGCGATAACGAACGTATTTGGCAAAGTGAGCATCCTAGTCTACGAAGCCCTTCTGCTCAAGCAGTGACCTTTGGAGCTACACCGTTCCCATATTTGCTACTGCAGAGAGTGGGTAGGTATTTTCAAGTGGGGCTTCTTCAATCCTAGTAGCAGCCCGAGGAGCGCCCCCGGGTGGCCAGAGTCCGTATCCGACCTGGCAACGAAGAGCAGACTGCTAATACGAGTCATGATATCGAATCGGATGCCTCGAAGGCGAGCTGTAGCCATGTGCGAGGTTTTGTAAAGGATTAAGCGGACTTACATCCTATCCGATCATCAGCTGCGGAAACCGGTATTGTGGCAATGCTTTCTTTACAGGATTTTGTATACCGCGGTGAAAAGTCGTGGCATTGTCGCGCAGTGCCGCAATAGCAGAGCATCAAGAAAATCAAGATTCAACTTAGGTTATCATCAAGGTATTCAATGAAAGAACTTCGGATCCTGTTCTTCGGCAGATTATGCTGGCGATTGAATGAAATGAATTGACGTCGGATTCTCTGTAAATGTGGCAACGACACTGGATTCGCTGGTAACTCGAGGGTGTCCGCAGCTATCGTGAGCTGTCCGCCGCCCTCACCAGGATGATTCTTTTGCCATTCCAGAATGACGTTGAGTACCTCTTGTGACGTCTTATCAAGTTCATAGAGGTAGTCGGACTCGGCAGCGGGTTTCTGCGATGATCGTCAGCCATCGTTCGTCGGGAAGTGCATGAGCAGCCTACCATCATGGTGGCCGTATTAGGCTTTATAATCTTTGCTTTTCCATCAGACCCTACCGTGGCCTCCCAAATGTCTTCGCATGGAGGTTTCTCGTCATCGAAGGGTACCGTGAAAAGTGGGCTATCCCATCTCGTCATGCCGTTTGGCTCTTCATATCTGTAGATTAGATTCTCGAAAATATCCTCGGCGTACCCTCCCTCCTTGCCGACATCTGCCAGCAGTTTCCCGTTGATTTCCCGGCACTTATCGATTGGTGTTCCAACATGGACCTTTAGGCTCGTCAACTCTTGTCCCTCACTCCTTCAGGTTTCCTGCTAATCTCACCACGCAGCTGGGTGTCTGCACAGCCTTCGCCTCGCAATACAGTTGATACCGAAAGCCCTTGATATAGTTCAACCCATCTGCAACCACAATGCTATCTCTCCCCAGGGCACGCTTGGTGGCTGAATAGTGGGTCGCCCGAGCGTCCTTCTCTGTCCGTGCCTCACGATAGACGTCTCGTTGCAGACCAAGCGAATGATCATTGATGTGGGAGACTGTCAGGCGACGTACACGGGCATCTGCCGAGGCTTCGATTTTCGATGTGAAGAATTCGACTAGCTGGTTGGAGCGGTAGGTCTTCCCTGAGGAAGGGTAGCCTGATATCAAGATCAGCTGCGTCCGGTTGTTAGCATCTGCAATGTGATAGAAAGGCGGGAGACATTTACAGGCATCACAGCGTCTTGATTAGTCCAAGGCCATTCATCAGTCGGTGCTCCTGTTGCTACAGACAAGTTCTTCAAGATGTGCCTGATGATCATTTAAGGAAAGCTATAATTAAACGCCGTGCCAAGCCAATTCAGGCCCAGCCCCACCAAACCCCTCATGTGGTACAAAAGTAAACACAGCTTTCCATCCGTGTTCTCTGCCTAGAACTACACACACCAGTCTCCCATCGAACCGTCCATATAGCACAGTTCCAGACGCCAAGATGACTGACAATCAATCTTCTTCTCTCAAATCGTTCGTCGATTCCGCGACTGGTGCAATCCAGTCTGGTATAGGCAGCCTAACGGGGAACACAGAGCACCAGGTAAGACTCCTCGATGAGTAGTATGATCGGCTCTACTCAATTTTTCCACATTGAGATCGTGTTGTGTCTGGTGAATGCGGTAACATGATGTCAATTCTGCCTAGTCGTTATCATGTTGTACAATCTACTATGATAAATCCATACAGTCTATGCAAGAGCTTACCATACGCAGGCCAAGGGCGACCTCAAACAAGATAAAGGCGCGGCTGAGAAGGATGCTTCGAACACCGTTGGCAAGATCGGGCCCTACGCTGTATCTTCCTCCGGCGGGATCTCCTCGGATGATCCACGTCGTACCGAAGGTTCTTACAATCAGACTGTGGGTTCAGCCAAAGAGACCGTCGGCGGCCTCCTAGGTGCTGAAGGTCTGAAGAAGGAAGGCCAGCAGCAGAATGCTGAAGGCAAGGGTATGGAGGCTGAGGGACAGCTAGCAGACTTTGGCGGAGGTATGAAGGATCGTGCACAGGGCGCCCTTGGAGGTATCGGTGCTGGGATCACGGGCGACCGGGCAAAGCAGCAGAAGTATCAGATGCAGCATGACGATGGCAAGACGCAGCTAAGGTCTGCACAACATGACATCCAGAAGCAGGCGGACGCCTAGAGGATTCCAGTCATCAGAGGCACCAGAGGAAATGTGATTGCCTAAGGGAAATTGCATAATTGATTTTGGAGGGAGCGATTGATACCTTGATACGCTTGCATTGGTAGGAGCAGTCACCTTGACCAGCTGTGTCCGTTCCTTCCAGGGCTCTGCACCCAGTCGATCCATAGGTTCGAGGCTTAATCATATAGATCAATGGGCATGGGACAGCTAACTTGTTAATGCCTCCTGAAGACAGCATCTAGCTCTCGATGCTTCGGCTGGAGATTACCGCAGGCTTCGATCGTTGTATTGTGTATCACACTTCATGGTATTCACACATACAACCGCATCGTGCACCCAAAGCTTCACACGTCTTATAGTCACATCCACTGTTGCCAATCGCTTCCTCCGAAGCTTCTCGCTTGTAGCATTACCTATTCCATTTCCAGAGAAGGACCGACCTGCTTCGCGGTTGGTGGGTCCCTTCAACGATGATTGACGGCAACAAGAGCCGAGTCACTTCAATATGATCAGAGAGAGACACACTCACACATCAGACATCCCCAATTGGGCTGTAAGCAATGCATGACGCTAGTTGGCGATTCTTCAGCCAAACCATTAGCTCTAGGGCGGCTTCCAGCTGCACAAGGATGGTGAATGACGTTAATGCGCTCCGAACAGGGGCGCAGTATGAACAGAGGGAAGCACTTGGACAAATCCACAGCCCAGTGTTCAGCTGTTCGGGGTTTAGGGCGAGTGAATGGGAGCGCAACGGTGAGAAGAAACGTTGTTGAAGACCGAGCTTGAGTCCAGATATGTCATCATACCCGTTCAAAGGTCTCCAGCCACAGCAATCTAGGACCCGCTTCCAGCTGTCGAATTCATGCATCTTAATCGACGCTAAAACAGAAGAGCCACTGGAAACGACAGTGGCTGGTGACCTTAGACTATTCTCAGTCCTTTTATCATTGGTCAATTGCTCCCGCCCCCACCGCTCAGCCCCAGTTCTCGCCGAAAGCCACAGATATCTATCCCACTACAGTATACCTCCCATGTCCTTATAACATCAGGCCTCCCACTTTGCAGTTGGTATGAGCCGCAGCCTCAATACCATGCGCTAGAATGCGCCGTCATCCATAGCGCAGCTTCATCCTATTCGTCCAGCCCGTTATGACTTTTCAACTCAATGACCTATGGCTCATGCTATTGAATCCTCACCGCAAAGCTTGCGAGCACTGACACGAGTGGAAGGGCATTTTTGAGGCTTTATAAGTATGGTAAGACGGTCTCTTTCGATGGTGTACTCGTATAAGTAGTCACTGCTCCTCATGTCCTATATATCTGTTATATATCTCCTATGTAGTAACATTTCTGCTTATCCCTTATGGCATGGCGTTCGCACGGGATATGCCAGGTAGCGTGGCCTGCACTTCCTTCTACGCTGCCATCAAGCTTGCCCGCCTTGTCCAAAAGGCCAAAAACTGTTTGAAATCTCGCATCAAGCAGTGTATCACCTCCACAAAATCACCTCAGGTTACGCACCCCGCCAAGCTTACCACACATGCTCGCAAGACCGTGAGGAGGTAAGATATGTCATTCACACCTTGCACGGCCATCGGTAATAGTTTTGTCTAGCTCTATCTCGTCTCAATCCACCTTGGATCGCTATGTTGGTCGTCGCCGCACTGCATCACAAGGCCAAAGACAAAACGCCGATCTGTCCAGGTACATAATCCCGCCCGCCCCATCAATAAGTAGAGGTTCCACTGACCTGATCGTCTCGAGTCTACTTGGTGACCTTGATATTCATGTTTCATGCCGGGACCTTCCTCTACGTACAATCGCCGCCCAGGACTCACTCTTCCTCAAACATGATTTCCATACCGCTTGGTCTTCGAAAAGCCTTGATAAAAACTACGATGTTCTCGATTCAACGAATGAATTGTTGGGCAGACTTCAAGATTTCTCGGAAAGCGATGGACTGACATGCATGGATGACGACGCTCGACGTGGCGACTTTGGGTGCGCGAATTTCATCGCGAATCTGACACACCTTCTTTGCTGCCTAAGACAGATAGTGCTGAACGCTATCATCCAGCACTACCTTGATCTTGTCGAAGCTCACATCCTGCATTGGCACAAGTCCTGGCAATATCGAAAGCGCATCGGAGAAGGATGGTTCGCAGAATGGCCTAACGGCCAACGCCCACTGAACACGACTTGGCCATGGAACGTCAAAACATCTCTTTTGGTTCTATGGGGGGTCTGCTGGATGTTCTATGGACCTCCTGGACACCCTCCTCATGCTCGGGACAACGTGGATGGGACGCGCAATCGGAGAAGAACAGAACAAGGGGCGACGTTCGGAGGCGACTTACGGACGCGACAGCTCGGACTTGACTTGCAGCCGACTTTGCAAGCGCCACCTCCACAAGGTATGTATCGAATCCGCCCGAAAATCAGGCAGCAGAGTCAAGCATCGTCCTGATAACAAGTCGAATAGATGCCTCCGATGTATGGGCAAACCCTGCTCCCAATACATATCCGAATTATCCGTGGCTGCACCCCCAAGATGCTAGCGTCCTCCCGCGGCGCGCCAGCTATTCCCGTGAGTCACACGAGATCACGGGACCGCTTATGACTAACTTTTTCCTGCAAGCAATTTTAGGCATTACCTATACAGCTGATAACCCTAGTCCATATATAAGCAGTACATCCATCGAATCATCAGACCTTTTCGCGACCTCGTCTATAGATTGGCCTTATAGCCAAGGCATCAACCAAAGTTCACCTCCAGCATATGCTCCAGATTACGCATCTTGGCCCCCGACGACATACAACATAAACGAGAACATCACGGGAACCCTACGAGCGACGCCACAAGGCATCGGCTCTCAGCCCTCACTCCGATCCTATGCTCCCCAACGCCAAGTCAACCCAAATCCCCAGGCGGCAGTTGGTGGGAGCCCAGGCAACCTTGGATTTGGACTTGGGCTGCATTTGCAAGATATGCACGACTACCCCAGTCCACATAGCGCAATATCCGACCAGTCGACCTCTTCATGTCTATCTGTGTTGCCTGGTGCGATGATCAGTCCGAGGGTGCCAGTCGTGCCATCTCCAAGTATCAGTATCGTACCGAGTATGGGAGGAAGTTCGCATTCAGGATACAGCAGCAGGAGGTCGACGGAGCCGCCTCGGAATGCGCAGGGCATCCTGTACTGTGCCGATCAAGAATGTGCGCAGCAGCCGCCTGTATTTTCGCGAAAGTGCGAGTGGACGTAAGTACTTTCCTTCATCTTCTGTGTGACAGCGCCAAGATATAGAGCTTACCAGACCTACAGTAAGCATATGGACAAGCACACGCGTCCCTACGTCTGCGAAGAACCGGAATGCGACAACATCCGCGGCTTCACCTATTCGGGCGGTCTCCTCCGCCACCAACGCGAAGTACACCGGCAACACGGCGGCCCGAAAGCCAGCTGCATGTGTCCGCACAAGGACTGCAAACGCAGCACGGGCGTTGGCTTTAGCCGGAAAGAGAACCTAAACGAGCATCTTCGACGTTGCCATCAGCCTCAGGACCAGGAGACGAGCAGTCCGCAAGGCAACGCGGAAGACTTATCATCACGACCACGGAAGAGGAGACGAGCTGCTGATATCGACGACGGTCGGGAGCGGAGGGAGGAAGACGATGAGTTACAACGAGAGGTCAAGAAGTTGAGGAAGGAGGTTGCGGAGAAAGAGGAGAGAATCAAGAATTTGGAGAAGTGGATGGAGAATCTGACGAGGGGCCACGGTGGTGGGCTGAAATAGAATGTACGATTGATTGGTTTCCCTTTACGTTGATATGATGCTTTTAGCGCGGAGTCGGCGTTTGGTTTCGGGGGTTTGGTGGTCGATGTTTTGCATTGGGTGGTTACACTTCGCTCCGTATTACGCGTCTGTATGGTATTCGATAGAAGTTTTGGTGTTATGCGAGTTGGCTCGCATTGGATTGGTCCTGTATGTTTTTGGCTCTTAATGGGGCTTGGTACGTTGTATGCTACTCTTCTCGTTCAGGGCGGATTTTTCCTTTTGAGGTAGATGTGTCTTAGGGTTTATAGATGGTATGGTACCTTGGCGTCTATGTTGTATTCTTCCATTGGTGTATTTAGGGGCATGATGTGTGCTACTGTGGTTTTCTGGGCGTCGATGTGCATGTGCGCACGGTGGCTCAGTATTTCTATATCTATAGCGTCGTACGACTGCGCGACCTTTTACATTTCCCTATGGAGAAAACTCTATATTGGGGTTTGTGGGGAGGGGTGCTGTTTCGTTGTAGGAGGTGGCAGATGTTTTCGGTGAGAGTACGCTTTTACTTTTCGGGTGATTGCTCTTTAGGGTATCTTTGAGGTTTGTGCGATAATTTTTGTGGGGTGAGAGGTGTGTCGTTTGGGATACTGTTATTGGAAATGGATTGGGGATCTCATGCAATGGTCCCACGCGGGGGCGTCAGTGGACTTCCTAGCATACATGTGAGGGGAATATTTTTGGGAGTATGCTAAATTTGAGAACATTGATGGTGGTACGAATTCTGGTCTGCTGGTTTATGGCTATTTACAGAGATTTGGGGACTGAGGTTGGACACGATGTGGTTGGTAAGAATTTGGGGCTTTGTACGAGACTGGTTGAGGTGAGGGTATACTATGTGGGATACTGATGTGGAGATTTGACGGGGAGTTTCGTGCAATGGGCCGCTGTGGGGGCGTCAGTTGACTTCCAAATATATTTGAGGATTGTCTTTTGGAAATGTGCTAAATTGGGAACATTGATGGTGGTACGAACTTTGGTCTGTAGGTTAATGGTTATTTACAGAGATGTGAGGACCGAGGTTAGGCAAGATGTGGGTGGTTCGAGGGTACATAATCCACTGCTTCTTCGCTCTGTTCTTTGTTTTTGGGTTCTTTTCCTTGAGGAACAGAATCTGCAAGATTAGCGACGGAGATCCTGAAGTCTTAGACATTGTATATCTCTACACTCGTCATATAACAGCCCGTTGCGGACCAACCTCAGAACACCCAAGCCACACAATGCATTTCTCAACCACTACAACCCTTGCCATTCTCCTCTTCAACCCTCTCTCCGCCCTCGGTAGTCCACCCGATCCCTCCGAATCTCTACCCACTCCAACAACAACCAGCGACTCAGCAAAATCAATTCCAGCCAGCGATGTACGTATCACCCAAATCTACACACCAACAGAGACGCTATAGCACGCTTATTCTAAGGAGGTAATTCAGGCAAATACACTCAACGAAAGACACAAAAAGGATCACCAAATGATGGTTTCAGATGTGATTGATTATACAGGTGTTTATCGGAAGAGGCAAGAGGACGATGAGGCTATCCTTGTCCCCGACGAGAAAAGGGAGGAGCATAGTGGTGGTGAGGTATGTATCTTTTTAAAATTGAGGTGATGGATGGGGGGGAAGTGATGGGTTGTTTGTTGATAGGAGATAGGTAACGCAGGTGCATAAGCGGCATGGACAGCATCATACCACGACCCGTCCGGCGACGCATGGATACCGCCATGCAGAGCTCGTCTCTTTGGCTGTATAGTGAGCTAGACGGATTGGGGGTGTAGGATGTGGGAGTGTTTGGAAGTATCGAGTGCGGGGTTTTGGGGATGTGTAAAGGAGGGAATAAGGGTATATCTTGCTGCTCTGGTTTTGTAGCAAGGTTATCTGGTTGGTGGTGGAAGTGGATGCATGTTAAACACATGATTATGTATTTGATTGCATGTAACCTGTCGATCCATCTATAACAGACCATATTTACGAAGTAAAATCACTGCGTGCGTGGAGGACGAAGCTGAGACCTGTAAAATTGAATATAACATGCATCGAACCACTGCAACAACCACACTGGCTACCATCAAACAAACCTCAGAAACGGATTGATACTGCAAACGTCCTCACCCACGTATAGGTATACGTCTTCTGATAGGTCCAATAAAGCAGATGTCTTTCCAGGTCTGAATCCCTGAATCCGAAAATCACCATAGAATACCCAGATATCTACAACGCCACACGTCTTCGAAATTCTTCTTCGGTGTCCCGCCACCATCATATTTGGCCTCATTCTTCTTTACATTCGCAATTTATGATGGGACACAAGGCGTACGAAAATTGTTCTCCTTGTCGTGGAAAGTCGGTACCCCATGAAGGTGAAGGAGTCGAAATTTTAGATAGTAACGTAAGGCCGGAGCGAGTGGAGCATATACATCTCCCCGTTCGTTTTCTCGAAAATGGACCAACTTACAATAGTACAATGTCGAAGGTGAGATATAGATAGAGCACATCCTTGGGAAACTCTACCTTAGAATTGGATCAATGTTGCATCTACCCAACTATGTGTTCAATACATATGTATAATATGAGACGTCCTCGATGCTGTCTGGGTAAATCGGACTTTAATATACTCAGATACCACATAAAAACCCCTTAGTGCTATCTTTGCATGTCGCCATTTAATGATGTGAAATATCGTGTAACATATTCGATGTTTAACATAGGAATACACTCGTTCAGGATCGATGGCGTCGAACGAAGTGCTATGTATAGGAAGGAGGTCTAGTAGATATCGGACCCTATCAGTCGGTTTGCGAGAGGTTTTATGATGTGAAACAAAACTATACTTGTTAAGAGGGTGTTCTTAAACAAAACTACTCATCCAAATGCGGTCTTTGAAACAAAAAGCCATGGAAAGAAAAATAGACACTGCAAGTCCGTTACTTGTATAAAAAAACATCCACAACGACACTCACTCAGACCTCGTAAAAACCTGTTACTCACCAACTCTCATCTGACTTCCAAAGAATAACCCATCTACAATTCCAGGAGAACTATATCGAACACATACCAATCCAAATTATCACACCACAAATAACCCCATCAAACCCGACTCCAAACAAACATCCCATACCCACCTCCCCCCACCATGAAATACACACTCCCACTCGCAACCCTCACCCTCCTCCTCACCCTTACTCCCACCCTCCTCGCCGCACCAATCCTCGATCAGGTCGCGAGACCATGGTGGGCAATCCACGACCCCGACCCCTACCCCACGGAGTGTGACAAGAGCGTCAGTGCGGAGCGATGTGCGGCCCACACGGCTACAGAGAATTGGCTAAAAGCAGATAAGCACGAACACTGATGGGGAGGGGCGTTTGGGATGATGAGGTTGCGTAATGGATGGCGGCGGGTCATTGATAGTCATTGCTGGTGGTTGTGTAGTGGTGCGAGGCCAGCAATGGAAAGTGGTTTGGTGGAGACATTGGCTGGTTCTGTGGTTCGGATACTCTGTCATAGCTTAGTACCTCTTGCGAATCTGTGGGGGCATGTAAAATGTTGGTCGTTGGTTTTATTGAGATGATTTCACGTGATTCGTTTTGATGGAGGCTCCCTAATTGACTTTTTAGATTCTTTTTCTCTCGAGTAGGTAGTCCTCTTGAATGAGCCTTCGTCTTAATGTTAGCCGTTCCCTGGTTGCTGTCAGACTGGATGCTTCTTGGGAGACACGACAGCTATGAATGAACATGAAGATACCACCTCCGCGGCCTATATTCACCATATTTAGATTCGTGAATTCAAGAAAGCTTTTCTCGGGATTATATTTTAACGCAGAGCTTGCGAGCCCGGACTTCGACCTTTTGGCTTCGCGGTTGTCAAGGATTTGGTTTCGACGTACCATGTACCTGAACAAGAAGAGATTACATTGACTAGTGAGATGACCATTCTCGGAGTACCGATAAATTATCCAAGGAGGCGCCCGGTACATCTGTCTTTGATCTATCTGACGCCCTGATGTGCGTAATACTAATGAAAAACGCTTCGGTTTCCTAATGGACGGAATTGGCTTGGCTGAACCTGACCTCATTGACATCCCTCTGAGACGCGTATCTGAAGCACCAGCCATTGCCTTCTCAAGGGAAGTCGTTCCATACAGTGGCATATTACCGAATTTGTGAAAAGGATGATTTACCCCTGAAAAGGAAAAAGATCGGGCTCTTAGCTCGAAAGGGGTGAGTTTTTTTCCCGGTGGGGTCAGATCGCCGCATATACGAAACGTTGGCGTTTTCACCCCATATAAAGTCTATACATAGGCTAAGTACAGGCGTTTGACCCCAGATGAGGTTAGGTATTCAGTACGTAAGGTGGTACATATGCTAAGAATAAGTATCCGTTTGCGGTAGAAGAATTCACCTACTTCTGGTCCAAACTTACTTCTGGTCCAGCCCTAAGGCGCTAGCGTCCCGAAGCTGTTCATTTCCGTACCCGACCCTCGTCCGGGGTTTCGTTCCGGGGTCTCTTAGGCCAGAATACTGTCGCCTTTATAGATTACAGTCAAACCGGTCTATAACGATACGTCATTTCCACAAGGTATTATCGTTAGCAAGGGGATATCGTAATGCCTAGTATTGCGGAGTACTACCGCACACTGCGTAGTTAGTAGCGCTAACCCGAAGAGGTTTAATTATAAGCCTGCCGCCGAGCTAAGTAGTAGCTCTAGTGCTCTCGGAGGTTAGTCTACCGTAGAATATCGGCGTACTCCGCAACATGCTATAACGATATACATCAAAGATATCTAGTAAGCTAACGATATTCGTTATAGCCCGAATATCGTTATTCTATACCAAAAATAATTAAATGCACGGGGAAATATCGTTAGTAAGAGGATATCGTTATAACTAATATCGTTATAGACCGGTTTAACTGTAATAACTAGGCTAGTTATAAGAAATATTTCGCGTTAAGAACTATTTAGATATAGATACTCTATAATTCTTATAGTAAAAATTAGTTATTAAAATAGCTTGTTATAGAAGTAGAGGGCGTGAACTAGAAGTAAGTGTAGACTAGAAGTAGGTGAATTCTTCTAAGTTAGGGGTAGAATCCTGTCATGACCTACTAAATAGGCTATGCTTCGCATGCGCTTGGCATGCGTCACGCCTTTACGTTAACCCGTAAGAGGAAATAATATATAAGGCTTACCAGTCTCTTTAGGGGGTTTATTAGATCCCCCGTAGAATAATTCTTAGATTTCTTAAGAATTAGTCTTACTATAAAAATGGACTGATTTCACATCACTATATAACCACTATGATTTATAATCATAACAAATCCTAGGCTTCTAAGGTCTTTTAAAGCCCCGGAATCTTCTTAGAATAATAGGGTGCCTATGCTTAGCATATGCATAATATGTTTCCTTCTGAAAGGCCGCGAAGTATACCGCATATGCTATCTATATGTATACTACTAATAAGAGTTGGCCCCTGATGAGATTAGCCAAGTATAGCGTCTGACCCCAGGCGACCGCCTATGCGGAGCTTCCACTGACCCCAGCCGGAAAAAAACTCACCCCTTCCGAGCTGGGACCCGAAAAAGATCCTCTCCGCCGACCCGGAGATACACCTGTAATCCGGAGATAAGCCCCACATCCGATCCCTCCGATGGTCGACCCATTGTTCATTTTGCATCTTCGCATTTATAGGATTGCTGCTTCGCACAACGTGCGCAGACCCCTATATAACACCACACCATCATGCCTGCCGATACTACTGGAAAGGTACGCTAATTCCCGTCATGCTAAGATTCTACATCTTTCGCTGATTGCGTTCTCTAGACCATCACATGCAAGGTATGCCAAGGTCCTATAGCTTTATGATCAACGAGCCTGAGACGACCCCGAAAGGCTGCCGTCGCCTGGGAAGCCGGGAAGGATCTTTCAATTGAGGACATCGAAGTTGAGGCACCAAAAGCACACGAAGTCCGGATAGAGATCTACTATACTGGAGTCTGTCATACAGGTACATTCCGCCAGACCATGAAAGCAGGGAACATATGCTGAGAAGGTGTAGATGCATACACACTCTCGGGGAAGGATCCCGAAGGGGCGTTCCCAATAGTTCTTGGTCATGAAGGCGCTGGAATCGTCGAGTCGGTTGGTGAAGGTGTGACGAATGTGAAGCCGGGAGACAACGTTGTGGCACTCTAGTATGTCTCTTATATTGAAACAGCTGGTGGCAGAGCTGACAATCTGCCTCTTCAGCACACCGGAATGCGGCGAGTGCAAATTTTGCAAATCCGGCAAGACGAACCTCTGCGGCAAGATTCGAGCCACCCAGGGCAAAGGTGTCATGCCCGATGGCACTTCTCGATTCAAGTGCAAGGGTAAAGAATTGTTACACTTCATGGGCACTTCAACATTCTCCCAGTACACCGTGGTCGCGGATATCTCGGTCGTTGCAATCACGTCTAAGGCACCCATGGACCGAACTTGCCTTCTCGGCTGCGGGATCACCACTGGCTACGGTGCCGCGGTTGTCACCGCAGACGTAGAGAAAGGCTCAAATGTTGCGGTGTTCGGTGCTGGTTGTGTTGGTCTGTCTGTTGTTCAGGGTGCGGTGAGGAACGGAGCTGGGAAGATCATAGTGGTCGATGTCAATGATGGTAAAGAGGCATGGGGAAAGAAGTTTGGCGCTACAGATTTCGTCAACCCTACCAAGCTGGGTAAACAAAGCATACAAGAGCACTTGGTCGAAATGACAGACGGCGGCTGTGACTACACCTTCGACTGCACCGGGAATGTGGGCGTCATGAGAGCGGCATTGGAAGCATGTCATAAAGGGTGGGGACAGAGTATTGTTATTGGTGTTGCAGCGGCGGGGCAAGAGATCAGTACTCGACGTAAGTGGCCTTTCTCTGCGTCATACGTTCTCTGCTGACACTGTGCAAGCGTTTCAACTCGTGACTGGACGTGTGTGGAAAGGTTGTGCCTTCGGCGGTATCAAAGGTCGCTCTCAGTTGCCAGATCTGGTGGACGATTACATGACTGGGAAGCTGAAGGTAGACGAGTTCATCACGCACAGGCAGCCCCTCGACCACATCAACACGGCATTCCAAGATATGAAAGCTGGCGACTGCATCAGATGTGTGGTGAATATGCGTAACGCTTGAGTGTTGAATTGTTTATAGATTTGGCTTGGAAGATGCCTTTGGACATATCATCGACTTCTTGTATATATTCGCTATATCAAGGTAATTTTGGGAGATCACTATCAGAAGTATCAGCTCCAACGCGGGCCAACTCTTAGGTGGCATTCCATTCAGCAACAAGACCTCCTCAGAAACAAGACGTGCCGTATCTCCTCAATAAGATAGGCCTTTCGTACCCGCATCCTGCGCGTATACTGTACGTTACGAGCTTTCTAGGCTTCCTAGTAAGTACCTAGCGGGTAAGCAGCGTGGCCAAGTCTAAGGCAGGGATAGATAAGCACGATAAGGATGCAAGCCCCCTCGGCGGGTGAATTCCGCTGCCTCGGCCGGCGGATTTGTACATGCACTTGACACGAATAACCTTGACACCTTTGATGCAACCTGCACTCCTAAAAGCCACCAAATTGTGCACACGACAGAGTATCCTATCTATCACCAAGAGCGAGAGCGTCTCATCTCCATTTTTCTACCAAAGGCAGCACCGAACCACCACCATGTCCTCAGCAACCAGCTTCTACGACTTTAAGCCTCTCGACAGTAAGTCCCTTTGTTGCCGACCCTGCTTGCTCATTCCTCCTCCAGAAGCGTTCCCCTAGCACTCACCCTCATGAATTATGGCTCCAAAGTCGCCGACTAATCTCCTCTCTCCCAATAGAGAAAGGCGAACCCTACCCCCTCTCCAACCTCAAAGGCAAAGTCGTCCTCGTCGTCAACACAGCCTCCAAATGCGGTTTCACTCCCCAATTCGAAGGGCTCGAAACACTATACAAGAAGCTCAAAGCCGATGGGCATAGCGATGATTTCGAGATCTTGGGCGTCCCGTGTAATCAATTTATGCAGCAGGATCCTGTACGTATAATCTCCATCTCTACGGAAAGCAGCTGGGTATAAAGGAGGCGACAGCTATTGGCTAGGATTATTCCGAGTCGCAGACATAGGCCAAAGCTGACCCGGTGTACATGCATACAGGGCGATAACGACACCATCCAATCCTTCTGCTTGAAAAACTACGGCGTCTCGTTCCCAATTCTTGGCAAGACCGACGTCAACGGCGACAAAGCGGAGCCCGTCTTCGAGTGGATGAAAGGTTCAATTCCTGGGCTTCTGGGCATGAAGCGTATAAAGTGGAACTTTGAGAAGTTCTTGATAGGCAAAGACGGCGTATGTCTCCTCCACATCCCCTTCCTTATACCAGATGGTTGATCGGTGTCGCTGATGATCATTGCCACATCTAGCTAGTGAAACAGCGATGGGCAAGCACGACAAAGCCGGAGGCGCTCGAAAAACCGATCTTAGAGGCATTGAAAGCCGGAGATGCCAAGTCGGAGCTTTGAGTCGGAGCTATAATGAGAAAGAAGCTTGAATGTTGGGCGTACCCTATCGAATGGCCGGAGGTAGAATCTCAATATCTGTTCCCCGTGTTCTAGTTATAATATTATCACGACGTAATTGAAATTTTTTTACGATTTTAATTTATCTTCTTTTCTTCTTCTAGAAAGAGATAAATGTATTCAGGCACGAATCCATCAAGTACAAGTACGGAGATGTACAAGTAGGGAAAACTTGCGCATTCAGTGCCTTGATGATACAGCAGCGCTACGGAAATCATATTAATCTGCGTGTTCGTACTCATCACCTAGGAGAAAAGCAGAACTTCTTGTGGAGGGATTCGCTTTCATCTCAAGATCTGGTGCTATTCACCGAAAACTCCATACTACCCTGGACAGCCATACCCATGTCACTTAGGTACCCAATTGTGTACCACTTTGAATTTGGAATGGCGGCGAGAGCCATTGCACCACCATTCGCGGCGCTGAGAGCGCTGTGTACTCTTACGTTTCGTATCGTAACGTCTAGACCCGAACATCAACCCTCCTTCCCGAGACCCTTTCTTCTTCTTCTTCATCGGATCAATTTCAAATCAACCCTTTTCGTCCCTCAGTCTTCCTTCTTACTTGTGACATTTCATAAACGACGACCATCGATCCTCAGTCGCACCGCTCGCTCACCTTTCATAGCTGTCGGTATGGGCTAGCTACTTGCACAACATGCTTTGCACCGTTTCGAATATATTGATTAGCTAGGGGGTTCTGACATCCCTCCTCCTCCCGCGCGATAGATTTAGTGTCGATTGTCCGTTCGGGAAGAAAGAGGCTGGGGGTGGCGTTTTAAAAGAAGTTGAGGGAGGAGGGGATGGTTGGCAAGGAGGTTTTGGAGGGAATTTGCGTACGGGGACGCGTCGATGTTGTTGAGGGTTACTGCTAAGGCGTGATGGAGTGATGAAGTAGACTCGGGTTCCCCATTTAGAGAACAGAGCCTACCTAGATGGAAGAGGGTTCGCAACGCGGACGCATAGGTGAGCGCGAGCAGGAAGAGGATCGAGCAGCTTCAGGAATATATGCATGAGGAAGTCGAGGTGCACGTCTCCGAGGAGAAATAAGAAAATGCAGACGCAAATGTTGCATGTCACTTCCCCATATAGGATGCGCTCTAGGTAGCTTTCCCCAAACGGTCTCTCAAATTGATTCTCCAGCTGTATAGCGCCGGAAGTTTCCTGTCACTCATCGACATGAGATCACTCTTGAGCGCCCAACAAATCCAAAAAGAAATAATCCAAGGAGTTGATTGGGAAGTTCTCCCTGTCATGGAAATTCCTCAAATTCCGAAGCCAGATTCCTTGTGGTCATCTCATAGGATGAAGCTTAGGTACAAGCCTGTCGAGCGTACACTCTCCTCCCAGTCTCATGCATTGCTGCAGGAGCTCCGGCGACGGACCGTGACTTGTGAGATATCGGCCTCGATCCTGTACTGCAAGGCCCCGTCTCCATCATCGAAGATTCGATCCATAGCCAATTGCAGAATCGGCGGTAACTTCCAAGCCAGTTTTTCATTCTTCAACCACAGTCGCATCAAGTGCCTGGAGTACGGGAAGGTTTGTTGATTAGGATCTATATTATGACTTAGATCGCACTGGGGGCATCTGGAGGAAAGTTGCGGATTAGGCTTCCCCTTCTGGGAAAGTGTGTTGGGATACTGAAGGTCGTCTTGGGCATTGGACACAGCAGCGTTAACATGATTCTCTGCTCTGCTCCCCAAAGATTCTTCCTAGGTATCGTAACAGGCCGCCTGCCACTGAAACCATTCCGAATTGGTAGCAGCAGTTCCCTCTTGCGTGAGGCTTTGCAAGTCATCCAGAGTATTCTCGCAACCTACCCTAGGGTCAGGGAATATCTGAGTTGTCACCAAGGTTTCTCTATCATACCTGGCCCATCCCAAAGATCAGCCATCATGGGAGGGCATCAGAATCCGCATCGATACGATTAAAACAACGTTCAAGATTAGGAGAGAAAATGCAGGCAATTACTCATGAGCATAATTCTTAGCTTATAGATGCGCGGATATGCGGGCTGAGATCATCAACGAACTAGAAGGCAACCAAGCATGCAGGCATACGCCTGGTACTCAGGGTTATTCTAGGGTTAGGACACCGTATTCCCCAAAGGATCTCACCGTATGTTAGCGTATTTCCTAGACCGTAAGAAACCTTTTTCAAAGCTGTGGTACCTTACTCTCCTAACGCAGTCAGTGCCAGCATCCTACTAGAATGAAGCCAACGTCACGCAACGTCGATATACGAATTTCGTGCTGGAGGTATGTGATGGGTAAGGAACGCCTTCGCAACTTCCCGGTCGTGGGCTTGGAGAGCACTCATTGTTACACAGACCTCGTAACAAGCTGGTACTAGTCGTCGTCGTCCTTGGTCAAATAGGCCACGGACCCTACTCGCTCCTAGTTTCTAAGTCGTCCTGATGCAACTCAAATACATCGTGGGCTTCGTCTGCCCGATTGCCGCATACGCATTTCATGTAGCTTATCCCATTAAGACTTCTTCGCCGATAGCAATGGCAATCCGTGCGGCCAAACTATCAGACATCGAGGGAGTTGTAGAAGTTGCTCTGTCTGCCATGCCTCACGATCCACAATCGAATTATCGCTTCCCGTACCGTAAGAAATACCCAGAAGAACACTTGAAGTACACCAAACTCTTGTTCGGATGCTTTCTCAGCCAAATTTGGGATGACTGGTAAATTATGGTCGTTGAAGCGCCGAGATCAGAGGACCGCAACGTTACGAAGGTTGTCTCCATAGCCGTATGGGATGTCTCTTTTCGGAATAGACGCAAGCACGGCCAGGCATATATACCGCAGGACCGTTTGTTACCCTTTATCCCACGATTTCCCGGCTGGTCTGAAGATGACTGATTCTGTGCAGCAATGGGGGCGGTGCTGAAAGCTGGCGGTGTCACTCGAAAAGACGCAAACCCCGAACATGTGGCTGCTTTCAGGAAGGCTGTCAACGACGCAAAAGCGAAGTACTTTGGTCCTCCGCTCAAGGGCGATTAGATGCATCTTCAAATTCTTGCGACCCATTTCGATTACTTACGCTACGGCTTCGCCACGGGGCTTGCCAAATGGGGTATGTCCTTGGGGAAAATGACACCCTCAAAGTCAATTTACTGGCGAGTCCCATGGGATTTCCACTCTGCACTCATCTCGATTTCGAGGATTGCGGAAAGTTATTCGTCCAAATGCCGGACGAGAAGGAGAAGGTGACCATGCATGCCATGGTATACGACCCCCAGAAAGTGGAAGAAGAAGCGGTAGAGCTTTGAGGACCGTGGAACCGGAAAGATATTTGAAGACTGTATGTTTCACATTATCTCGTCATTTGGTAACACCTCCCAAGGTCGCACTTTGCCCGGGCCTAGTGTGGGATTCGATGCATCATGAAATCATTGATTGTATGCAGAGACAGATCTCGACATCTTGATCTCTCCCAGCTTAAGAATGTCATCGGGTTCGCAGTATGACATTCATAGAAAAGTGGGAGATGGCGAAGTCATCAAGACCGGAAATGATCCAGGCGCCGCACATTCCCGTACAGTAATATCTCTTCTTGCAGTACATCAGCCTCCGAAAGGTGTTCTTGAACGATATCTACTGACTTATCGCTTCCCCTTATTTGACTTCATGTTATTGGCTGTTCCTACCATGTTGCTGTTTTGGGTCGACCGGGTTTGCCTTTCCTATCTTATAAGTCTAAATATGGCTCTACTCACTAGCAGCCCTGTTTCTCTACTGATCAAAGACCCATCTAAGCTTCGCACTGTACTGGTTGCTGTTGGTAGCCGACCGATTTTCCCTGTTGCGGCTTTGTAAACTCCGAAAATAGTCAAAAAGATAGAGTGTTTCGAGTGAGCCTAAAGAGTTTGACCGGTTTCATGGATCCTTCATCAGTCTTCTTCACCTGACAAAGCCACATCAAATTCATAATCTACTGTATTGCTGTTGTCGGCTGAGCGGATTCCTCTAGCCTTCGCCCTGCACCATTTAGGGACGGCAATCCACGAAACTCGTCATAGAGTCCAGCGCGATTGTGAATCGTTCAATCTCGTTGGCTGGCTTTGCTTTCAGATCGATCTCAGCAAGGAAGACTTGAACATGCATAAAAACAGGGCTTGCCCCCACTCTGAGCCATCTTCGTAATACCTCAAGCAACTCATGCACCACCATTTCAGATCCTTATCGACAGCGTAAAAAGTCAGCAAGTCAAGCAGTGCCAGCAAGGGGTGCGATGAGTCAGGCTACGGACAGAAGTGATTCCTCTTGTAGGATCACACCTAATCGTCCCAGAGATCAACGAGAGGTTCGCGGAAACAGCGAGGGATCCTACAACAAGCAGTAAGTGTCTGAAGGCGCGGGCGAGTGGGAGCATCAAGGACTGTGTTGACCACAGCGCCAGCGCGATTCTTCGAAAAACGGTGCACAAGCCCGACAACAGAGATCGAACGTATGATGGACGACCAAAAGATATCACGTGAATTAACATAGCGCACCCATAAGCCGCGAAATGCGTGATCTTGAAAGAAGTTCTCTTTCCATGCTAGGTATGGGAAAAGCCATCATACGATAGTAACTTCTTGGATGCTCTGGACCTTGAAGAAGTGGAGAGCTGCGCGGCCAAAGTACGCGTCGAGCCCCACGGCAACGAAAAGGAGCATGCCCTGGGCGAGCCAACCAACGAGGTCCTGAATTGCATAGAACAGAGGATAGGAAAGCAAGATCTTCTTTCTCCTCGGTAGGAAAAAGAGAGGTGGAGACATGGCTTGAACAGGAATATAGACATGAACGTTTACGGAGGCCTAGGTATGGATGACTTTTGGCAATGAGGCGTTGGCGGTTTGAGGAAGATATCGCGGGTCTCCATTACTTGTCTGGTTGATCATTCTTGGTAAGATATAAAGAGACTCTTGAGAACAAGAGGACGATCCGTCGCCTCTATGTTTCCTGCCACTCACTGCACCAACAGAGCGTGCGAGGTATCAAACTGTCTCTTCACTTTTGCCTGGGTGATGATCCAATCAGATACTCATCTGGTGGTTCTTTGGTACTCCATTACGATTTTTCCGCATAGCTTTTCCTGCAAATTTCCCGTTTTTACTCTACTATCAGAATATATGTATTCCCGATTTCTTGGTCTTGCCCTCCTTTCCGGGAACATCCTTGTGACTTTCGAATTTCGTCTAGCTTATATTCAAGTACATATAGTACTCACTAGGCGCTTCACATATAACCTATTGCAGTTGTTCCAGCAGAGTCTGCCGGCTAAATAGTTCCTGCGTCCATGTCCAAGATACATATTTCCAAAGGGTTGCAACGTATGACGGCCTGCACAGGGCTGGGGGGGCGAGTTTTACATATGCTGAAAATGCCAAGTGAGCGAATCTATGCTTGATCTACGATGGTCTGAATGCGCGAGGGTGGTTATTCCGCGGTAGATGAAAGTTGGCTAGATAGTAGCTAGAATATCGATGGTGAGTATTTATCACGAGAAAAGCTCACATTAATATTAGTATTATATGTGTGACATCTCTTGCGTAATTTGTTTTCATTTTTGTTTAGGAACTCATAAGTCCATGAAAAAATGCGGGTTTCAGATAGGACATCGAATTCACGATAGAAATGGATCGTAAGTCGCTGTCCGATTTTATCGAAAAGGTGTTTTGGAGCATATTTCCTGGGTACGGAACTAATTGAAAGCGTGGGACATCAATGGACCGCCATTAAGGCCAATCACAAACCTTTGATCTCTTCTACAACCTTATACACACACACCTTCCCACAGGCTAAGTATAAGTATCCATGCGCATAGTGAAACCAAGGCTCCATTGTGTCTCGAGCCATGATGCATAATCAAAACTGATAATCAATCGTAAAGCTAGCTGTTATGGTAAGCTCAGCTGTATGGTGGATATTTGTTCAAAGGAATTTTTGTGGATGATGTTGGGTAAGGTCGCTTTTGTTGGGTTTAGGTTTTCTTGTTGGATTGGGCTGTTCTTAGTACTTGATCTGGGACTAATGTTGGATTTGTGTTGTTGTTGGGGTTGTATGGGTGGTGTTTGAGCTGTTGGGAGGGTTAGGCTATGGGGGTAATTGGCGCAAGTGTGCAAGTAAGGGATTTTATACTTTTCGTCTGTGTAAGCAGTCTTTTGATCTATCTGTAGCTTGGGTTTAGGGTATTCAGCAGTAGATCTACGCGCTTTGTGCCGAGTAGGAATAAGGACTTACAATTATGTGTCGATGGAGCACTTTTTTTTGGTCCTTTAGGCTTGCTTGATCAAGACCTGTACATGACGAATTGGAGTTTGTATATTCCGCAAAGGTACGAGACTGAATGAAAAGTCTAGGAGGTAAATTTTCCAGGATGACATGACTTACAATTTGTTCCTATACCGCCGCTCCTTGGTATCTCGAAGTCTTCCCCGTCTCTCTGTTGCCTTATTTGTGTTTACTACCCCCATTACGACCACTCCTAATGTGGCCTCTGCTCCAACGGTGAATCTTAGTCTTACCGCCTTCCCGCAAGGGCTTACCTTCACCACAAGCCAAATATCCTCCCTCATCTTCCTGTGCAAGAGAATGCGGCCGCATGTAATCTTCCCAGTCGCCAATCGCCTCCAGTCTCAATACCTGCTTCGCTCGCCGATGCACAGCGCTAATTCTGGTGCAGAAGGTCTCGCCGTGTGCATCCCCACGGCCGAGGCAAAGCCAGTGTCGGGGACACCTGACGTGGTCGTAGGCATGGCACATTTCGTGTAGAAGGGTGCAAAGTATGGCCTGGAACACTGCCAGAGACGTGCCGTCATTCAGTAATGTATCCGCATTCAGCGAGATGTAACATTGACCCTTTTCGGAAATTCGCGGATGGGTCGTGAGACCGAAAACATCCTCCACCCGCAAGGACCTATAGCGTGGGGCTGAGTCACAAGTCATCCATTTGACGCATACATTACCACGAAGCTTACCACCGAATAGAACGAGGTCAAGGTCCGCGAATAACTTGATTGGGATATCGGAACCCCATTCGCAGCCACTCTCGACATTCTTGATCAAACTGAGAAGCCTGTCAATAGCAGCTTGCTCTTTGTGTGGGACTTGCCTCTTCAGGTCGTTGTGACGTATCAGCTCAGCCGTTGCCTGAGGCGGCGTCACGAAGGGACCTTTGTTGCGTGAGCGGAATTTGGGTTCTTGGTGGAAATCTAGTTCAGCTTGAGTGGTCGGATACGATGTTCCTCGATCTTCACAGCACGGTTGAAGGTCTTCTAATTGCATGTCGATGATATAAGGTATGGTTGATAGTGTGAAATGGCGTGAAAAAGGAGCTCAGCTGTGTAGAGAGCTCCACCAGATGTTTAGAAATCGAGATGGGGATTTCGCTGGAGAGAGATCCAGCGGGCTGCCCATGATTATAAAGTGGAAAAACAAGTGTCGTAGAATTGAACATTAAAACATGATCCTTTGTCAGTCGAGGAACAATGGCATTGAACAGCAAAGTAAGGCGATATGGGAATCAATGAAAATACAGAAAGAGAGCCATCAGCGAGAATCACTAGCGTGGAGTTCCCCAACCGCCATGCCCAGAATTATTAGACCATGCGGACAGTGGCTGGCATAATCTCTTTGCTGAAGACGCATGAGTATAGATTAGGCGGAAGTCTGGGTTGGCCTAGCTTGGCGATAGTGAACATAGGGTCTGTGCATCTCAAAGCGTTGGAGAGGCATATCTTTGCTCCACGGCTTGCTTCCGTGTCGGTTGAAACTCACCACAAGCCTTCACTGTGAGACTTTTGGCACCTAGTTCGCACATCAAACTTCCGCTTGTTTGGGCGAGCCATGTAGGTCGTAGATTGAGCGCCAAGTGTCTCAAGGGATGAGAAGGACGCGGGATTTGACGTCGCTGATGCTTGCCTGCTGCGCGAGAGCAAACAGGTCACCAAGCCCGAGCTATGATTACGTCCCATGCTTGAATATCTAGGCATGGCCGTGACCGCGGATATCTGTGCCTGGGAGGGTCTGCTGTAAATTTCGCATGTCCTATTCTGCTATGCCGGCAAGGGCTCCCCCTTGATTTTAATCATCTTGGGCCGTTCATACCGTTCATGAGAATCCACTGATTTGGAATGGTCCTGCCTTTCGGCTTAGCATATCTTCTTATGATGCCGCTCCAAAGGCGTAGGTGTGATTATAACCTGTGTCCAGACCAAACTATGTCCTTTGCATCCGGTCGTTGCAACATTTTGATGACCACAACCAGCACGGTCAATGTGGGGCGTGATAGATTTAGATACTAAAACGCTGTTTTCACGCGTTACGCACCAAAATGATTGACATGTTGATTACATTTATAACAGACCAAGTAAAGATGGACCGTAGACGGGTAAAGCCAAGAAGATGAGCGAGGGTTTGACGATAGATCTCAAAATCTGATCCTGCGGGCTGAAAGGAAATTCATGATTCTGTAGGATTGATTTGAAAATACTGAAAAAGAGTCCAGAAATTGAGCCTCATTACTAGATCAGTCGATACTTGGGTGCTGCCTGTTCCGTTTTGCCACGAACACGACTTTGATACTTCCTTCGGCACCATGAGTAAACAACGTCTGCAGTATAATTTTTCATTGAAGAATCTATTGAACAAGTCTTGGCCTTCATCGATATGTCTACAAGACCTTCAGGCTGCTCAAATTAACTATGAATCGAGTTTTGATGGGCGCAATGGCAGTGGTAACCTGGAACAGCGATGGAGCGAGACGCAGTCCAAATATCGTATGACGATGAAAGACACTCTTGCATCCATTTCTACTCCGTAGACTTGATTAATCAACATAGAGTGAATTGTAAAAATCGATAAATGGGAGAGAAGTGGAAAGGAACAGGGACAATTTGATGGAGGAATTCAGATGCCAAGAAACGGAGCACGCCAAGATATTAGCCTGAACATGCTGAAAGTCGATCGTCCCTCGGTCGTCACACGTTCTCCTCCTCAATCTCAACATGCCCAAAGCGCATCCGATCATGAACATCATCATCGATGATATGTTCCGGATTTGCCAGAGTCTGCCATTCTTTGTGTTGCATCTCACTCCCCTCCATACTTACATCCCTAATTGCATGAACGTTCTGGATCGTTGCCTAATATTTCGCAACCCCCTGCGCAAATGCCGCGTCATGACATTCGCCTGTCACTGACTCATTGGCACACCTTGAGGTCATTGCGCAGCAGGCGGACCGGCGAGGCTGACTGGAAAATATTGTTCTCGGCCCACGACAGGCTGGCATGCAAGGATCAAACAGTATAATGATTGGACACAAGGCTTTGGATGCATGGAAATAGGACGATGTCGCCTAGGAAGCTGCGCAGAGCATCACTCCTACTGGCCCTCAGTTCCCTATCTCGGTGTGTCATCTTCTTTGTCAATGGCTTTTTGTGGTCGATGATGCCCTCCGCCGCTAATGCACGTCGCGTTCCACTTTCAGGTTATACCTAGATAGGAAAGGAAAGGACTCTCAGCTAGGGCTGAAAGTGTCACATGAGTGACGATCTCTACCATTCTGAGTCTAGTCTTATCATTTTCTTGCTGCCTTCACTCGATTTCATCAACCCTGCTTCCTAGCGTTGTCTCTTATCTTAAATAAGGGTCGAGTCGTGTTCCCCCAGTTCCTTTCGTTCAGCTGAAAGTCCTGTTCCCTCCTGTGGATATCCGCCCAGACAACCCTTTTCCTCACCTTGAATTCCTGATTACCTCATTATGTTCCCATTCAGTAGACCACCAATCACCCAAAATCAGATACCAACTGTAAAAAAGATTTGCGAAGATTTGGGTTTCGGAGACCCGCTTGACAAGCCGGAGTCATACCTCAAAGAATCTACGCAAAGTTGGCGAAAACAATACAAAACCAGAGAAGGGACCCTTGGGAGAAGTTTGATCGAATGGCGTCAGCCGAGAACGCAGATCGACTTGAAATCCATGACCATCGATTATTTGGAGAAGGGAGGATATGGAGTGAAGCATTGGCCAGCTAATACCCTTGGGATACTTGAATATCCAAAAGATAGGCATCGGTGAGTACAAATCAAGACTGACGCTGTGAAGCACATAGTGATGGACGCTGAATCCCTGCAGAATCACCGAACTATTGACGCAACTTTTCTGGAAGGAAAATACCAATGAAGCGCACAATGCGAAACATCCTGACAGAGGCCGACGAGTGCGAGAAAGTGTTGAAAGTGATCAAAGTTCCACGACCATGAACAGTCCCACCATATCCGACTATTCACGTTCGATTGATCAGTTTGCCCAAGTCCCACGGCAGTCTGAGTCAAAGCCTGCCTACCCAGGGTACGTTCTTCACTACTATTGCAGCTCTTCACGTTAAAAACTGACCTCGGCCGCCAGGATCGGTGTAGGTTCTATTCCTAAGAGACCTCTCGGTAACATATGGCATCCAGCGAATGTAACCTTTAATGAGAGAAACACGCATGAACGCCATAATGCAGCCTCTCCCACTCAATCGAGTGGCTCTTTGTTTGTGCCTTCAACCGCAGACACGGAAGAGATCTCTCCAACGCTGCAAAGCTCCCTTCCAACATTGACCGGTGACTCAACGGAATCAGTTGTCCCGGACATCCCAGATGATGTGTACGATTGGTGTGATGACGATCTGAAGCGATCAGCGAAGGCCAAAGCGAGCAAGGTAAACACAACCCTAAGAAGCAGACATAACGTACGTTGTTAATGGACTATCATAGCGAATCACATCAAGCTTCAGACATCCTTGGGGACGTAGCGAAGATGGCGGAACAGCCACAAGCGTGGCACCAGTAGCTAAAATGCATACATCCCCTGCCACCTCTCAAAGACCGCCCAAGGCAACACGACCGGAACAAACCACGCCGCCTGCCAAGCGTACCGGTGCCCAAGCCTCACATGCAACATCGTCGGCAGACTCCAGCAGACGCCGGAGGAGAGACGTAGTTGGTGGTGACGAAGATGCAGAATACGTACCGCAACCGCGCTCCAAACGCCAGAAAGCCACCTCAAATGCCTCCGACGACGCACCCATCGTCCCTCAGCCCCACCCTCCAGCGCCCGAGATCGAAACGTCGCCTGTTCGTGCGTGCACGTCAGCCGCAGACGGACAATGCCCCGTCTGCTTTACCATCCTGGCACACATAGGAGACGGGAGCGATGATGCTAGGGAGTCACACGTCGACACATGCATCAACTTCACACTCTCGAGCTCGCCTCCAGCTCCCGCTCCTGAGGCTCGGAGGAGCCATACGGTGTTACCAGATAGGCCAAGAAGCAATCGTCCGGCACCGGCTGCTCTTGTGGTACCCAACGTCAACAATGGACGCTCTATCCCCGAATCACCTCCCGTTGATTTAGGACACGAGGACCTAATCGACAACGCACAAGAACACACCAGGCGATCATCAACTGATCCTCCCACCGAACTTCCCCAACCCTTACCATACCAACGTCCAGACCACGTCGAGCGCTCCCTCCCCTCTCCAGCCCCAGAACCCACCACCCCCAACCCCCCCACCCCAACACCCTCCCCGCCCCACCACCTCAACCCAGCGCACCCATCCCAAGCACCCCCCCCTCCAACCCCAACCCCAGAAATAAACTACTACATAATCGCCACCCGCCACCCGCGCCTCCTCAAAATCCACTGGCCCGGCGGCTCCCTCGCCCACAAACCCCTCGCCGCCCTCTTCGCCGAGGTCGCGGCCGTGGCGTGCAAAAGAGATATGATCGAGCGTATCAGCTGCAAGTTGACGACGTCGATGAGTGAATTGCAGTATACGATTGCGAGGGGGGATGAGAGGATATTTGAGGTGATGAAGAGGGCGTTTTCGAGGGAGGTTAATGCAGATTTGGGGAGGGGGAAGGGCGAGTTTGAGGTTGAGGTTGAGGT
>JAABUV010000778.1_pt1 | contig 48080 bp, 62 predicted proteins | sample 5559971 | NCBI WGS metagenome assembly JAABUV01 (sample SAMN10711881, study PRJNA513362) | rock metagenome | isolation source: Antarctica rocks | place: Antarctica: Victoria Land, Knobhead nord | collected 2015-12-19 | reverse complement strand
AGGAGCTCGCCCGCGGGCGGGCGGTCGGCCTTGATGCCGGTCACCTGGGGCGCGGGACCCTGCTCCTCGTCCACCTTGTCCTTGGCGCCTGCGGCGCGCGTGCACGATGTCTCAGAAGGCTGAGGGAAAAGCATCCGCAGGGGCTTTGTGCAGGCACAGCTATGGGGCGCGCCGCCGAAGAAGCCGCTGAAGGGGTTGCTGCTCTTCGCGGCGTTTGCAGCGGAGTCCGCCGCGTCAGACGTGCTGTCCGGCAGCGCGTCCTTGGCGCCGCTGACAGCCTCCTTGAGGCCGGACGCCGCGTCCGAGGGGCTGGCCGGCGCGACCTCGTCCACCTTGTCCTTGGCGCCTGCGGCGCAATTGCACACTCGTACAGACGCTGCGAGGTGCTTTGCGGTACATCACTTCGTACGTTAGCAGTCGGCGCAGCTGTGGACGCACCGCCAAACAGGCCGCTGAAGGGGTTGCTCCTTGCGGCCTTGGCGGCCGCCTTCACCGGCGCCGCGTCCTGGACGGCGTCCTTGACCTGACCCGGCTTGGGCAGCTCCACAGACGGCAGCTTGGGCTCCAGCGCTGCAGCAGCGTGGCGGCGTCAGGAGCGACCTGACCGGAACACATGCGGAGTGCAGCAGCCGTGGGCGCGCGAGGCGTGTGGCAGGGGGAGCGCGGCGCACGTGCGGGCTGGCCGCCGATTTTCGCGTCTATGGGCACGTTCGCCGGCGACGAGCTCATGGCCGGCAGCTCCGGCGCCTCCCCCTGGGTGGTCTCGCGCGCCGGCGCCAGGAGCTCGCCCGCGGGCGGGCGGTCGGCCTTGATGCCGGTCACCTGGGGCGCGGGACCCTGCTCCTCGTCCACCTTGTCCTTGGCGCCTGCGGCGCGCGTGCACGATGTCTCAGAAGGCTGAGGGATAAGCACCCGCAGGGGCATCGCTGCAGGCACAGCTGTGGGGCGCGCCGCCGAAGAAGCCGCTGAAGGGGTTGCTGCTCTTTGCGGCGGATGCAGCGGAGTCCGCCGCATCCGACGCGCTGTCCGGGAGCGCATCCTTGGCGCCGCTGACGGCCACCTTGAGGCCGGACGCCGCGTCCGAGGGACCGGCCGGCGCGACCTCGTCCACCTTGTCCTTGGCGGCTGCAGCAGGCGCCAAAATATACGTCGGCGGCCATAGAGCAATATGTCACACAAAGGCGTCTCGTCAGGTGGCCTCTTGTTAGGTCAGCACGGCCATGGGCGCACCGCCGAAGAAGCCGCTAAAGGGGTTGCTGCTCTTCTTCACGGCGTTCGCAGCGGAGTCCGCCGCGTCGGATGCGCTGTCCGGCAGCGCGTCCTTGGCGCCACCCGCAGCCTCCTTGAGGCTGGACGCGGCGTCGGACGGGCTGGCCGGCGCGACCTCGTCCAGCTTGTCCTTGGCGCCTGCGGCGCGCGTGCAAGCTTGTTGAGACGCTGCGGAGTAGTCACAGGGCTTTGCTGCAGGCGCAGCCGTGGGACTCGCCGCCGAAGAAGCCGCTGAAGGGGTTGCTGCTCTTCACGGCATCGGGTGCGCTGTCCGGCAGCGCATCCTTGGCGCCGCTCACAGCCTCCTTCACGCCGGACGCCGCGTCCGAGGGGCTGGCCGGCGCGACCTCGTCCACCTTGTCCTTGGCAGCTGCGGCGCACACGCACATTTATCAGAAGGCTGAGGGGAGGGCACACACAGGCGCTTCGCTGCAGGCGCGCTTCGCTGCAGGCGCAGCTGTGGGACGCACCGCCGAAGAAGCCGCTGAAGGGGTTGCTGCTCTTCTTCACGGCGTTCGCAGCGGAGTCCGCCGCGTCGGCCGTGCTGTCCGGCAGCGTGTCCTTGGCGCCGCTGACGGCCTCCTTGAGGCCGGACGCGGCATCCGAGGGGCTGGCCGGCGCGACCTCGTCCAGCTTGTCCTTGGCGCCTGCGGCGCGGCTGCACATTCACTCAGACGCTGCGGGGTGGGTACATCACTTCGTTACTCAGCAGTCAGCGCAGGTGAGGGACGCGCCGCCGAAGAAGCCGCTGAAGGGGTTGCTGCTCTTCTTCACGGCGTTTGCAGCGGAGTCTGCCGCATCGGCCGTGCTGTCCGGCAGCGCGTCCTTGGCGCCGCTGACGGCCTCCTTCAAGCCAGACACCGCGTCCGAAGGGCTGGCGGGCGCAACCTCGTCCAGCTTCTCCTTGGCGCCTGCGGCGCGCATGCAAATGCATTCAGACGCTGCGGGGTAAGGGTACACCACATCATGCATTAGCAGTTGGCGCAGCTGTGGGACGCGCCGCCAAAGAGCCCGCTGAAGGGGTTGCTGTTCTTCACGGCGTTCGCGGCGGAGCCCGCCGCGGCGGCCGTGCTGTCCGGCGCCGCGTCCTTGGCGCCGCTCACGGCCTCCTTGAGGCCGGACGCGGCGTCGGACGGGCTGGCTGGCGCAACCTGGTCCACCTTGTCCTTGGCGGCTGCAGCGCTCATGCGCAATTGTCAAGACGCCGCGGGGTAAGCACACACAGGGGCTTTACTGCAGGCGCGGGTGAGGGACGTGCCGCCGAAGAGGCCGCTGAAGGGGTTGCTGCTCTTCAGGGCATCAGGTGCGCTGTCCGGCAGCGCATCTTTGGCGCCACTCACAGCCTCCTTGACGCCGGACACGGCGTCCGAGGGGCTGGCCGGCGCGACCTCGTCCAGCTTGTCCTTGGCGCCTGCGGCGCATGCGCGGTCCTTCAGACACTGCGGGGTGGAGGCGCGCGGGGGGCGCCGCCGGTGCGTCCACCGGCACAGCCATGGACGCACCGCCGAAGAAGCCGCTGAAGGGGTTGCTGCTCTTCGCGGCGTTTGCAGCTGCGCCGGCCGCATCCGATGCGCTGTCCGGCAGGGCGTCCTTCAGGCCGGACGCCGCGTCCGCGGGGCTAGCAGGCGCGAGCTCCTTGGCCTTGTCCTTGGCGCCTACGCGCCCCAGACCCCTCAGAACGCCTCAAAGCAGGCGCTGCGGCAGTGCGAGCGAGCCCGCTTGGCCGGGAGAGGCGCGCCGCCAAAGAAGCCGCTGAAGGGGTTGCTCCTTGCGGCTTTAGGCTTGGGCAGCTCCACAGACGGCAGCTTGGGCTCCAGCGCTGCAGCAGCGTGGCGGCGTCAGGAGCGACCTGACCGGAACACATGCGGAGTGCAGCAGCCGTGGGCGCGCGAGGCGTGTGGCAGGGGGAGCGCGGCGCACGTGCGGGCTGGCCGCCGATTTTCGCGTCTATGGGCACGTTCGCCGGCGACGAGCTCATGGCCGGCAGCTCCGGCGCCTCCCCCTGGGTGGTCTCGCGCGCCGGCGCCAGGAGCTCGCCCGCGGGCGGGCGGTCGGCCCTGATGCCCGTCACCTGGGGCGCTGGGGCCGCCTCCTCGGGCTTGCTCCCGTCGTCCGTGAGCTGCGGCGCCCCCGGTATGCTCAGCAGCGCGCGGCCGGCGCCAGGTAGGGTCAGCATGCACACCGGTGCGCGAGCAGCAGAGCCATGGGGGGGAGCGCTGCGCACCGAAGGCAGCTTGGGCAGGTCAAAGGCCGGCAGCTTCGGCGGCTCAATTTCCGGCAGCTTGGGCGCCTCGGGCGCCACCGGCGCTGCAGCAGCACACCGGCTTCAGGGACACAGCGGCCGGGCGGGTGGGGCTGCAGCGGCCGTGAGCGCGCGAGTGGGGCGGCGGGCGGGCGCGGCGCACGCGCGGGCGTGTCGCCGCCAGGGATGCTGACCAGGCCGCCGGTGGGCATGTCCGGGGTGTTCGCCGGCGGCGGGCCAGGCGCCGGCACGCGCGACGGCGTCTCCTCGCTGGTCTCACGCGCCGGCCGCAGGAACTCGCCCACGGGCGGGCGGTCGGACTGGATGCCGGTCACCTGGGGCGCCGCATTCTCGTCCACGTTCTCGGCGCCGTCCTTGATCTGCGCGCGCTCAGGGGGGGGTCACGCGCGCGCTGGTGAGGCTGGCAGGGGTCTGCATGTGTGCCGGCGGACAGCAAGGCAGCAGCCGGGGGGCGCCGCACCGAGGGCAGCGGGAATGCCAGCTTCTTGCCTGAGCGCTCCTCGATGATGCGCTCCAGCTCGGCCTCGGCGGCGCGGGACGCCTGGTAGGAGGCCCCCAGCTTGGCGGCGTCGGCCGGCCCCGCCTGTGGGCAGCAGCGCGCGCCGGATAAGGCACCAATGCGGCGCTGGGGTCGATACTACTGTGATATTAGCCTTGACACAGTGACATGGTCAGCCGTCACGTCAACGTGCTTGATACTGCGCGTGGCCGGCGCGCGCCATGCCCGCCATCGATGGCTCACTCTGGAACAGTAAACCTCGCGTGTGGTAGAGTCGGACAGACCACAGCAATCTGGACCAGACACACCGGCTGCAGGCATATGCCAGCAGCAGCATTCACGCAGGCAAGCGTCTGCGGGGGTCAATGCCGCCGCGGCTGGCGCACCGCCAGCAGCACCGCGGCCGCCGCCGCTCCAAGCAGGTGCTGCTTGGCGCGCGGCGGCGCGGGCTGCTGGTCATTGTCCGCGGCGCATGCGGTCGGCCTGCCCGGCCGAGCTGCGCGCCTGCTGGCCGCGCTGAACGGCCGGCGGTGCCTGTGGCCCACCCGGTGCAGGGATCCCTGGGACACCGATAGCATGGTTGCAGGCCGGATTTTTGCAATGCGGCTGGCATCGGCATCGTCTCGGTATAGGGTCGAAAAAGGAAACGACAAAAACAACAGTAGGGTGTCCAAGAGAATTTGATATTCGCCGAAGAAGTCTGGCCCGAGGTGCGCAGGCCTTGCCTTCCAGGAAGAGCTGCGAGCGCAGAGAGCGGCGTGAAGCGCGCTGCACACCAAGGCCTGCCTGACAGCGCAAGCGCCCAAAGTTCGCGCGCTGCGCGGGGGAGGCCGGCGCCCGCCCAAGGTCTGCGCTGCAACAGGCACAGAACCCCGCGCGGGCACTCGTACCTCCTATTTCCCTGCCCCTGGTTCAGGCTTGCATTGCCCGAGTTCCCGCCGGCGTGCGCAGCGCCTCTGGTCTCTGCAAGCACTCAGGCTGCCCGCTTCAGCTGCTGGCGTCCGGTCGGCCGCCAGCCCTCTGTGCACCGCGCAGGGCCTTGGCGGGGGCGATGAGCCGCGCCTGCTGAGATGGGGCGTGGCAGCACGCCTGCGCCGCCCGCGCGATGACCGTCCCAGAGTACCCATCGCCATTCGCCGCGCTCGCGAAGAAGCCAGACCTGAGCTTCAGCGTCAGGCACGCCCGACGACCCAAGCGCACCGCCGTGCGCCCGGCAGCAGAGCTGTGCGGGAGCTGAGGCCCGCGCGCCGGGGCAGGAGCTTGGCCGCGCCGCGCAAGTCCTTCGACCGCGCCAGCAGCCTCAGCGCGCGCCAGTCCATCGATGGACTCGGCGGGCGCGCCGCGGACCTCGCGTTCCGGCTGCCCGAGGCCCGCCGCGCCAATGGCTTTGTGGGGCCCGTCGCGCACACGGAGCAGGATGTGCACCTGTGCCCGCCCACGCCCAAGGTGGCCGCCCCGGCCGCGCACGCATGCTGTCATGGCTTCAGCGTGCAGCGCCGCACAACCCGCGGCGAACCTTGTGGTGCTGCGGCATCGCCAAACGCGCCCGCTCGGGAGCCACGGCGGAGCGCGAGCGGGCGCGCGGTCTGGCGCGCGGACAAGCGCTGACGCAGCGCCCGGGCGCCAGGTCAAGGACGGCGACTCCTGGGAGAGGCAGACGCTGCTGGGGCGCGTGCGCAGCGGCTGCGGCCTGGGCCGGCCCTGGCCGCAGCGGCGCTGGCGCGCCGCGCTCGGCGGCCTGCTGGCCGCCTCCGCGCTCGTGCTGCTGCTGCTGTGGGCCGGCCGCGGCGCCGCGCCCGGGCTGGGCCGCGGCGCGCCGCTCGCGGGGCTGCTGCGCGGCATGGGCGGCGGCTACGGCGACACGGCCGCGCGCGAGGCCGGCGAGCGCTGGCTGGCCGAGCGCGGGCTGGCGCTGCGCCCGCCCGGCGCACCGCTCGGCGTCTGCATCCTCACCGCCGACTTCTGGGGCCTGAAGGCCGCGGGCGGCACGGCCACCGCGTACCACCTGCTTGCCCAGGCGCGTAACCTCTAACCTAACCCTATTCACCTCACCTCACTGCGTGCGCGCGGCCACGTCGATGGGGCGCCGCCCGGCCTGGCGGGCGCGCGATCGTGACCCTACCCTGAACCTGAGACCCTACTCCGGCGGCGCGCAGGCGCTGGGCGGCGCGCCGGGCACGCACGTCACCTTCCTCGGCGTCACCAAGCGCGCCGGCGAGTGCCTGGAGGGCGCGCGCATCACCAGCCACTCGCCGGACCACGTCACCTTCGCCTGCCTGGAGGCGCAGCACTTCCTGCCCGAGGCGAGCCGCCGCCGCCGCTTCCGCTGGACGTGCATTTGGCTATTAAAGACCTTGCTCCGCCATGGAGCCCTCGGCGCGAGGCCGCCCGCGCGCACATGGGACCCCCCTGGGCGCGCCGCCCTAACCCGACCCTGGCGCAGCGCAGGTGGTGGAGACGTACCCGTACGAGCAGCTGAGCCACGCGGTGCTGGCCTGGCTGCAGCAGAACCTGGGCCGCTGCGACGTGGTGCACGCGCACGAGTGGGGCGGCGTGTTCGTGGACGCGATCACGTCCAACGCGTACCGCCAGCTCAAGCCTGGTGCGCGGGCGGCGAATCCTAACCCTAACCCTAATGTGCCCCCCTCCGCGGCGGCGCGGGGGGCGTGGCCCGCCCCCGCGCAGACCCTGCCATGCCGCGAGGGACAGCCCCGGCCGTGCGGGGTTTTGAACCCTGGCCGCGCGGCCGCCGCGCGCAGGCCTGCGCGTGGTGGTCGAGTCGCACGGCGGCCACTTTTGGAGCACGCAGGGGCAGGCGCAGCGGCCGCTGGACGTGGTCTCGCTGCGCATCGATGTGCAGGAGCGCATGGCGCTGCAGCTGGCCGATGCGCTCATCTCGCCCACGCACTACATGGCGGCCTTCCTGCGGCAGCGCGGCTGGCGCCTGCCGGCCACCTCTCTCGTCGTGCCCAACGTGCTGCCCGAGATGGAGGCCGCCGCGGCCGGCCGCCTGGTGCGCGCGCGCCCGGGCGGAAGAGCACGGGCCCGGCTGGGCGCGTGCACATGCTCGTTCGGCCCGCGCACCACCTGGTAGGGACGCGCCCACTCATGCGGCTGCCAGCTCAGGGACACTGCGCAGGCTGTGGAAGTTTCGCTCGTCAGCAGCGGCCGCGCGAGGCAGGCCGTCAGGCGCCTGCAGCTCTGGTGCCCATGCGCGCCGCTGCCGCGCCGCAGGCGGGCGCCGAGAAGCCCGTGTGGCGGCTCGCCTTCTTCTCGCGCCTGGAGGAGCGCAAGGGCCTGAAGCTGTTTGTGGAGGCGGTTGCCGCGCTGGACGCGGCCGCGCTCGACACGCGCTTCGAGGTGCACTTTGTCGGCGCGGAGAGCCGCATCGACATGCTGGCCAGCGGCGCCTGGCTGCGCGAGCGCACCGCCGCCTGGACCTTCCCGGCGCGCACCCGGGAGCAAACCTACCCTACCCTATGCCAAGCAAAACCGATCCCACCACTCTGCCAGCGTGGTTCCATCAGTTCGGCGCCACGCGGCCATGTGGCTTGATAGGGTTAGGGTATCACTGGCCCGGCCGGCGCGCAGGTCAGTATCCGCGTCAACGCGGAGCGCGGCGAGGCGCTGGACATCCTGAGCCAGCCGGGCACGCTGCTGGTGCTCTGCTCGCTCGTGGACAACATGCCCTACGTGGTCGCGGAGGCCGCGGTGCGCCCGCGCGCGCGCCGCACGCCCGCCCTGCAGCGCCCGCCGCGCCCTGGCCCCGACCCGCCGGCGCGGACGCAGGTCGGGGTCGTCCCATTTGTTGTGTATGACATCGACGCGCGCGCGCAGGTCAAGGGCATCCCGTTCGTCATGTTCGACATCGGCGGCGTGGTGGAGATGGTGGACTACAAGCTGCACGGCGACGTGGTCATCCCGGAGCCGTCCATGCCCGCGCTGCGCGACAAGCTCACCGGTGAGCGGCCGCGCGCGCTGCGGTGCCCTCAGCAGCGCGGCGGGCCGCACGTCACTGGTCCAGCTGGGCTGACGGGCGCTGGTGCGTGCGCGCAGACGTGCTGCACGCGGGCAAGATCAAGACGGTGCAGCTGAGCGAGCGCATCGTGACGGGCCGCGCGCAGTGGCTGCGCTGGCACGAGCACTTTGCCAACGTGCTGTCGCGCCAGATGGAGCAGGTGCGGCGCGGTCGGCGCACCCCGCGCACCACGCGCGCGCGCCCGCCACTGCGCAGCGCCGTGCGCCGCCTGCGGGAGCGCCTGATTGCGGCGCACGCCAGATTGGTAGATGGCGCCGCTCGCACGCCGCCCTGTGCCGCGGGTAGGTTTAGGGTAGGCAGGGCGCGAGGGCTCGCGCGCCGGCCGCGCAGGAGGACGTGGCGCTGCACGTGGCGGTCGCGCGCGCGAGCGGTCGCGCGGTGCAGCTGGTGCGCATTGCGCCGCGCCAGGGCGCGCTGGAGCTGTGGGAGGCCGTGTGCGGCGGCGGCGGCGCGGCCGATGCCGACCTGCCGCTGCTGCTGCTGCCGGAGGAGTACTCGCTGCTGGACCCGCAGTCCGCGCCCGAGGAGCTGGCCGAGCTGCTGCTGGTGCGCGCGCGGGCTGTGCCCACCCTAGGTTCAGGGTAGCTGCTGCTCGTGCGCGCGCGGACCGTGCGCGTCGTCGCGCACGTGGCATTCAGGGCGGTCGCCGGGGCCGGCCGCTGCCATGCCGGGCGCACAGGCGCATGCATTTCAGCTTATGGACCGGGGTCAAGTAAGGCGGGCTGCTGGCGGGCAGGGGCCCTGACACGCCAGGGGCGCGGGCGCACGCCTTTCCTGAGCACGCTCCGGCAGCCGCAGGCCCGGGCCGGCCGCGACCCGCGTAACTCGGCGCGCGCGCAGGTGAGCACGGCGCGCGACAACGGCGTCGGCGCGCTCGCGTTCGGCGTGCGGCTCCCCAGCGGCAAGCACGCCTTCCCGACCGGCCCCACCTGGATCCTCTACTCCGGCAACGACCAGCAGTGCACCGAGCTGGTGCGGCGCCCGCGCGCAGCAGACGGGCGGCCCGCGCAGTGTTTCAGGGGCGCGCGGGGCGGGCGCCCACCGCGCTGCGCGCGCCGCAGGTGCCCCTGCTGCTGCGGCGGGGCACGTTCTGCGACGCGTACGTCGCGCAGGCGCGCGTGTTCCGCACCTACTCCTCCTGGGTCCTCGCCATGCTGCTGAGCAAGGTGCGGGCGCCGTACCCTGCCCTACCCTAGCCCGAGCAGCGCCGCCGCCCGCGCCGCCGCTGGCGCCGCGGCGCACGCCGCTGCACGAGCGGTCTGCGCGCCGCGCAGGCCGGCCTGCGCACGCACACATTCCCGCGCACGCTCTTCCAGCTGGCCAATCACACGAGCGATGGCCTGGACTGCATAATGGACAAGCCGCCCATCGAGCGCCAAATCTCTTTCGGCTCGGCCTCCAGCACGCTGGGCGACGCGGAGGAGGCGCGCGCCCCGCGCCGCACGCCTGTCCGGCCCCGCACTGCCGCCGCCGCTGCCGCGTATGCCCTGCCGGAGCGGGCGGCGCGGCGCTGCGGGGCGCTGGCGGCCGCAGCCTGCGCGTGTGTGCATGCACGCGGTCTCTCAAGACGCGTCGGAGCCCCTCAGTCGCTGCCTGCCATGGCTGGCGGGCACGCGGGCCTATAGACAGGGTAGGGTGTCTGCCCTGACCACCGCGACGCCGCGCAGGTGATGACCAGCCTGCACCTGGCGCCCTACCCGCGGCCGCTCGCGTCGCTGGTCGACGACTACCCGCCCGAGCAGGGGCACAAGGGCTGGCTGGTGCGCGCGCGCCGCCGCCGTACGCGCGCGCTTTGTGTGTCGTGTTGCTGGCGCGTCGATGCGCCCCAGAGCTGCATGCGACCTTGCCTGCACCAGCAGAGGCAGGTAACGTTGCACATCGACATCAAGTATGGCCGGCGCAGCGGGGCGCCTGGCGTTCACCAGGGCGCGCACGTTGTAGAGACAGTGTTCCAATGCGCGGCGGCGTCGCGCGCGCAGGTCGGCTTTGTCCCGGGGCCCAACGCGACGGAGTTCAAGCAGCTGGCGTGGCACGCGGGCGAGGGCGCCAGCGAGGGCTTCTGGGGCTGCCCGGACCAGAGCATGCCCTACCCGGCCATGCACCACATGCTGCTGCACCCCTGCCGCGCGCCCGGCGCGGAGACGTGCTGCGGCGGCCCGGCCGCGTCGTTCACGATGCGCTTCCGCTCATTCGCGGCCGCGCCGCACGGCATGCTCATCATGGCGTACGAGGCGCGCGCGCCGCCAGCCCGGCCCTGCTGCGTCCGCCTGCATGCTCTTGCCGGGCGCCCTGCCCTGCGGCCGCCGCTCGCTCACCGGCGAGCGCCTGCCGGTCCTGCCGTGGTTGCTGGGACTCGTGACCGATCCTTGTAGGTATCCCTGTGTAAGTCTTGCAGGGTCTTGCAAGGATGAGCATGCGCGGGCGGCGGCAGGTGTGGCCCATCTGCGGCGACGGCCTGGACCTGGAGATCCGCCACACCGTGCAAGGTGCGCCGGGCGGCGGCCCCGCCGGCAGGGTAGGGTGGGATCGGCAGGGCCCGCTGCATGGCGCGGCGGCGCGCCTGCCAGCGCCGCGCGCGCATGGAGGGGGGCCCGAAAGAGAGAGCAAGACTGAGAGAGAGAGAGGTAGAGGGAGAAAGTCGGAGGGAGAGAGAGAGGGGCGCGGGCCGCGCGCGCAGGCACGGGCGAGGTGCGGCAGCTGCTGTGGCGCGCGGTGAACCCGGACGCGGCGCACGACCGGCCGCAGCGGCAGAAGGTGGAGTTCCGCGTGCCGCTGCACACGGGCGACACGGTGGACTTCATGGTGCACCCGCGCGGCAGCATGGACTGCGACGGCGTCTACATCGTGGACATGCAGCTCTGGCGCAACGAGGGCGGCCTGCGCACGCACGAGGCGCGCCGGCTGCGGCGCACCTAGCTAACGAACGCGAAGTCCTGAAGGCGCCCGGCGCCGCACGCCGCCAGCGCATGCTAGGAGTGGTTTTGCTGTGGTTTTGCTACGGGTAGGGCCGCGCCCGGAGGCAGGGGGCAACGCCTGCCTGTCCCTAGAAGAACAGCCTGGCACGGCTCCCCGGTGTAACGTTACAGCTTCCTGGCCCTGGTGCCGCGTGTCCGCGCAAACACCGCCAGATGCCGCCGCCTGCGCGTGCCGAACGCCGCGCGCCCGGGGCCGCAGCGCCCGCGCCGGCCGCCCAGCCTGCACGGCGCCCCGGCGCCGCCGTCCGGCGCGCCCGGCGGTCCCGCGGCACGCCCCCGCTCCGCGGCGGCCTGCCCAGTCGCCGCGCCGCCCGGCGCCGGCGCGGCCCCACCTAGGCGCGCGCGCCGCGCCGCCCAGACTGCCGGCCAGAAGCCGGATGCGTACGGCGTGGCAAAGCCTGCCGGGCCTGCGTCCAGGTTGTCCGGCGGGTGGAACCTGGCGCGGCGAGGATTAGGGTTAGCGGGGCTCACCCGACAGCCAGGCTGGCACCCAGAACACACTCCCCGCCGCACCCCTGGCCACACACGCTCCGCCCGCGGAGCGCGCCGGCCGCGCCCAGGCGCGCGCTGCCTGCCCCCGCCGCCTGCGCGCGCCTGGGCAGGCAGCGCGCGCGCGCACCAGTAGTTGAGCGCCAGGTGCGGCGCGCCGCCGTCGCTGAAGCTGGTGACCTCGTGGAACCAGCCGGCCGGCAGGTACAGTGCCTCGCCTGCGGCAAGCGCTTTTTAATTAACATGAAGAGGGTAGGGTAGGGTATGTATGCGCATGCGCATAACGGCCGCGCCGCGGAGCGCTCGCCGGGCGCGGCGCGCACCGGCGTGCAGCTGCACCTCGACGGCGGCGTCGAGGCCCGGGAAGCGCGGGAAGCAGCGCCGCAGCTGCGCGGCGGGCGCGGCCAGGTCGACGCGGCTGAAACCGGGCGGGTCGTCGTCGCCGGCGGCGCCACGCCCCGCGCCCGGCTCGCTGCCGCACTCGTCGCCGCTGTCCTGGTAGTCGTCGGCCGCCTCCTCGCCCCTGCACGCGCAACGGGCAGCGTCCACGCCCTGTGGCCTGCCGGAAAAGAAAGCCTACATTGCTTGCAGGGTTGGCCCGGCGGGCTGACCATGTGTCTGAGGAGGAGACCAAGGGTGGGAGGCAGCATGTGGCGCAGAGCACGTCGGGCAGGGTAGAGTAAGGGTTGGCGCACTCGCTGCCGTCCGCCGCGAGCGTGTCCAGCGCGGCGTCGAGCGCGGCATCCAGCGCCGCGCCGTCGGCCGCGGAGGCGTCCGCCGCGCGCCGGCGCCGCCACGCGGCCTCGTCCGCCGCGCTCGCTCCATCCGCGCGCACATCGCCCTTCACGGACATGGTATGGCATCAGCACCGAGCGCTGCACCCGTGAGCGCTCGCACCGCCGTTTCCTGAACGCAAATGGTCTCTGAGCCCCCGTACTGGTCCCATGTGCGTGCACCCCCGTCCTGCCACGCCCATGCAGAGCGGAAAGGCGGCTGTGCAGCCTCGTCCGGCACGGCGGCCGGGCGGCGCGCCTGCCCGTGGTACACGATGCGGCCGTTGGGGTGCACCAGGCGCGGCCGCCCGCGCGTGTACATGCGGCCGGCCGCGGACGGCGGGAACAGGCGCAGGCGCTTGCGGCCGCGCAGGAGCAGGTACAGGTTGTCGTGGAAGTCGTGGTGCAGCCCGCTCGACGCGCCTGCGCCGCAGCCAGCGCTTCAGTCGGCCCCCATCGGCCCGGCCTGCTCTGCCAGAGCGTGACAGCGTAGACCCGGCGCTGCCGGCTGCAGGAAGTGCGCCGAAGGCAGGCAGAGGAGGTGAGGCAGGCCCATGGAACATGGACTGGGTCCGGGGCAATTGAGCCCGCGCACCCGCGGCCGCGGCGCCCATCCACAGGTTGAGCTGCTGCGGCACCAGGTTGCCCGTGAGCGCCGGCTGCAGCGGCAGCGCCCCCGCAGCGCGCAGCTCCGCCAGCGGGCTGGCCAGCGCCTCGGCGTGGCCGTCGGCGCCCACGGCCGCCTGCGGCAGCATAGGGTGTATGGTAGGGTCACATGCCCTACTCGTGGGCCGGCACGCTGCGGGCGAGGGCAGCCGCGCGCGCCCTGTGGGCAGCTGTTGAGCAGCGCGCAGGCCGGTGGCCAGGCAACGCAGCGCCAGCCAAAAAGGAGTGAGAGGAGAGCAGCACCTGCTGCGCGGTCAGGTAGAGGCGCTCGTCGCCGGCGGCGGCGCGCCGCACAAAGTCGCCGAACGGCATGCGGACCTTGTCGCCGCGGCCGTAGCCCTCCGCCGGGCCGCCCCGCCGCTCCACGCTCACGTCCGCGCTGCCCTGCACGCGTGGCGGTAAACTGTGCACAATGCTTGGTGCAAAGCCCGTCCGACACTACGTGAACATACGTAAAAGCCGCTGCAGCCGCGCGGACGCAGGTGAGGCAGTGCTTCGTGAGGACGGTGCGCAGCGAGCAGTTGGTTCCAGGCGGCCGCTCGGCAAGGGGCCGCTCAAAGCCGCGCACCGCAGCGCTGACCAGGCCGTCGTCGGTCCAGCACCGCACGGCCTCCAGGCCGGGCAGCGGCGCGCGGATGACCGCCGGGCGGCGCGGCGCAATGTGTGCACGCCAGAAGCCCTCTGGCTCCAGGCTGTGGGCCTCCAGGCTGTGGGCCTCCAGGCACGCGTCGCCGCCGGCCGGCGGGCGCCAGCCGGTGTACATGTCGCGAAAGTCATCGCCCGCTTCCGCCCTCGCCCGCTTGCGGTTGCCCTTTGTCCTGGCCATCGTGGCTGCGCCTGCCCTCCAACTGGCTCTGAGGTAATCAGCCACTCCCTTGAAGAGAGTCTCTTCTACCGGACCTGTCCGAGAAGAGTACAAACAGGGTTTGGCTGCAGCTGTTAAAGTGCGCTGCCCCCAGTTCTGCTGCTGCGTGCAGAGACCAAGCAGGATAGAGCGCTTTGTGGGTCAGGCAAGCCGCTGGTGCGCACGCTGCACAGAGGCTGTTGACGAGTCATGACCGCCGGGGCCGGCATGGCTCACTGGGCCAAGTGCAAGCACAGGGCAGAGCCGCCGAGTAGCGCTGACGCCCGGCTGTTGCGTCTGGTGTGCCAGCCGCACAGGTGCGGCAACCTGCAGACGCGCCTCACACCTCAGCGGCAGGCGCGGCGCGCCGGCCAGGCCTGCTCAGCTCTCGGACGCCTGGCGCGCGCGCAGGCCGTGCCGGTCCGGCGCAGCGCAGCGCGGCAGCGCGCACCTCAGGCGGCGCAGGCGAGACGTGTGGCCTGCGGCCGCGGCTGCGGGCGCCGCCGCCGCGGGCGCCGCCGCCGCCGGCGCCGCCGCCGGCGCGGGCGTGCGCGACAAGCTGCCGCGCGGCTTCGACAGCATCCCCAGCGCGCTGGATGCGCTGGCGGCGGGCGAGGTGGTCGTCGTCCTGGACGACGAGGACCGCGAGAATGAGGGCGACCTCGTCATGGCGGCGGACAAGGTGCCGCCCGCGTCGCAGCCTTCGGCCGCGCGCTGCACCCCGGGTGCGCGCCGCGCGCCGCGCTTGAGCCCGCGGCCGCCGCAGGTTACGACTGAGGCGATGGCCTTCTTCGTGGAGCACACCAGCGGCGTGGTGTGCATCGCGATGGAGGGCGCGGCCCTCGACCGGCTGGCGCTGCCGCTTATGGTGCCGTCGCGCGAGAACGAGGAGGCGCTGTACACCGCGTTCACGGTCACCGTCGACGCGCGGCGGGGCATCAGCACGGGCATCAGCGCGGCCGACCGCGCGCTCACGGTGCGCCTGCTGGCGGACCCGGGCAGCGCCGCGGCCGACTTCCGGCGGCCGGGGCACATGTTCCCGCTGCGCTACCGGCCGGGCGGCGTGCTGGCGCGGCCGGGGCACACGGAAGCGGCCGTCGACCTGGCGCGCCTCGCCGGCTGCCAGCCGGCCGGTGCGGCGCGGCCTTTTGCTAGTGCACCCGGGCGTTCCCAAGGCGCTGTCTTGCCCACTCGCGCCCTGCCGGCCGCCGACACCATACGCTCGGCTGCGCTCTCTGCTCGTGCGCCCGCAAGCGCCTGCTGCCAACGCGGGCGGCGTGTCGGCCCATGCATCCGGCCGCAGCCGCAGCCGTGCGTGCTAGCGGTCGGCCTCGAGGACATGTTGCGCTGCAGCGCCGTGCAGGCGTGCTGTGCGAGGTGGTCAACCATGCGGACAGGAGCAGGTGATGAGGTTTAGGGTAGGGTAGGGGTGCTTGCATCAGCACCGAGGACACGCTGCGCCGTGGCGCCACGCAGGCGTGCTGTGCGAGGTGGTCAACCGGTCGGACGGCAGCATGGCGCGCACGCCGCAGCTGCTCGCGTTCGCGAGCGAGCACGGGCTGCGCTGCGTGACGATCGCCGACCTGCTGAAGTACAGGCGGCAGCACGGCGGCGCGGAGCACGGCGTCAACGGCGCCGGCCGCCGCAGCGGCGCCGCCGCGCTGCTGGGCTCTGTTGCTGCTGCCTAGCCGGCGGCGGTTCCCAGTGTGTAGGTAGGCGGGGCCGTGAACCTGTGGCAGCTGTACTTGTTGCGCGCTGCACTTGCGTTTGGTAGGTCAACCCTCACTACGTAGAGGGACAAACAGATGGGCGGGCGGTAGTCACAGTTCTGGAACTTTGCACTCATGGCGGGCCCGCGCCAGCGTCTACTTCTACCAGCACCCGCACCGCTTGCCGCCACACTCTAGGCGGAACACTGCATGCTAGGTCACAGCAGCGCGAGTGCGGTACTCGGGCCGCGCCCACTCGGCGCCGGCCAGGACCGCCGCGAGCGCGGCCGCAGCCGCCCACATGTCCGCAAAGCGCGTGTACAGCGGCGTCAGGCCCAGGCGCAGGATGTCGGGCGCGCGGAAGTCGCCCACGACGCGCCGCGCCGCCAGCGCCTGCGCGCGCAGCCGCCCCGGCCGCCGTCGGCTGCGCGGCGGGCCCGCCGCGCGCGCCGGGCTGCCGGCATTCGCGCGCTGTGCATGACAGCTTCACGTAAAGTGAGACGCACCAGGCACGCGCGCGGTCACTTTGAGGGACATCCTGTTGCGCCCGTCCTGCGGGGCGCGCCTGCGCGATGCCGTACGCCTCTGGGTGCGCGAAGCACAGCTGGCTACCGCGCTGCGCGGGGTCGGCCGGCGAGGCCAGGGTCAGGCCGTGCGACGACGGCACCAGCTGCGCCACGAGCGCGGCCAGCAGCTCGCCCAGCGCCGCGGATTTGGCGCGCACGGCCGCCATGGGCGCCTCCGCCGCCAGGTCCACGCCCACCTGGCGAGGGTTGGCAGGCAGTGCTGGAACATTTGCTGGCCGGTAACAACGCGGCAGCATGCAGCTCTCACGGCCGCATCCGGATAGGCCTGGCAAGCTTGGCAGGCGCATGCTTTGGCAGCTTTGCGCATGCTCTGGCAGCTTCAGGCGCATGCTGTGGCAGCTTTGCAGGCGCGTGCTTTCCAGCGCCGCTGGGGCGCCGCTGGGGTTCCAACCTGGTGGCGCCAGCTGCAGGGCGCCTCTCAAGCACATCCACACGCAGCTGGCCGCCAACGCACATACCGTAGGTGGGGCATGTGAACCCTGGTAAAAGCCCCAGCATTCAAGCTGGGCGCGCGCCTCCAGCGCCGCCAGGCTGATGATGGGCGGCGTGCCGACCTGGAAGCGCTGGACGCCTGGCGCCGCCTCGAACGCGGTCTCAAACGCAAACGGGCGCGCATGGCCCAGCCACCCTTGCAGGGCGGGGCGCGCCGCCTGCGGGCCCTCCTGCGCCGTCGCACGCTCGCAGGTGATGCGGCCGCTTCCAGTGCGCGCAGTCACGCGCGCGCGCGCTGCCACCAGCGCTTGTCCTCTGGCGCTCGGCAAGAGCAGGGAGCAGGCACCGCGCGCGCAGCGCACACCAAGCGAGGTGGCGCGCTGCAAAGCACATTAGGTCTCGCGATACTAACCCTCCCTCGGCCGGGCCGCGCACCAGGTGCCGCGCTGCAGCGAACAGAAAGGCCGGCGCCCCGGGGCCGCCGTTGAGGAACTTGTACCCGCACCCTGCGCACCGGCAGGGGGCGCGCTCGTCGCCAGCGCCCAAGGGCATCTCTGGCAGCGCACCGTCGCTGCTTGCTTTGATGCACCGGCTACTGTGGCTGCACGCGGGCATGGCAGCCCAGCTGGGCATGAACGCTGCGTGTCTTGTTATGGGCATGCGCAGGTTACAACCGCAGACGGGCAGTGTAGCAGCGCCGGGCGCGCGCCCACAGCAAAGTCGGCGCCGGCGGCATTGAGGTCCACCGGCACGGCTCCCGCGCTGTGCGCGAGGTCCCACACGGCGAGCGCCCCGCTGCCGCAGCCCCGCGCACCGGGTCACCCCTGGCGCCCACGCGTGCTGTTGGCCGAGGCCGCTGTGGTCGTGGGGAGGCCCCGCGCGCTGTCACCGCACCGGCCGCGCCCGCAGGCCGGCGGCAGCGCGCCGCGCAGGCTCGCCGGCGGCAGGAGGATCCCGCGGCGCACCGCGCATGCGCCGCGCGCGTCAGGCCGGCCAGGTCCAGCATGCGGCCGGTGCGGTAGCAGACGTGGGTCAGGACGACCGCCGCCACGTCGCCGCCGCACTCGTCCAGCGCGGCCGCGACGCCGCTCGCGCCGTCCACGAGGCGCACGCGGCGGCGCCCGCCCAGCAGCCGCGCCAGGCCATCCAGCACGTACATGTCCGTGCCAAAGTTGGCACGCTCTGCGCGCTCGCGTGTGTAGGTTTAAAGGTAGGGTTAGCGGCGGGCGCGCGCAGCGGGCTTGGCGGGCGGAAACGTCGAGACAAAGCTGCCGCAGGCCAAAGAGCCGCCGCACCACAAAACACTGGCCTGCGGGGCTCGGGAGCGCTTGCGGCGCTGGAGTGCGGGCGGCGGGCGCGGGCGTGCCTGTGATGATGATCCGCCTGTCCGGGCGCAGCTGCAGCGCTGCGGCGGCCGCCTTGAAGAGGTTCAGCGTCGTCGAGTCGGCGACGAGCACCTCCGAGGCGTGCGCGCCGATGAGGCCCGCCAGCTTGGCGCCCACGCGCAGCGGCAGGCGCAGCCAGTCGTGCTTGTTCCAGGACGCGATCAGGTCCGCGCCCCACTCCGCCTGCACCACCTGCCGGCGCCGCGCCCGCCGGTGGGTTGACGCGCGCAGGGCGTCGCGGGCGGCGGGCGGCCTCGGCGCGCGCGCGCGCCTGGCGCACGCGCTCGGGCGTGGCCCTGGGCAGGGCGCCCAGGGAGTTGCCGTCGAGGTAGACGAGGCCGTCGGGCAGCAGGAAGCGCTCGCGGAAGCGCGCCAGGGGGTCGCACGCGTCCAGCCGCTGCACGTCCTGCAGGCTCAGCGGGCCCGCGCTGTCCGGCAGGCGCGCGTGTTCTCCCGCAGGAGCGTTGTCGGAGTCTGGAACCATAGCGCCTGCGCAGGCTGAGCGCTGCCCCATATCAGGAGGTGCATCGGTCTCAACCAGGCCACCAGCAAGGAAGCCGGAACCCGTCCTCACCTTGGCAGCCGCCTGGCCCGTCGCGCCGTGGCGCTGCGCGGGCCGCCGCCAACTGACGGGAGAGGCGCCCGGGGGTGGAGCGCCTTGCGGCTTCCTTGCCACTGACCTGGAACTGAGCTATGGGAGCGGTGGAGAGACGCGTCCCAGCACGCCAGGAGCAAACGTGGTCCTGACCGGCTTCCTCAGTTTCTTTCCTTGCCACGCTCAAGTGCCTGCTTTCCTAGCTCGATTACTGAGTGCGTGCCTGCGCCTGTAGCAGTGCTGAAGCACAGCCAGCGGGTACCAGTGCAAAGGCTCTGATGTGGTGATCAGCTACCGACACTGCTGAGCACTGCCCAGAACAGGGCGCACACAGCACGTCCAACGACTTGTTTATTCAACGGCAAGTTGCTGTCAGCAACCGCTTCCCTCAACTGCGCACTGCGCCTTGCTCATCACAACGTGCGCTGTTGCTGAAAGTTGCAAACCAGATTGCTGGTGCAAGCTTAATGCTTTTTTTTCATGCATCCGACACTACTACTTGTCAAGCCAAGATAGTGTGTGGAAACAGCAAAAATGAGAGTGTTGGCAAATCAGATCAAGCTATACTTGGTTTGCCGCGCCAATGCGGTGGATCAGGCCTTACGGCAGCCAGGTCAGTCAGCGGGAGGAGAGGACACGGCTCAGCTGCGTGCCCCCTGGAATGCTCATGCCCGCGAACGTGCTGCTCGGAGTCCAAGCCTTGGACCACACAGGCCTGCTCAGGTGTGCAGTCGACCTCCAAGCCGCGCGTCAGCCCTCCTCGTACACCAGGGTGTCATCGGCCTCGAACGTCTGCACGCAGCGCCCGCGTCAGCCCAGCACCGTAGCAGGCCAGCGCCGCGGCGCGCAGGGGAGCCGGGCCGCAGCCGCGCACCTTCTTGGCCTTTTTGATCTCCTCGTTCATGCGGAGGAGCTCCTGGGCCCGGGCAAACTTGTGCGGGTCCTGCACGCCCGCGAGCAGCCACAGTTGGCTGATACACGGCTGAAGTTTATTCAGTGTCTCCTGGCGCGTGCAGCCGGGCGCGAGCGCGCCCGCGTCACAAGCAGGGCGGGCGCGGCCGCCAGGGCGGCCCAGGCTCGACATCCCGCGCTGCTGCGTTGTGCCTCAAAGGGGGGCAGACCCGCAGGCAGGCACGCCTGCACTGGTGCTTTCAAACAGAGTCAGGCTGTCCGGCCGCGGTAGCCTGCAGAGCGGGGCGGTCGCCACGTGTCCAAACAGCGGCGACCCCTGGCTGCGCAGCCACAGGACAGCATCGAGCTGCTGAGGCTGCGTGGAGGGGCCCGCCGCACCTTGCGCAGCAGGAATAGGAGGTCCTCCGGCAGCATGCGCCCGCCCTTGCCCGCGGCGCCCGCCAGCGCCGTGTGCGCGAGCGTGCTCGCATACTCGACCACGATGTCCTGCGCGGCGCGCGCCCGCGGCTCACGGCCGAGCGGGAGGCTGCGCGAGGTGCAGAGGCGCCCCCGCACCTCTACCCAGCAGCAGGCTGCGCGGGGTGCAGAGGCGCCCCCCGCACCTCCACCAGGTCAACCGTCTCCTTGTAGGGCGCCGGGGCGTCCCCGTATCCGTACATCATCAGCCGCACTGCCCCGTGCTGCACGCGTCAGCGTGTGCCAGCGGGGGCGGCAGCCGCCCTGCAGGTTCCCGAGGCGGGGACGCGCACAGTCCTTGGAGAAGAGACCGCGCTTCTTCAGGTTGTTCTCGGTGACTGCCGGCACGCAGTCGTGACCACCGGGTCAGCGAGCGATTGACTGCTCGCCGTGCCACGACTTTGAGTGCGTCGGGGGCACCGCACCGTGTGCGGCAGCGTTCTTGCGCTTCTTGCCGTCCGCGCCGCCCTTCTTGCCATCGGCGGTGCCTTTCTTGGCGTCTGGCGCGCCCTTCTTCGCCTCCGCGTCGCCCTTCTTGCCGCCCGCTCCCTTGGGGCCCGCCTTTTTGGCGGGCGCGCTCATGCCCGCATCACATCAGAGCTGCGCTGCTGGCAGCGGCATGCTGTGTCGGGACTGGCTATGCACTTCCAAAAACAAGGCCTGTGTATATCACTCTGACACTCCTGGCAGAGCAACCACAAGGCGAGCCGGATTCCGCTGTGGTGCAAGAGATACGGACGGATGTACTCAACAAAGCAAATTGTGCTGTCGCCGCAGCACTGGCATGCTGGCCATGCTTTGATTGCGCTGCCTTAGGGGTTAGGGTAGGGTAGGGTAAGTAAGGCCACCAAATCTAGGGTCAACCGGCTCACTCAGCTGCAGCAAGCGCGCCAATCGCCAGTCAGCTATGGCGCACCCCCTGGCAGCGTGTACGCGGCCGCTGCCGGGTGCCCGGCGCAGCGCCGGCCCCAGCCTAGCGACATGCAGAGCGGGCGTGCATGGCGCTCATCATGCACCTGCGGCGCCGGCAGGCCTTGCGGTGCTGGGCGTGGCGTTGCTGACCGTGCCGGCGGCATTTGCGGTGGAGGTCGTTGATGCGCCGGCAGAGCCGCCCAGCATTTCCGTCGATCGCGCGTCAGCGGCGCCGCCGGCCGGCGGGTCCCAGCTGCTGAGCGACTACCCCGCGCTGCCGTATGCGGGCGGGCTGCTGGTGGGCGCGCCGGCGCTGATCGCGGCCACGAGTCGCCGGGGCGGCAAGGTGAAGGCGGCGTCGCCCGACGCCGCCTACGCCGCGCTGGCGGCCGACGACGCCGCGGTGCTTGTGGACATCCGCAGCGTGGCCCAGCGCGCGTCCGGCGACCCGGACCTGCGCGGGCTCAAGAAGCGCGTGCTGCAGCTGCCCTTCACCAAGGCGCCCCCCTGCTGCACCGTTCCGGCGCTACTCGGCCACTCCCCGGGGCTCTGCGCCGCTGTGCCTGGGCACTGCACAAGCTTGCTGTGCTGCTCGTGACCTGGGTGCATGTGGCGCTGGTCTGGTCGCGCGCCTGCCGACGGGGGCGTGCGCGTCTGGCAGTTGGTCAAGGGCAAGGCTGTGGCGGCTGTAGCGGTAGCCTGGATATCGCCCCCGCCGACGGGGCCGTGCGCGTCTGGCAGTTGGCCAAGGGCGAGGCGGTGGCTGTGGAGGACTTCTTGGAGCGCGCCGCGCGCCTGGCGGGCGTCGACGCGGACGCCGTGGTCGTGCTGCTTGACGCGTGCGGCCCCCGCCCCCGCCACGCTCGCTGCTGCGCCGCCCGCCCTGCAGGCTGCGCTCCAAGCCAGGGCGGAGCTTGGACGGGCCTGCGCAGAGGGCGGGAGCGCTTGCTTTGCTGCCGTGCGCTCAGGCGCCTGCGCTGTCCCGGCCGCCCGTCTCCGCCCTCGCCAGGCCTCGCGCGCAGGTGCCCCACGATGTCTGCCCGCGTGACTGACGCGTGCGGCGGCAGGGAGGGCACGGACGCGCCGAAGGCCGCTAAGACGCTCGCGCCCGCCGTCGCGCGTGTGCTGTACACGCAGGCCGAGGGTCCGCGCGGCTGGAAGGCGCGCCCCCAGCCGCGCGCGCGCCCCGGCGAGCGCGCAGCGCGTAGCTCGGAGCACCGCTGTCCTTTCAGCGGATGCGCTGCAGCAGTCAGCACAGCACGCGGCTCCGGCAGCAAGCTCTGGTCACAAGCTCGGAACTTTCGCTGGACAGCAGTATCCTTGTTCTGCTGGAGTTGCTGCGCACGGCGTGGGCCGGCGCAGTGTGCGCCGTGAGTTTACTGGGTGAGCGCGCCCCACCGGTAGGAGGCGGGCGCGCCGTGGAGGGAGCCCGCCAGGCTGCCCAGCCTGAACCTCAAGGGCCTGGGCAGCCTGGGCCGCAGCATGGACTCCTTCGCCGAGGACCTCAAGGTGCGCTGGCGTGGCGCGCGGGGCGCCTTCAGCTCACACCTCCCAGTGACGGTGACGGAGAGGCTCGGCTGCATGTAATGGCCGTACGGCCATCCCTGCCTGGCACCTTTGAGGCCAGGAAAGCGCCTCAAAAGGTGGGCTGTTTCCTGCGCCGGGCCCACGGCGGCCGCGCTCGACGCCTGCGCGGCGCGCGCGCGCGCAGGCGAAGCCGACGGGCGGCAAGGCGGCGCTGGGGCTGGGCGCGCTTGCGTTCGGGGCGGGCGCGACGGCGCTGGTGCTCTTCCAGCAGGTGGAGACTGTGCTGCAGGCGCGCGCGCGCCCTGGCAATGGTTAGGGTTAGTGCAGGGTCCAGGCGCCTGCGCTGAGCCCCTTCCCAAGCCTGCAGGGTCGCCTCGGGCGCGCACTGCCAGCGCGGCCACGCCGCATGCGGCGCCGTGCATGCCGCTGGCGGCGATGTCGCATGCACTGCGCTGGCGGCACGGGTACAGGGTGGGGCCGGGGGCCAGTACTCAGTGGAAGGGGAATGCCGGGACATCCGCGAGTGCAAGCATGCTGCTCCGCAGCGCGCATGCTGCTCCGCAGCGCGCATGCTCGCCCGCGGCTAGAGGCGCCCCTGTGGCCTGGCGCAGCCTGTTGTGGGGCAGGGCGTCAGGGGGCGGGCGCCTGCCACCGCGCGCAGGCGCTGGGCGTGCACGGCGCGCCCCGCCTGGGGCAGCTGCGGGCAGCAGGTTCCGCCCTGGCCCAGCCCTCACCAGGCGCCCGCGCGCAGGTGGTGGGCGTGATCGTGGCCGGGCGCTTTGCCGCGAGCCGCCTGGTGTTTGCCGAGGACCGCAAACGCACCGCCGAAGAGCTCAAGTGCGCGCCCGGGGCGCCCCGCCGGCGCGGCCTGTCTTGCGCAGGAGCTGTGCTGCGTGGTCGCACTGCATGGCATGCAGGCCTGGCCTCCAGGCCATGAATGGCAGACCAGCAGGTCTGCAAGCCGGACGTGCTCGGGCCTGTACGAGCCACCTGCCTCTCAGTGCCCTTTGGCGGCTTGGGTTGCCACAGCTCTTGCGCCCGCCACTGCCCGCCGCCGCGCACGCGACCACTGGTGACGCCGCGCGGCCGGGCGCCGGGGCGGCCGGGCGCTGACGACGCCGCGCCGCGCGCAGGAGCCTGGTGGACGAGAAGATTGCGGTGAAGGACGCCGGCAGCGACCTGCGCCAGATCGCGGCCACGCTGCTCGAGACGGAGCAGGCGGTGGAGGCGCGCGCGGGCGCCAAGGCGCGCGAGCTGGCGGGCGACGTGCGCGCGGCGGCCGGCAGCGTGGTCGGCGAGGCCAAGGGCGCGGCCCGTGAGGTCAAGGTGCGGCCGACACATGCCGCCGCCTGAACGAGAGAGTGTGTGTGAAGAGCACTGGCACGGCTGCCAGGCGAGGCAGGGCCGGCGGGGACTGCCAGCAAATTTTGACAAAGACGGGAGGGGGCCATGGTAGTATGGAACGAGCGGACAGTGACACCTGCTCCAAGGGCACGGCCAGGAAAGCCGCGCAGCGGCTTGCCGCCGCTGCTGTGCGCAAAGCTAAGTGGCGGTCGAGGCTTGCTTTCGCAGTGACTGCTCCGCCCAGCAAGCGCTTGCGGCGGTGCTGTGGTGCCGGGCGCTCGTTCACCCTGCGCTCGCGCCCGTACGCGGCAGGGGCAGGCGCGGGAGACTGGAGCTGCCGTGCGCAGCGAGGCCCCGAGCGCGCCGGCGCCGGCGCCTGACGCGGCGGCGCCCCGCGAGGTGAGCAGCAAGCACGACTCCCTCAGCGAGGCCATGGCCTACCTAGCCGAAGCGCGCAAGCAGGTCTGCGGCCGCGCTGCCAGGCTCTCCTGCCTGCCTGGCCCGCCGCGTTTGCCTGGTGTGCTCTGGTGAGTGGCGGTCGTGTGGGCCTGCCGCGCAACAGTCCCGAGCATGCCGGGAGCATGCCAGAAGCCCAACGAGTGCGATGTTACCGGCGTCCCCGTGATGGTGCTGGTCCCTGATGCAGCTCGCGTTCGAAAGGCATGTCCCCGGACATGAGCATGAGTGGACTCCCTGTGCCCCGTGCCTGCTCACCGCTCGGTGAAAGCTGCGCCGTGCGCTGCAGGCGAATAAAGGCGCGCCGGACTCGGCGCGGCAGTGGATCGACAAGTGGGAGCAGACGCAGGGCAGCAAGTAGAGCGGCCGCGGGGACCAGCCCCCTGCTGCGCGCCGCCACAGGGGTCACGCTTTCCTCAGAGCAAGTCAGTGTTGTTGATGTGCATGTGTGCTGTCCCGCGACCTCCGGTCGGCCGTTGGCAGCCGGCTCATGACAGGATCGAAGCGGGCGTATTCGGGCATGTTCTGTTGAGCAGGTCTTCCGCGGTTTTGGACGTCGAGCGTGTGTGGCATCAGCAGCGCTGCATGGGCGGCTCAGACAGGGTCGCACATGCAGGGCGGGGCTGATGCTTGTGATTTGCTGTTGCATGCTGAGCTTAGCCTACCCTCAACCTTCTTTTCGTTTGGATGCTGATCCACATGCCGCTTTGCAGCTCTCGGGTGGAGCGCCTGCTGCGGCTCACCGTCTGCAAGGGGGTCTGTGTTGCTTGGCCTGTTCCGCTTTTTGTGTGCTTTGTGGTCTGTGAGACCCTGCCTTCATCTGCCTGACTCAGCATCACATTTTTGCGCCTGGCGTGTGCTGCGCTTTGCCTGTGCAAGTGCCGGCTGCAGCACTCCTGCGGGCTTTGCTTCGGTCAGGTTGCAGCACCTGGCTCCAGCGTCGGCCTGTAAGATGCAATGCAAGCCAGACACTTGATATGGCTCTATACTTACTGTCGGTGATACTTGCCATGCACAGTCATCATCAGCCAAGCTAACAGATCTGATGGGCACCACCATTAATAGTCTTCCACTTGCCGCAAGCGCACTGCATGGCCTCGCAACAGCATGGCTTAGACAGCAGTGACCAATTTGCAACACCCCTTCAAAAGCAGTCCGACAGACAAAGCATGCTACGTACGCCTGTGGCAAAAATAGCATCCTGCAACAAAATAACCAGAAGACTAGAAGCTGCGCGCTTCCGCAGTGCATGCATGCACCACATGGCACATGGCCAAAAGCTGCCATGGCTATCGCATAGGCAAGCTGACTGTCATCATACTCTTGCTCTCTCACCGCCACGCTCTATGCGCTACACGCTTACAGGTCAGTAGAAAGTGTCGTCGCAGTGCGCCACGAGGTGGAAGGATCGGTTGGCAGGCTTGCCGTCCACGTCGTATGTCTGCGTAAGCTCGCCGTGGTCAACAGCGCCGCTGCCTGCTCAACTCTGAGCATAGACTCAACATGAGCAGTTGCCCTACTAAATCACGGCAAGCCATGCTCCTTGTGTCTGACCACTGAAGGAGGAGACAATCAGCTTAGCACTGCGCCAGCCACATACCTGCACATAGCTCTTGTGCGTGTCGCTCACAAGGCCGGCTACGGCAAAGCCAGGCGCCACATCATTCTCCGCCCCCTCGGCGCCGATGCTCACAGTGAACGTGGTCATCCAGGCCGGCGTGGTAAGCGCCTGACGCCAAGTCACAATGTACTCGCCTGCGCCCCTGCGCTCACTCACCTCCACAACAACCAGCACTGCTGGGAGCCGCTGCTGCGCTCAAGCAGATGTCTCCTGTAACCAAGTTGCACACCGTGGCGGGCCTCCCCGCATGACACGCACCGGTCGCTTGCAGCAGTGCCGACTCCGCCATATAGCTGCGGACCAGCTTGCCGCCGGGTGACACCACCGCGGTGAGGCGCTTGTCATAGCCAAATGCGGGGTTCTCGGCCGCGCGAGCGGCGCCCTGTGCGTCAAGTTGCAGTAAGCCTCCCGACCTGCGCGTCTGAGCACTCTGTGCAAGCTTAAAAGCCGAAGACAAGTCGCTCAGGCGCACCAGCCTCAGCGTTTGGGCAGCGCTTGCCCCACATACAGCAAGTGCGCACAAGCAAAGCCGCAACAAGTGAGCCATGTCCGCAGCGAGCAGCGGGCGTCAGACCTGGGCAGCAAACAGTCCCTTCAGTCAACCACACTATACCTGCATCGAGCAAGCAAGCGCAGCTATGCAGGGGGCCAAGGAAAAAACGTGATTAAAATTTCCAACACGCGAGATACAAGGGAAGGTGCTAAACAACGCACAGGTGCACGCTGGCAGCCACTCGCGAGCCTCTCCTGGTCTCCTTCGCCCGTTTGGCGCCTCCCGTCCAGCATCCACTGGCATCATGCTTCGTGCTCAGGGCGTTACCCCCTATCTGTGAAGCCCTGCTTTTGAATCAAGAGACAGCTGAGCGCTGCAAGGGACAAGCAACGTGGGGCACAGCAGGCTGCGCAGCGTGTTCACCTGGCTGCAAGTCACGCGGCACACTTGAGCAACAGCAAGCAAGGCAGAGGCGCCGCGCAGGCGCTGAGCGGACGCGCATGCGCACCTAGCGCGGCCCCGGCATGGCCACGGGCAAGAGCACCGGCAACCTGCCTGTCAAGCGGGAGTGCGCGGTGCCTGGCAAGCACGCGTGGGTGCTGTGGAACACGCAGTTTGAGATGGATGTGCGCTACGTGCCGATCAAGGCAATTGGCAAGGGCGCCTACGGCGTGGTCTGCTCCGCCAAGGACGCCACGTCCGGCCAAAAGGTGGCCATAAAGAAGATAACCAACGCGTTTGACAACCTGACGGACGCGCGGCGCACGCTGCGCGAGATGAAGCTGCTGCGCCACCTGAAGCACGAGAACATCATAGCGCTGCGCGACATCCTGCGCCCGCCCGCGCGGGACAACTTCAACGACGTCTATCTGGTCAGGCCCCAGTGTCCGTCTGCAAGAAACTGTTAGCTCTCCCGCGGCTCCTTGTGCTTGTCAGAGCGCTGCTCAAGCTGGGGGTGCACACTGTTCCAGCCGCCTGGCGTGTATGCTCAACGCGCTCAGCACCGGTGAGCTGCTCCTAGGACATGCTTGCAGACGTAACGTGGGCAAGCGCCGCCAGCTGTGCCGCCTGCCCACTGATGAGGAGCGCTGCGAGCGTGCTTTGCAGGAGCCAGCCATGGGTGTGGGGAGAGCGTGTGAGTCACAGTGCTATGTCTGTGCACTTTGTGTGCACTCACAGTTGTGATTGGCAATCCTGAGGCGCTTGAAACGAGTGACGTTCTATTGCTGACTATGAAACCGGTTTCATAGCCACACCGCTCTGCTTGAGCGGCCTCAGGGCGTGTGAGCTGGCTCAGGCGCACAGTGTCAGAACGAGAACAGGAGAGGGGCACGCGCGCCCAGCGGCCGTCCTGCTGCGCGGGTGCGCGCGCGCAGCCCAGGCCGTGTGGCGTGCGCGAGCAGGTGTACGATCTCATGGACACGGACCTGCACCAGATCATCCGCTCGTCACAGCCGCTGACGGACGACCACTTCCAGTACTTTGTCTACCAGGCGCGCCCCCCGGCCCGGCGCCCTTCCGGCCGCGCCCCGGCCATGCAGCGCATGCCCGCTGCTTGCCAGCGGGGTGGGGGTGTGCGCACGCACGGCGGCGCACGCAGCTAATGCGGCCGGCCCGGCGGCGCAGATCCTGCGCGGCCTGAAGTACATCCACTCCGCCAACGTGCTGCACCGCGACCTGAAGCCGAGCAACCTGCTGCTCAACGCGACCTGCGACCTGAAGATCTGCGACTTTGGGCTGGCGCGCACCAGGCGCGTGCGCGCGCGCGCGGGCCCCGCCTTGCGCAGGGGGCCCGGCCGCGCCTCCGCCGCAGATTCCCGCCTGTCAGACGCCTGCCAGAGCCTGTCAATGGCCTTGGAGGAGCGCGCTGTTGTCGCTGCACGGAAGGGCGGGCCGGCCGTGCGCAGCGTGTGCGGGGCGCGGCGCTGAGCGGCGCGCGTGTGCGCGCGGCAGCTCGGAGGTGAGCTTCATGACGGAGTACGTGGTCACACGGTGCGGGCGCAGACCCGTGAGCTGCTGCTCACGGCCCTACCCCTAACCCTATAGCTGATACGCATGGCCAGATGTGCGTCCTGGCTGCCCCGCCGCCGGGCTCACCTTCCGCTGCCTTCCTGCATGTAGAGTGCTGGCGCACAGGTGTCCGCCCGCCACGTCTGGTGGACAGCGGTCGCAGGTCTGCTTCACCTTGCGTCGCAGCGCTCCAGCATCGTGCTTGCAGAGCTGCCGTCCGCCGGCGCATAGAGCCGCCGCCCGCACTTCAGGCGCGCGACGCGCCGCCTGCCCGCCCACCGAACGAGCGCGCGCTGCCTCCGCAGGTGGTACCGCGCGCCGGAGCTGCTCCTGTCCTGCGAGCACTACACCGCGGCGATCGACATCTGGTCCGCCCCCGCACTGCCCTGCGCCGCAGCGCTTGTCGGGCCGTCCGTTTGCAGCCGTCCGCTTGCAGAGCGCGCGCATTGGCGGCGGTAGGGTAGGGTTAGGGAGGGTACAATAGGATAGGTACTGAGCGCCGGCGCCGGCGCGCGCAGGTCGGTGGGCTGCATCCTGGCGGAGCTGCTGCAGCGCAAGCCGCTGTTCCAGGGCCGCGACTACATCGACCAGCTGAAGCTCATCATCCGCACGCTCGGCTCGCCGTCCGAGGAGGACCTGGCCTTCATCAGCTCCTCGCGCGCGCGCGCCTACATCCGCGCGCTGCAGGCCAGCGAGGCGCGCGCCGCGCGGCCGCGCTGCATGTCTGCAGCGCTCCAGTGCACGCACACACACAGCTTTCACCTCACACGCAATCTGTCCCTCTTCCTCGTTCTCTCACAATGTACAGACCGTGCACGTGTACACTTTCTGCGTGGGTGTGCTGTGTCTCCTGCGCCGAGCTCGCCTGCGGTCAGGGCGAGGCACGCGGACGGGGCAGACACCGTGTGCCCAGGTCGCCGCAGCGCAGGCAGAGCGCGCTGAGCGTGCGCCGCGTGCGTGCAGCGGTGCCAGTTCTGCGCGCTCTTCCCGGACGCGAGCGCGCCCGCGATCGACCTGCTAGAGGCGATGCTGCAGTTCGACCCGCGCAAGCGCATCACCGTCGAGCAGGCGCGCCTCCCGACGGTAGGGTAGGGTATTGCGTTATAGGTAGGAGTATCCGGTAGGGGTATCTGGTAGGGGTATCCGTTAGGGTTAGCGCACGTTTGAGCAGCGCGTGCATGGCTTTGCATGCTCGGCAGCAGGCGCCGAGTATGCTGCTCAGCGCCTGCTACAGCTGGCGCTGGTGAGGCACCGCAGCGTGCGGACGACCGCATTCGGCCCGGCCCACCCGCGCGCCACAACACTCTGCGCGTGCTGGCCACCAGCTTCCAGGCAGCCCCCGCTGCCTGCGAGGTCGTGGCCGCATGATGCTGGCAGCATCAGCACCCGGGAGGGTCCGGCGAGCGCGGCGGCGGCGCGCAGGCGCTGGCGCACCCGTACCTCGCGCAGCTGCACGACGCGTCGTCCGAGCCCTCCGCCCCCGGTGCCTCACCGCGCCGGCGACGCTCCGCCCCTTGTCGAGCGTGCCTGCTTTGGCCAGCAAGCGCGGGGCTGATGTCCATGTCCCGACTTGTCACTCTCCCAGACTGGTCACATGCACTGCGTGCAAGCCTCGGAGCACAGCATCCATGCTCCATTGGATGAAGATGCTGACTGGCGATCAAGGCATGCCGCGCACACACACAGAAGCAGCCTGAGCTGCTCAAGCGGGTGACACAGACCCGGCTTCATGCATGCCCGCTCCCAGACCGGCCACGTAGCCCGTGACGTCTGGGCGCGCGCCGCGCGCAGGCAGCTTCTCCTTCGACTTTGAGGAGCAGGAGCTGGACGAGGCGGCGGTGCGCGCGCGCGTCTGGGCGGAGATGGAGCGGTACCAGGGCCGGAGCAAGGTTGGCATCAAGAGCTAGGGTGCCCCATGTGCGAGCTAGGGTGCCCCATGTGCGAGCTAGGGTGCGCCACGTGTAAGCCAGGGTGCTCACTGCGTGAGCGAGGGTGCCCCATGTTTTTGCTGCACGGCGCGGCGCCCGCCCATGCTTGACCAGGGCGGGCCGCCCGCTGCGGGGTTGCGGGTGTCAGTGTTGCTTGGTAGGCATGCTGCCGGTGGCAGGGGCGGGTCGCGGGCGCAGAGTCCAGTAGCTCAGGTTGGTGCCCGCAAGTTGGTACTTTCCCGAATCGCACGGGACTGGCGCTACCCAGCGGGTCGGTTGCGTCGCGGGCAGTGATGCGCGGCGTCTCGCTGTGTCGGGCCACCGCATGCACCCTGTAGTAGAGTGTCATAGCGGACGTAGCTTTAGGCCTGCCTGGCAGCGATGCAGCCAGCCATGCTCTGGACGGCTGTAGGCTGATGACCCTGTGCAAGTGCGCACAGCTCGCGCCTCTCTCCCTCATTACTACTCGCACGTCCTCTTGCCATGTCTTCAATGGCCACAGAATAGCTGCCAGGGCGTCGCCACGCCTGTGCTCCAAAACACGCCAGCTGCACAACTCGGCAAAGTGCCGCCTCTGTGTCGCTGTCTGCACACAGCAGTAAATCAACATGCAAGGCTGGAGGCGCATGCAGCACAGGAGCCTGTACCACAACGCACACAGACGAGCGCATGCATGCCCGCGCAGCGGCCTGCGCTCAGTTGGCCGCAAAGCGGTCCACGACCGTGAACGACTTGGCGATCTCCTCCAGCCGCGGCCGGATCTTGTCCCAGCGCCGCTCGTTGGCGCCGGTCACCAGCTTGTAAAAGTTACCTGCGCGTGCACGCGCCTCATAAGCGCCTAGAACGTCTGCTGCATGAGCCTGAGGCACCTTGCGCTGTTGACGCTTTTGCAAAAACCTCTGTGTTGACACATGCAAAGCAAGAAAACTGCACGGCACATGCCAGGATGCCAGCACTGCCCACTGCAACGCTCCTGGGAAGCCCAGCAGCTTCTGACCACTCCCCGACACGCTCCATGTGCGCCTTAGGGCCCTCCATGCGCTCCGCGAAGCACACGGTCAGGCCGAGCGCGCACCGTTGCCGACCGTGACGACCGCGAGCGCGTGGCGGATGTAGCCGCCGGCCTTGGCCGCGAACTCAAATTCGATGTAGTCGCGGCCGTCCCGCACCGTCTGCGCGCACGCGTCCGCTGAGCGCGCCGCCATGCTCACGCGGGGCAGCTCGTAGCACTTCGAGCAACGATCAAAGACCGACTGGGACGGGCGCTGCGGTGCACGCGGTGCCCAAGACGGCATCGACGCCTCCCGGCATGCTGCGCAGCGGCCACCGAGGCATGCGCCACCCCTTCTGCATGGCAAGCGGCTCGGCCACGCCTGGACCGGGGGTGCACCTCCTTCACGTCGAGCACCTTGACCTGCTGCGTCGGCGGCGTCAGCACGTTGTCCGCCAGCGTGTATGCCACCTGCGCCCCCCCCGCGCGGCCAGCATAGATTTAGGCCGTAAGCCCTAACCCTGTGAATCTGTAATCCTGTGACCGGCAGCGACCGCCGCCCTCACCACCAACCTACAGCCTAGCCTGCGGCGCGCGGCACGCCGCCGGTCGTGCGCGGCTGGGCCTCCGCGCGCGCCTCGGCGGCCGGCCCATACTCGGAGACCCGCTCCTTGTCGGTCTTGGTGATGGACACGCTCACGCTCTCCAGCGGCTCGATGACGTCCTTGTACACCACGTCCTGCCCCTTCACCGCCACCTCCTGCCAGCCAAACAGGTACACGAAGCTGTACCCGTCCTGCGCATCCTTCACCGGCGTGTACTCCTTGTTCACTGCGCGCGCCGCGCATGCATGCCCAATCAGGCGCCGGTGAGGGCGCCGCCGGCTGGCTCCGACCGCGGCGTGCGTGCGCGTGCGCGCGTGAGCGTGTCAGAGGAGCGTGGCAGGCAGCTGGGCAAGCGCTGCGCGCTTGAGCGTGTCAGCAAGCGTGACACCCGCTAAGCTCCAGCAGCGGGGCGAGCGCGTGCGCTCGTGAGCCTGTCAGCGGAGCGTGTCGCCGCGCACCAGGGGGGAGGGAAAAGGGCGAGCCCTCTCCTCCCCCCCTTTCCTGTGTCCAGCGTCAATGCAGCGGCAGCGGCAGGGCCATACGAGCTCTGCCAAGCGCAGTGTCGCACCCTTGGCGGCGCGCGCGCTGCCGGGGAACACGGCCGCAGCAGCGGCTGCCGCGGCCAGCTGCAGCGCTTGTCGCCGCCCCGCCTCCGCACCTGCGGCCGCACAGCACAGCACTTTACCTCAGCGACCATGAGCAGGCACACAGACTGACATGCTGTGTCGGCACGAACGTGAGCCGGTGCATTGGCGCGAAGCAGACGCATGCACCTTGATGTAGAGCGGCGGGGCGCGCATCGGCCCCAGGCGCTGCGGCTGCTCTGCAGGCCGCTCTCGCGGAGCGCACTGCCGGCCGGGCAGGCGCAAACGCCCGCGCTGTCTTGACGAGCTGCGCCGCTTTGTAAGCTTCACAGCGGGCCTGACAGCGTGGATGTGGAAAGTGTGGGGGATAACAGCAGACCTGCCGCAAGCGCACCTTGCCGGCAGAAGCGCAGTGTTGAGTGGGTAGCGTAGTCATCGACATGGCGCCTGGAAAGCAGAAGGGGGGCGCATACGTCAGCGCAAAGTCAGTAGTAGGACCTGCGGATGCTGCCACAGACGGCCGTGCCTCGCACCTGTTCCTTTCAGGAAGGGACTGCCACTTGGCTCACAGTATTGATTAATGTCGAGCAGCGGGGGTGGGCATTGGCCCACGCCTGGCCATTCCTCTTCCCCTTGCTGCGCATGTGTGCCACCCCAGCTGAGTGCTAGCGTCATGGGCAGCCTGTTCCCGTGCACATCACTTTCGATCCCGTGCAGGTCACCGGTTCTGTCTGCCACACGATGCCAAAGGGGCGGGAGAGGGCGGGCGTGCGCGGCCACGGCGGGCAGCGCGGGGAGCGCGGCAGCTACCGCAACGCCTGGGCGGAGGGCGACTACTCGCGGCAGGGAGTAGTCGCCGGCAGCGACTCCGACGAGGACGCCGCCCACTCGCCCAACGTGCGCGCCCGGCTGGCTCACTGGGGATGCGCTCCCTTCATTTGGCTCCCATCACTTGGCTTGCCTCCCTGCGTTTCGACACACACGTTATCCTCACACCGCAAACACGGGAGGAGGCCTGCCATGGGGGCACGCCAGCGGTGCTGCGCTCGTGGCGCGGTGTCCAAAACGTGCACAGCCGAGCGTGCCGGGAGGCTGCCACGGACAGCACCGCGCCGCGAGGTCGCTAGCACGAGCAGGCGGAGTCAGTCCTGCTGGCGGTACCTGGGGCAGCGTGAAAGGCGGGGCTGCAGGAGCGACACTGCGTGAGCCTGCACCACGGGCTGCGGGTCCGGCCGGGACGCGGTCGCGTGCGCGGCGCCGCAGGGCCCAGACTGCGAAGAGGGGCACAGGCGCGCGGCGCCGCCGTGCGCGCCGGCCGGGCGCCCACCCGGGCGCGGCGGCGCGCGCAGGTGGGCGTGCGCCTGGCGATGTGGGACCTGGGCCAGTGCGACAAGCGGCGCTGCACGGGCACGCGCCTGGTACGCCAGCGTCTGGTGGGCGAGCTGCGCCTGGGTGTGCCCTTCCCCGGCGTCGTGCTGAGCCCCGTTGGCAAGGCGTGCGTGTCAGCGGAGGACCGCGAGCTCGTGGACGCGCGCGGCCTGGCGGTCGTCGACTGCTCCTGGCACCGCCTGGACGACGTGCCGTTCGGTGCGGCGGCCCGCATGTTTGCCCGCCGGCGCGCGGCGCGCCGGAAGCCCTGAGCGCTGTGGCCGCGAGGCGAGTCCCTGGCTCCTTGGGCTGCCGCGCGGCGCCGGGGCCTGCCGCCCTGGCTTGTTGGCTGTCCTGCGCGCCGGGCGCCCGACTGCCTCAGGGAAGCGCCTGGCCGGCGCACTGCCGCGGCCGCTACGGGCTAGGGCAGGGTAGGGCCAACCCTAACCCAAAGTCTGCCCTATGCCCGCAGGGCGGATCAAGGGTGCGGCGCCGCGGCTGCTGCCTTGGCTGCTGGCGGCCAACCCGGTGAACTACGGGCGGCCGTGCAAGCTGTCGTGCGCCGAGGCGTTCGCAGCCGCTCTCTTTATCTGCGGCCGGCCAGACGCGGCCGTCGCCGTCATGTCGCGCTTTAAGTGGTGCGCGGCCTCGTGCGCGCGCGGCCGCGCCAGCCGCCGCGCGGTGCCCACTTGTCGCCACCGCTGCGGGGCGTCTAGGCCGGCGCGTCACGGCACGAGCTGTCTGCGGTCTGGCCCCTGGCCGTGGTCAGTTGCCGTGCGCGGGAAAGCGTGTGCGGTGGCCGGGCATTCCGCCGTGCCAGGCGGTCCAATGGCCCGCTGCGTTGCCTCCTGGGCTGCGCAAGCGCGAGCGCTACTCGGAAGACGCGCGCGCGGCTTGAACCCTACCGCGGCGCGCGCAGGGGCCACAGCTGACTGTCGGCTAATGAGGCGCTGCTGGCGTGCGCAGGGCCCTAACCCTACCTACCCTGCATGTGCGCGCAGGGGCCACAGCTTCCTGTCGGCCAATGAGGAGCTGCTGGCGCGCTACGCGGCCTGCCCGACCAGCGCGGAGGTCATTGCGGTGCAGCAGGCCTGGCTGGCCGAGCTGCAGGCGCCGCCGCGGCCCGCGCCAGGCGCGCAGCGCCTTGCCCCGCACGGGCAGGCTGCAAGCGAGACCGCTGTAAGGAGTGTGCTTGGCCAAGGTATTACACAGCGCCAGCGGCGCGGCGCCGGTTTTGCCCGCCGAAGCGCCCTCGGGGCTGGGCCAAGCAGACGCGCGGAGGTTGAACCCAAAGGCTGCTCCAACTGCAAGCGCGCAGGGCGGAGGTTGCCACAGGATGCCGCCACGGACCTCCTGTAGCCAGGCTTCCGCGAGAGGCCCTCCCGGGTACTGGTCAGGGTCAGGATTGACCCCATGCTAACCCATGCGTGCGCGCGCAGGCCCGGGCGACGACTACATGGCCGCCATGGACCTGCCGCCGTCGGGTTCGGAGTCCGGCTCGGGCGACGAGGCGCCTGTCTCCCACAACCCCAATCGGCCCGACAGGTGCTGCTGGGCGCCCGCGCGCAGCCGCACAACCTGTTGCGTGGGATGGGCCTGCTGCGTGCCCCGGCGCTCCTGTGTCGCCCCGGCGCTCGCCGACACGTCGCAGCCGCCCAGGCGCGGGCGGGGCACCGCGGAGCGGGCACTGGCAGCGTCACGGAGCGAGCTCGCGCCCGCAGGGCTGGTCAACGCCCCGGCGCCGCGCCTGCACCGGCGCCGCCCGGCCGCGCCTGCGATGTGCAAGGGCCGGGGCGCGCGTGTGACCCGACGCGCGCGGCGCAGGCGCACGGAGCCGCCCAGCAGCAGCGGCAGCGGGTCGAGCGAGGAGGACGGCGGCGAGGACGGCGGCAGCAAGGATTGCGGCAGCGAGGAGGCCGGCCCCGCTCCGCACCCGCAGCCGCCCGGGCCAGCACACCAAGGCAGCTCTGGCGCCGCGCGCGGGCGCGCGGACGATGCGGGCGGCGCCCCTGCGGAGCCCGACGCGCTCGCGGCCGGGCGTGGTGGGGCCGCGTGCGCGGCTGGCGGGGGCCCGGCGGCGGGCAGCAGCCCCGGAGAGGATGCTGCAGCGCGCGGCGCAGGGCCGGGCGCTTGCCCGGCCAGCGGCGCGGCGGCCGGCGAGGGCCGCATGGACGAAGCGCGCAACGGAGCGGGCTTTAGGCAGGGCGGGCGCGCGCGGCCATGCGCTTCGGGCGTGGAGCGCGCTAGCCAGCGGCTGGCGCGGGTGGACTTGGGGGCCCCGAGCAGCGGAGGTGCAGGGTGAGGCCAGACGATGGGTTGGCGCGCTTGCCACTGCGCGTGCCTGCACGACAGGGCGCAGCCACGGCTGGACCGTGTAGAGCGGACAGGCGGCAGATGCTGCCGCACTGGCAACCTCGTGTCGTCCAAGAATAAAGCCTGACTCAGCAAAGCGTTCTCCTGGAAGCTGCAGCCATGATGCGCAGCAGTGCCGCCGCTCAAAACTGCAGGTGTGCGGGGAAGACCGGCACACGCGTCCGGCAACTCGGGAGCATTACAGGGTGCTGCGCCGTCCTGCCAAGCTGCGATGCTGCAGGCCTGTCGTAGCGCCGCGGCTTTGCCATGTGGCACACACAAAGACTCGAACAGTTGTGCGAGGCCCCGCGCCCTGCGCGAGACCCTGGCACTTCCTCGCGCCCCAGCTGCTGCGGATCGCAAGGGCGCGACGAACGCGGGAGGCCCTGGCGCATGTGCGGCGCGCGCCCTGCCCGACCCACAGCATGGCCGGCCTCTCAACCGCCCTGCACTGCCCTCCGACCGGGTTGCAGGCGCAGCGCCGCCCCAGCGCCAGCGCCGCTCCGGCCATGCACGACTGTCCCCCAGACCCCTGTACCCATGCCTACAAAAAAGTACAGCACCACCTCAGCATAACGGCTGCCACAAGCAGCCAAAAGCCTGCTCCATGCACCCAGCCAACCCCGCCGCTGACCCAGTCTGTCTATGCCTCCTCCCGAACCACCAAAGCACGCACACACCACATGATGCGTGCAGGACGGCAGAGCGCCCCCCGCGCGCCCACCCGCGCCGCCCAAAGCCGGTCCTTGGCGCACGTGGGCGCCGCAGCTTCGGCTCGGGCCCCTGCCTCCTACATGCTGACAGCCGCCGGCGCGCCTAGAGCTTGTCCTCGTACTCGTTGAGCGGCGCGGGCTCCGGCTTGAGGCCCTTCCTCTTGCGCGTGTCCAGCATGATCACGTTGGCCTGTTTGCCAGGCGAGAACGGGTCCTGCGCGGCCGCGGAGGCTCAGGGTGGTGCTAGCCCCGAGTGAAGAAACGCGCACGTTGCCAACGCACTGCAGCGCACACGCCTGGTCGCTGAGAGGCGCTTGGCTGACTGCGGGCGTGACGCATGCGCGGGCCTGAGCAGCAAAATTGACAGGCCCTCTGGCTGGAGCGGCGGCCGCCTTGCAGCGCGAGCCTTCCTAGTTTGCAGTGGGTTCAGCCGTCGTCTGCCGGGCCGCGGCCGCGCCCGCTTCCGGCACGGCACAACCACGCTGCACGACAGGGGCTGCCGCGTGAGTCAGCTATCAGCCGGGGGGCGGCGGCGCGCGCGCCTGGCCCATGACCTCCCAGTGGTCGAAGACGCACTGCGGGAAGGCCTGCCCGGACGTCGCCGCGCGCAGCGTGCCCGTGAAGCCGAACGACTCCACGACCGGCAGGTAGGCCTTCAGGTTGAAGATGGGCGTGCCCGCGCGCTGCATCTCCTCAAACACATGCCCGCGCTTCTGGTTGAGCACCGAGTAGATGCCGCCCAGCGCCTGCGGCGCGCCGGCGCGCGCTCAGCTCACGGGTTGTTGGGAACTGGGCCTGCCCGCGCGCTGCGCCTCCGCTCAAGCGCGTGCCAGCGCGTCTGGCTGGGCGCCGCACAGCGCCGGCACAGTGTCGGGCCTTGCTCCGTGTCAGCTCACAAACAGGTCTCCGGGCGCCTTCCAAGCACACTCATGTACCCAACCCCTGAACAGACACGCCAGAGGCGGCTCCAGCGAGCCCGTCGCGTGCGTGACGTCCTGGTCGCCGAGCGTCCCCATGCTCGGCTTGACGCCGCCCGAGCCTGTCCCAGACCCGGCGCGTGACTGGTGCACGTGCGCGCGTGTCCGCTCCCGCACGCAGCAAGCGCGCGGGAGGGAGATCCGAGTGGGCCGCGGCCGCGCCTGCTCGGGCGCCTGGATCTCGACCAGGTACACCGGCTCGCACAGCCGCGGCGAGGCGGTCAGCGCGGCCGCGTACAGCGCGCGGCGGCAGGTCGGGATGATCTGGCCGCCGCCGCGGTGGATCGCGTCGGCGTGCATCACCACGTCGCACACCTGCGCGCGCGCCGCCGTCACCCCGCCCGTCCGCCTAGTGAGGCCGTTCCGCGCGACGCCGCCTCCGCCGCGAGGCCGCTTCTGTATTGCAAGCACAGCTCTGTATGGCAAGCACAGCTCCGCCGCTTGGACTGCGCCGCGCCCTCGTCATGTCATGCTGCGCTGGCAGGCACAGCCGCCCGCTTGCAAACTCGTTGCGTCCTCGCGCTGTCATGAACCAATGCAACGCGTGCCAGGGCTCGCCCGACGGCGGGCGGCGCTCATCGGGCGCGGGCGCGGGCGCGCGCCTCGAACACGATGCCGCGCATGTTCTCCTCGCACATCACGCCCTCCTTGGTCGCCCACTGGAAGGCGGCGATGCAGGAGTCGCGGATCTCGTTCAGGTACTGCACGCCCTTGGTGACGTCCGACAGCATGTTCGGGCCCATGGTGTCCGGGCCGAAGCACCAGATCTTCTTGGCCAGGTCCTTGTCCCAGCCGAACTCCTCGGCCAGGATCTTGGAGCGCAGCTTGGGGTCGTCGCGCGGGCCGATGCGGCCCTCGTCCACCGCCTCCGCCAGGCCGTCCTCCATGGGCCGCGCCTGCGCGCCGGGTCAGGGTCAGCGCGCTATTCTAGGGTTACCATATCCTACTTGCGCGCTCAGCGGGCATCCCTGTGGGCCGCCACAACCTGCTGGCGCCGCGCGCGCCCGCGCCCTACGCCCTTCTGGCCACCTCGGCGGGCCACGCGCGGCGGCGCGACGCTCGCGCGGTCCGACTAACGCCCGCACGAGCAGCACACGCATGCATTGGCCAACCAATACGGATGGTCGCCATTGCTTGGCCCAAAGCTCGCACATGAGTTTGTGGGGCGCGTGAACACGCACGCCGTGCGCCCGTGCAAGGCATGGTGCGCGCGCCGCGCGGACGCGCTCGGGAAGGGCACCGAGGCCGCGCGCCTGCAGGTACAGGCGGTTGTGCTTGTTGGGCGACTTAGACATGACGACGTGGTCCGACGTCTGCGTCACCGTCTCGCGGAAAGCCACCACCGGGTCGGAGATGCGAATCTCCGCGCCGCCCATGAAGTCCTCCTGCGCACGACCGGCCGCGCTCGGCGCGTCAGCAGGAAGGCGCGCCGCTGCCAGTGCGAACCCTGCGCCGCAGGCTGCTCGCGTCCTAGAAAAGCTACCAAGCTTCCACACGGAGTGCTGCTGAGCGGCGCGATGGCACATCATGCATCAGCCAGGTCTCATTCCCACAGTATTTTCTGCACAACTGCACTCTTGCATGCATTGCACTCTTGCATGCATAGCAAACTCACACCGCACAGCCGCCCGCCTCACGCTCCTCTGCCTTGCTCCTCGACCTGCTGGCCGGCTCGGCGCGCACGAGTGAGCTGGGCCAAAGCAATCCGCCTGCATCCTAACCCTGTCACCATTTAAGCAGGGCCGCGCGGCGCGCCTGCAGGTCCTTCAAGCAGATCTCCAGGTGCAGCTCGCCCGCGCCGGCGATGATGTGCTCGCCCGTCTCCTCGATGGAGCACTGCACCATGGGGTCGGACTTGGCCAGGCGCTTCAGGCCTGCCGGCGCGCCAGCACCCCCGTCGGCGCTGGCTCACAACCAGCAGCGCTGGCACGCCCGGACCTCGCCCGGCCATCAGACGGTGTGCCGAGCCCCGTCTTCCGTCGCTAAGGACCACTGCCAGACTGCAACACCACAACACACTGCACAGGCTCTCTTATACACCCTCGTTCGCCCCTTCTGCAAGCCTCTCACGGCTCACGCAGGCATCGACAGTGCATCTGTTGCCGCAGAGCATGCCATCCTGTGCAGTGCAAAACCTGCATAGGGTTTTGGTCAGGGCAGGGGCCGCACCCTCCACCAGCTTGGGCAGGTCAGACGCGATCTTAGGCTCCACGGCCACGCGCACGACGGGCGACACGCTGAACTTCATGGCCTTGATCGGGTGCGCGTCCTCGTTCTTGTCGTTGGTCAGCGTCGCGTTCTTGGTGATGAACTGGTCCAGGCCCACCATGGCCACCGTGTTGCCTGCACGCGCGGAGCCCCGCTTTGGCAACGCCCTCCTGCTCGGCCCACGCAGCACAGACGCCGGTCCCTGCCACTCATTGGCTGAGCGCGGACCCTGGAAGATACAACACTCAGACATGCTTTGGAGCCCCTGCCTGCAGCCATTTGGCAGCGTCCCAGTACGTCACTACAATGCACCGCCGAATCCGTCACCTGTGAATATAAAGTTTTGTTCAACACACATGTGCTCTTCAACACACACGAAGTGGCTGCCGTGCAAGCACGCGAGGCAGCTCAGCAGGCTCTGGCGCGGGCCCGCCGCCGCAGGGCACGCCCTGCACAGGGCCCCCCGCGGCGGCCGCACACGGCGCCGCGCGCGCCCCGCGCAGCCGCCGCAGGCAGTGGGGCCGCGCGCGCGGCCCGCACCGCAGGGCACGTCCTCGACGGCCTCCTGGCGGCGGCCCATGCAGAGCACGGTGCGCTGCACGGTCTTGATGTACAGGTCCTTCTTCTGGCCCGGCACGTAGTTGGGGCCCATGATGCGCACCTTGGCGCCCGTCTGCACCTGCGCGCGCGCCGCCCCGGGCGCGCGGCCGCGTCAGCGCGCGCCTCTAACCAGACTAGCCATGGCAGGGTCTTCCGGGGGCGCCGTTCACCCATGTTCCGCGGGCTCGCGTGCTGCCCGTCACGGCTACCGCTGCAGTCCCAGGCACAACATGCACACCGGAGGAGCTACAGGCATTGGTCTTGCGCGCTGGCGTCCCAGCAACAAACAGCCTCGCACGCGACGTGCTTCTGCGTCAGCTGAGGAAGGGTGCGAGCGTGCAGCAGAACGCAAACCGTGCAGCACGCATGCCCCGATTCGAATGGGAAAAGCAGCAATAAGCGGGGTGGCGGCGGCGGCGGCGGCCCGCACCCGCCCGGCAAACACGCGCCCGAACGCGAAGAAGCGGCCCTTGTCCTGCGCGGGAATCATCTTGGACACGTACAGCATGAGCGGGCCGCTGGAGTCGCAGTTGCGGATCGCGGTCGCGTAGACGTCATCGAGCGGGCCCTCGTACAGGTTCTCCACGCGGTACTTCTGCGCAATGGCCGGCGACGGCAGGTGCCAGATCATCATCTCCAGCAGCGCCTGCACGCGCGCGGGGCGGGGTTGGCGGCAGGGTATGGCGGCGGCCGCCTCGGCGCCGACCACCATGCGCGCTTCGGCGCGAAGCGCCACCGGCGGACGCCTCTCCGCACCCGCGGGAGCGCCTCGGCCTGCCCCCGCGCCCGATCAGCAGCATGACGGAACCAAGGAAAGGCCTGCCCTGCCCACCCGCCCCCCCATCAGTGCCCCCGCCCCCCCGCTCTGCCCATCAGTGCCGTCCGCTGGCTTGAGGCTTGCCTACACAGAGGAGCGCTGCTCTGTAGCGCCGCGGGCCGCTTGGCACGCCCACGCCTCCCCGCGCCCTCGCGGCGTGCTCACACGCGCGGCGAGGGCGCGCGCGGGGCGCGCGGTTCGGAGCGGGGGCGGGGGCAGCACCTCGTGCGCGGGCAGCCAGGCCTGCATGCAGCGCTTCATGAGCGGCTTGCCCACCAGCTCCTTGTCCTCCGCCTTCAGCTTGCCGGAGATGCCCAGCTTGTCGCACCTGGGCGCCCGACAAACCCGCATCGAGGCCGCATGCACTGCAGCCCCGTGACGCACTGATGGCCGCGTCAGCGCGACGCAGCGAGGCCCGGCACTCGCGCTGCGCGGCGTGCTCGGCAGGGGCCGGTGCCGAGCTGACAGGACCTCCGCACGGCGCTGCGGAGCGAGGACACGCTGCCAGCCGCGCGCTCGCTGACAAGCGGTCAGCCTCAGGAAGTCTGTCTCAGAACAGTCCAGCGAGGGTGCACGGGTGCACAGCGGAGCAGTGCAGCAGGACCGGGCTGCGCCCCCTGCTATACCCACTGCGCCCCATGCCCGGCTCGGCAGCGCGTCAGAGAGCGGCGGCCGCACATCTCAAACAGCTTCTTCTTGTTGTCCGCCATGGCGGCCTCGATGATGGTCTTGATGGGCTCATAGACGAACTGCACGAAGCCGCGCTTGCACGACGCCGCGCCGGTCGACTTCTTGGTCCACTTCTTGGTGGCGGGGTCGAAGAAGTTGTCGCCCCACAGCTTCTCCATCATCTTGGACGTCTGCGCGCGCGCGCGCGCCCCGCCTCGGCCCCGGTCCGCGCGCCGTCCCAAGCCGCTTGACAGCAGGCGTGCTCTGATGCTGGAAAAGCTGCTCACCAGCCACCAGCCCTCACCTGGCTGGCATGCATCAGACGCATCACGCGGCCACTTGCAAGCCAAGCCAGGCGCTGCTGCCCTGAGGGCGTCTGCGGCAGGCGCTGCGCTGCAAGGTTCATGTACGCATCCTCGCATGATTTCTCCTGGAGGGCGCGCGCCTCGACGCCAAACTTCTTCGCGTACAGGTTGGCAAACACGGTCAGCGTGAACGCCCAGCCGTGCAGGCCGGCCGAGAAGGAGACGGTGCCCTTCTCCGGGTACACCTGCCGCGCCGCGCCGCGCCGGCTCGGGGCCGCCCGCGCCGCGCCCGCTCGCCGCGCCCGCTCGCCCGACACGCCCGGATATAGGGCGGGCTCTCAAGCTCTCGCCAGCGCACGCGTGTCAGACAGGCGCGCGCCGGTCAGGCGCACGCCCTCGGCCGGGAGGGCGCGCGCGCGCCTGGGTGTCGCCCAGCAGCTCGTCGGCGTAGGTCGCCATGATGACGTTGGCGGACTCGATGGTGCGCCGGAAGCCGTTGTAGGCTTCCTCGCCGTCCAGCATAAGCTCCAGGAAGCAGCGGTCCAGCTTGTTGACGGTCATCACGGGCCGGATGCGCTCCACCAGCGCCTGCACAGCACATGCGTGAGCGGCCCTCGCAGCCACTCAGAGCAACCACATGAGCCACGTGGGCGCAGCCGCGTGAACGCAGGCGAGGTGCAGCTCCTAGTAATGCAAAGTAACACGTAAATGGGTGCCGGCTGCCCACCTGCCGCAGCACAGTCTCCGTCTGCACGCAGACGCCCTCCACGCAGTCGACCACCACCAGGGCTCCGTCGGTGATGCGCAGCGCCGCCGTGACCTCGCTGGAGAAGTCGACGTGCCCGGGCGAGTCGATCAGGTTCACAAGGAAGTCCGACCCCTGGCGCTCTCCGGTGAACGTCTTCAGGGCGTCCTCACCCATCTGGTAGTACAGGGAGATGCCTGCGAGAGCGCACGCCCGCGTCAGGCGCGGTCTTCGGCCAGGCACATGGCAGAGCCGCAGGCGCCAGCAGGCGAGTGGCGCGCGCCCCGCCGCACTCCGGGCTACGAGCACCGGGCGCCGCACCCGTGGACTTGATGGTGATGCACCGCTCCTGCTCGTCGGCGCGCGTGTCTGTGAGCCGCTGGTCGCCGGCCTGCGAATGCGCCGCCCCGGGACATCAGGCGTCCGCCGCATAGCAGCCAAGCGCTGCCGCTGGCAGTTGATGACCAGCAGCACGTTGCGTGTTGGGACCAAGCACTTTCCAGTGCTCAGGCGCCTGCAGCACTGCGCGCGCAAAGGGCGCGCGCACCGTGTCCATGGCGATAATCCCCGCCGCGGCCACCAGCGAGTCTGTCAGCGTCGACTTGCCTGCGAGCAAAGGCTGCCGGCTGAGCACAGCGCCGCTGGCGGGCCCACGTGTCTGCCTCGCGCCTCCAGACAAAGACATGCAGTAATACGCCAGACATACAGAGCGGCTCAGCGGCAACCCCGCACAGACGTCGTGAACAGCGAGCGCAGAAGGCGCGGGCGCTCACCGTGATCGACGTGCGCAATAACTAGATATCGCAGCGCCCCGCACATGACACGAGTCAGTGCCGGGACAAGCCTGGCGGCGCCTGCACCAAGCAGGCAGCGCAGAACACGCGAAACGAGGGACGCGCGGGCCGTGCGCGCACCAGACATATTCCGGATGTTGTGCTTGTAGTCCATGAGACCCCGAATCTCCTCAATCGTGAACTTAACCATGGCGCCTGGAGCCTCTAGGCGGATCCCAGGCGAGGCTGCAAAGGTCTGACAAGCTCAGCTCGAGAGCTGCACAGGATGGCCGCCTCCGGGTCCCTGTGAGCTCAGGGTCAGGGCAAGGGTGTCTGGTCCTCGGTTCGAGAGAGTTGCGGATGGGAGCCGCAAAAGAGGCAACCGCAACGCGCCCAGACCAGTCACAAGCGCTGCTGGCGTCTCAGCCTTTCTGGCTAGAGGAGGTCTTGTGTCTACGGCGCGCGTAAAGCAGCCTGCACGCTCCCTGCAGACCAGCTGAGCCTGTGAGTCAGCTACGCAAGGCTCAGGGCAGGGCGCGGCGCTGGCCCAGGGCGCGATGGCGTAGCCCGGGGCGCCGCGGGCGGCCATGATCCGCTTCATCCTGCTGCAGAACCGCGCGGGCAAGACGCGGCTGGCCAAGTACTATATGCCCCTGGAGGACAACGAGAAGCACGGCCTGGAGTATGATGTGCACCGCCTCATCTCCACACGCGACCCCAAGTTCACCAACTTTGTTGAGGCGCGCAGCCGTACGCTGCAGCCGCCCTCTGGGCTGCGCAAAAGGACACATAGAGGTGCTGCCTGCTGTGTCGTGAACGGAGCCGCGCTGTGCGCAGTTCAAGACCAACAAGGTGATCTACCGCCGCTATGCGGGGCTGTACTTTAGCCTCTGCGTGGACGTGACCGACAACGAGCTGGCCTACCTGGAGAGCATCCACCTGTTTGTGGAGATCCTGGATCACTACTTCAGCAACGTGTGCGAGCTGGACCTGGTGTTCAACTTCCACAAGGCGCGCTGCCTGCCCAGCTGCGGCTGCGGGCCGGCTGCGCTGTTAAGACGGGGCGCTGTTTACATGCGCACTTGGAGCAGAGGGTGCTGGTTGGCGCCTCTGCGGGATGGTGCGAGCCTGAGCGCGGACGCGGGGCCGGCAGGTGTACCTGATCCTGGACGAATTCATCATGGGCGGCGAGATCCAGGAGACGAGCAAAAAGGTGCGCGCGCGCCTTGCAGCCACGCCCGGCGCTGCCTCTCGCGAGCTGCTCCCTGGGCGACCCTGAGCGTGCGGGGCGTGCGCGCCCAGGTCATCCTGGAGCGCTTGACAGAGCTGGAACGCATCGAAACCTGAGCAGGCTCCGGCTCGGCTGTCGTGCTGCTTGCTGCGGTTTGGGGCGGCCGCCTTTCTGGGCATTGCACAGGAGCGCAGAGGGAGCAGGGTGCAGCCTTCCCAGGCGTTGTGAGGGGGCATGTCCTGCCACCTACATGCATGAGGCCTTGCCCATACTTGATACCTGGCGCTCTGTGCAGTGTGGCAGTGGCAGGCTCGCGTGTGAGGCAGAGCCGCTGTGTAATAAGGGGGCTAGCAGTCAATGACTCGCGCCTGCGCGGCGCACGACGCCAACGTCGTCTGCTGCGCGAGCGGGGCGCGAGGCTCGATCAAACTGTGCACACTTTTGGATGGTCAGTGGCGGGCTTGCAGCAGGGCCGAACGCTCCTATTACAGCAGAAACTCCACCTAGCTCAGGAACCCAGCACATGCACGAGACATATGCAAAGACAACAGCAATGCACAACATGGGCGCTTCAGTGCAACACAAAGCATGCCTCTTTAGTGCATGACAAACCCCCACGTGCATGCCACACGGCCCCATATCCTGTCAACAGGTGAGGAGAGGCCCCCGCCTAGTGGCTCGCCAGCTTGGCAGCGACAGGCAGGAGCGACACCGCTAGCAGGCCCATGAGCACCGCAACTGCCCAACGCACCAAGGAGCTCGTGACCTGCCCGCGCAGCACAGCGGCAGCCTATCAGTGCGATATTGTTACAGGTGTCCGCCGCTCCTTCGAGCCGCAACCGGCGGCCCTGCAGCGTGCCGCCTGCCAGTGCAGCGCACCCCACCCCACGCCCGGAACGGTCTGCACTGCACAAAGTCTTTGCGGGGCATCAACGTATTGCTCACCCACACCCCTGGGTCCCAGCAGCGCCAAACCCAATTGGGGCACGGGTGCACGCACGAGGCCACCCAGGCTCACGAAAAGAGCCTGGACACCACCTTGGTCAAAACCATCGTCGCCACAGACGCGATGGCCAGAATCTGCCAGGGCTCATAGCCGTGCAGGAACGTGTTGACGTGGCCGGTGTAGCACCTGTGGTGCGGCTCTAGGTGCGTCCACAGCTGCCGGACGTACGGCTCCGCCTGCTGGATGTAAGGCTTCGCGGCTGCGCCCCGCCGCGATGTCAGCAGCCAGCAGGCCAGACGGAAAACAGTTGCGCGCACCGTCCGTGTACGCAGTGCGCAAACCCAAGGCTGCGGCGCGCACCATCGTAGATGACCTGCGCGTTGAAGGGCTTGATCGCAGACTTGCCCATGGCGGCAGCGGGCTGCTTGCAACAGAGGCTGGGCGAGGTTGGCGGCAGATACGATTCAAAATTTGCGTCCAAGAGCGTCCAGAAAGAGTGGTACACTCTCCAAAATTGGCTTTGAGCTCAAAGCCCCACCGGCGAGCACAAAACCGACCCCCACCTGCGAGCACACACTGAACTCAGGCCTGGCCACTGCAGGGAGCACTGATTATATGCTTGAAAATTGTTGACTCAGCAGACCACAGGCCTGTGCAGTGGTGTGAAGGCTTGCTAGCTAGGCGGTTCCTGCATCTTGCACTGTTCGGCCGCAAGTCCCTGTGCACTGGCAGCGGGCGCTGGCCAGCACTCCTCCCAGCGCCATGACAGGCGGCGTTAGCACAGGGCTGTACGAGCTGCAGCGGCAAAGTGCGCACGCACGCTGTATCACGAGCGCACAAGTCTCCGTTGTACTCGGCCCAAGGCGGGAGGATAAACTGGTTATAGTGAGCGCTCCAAAGTATTCGGACTGTGTCGTGGCGGTAACACAGTCAGACCGCTGTCTGTGCGTGGCGGTGCAGTGCTGGCGCCCCTGCACCCCGTGGCGGTCAACCTGCAGCCCTGGGCGGAGGCCGCCTGGCGCGAGTGCGGCCGCCTTGCCGCGCCGCTGCACGCCAGCGCGGCGCCGCGCCTGGCGCGTGCCGCCGGCTGGCTCGACGCCCGCCTCGCGCCCCTGGCGCCCTGGCAGGTCACCCCCGGCGCCGCGCTGCCTGCCCCGCCCGCTGCCCGCCGCCCGCTGCTCGCACCGGCTCGCGCCTGTCTGCTGCGCGCCCACGCCTGCGCCCGGCTCGCTGCCGACAGGCGCTCCTGACGCCCCTGGCAGGCCGGCCAGCTTCCCTCCCCGGCCGTAGCGTCCCATACTCCCCGGGCCTGCTCACGCCCCATTTGCATGGGAGGCCCATGCCCTGATCCAGGTCCGTGGCTGCGCCTGCGTGCTGGTTAGGTGGCGCTGCTGACGCCCTGCACAGCGGCTGCTGTGTGCCACCCTCCCCGGGCCTGCTCATGTGTGCTCAGTCCTCGGCTGCGCCCGCGCGCGCTGCGCAGGTGGTGTGCTGGCGAGGCTCCTGCTCACGCCCCGTTCGCACCCTCGTACCTTGATGCCCGTACCCTACATCAGACCCTTGCTGCGCCCGCGCGCTGCGCAGGTGGCACTGGCGACGCTCCTGCTTACGCTGGTTGCCGCGCGCGTGTGGGCGGCGCTGGCGGCCGCCGTGGAGGACGTCAAGGCCACAGGTGCGCAACGTCGCTCGCGGCTCTGTCGCAGAGGCTGCCTTCTGGGTGAGGCGTGACCTGGCCGGAGGCTCTTGCGTTCTCTTCCTTTCTGCGCTGCCATCTGTGTTGCATGGCGCCGCATGCCTGTGCCGTCCCTGCAGCAAGCGCGGGCGACGCGGCGGCTTTACGCTGGCGCAGGGCTGCTCCAGAGCGTCATTGACGCCCTCAAGGCGCTCCCTGGTATCCGGGGCATCGTCGCGCGCGAGCACGCCAAGATGACGGTGCCGCCTGGCGCCGCTGCCGCCGCTGGGATGTTTATGCACCGCCGCCCATGTGCAACAAGCACACAGTCTGGAGCAGC
>JAABUV010000776.1_pt1 | contig 48202 bp, 53 predicted proteins | sample 5559971 | NCBI WGS metagenome assembly JAABUV01 (sample SAMN10711881, study PRJNA513362) | rock metagenome | isolation source: Antarctica rocks | place: Antarctica: Victoria Land, Knobhead nord | collected 2015-12-19 | reverse complement strand
GGTCTTGGAGTCTATGCTGTCAGTGTCTGGGGGCCCGCACAGAGGGTCCTGCACCGCAATGGCTCCGCGGTCCCATATATCCGCCAATGTAGCTCCCCCTGACACAGGGCAGTCAGCGTCAGTCAACTGCAAACTTGCAATGCGCACCGCATGCAGAATGTGTGAAGAAAGAGACAGGTGGACAGGCCGAGAGAGACAGGTGGACAGGCTGAGCAAGACAGGTGGACAGGCCGAGCAATCACTGGACATACCAGCGCGCACAGCACATGCTGCTGCTTGCATAGTGCTGCCCAGAATTGCAGTGAGAAACACACACTTATGTGTGACACTATCCGCCAATGACTGGAAGATTGCAGGTCTCAGAGCAGAAATGCTGTGCAGCTTTGAGTCGTGCAGCATCAAATGCAATGAGGCGCGACAAGGAGACAGGCGTTCGCACCAAAGAGCGCCTCGCTCGAGATGTCCACTGAGAACGCAAGGTCCCTCAGCCTGCGCACAGCACTGCACAGGTGAGTGCAAAGGCCCCAGGCCACTGCCCTGTCCATGCGCCCAAAAGGCACCAAAGCTTATGCAACATGCGCGCACAGTTGCCATGGTTTGCGCTTCCTTGCAGAGAAATTTTGAGAGTAGCAGAACGAGGCTGTCCAGGCCCTATGTGCTGGTGCCCCTGACACAACATGTGTGGTCAAAGCATGTAAGCCTGCCTGTCACTTCCATGGCAGTATATCATGTAACATCGCTCTTGCCTGCCTGTTTGACGCGAGCGATTCACCTCGGCGCTTTCTTTCGCAGCATGGCTTTCTCACGTCTGGCCACTATTTTCTTCAGACATTCCAGCAGCACACGACATGGCGCACTAGTGGATCTAAACAAGAGTTTACGCAATGCAGCAAAGTGGAGCGATCTACTGCGACCAGGCCAGCAGGGGAGTGCGCCTGGCCGTCATGCTCTCGGCGTTCTGCTCGTCCACGCGGTTGAGCAGCACCGACGTCGGCCCCAGCGCCTGGTGCAGGCGCTGCCGGCTGTGCATGAACGCCAGGCCCTGCCCAGGTATCCCCTCTCTCAGATGCTCCCATAGTGCAGCATTGCCACAACATGACATCCAGTATGTCATAATGCCTGAACAGCTTTCATGCCGCGCACAAAGTGAGACTCTTAGACAGAGCCAGGACCAGAGAGCCAATCTTATATGCGCGCCTGCATGACCTGGCGCATGATGCGCAGCACGAACGCGCGCCGCCGCGCCAGCGGCTTGTCGCGGTCCATGCGGTCAAAGAAGTTGCTGCTGCCGACAGCGTGCCCGGCCGCGGTGGCGGCCGCGGCCTCCTGCGCGTACGCTGCCGCGGTGGTCGTCCCGTCGTTGCGGAACACGAGCCACTGCCGCGCTTCAGGACATGTCAGCGCCATGCATGCTGGCACCTAAACAGGCCGAGTGACTGGAGGCTAATGCCAACATTTCAGGCTGATCTCCTCACATGAGGACCGGCCTGTTCGCCCCTGCAGCACCCTGCATGTTGGCATATGTGTGGTCCTGTGGTCATCGTGCAGCTCCTGGCATGCAACCTGACACCCTCGACCAGCAAGATCCACTGCTAGGCTACTGCTAGTGCAGTGCACGGCTTTGTGAGATTGATTCACATGCAGGCAGCACACAGGGCGGCGCGCCTGTTCGCCAGCCGCCGCGCCGCTGCTGGAAACAAAGCCGCCCAGCAGCTTGCACACATGCGGGCTCTCCTCGCGCACGCTGGGCGGCTGCGCGCGCACTGGCACAGTCTGGATGCGACCATTGCGCTCCGCTGCATCGGTGCTGATCCTGATGCGCTCGTCAACCGCCTGACTGCCTGTTGCGCACCATGGTCGGCGTGCACTTTAAGTGCACAAGAATTTGATGATAGCTGCTGGGCAACCTGTTGCATTTATAGCACGCTGCGCGCACACCTGCAGGGAGGCGTGCGCGGCGAGCTCGTTGGCGGCCATGGCGTCCACGGTGTCCGCCGCCGCCGCGCGTGGGTACGCCTGCAGCCCCAAGCCACACAGTATCGCCCCTCCCACGTTTGCTGGCCAAGAAGAGGTAATACGGGAGGAACTTCAGCCGGGACGGCGCCCCATGCGTCAAGTGCATCTCATATGGGTGCCCTGCACGGTGCCAGACAGGTGAAAGCCCAGGGGACCGGCGCGCATAGAACAGCAGAGCAGGGTCGAACAAAGCATGGAGACTGCATGATCAGCAGGCATGAGTGCTCTGAGCAAGGCCGCACCTTCAGCACCACTCGGGTGCCGGAGAGCTTGCCGCGCTTCACGCGCCTGCATCGCGAGCACATTCTCGCGTGTCATACACACTCCCGTCAGGCCATACAAAACGCACTCAAGTTCCTGGCAGGTACAGCCCTCCGCTGGCTGCGCACAAAGCGGGTTGCTGTGGGGTGAGCTGGCGGTGGGAGGCACCCGGCGTATAGGCGGGCAGAAACGCCACCCTCAGTGACCTCCTGGCTGGCTCTCTGCTGCATCGCGCTCAGGTCCAGCCCAGCACTCTGCTGAGCCGCTCCCGCGCTCGGCGCCACGCTTGCTATATTCATAAAGCCCACTGCACCCAGCGTCCGCTCCAGCACAAAATCCTGCATTGCAAAGTCTGCATGGTGGACGGCCCTCCATAACTGATTGCTAGGCAGGCCAGGGCAATACTTTGACGTAGCACAGCAAGGTAAAAGCCCGCAAATCTGCGCGCCTCCGAGTCGAATACAATGATGCTTGCATGTGTTACGCATTGGCCCCTGCGTTGCAGGCAAAGGCTGGTTCTATGATGTTGCTTGAAAGATAACAACTGAGAGCGGGGTCTGCACAGCGCCCTTGCTTCTGGACAACAAGCCAGCCATGCGCTCCGCATAGCAGCAAAGAATTGATCAGCTTCAGCAGCGTTAAAGAGCGGCGGCCTACGTAGGCTCGCAAATGCAGACTCCAGCCTCGCAACTTGTGAGATGCATCAAACGGGTAAAATACCCTGTCCCAAGTTTGAATCAGGGAGGACAGAAACGCCATGATCTGCGACATCAAGTCAGGAGGGGCGCCCCATAGCAGCTCCCGGCACCTCTCATCGTGCTGTTCAGTGCTCGCTGGCGGTGCCAGGCAGAGCGTGGGACTGCTAGGCACGCACGCGACAGTCATGCAGACCCCCAGGGCGCTCGATCAGCCCGCCAACTGCGCGCCAGCACTGGCCTGGGCCAGCAACGTGCTGGGCCTGGAGGTCCATGAGCTTGACCAGGTGGGCAGCGCTCAGCAAGCTCGCGGTCTGCACTATAATTTGCTGTGCTTGCGCGGGCGCATCTGCCCCCTCAGGCCCAATGCAGGCTAAGCCAGCTGAGCGAGCACGGGTGCGGCAGCTGAGGAGCGGCGCCGTGTACCTCCTGTTGCTGCAGGCATACCACCCCGAGCATGGCCAGCTGGCTGAGGTACGTCCTATGGCACTGGCTGCTTCCCACGCAGCTGACGTTCCTTATTACGCTGCTCCAGCACTTGGCCGGCAGCCTGAGCACGGTGTGGGTGCGCTGGCAGCTGCGTGTTGACGTAGCGGCGCAGCACGAGTGCGAGTTTGTGGAAAACTACAAGGCGCTGAAGGCAGGCCTCCAGGCGCTCGGCGTCCCCAAGGTGCGTGTTAGGACAACGCTGAGTGACAGCCCGGCATCGCGTGCACAGTTGCACCTTGCTCTGGCAGTGCGCTGTGTGCCCCAGGCGCTGCACCTGCGACTCTGCTCACTGCTGTGCCTGTGTGCTGCTTCTGCGCGAGCGCTGAGATAGGAGCAGCTCACTTACGCACTGCTCTCGCAGTTCCTGGACTGGCAGCGGCTCATTGCAGCGCCGGCGCCCCACGCGGAGCTCCTGCGCTGGTTCCACTCGCGCTTCGGTGGTGCGCACCCCCGAGCCTCTCTACAGCCCCAACCAAGGCGTGCACTTAGGCGCACGCGCTGCTCAAGAGCGTGACGCCGTCTGCTTGTGTAGCCACTTCAGCGTCCACCGCTCCGGAGAGCCTTACTATCCAAGAACCCGTACACCTAGTGGTGGTTGCCGGTGGCATAAACTCTGTGGACACGCAGAACCACTTTTTCAGCAAATGGCAGGGTGTGCATGCTGCGTGCCGTGGCGCCACGGAGGGATGAAGTTGCACGGCGCCTGCAGGCAGCGCCCCACCGCGCGGCTACCGGCCGCCCTGCGGCGATTCGGCCGCGCTGCCGCGGCCGCAGCCGGCGGAAAAGCTGCGGACGCCGCGTGCAGGTCAAGCCCGGTTTGCACCAGTCGCCGGGGTCGCACGCACGCCCTTTGTGCTTCTGCGCAGCCCTGTTTTGCAAGACAGTGTCTCCTGTAAACATCATAACCTGCTGCAAGGTCGACGACACCCAGTGCCCATGCAGACGCGCTGCTCGTGCGGCTGACTGTGCGTTAAGTGCTTATGCCCCAGCTCGTCTGGGGGACAATTATAGTGCAAGGAATCTTTTATGCATGCATGCCTTTTTTTTTAAACTGCGCTAGGAATTGCTTTGCCTGAATTGCTGTGTCCCAGCTTGTCTGGGGAAGGGTTACAGTCCAAGCTTCTGCATCGCCCGAACTGCTATGCTCCAGCATGTCTGGGGGACGGTTGCAGTGAGGTCCAGGTGACGGCTTATGGCTTCATGTGACACCCTCGGCCTACGGGTATTCCTGGACTGCATCCATAGGAAGCAGGTGCCGGACGATCTTGCATTTGCCCAACAGCATGCTCTCTGAGGCAGGTGGGCAGTTGCATGCGTGTCACGCGTGTGCTGCACATGGTCAAGTGGGCAAATCCCCAAGGAACTGCATATCAAGCACGATTAACTTTCCAACACGCCATGATCAACGCTGTGCCTGTGCTTGCGCACTCATCGTACCAGCAGCAAGCTTAAAGGCAAATGCTGATCGGCACTGCCCACTGGGCAGGGTGGTTGCATGCATCAGGCCGAACTTCTGAGCGTGATGATGCATGTTTGGCATGCCCTGGCTTTGCTAGGTGAAAATGCAGAACTGCAACAAAAGAATCAAAAGCATGCGGGACATGGACAGAGTACGCTGCATGCAAGGGATGCTTACAAAAGCCAAAGGCACCGATGCGCAGTGCCAAAGCGTGTGTTTCTGGCTGTTTGTGTCACTGCGTCCGGCCCAAAGCTCTCGCCGTCAACAGGCTGCAGTGCTTAGCAGTCCAAGCACACCTGCGCAGGAATAATCTCAGCTGACACACCGCGCTTTTGTTGCTGCAACCCTCAAAAAGGGTGCCTTCACAGAGGTGCATTGCCAGCGGTAATCACGGCCTACCTGGTTCAAGTGACCTTGCTCTTGACGGCGCACTCACAAGCACAGCGAAGCACCTTAACAGCCTCATCTGCTGGCAACGTTAAACGACTGCTGGAAGCTGCCGGTGTTGGTCACTAGCTTGGTTTATCATACTCTGCTGGCGAGCACCCTCTGCGGTCTCTCACGCGCGCCGCCTGCGGGTACGCGTTTGCCAGCAGCACCGCAGTGTCCCGGTGCCCCTGGCACCCGGTCAGCGCTTAGTCCGCTGCATAGTCCAAAACACTTCGAAAAAAGTTGGACAGCAGCCAACCTGCAAGACAGCCTTGTGCAGGGCGGTCTGGCCATCGGCGTCCTGCAGCGCCGCGTCCGCGCCGCGCTCCAGCCTGGTTGAGTCAACGGTCAACCGGTCAGCTCAACAGAAGCGCCTGAACACCAGGAAGCATCGGGTGCAAGACCAGGGCGCACAGCAGGCGCGTGACGCTGGTGTGGCCCATGTATGCTGCGCGATGCAGGCTGGTGGCGCCACTGGCGGTCGTGGCGCGGTTGGTGTCGGCACCTGTCACGAGGAGAAATTCGTTGCAGGTAGCCAGCTGGCAGTATAATACGAACAGGATCGCGTAGACAACCCGCGCGGCTGCACTTGCCAACGCGCAACGTGCAACCACCACTGTGTGGCCTCACCAAGGCCCGCAGGAGCAGCAGCAGCCCGAGCGCCACGCACTGCAGCTCACGAGTCAGGCTCGCAGAGTCTCGCACCCGCGTCCAGCAGCATCTGCACTGCCGCGCTGTCCCCCGCACGCGCAGCATAGTGTAGAGGCGTGTAGCCGCTGGCGCCTGGAGCAGCGCTAAGCTCAGGTGCTGCGAACCAAGAGTGACCTGACTGTAACAGCGAGCAGCAGGCGCGCACCGCTTGCTCCATCGCTGTGCACGCAAATCGGCCGCTGCGCCAGCAGGCGCGCAAGCCTCTCAACGTTGCCCGTTTGTGCGGCGGCGCAGGCGCTCCTGGCAAACTCAACCTCCTTGAGGCTCTGCGCGGCCGGCTGCGGAGCCGTGCAGCATGCGCACCCCGACTCCAGGCACGCAGTGCTTGACGCGTGCGCTACTCTCGGCATACGCCTTTTACCTACCTATTCTCATGATATAATTCTGTGGCCTAGGCTGGATTGTGGAAGAAGCAGCCAGCAACCGGACACAGCAAACTAAGAACTATAAATTCTTAATTTGTAAGTGGTTGAACCACTGCACTGGGGGCTTTCTTGTTCACGAGCCCTATGGTGTATGCAGGAACAGGAGACCTGCACAAGTGCATGTATGCTATATATAACATGCAGCGAAGAGTGTGATAACACATGCAGGGAGTTTTCTATGCTGTCAGGACGGCGCTGTCTGGCGTTTGCACCCCGCTGCTGCCACGAAAGTTCCCTGGCGAAACAGTTTGGAGAGCGTGTTAAACATGACACTCACGCCCGCGCAAAAGCCACGGGTCCAGCAAACACTGCTATGCTGCCAAAGACAAGCAGCGAGGTGACGCTGCCCAGCAGAAACAGGAATGCGCCGAATGCGTTGCGCCGGCTCCACCCTGTCGTGCTCTGCGTCCAGGTGATGAAGCGGTCAAAGGCCGGCGCGACGGCAACCGCCAGCGTAAAGCGCAGCGGCCGCACAAAGTTCTGCACCTGCATATGCATTCAGCCACAGCTAGTCAGTCCCATGATGCACAGTAACCGCAGCTCTGCGAGGTAGTGGTGGCAAGCAGCTGGCCGTCGGGGGCGCAGTCAAAGGAGGCGCGGCGGCAGCGCACCGTCCAGAAGCCAGCATAAAATGCCAGGAAGGCCTTCCACTGCCCGGGCATGAGCGGCCCCCGGCCGGTCTGCCGCACAAAGGCGATCCAGGCCACAGCTAGGCCGCCTCCATAGGTGATGTTGCTGATTGTCCCATAGGAGGCCACAGCGCCCAGGCCTGCAGTTGGCAGCCGGACGTGAGACCTGCAAACCAATTTCACATGTAACCAAACTTATCAACGGTGGCAGCGGCAGCGACAGAGGCTGCGCCGCAGGACAAGACTGACCTGGGTAACACCACCGCAAGCCCACAAGTTGGCACCATAGGCGGCAGCAACGGTAGGTAAAGCAGCAAGGCGAGTATAGATTGATATATACCACATGCAGACAGAAATATGTCACATGCAGATCGAAACCGTTGTGCGCAACCATAGCCACTTGCCAGTCTGCTGGCAGCAGACAGAGCAGGAGCAGTAGAGAGCAGAGCATGCTGGTTAGCAGCAGCCACGAGAGCAGCAGAGCAGCGGTGACCCTGCAACCAGACATACAGATGCGTGCTGGACGAGCCACAGCAAATAGTGCAGCAGACAGTGACATTTTCTACCCCCACTCTTCCTCTATACAGCGCCGTGGTTGTCAGCAACAGGAGCAGTACGGAGTTTGCGGCGTACCCAGAGCGGCCAGGCGCTTCTTGTCCATCCCATCTCCGAGGAAGAAGCGCTTCACGCGGCCGGCGAGGCCCGTGCTCTCCCCCGGGGGCTGCGCGGCTGCATCGGCCTGCAGCATACCCGGGTCCGCTGACCCCCCGGGCCTGCCAGTTGGGCCTGGTTCTGCAAAGCCTTCGGCCGCGCTGCACGTGCCGCAGTGCCGCTTGCGCTGTCCCCCTGCACACGGCGTACAAGCGTTGGGCATGCAGCAACGCCAAAGCCCATTCCAATCCCCGGTTGATGGGATGCGTGCAGCGTGCATGCAGGGGGCACACACTTTGGTGTTGCCTGCACGGGGGAGCCGTCGGCTGCAGGCTTGGAGGTCCGCCCGCCACTGCATTTGGCCTTCCTGGCTGTCCGGCTTTGCCTGTAAGCAGGAGCGTGCTGCGCATTGTGTAAAAAAGTCCGTGTTGTGTAAAATCGTCTGTGCAACAGGCGCGCTTGGGTGAGCAACAGCCCGCGGATGCCGCACACAGCAAGGTTACTGGCGAAGTGGGAGCAAGCCTAGGCTTAAGGCAGTAGCATCAGCATCCGCCCCCCGCCTACTAACACCTAACAAGCTCCAGCCCTCCCCAGCAGGGTAAGCCTTGTATTGGAGTGTTTGCGCAGCAGATGCAGGCTTTGCCTACTTGCTGGAAAGCGTGATGTGCCCGTAGATCCACTGACAAAGCTCCGTGGCTTACCGACCAGGCGTGCGGCGGAGCGATGGACGCCCCCAAAGCAAAGGCCGACCTCACCACCACGCAGGCGGTGAAGCTGCGCGCGCGCCAGTTCACCGCCGTGGCTGGCGACAGGTTCAAGGTGGCCTCGGCTTCCATCTCGCGCAGCGACACCCAGGCGCGGCTGGGGGCCGCTGCTCGGCGCTGTCGCAGGCGGTGCCCTCGGCGGGGCAGGCTTGCTCCCAGCGATTGGCGCCCGCTCTCGCTCCTGCCACCCGGCGGGCGCCTCATGTACATTGCCCGCCCTCGCCCAGCGCCGTGGGCGGCTGGGCAGGTTCTGCCCCTCACGCCGGCAGCAGCGTGGACCACCAGCACGCTAGGAGCCAGGGCGGCGGCTCCGAGCGGGCATTGGCGCTGCAGAGTGCCCTGTGGAAGGAGGCACGCCAGGTGCTGCTGCACATGCGGGCAGAGCGAGCTGCTCAGCGATGACGGGTTGCGTCGCAGGACCTGGACGTGGCAGTCATCAAGGCCACGACTCCCCAATTCCATGTGCCGCCGAAGGAGAAGCATGTGAAGAGTGCGGGCCCTGCCCTGCCGCTTGTTTTTGGGGGCGGTGGCGCCTGGGCCGCGTGGGGCGCACGCGACTGATCGAGCGCGCCCGCCGCCCGCAGCTCTGAAGTCTGCTGCGGTGGCCGCGCCTGCGGAGCCCGGCAAGCAGCGGCTGGACGCATACGTGGTGCAGCAGCTCACAGCGCGGCTGCGGAGCGCGACCGACTGGCTGGTGCACCCTCGCTTGACTGCAGCACCCGGCGAGCTCTCTCATTCTCTGAAGAGCTCACATAGTGTGCTTCACATGATGTGAAGTGCCGGCAGCTTGCTTCAGGTCCATCTAGTGCTGCGGCGAGCCTGGTTCTTCTGGATGTACATAAACAGATAACATCACCCCTATCGATGGCTGACACTGTGCCGTGGGCGGCAGACGGCGCTGAAGACGCTGCACGTCTTCCACCGGTTGATGCGCGAGTGCGATGCAAACCTGCTGCAGCTGGTGCGCGCCTGCTGCCTCGACATGATATCTCTGCCTGGCAGCTCTGGCTCGGCGGGCACTGCCGCAGCAGTGCCTGCCTGGCCCAGCTGCACATCAGAGCATGGAGGGGAGCTTGCATGCATGTGACGTGACACCGAGAGACGCGGCGCGCGAGCGCGCGCAGCTGCTGGACCTCACTGACCCGGCGGGCGGCGGCGCGCTGGCGGCGGGCGGCCGCGGCAGCGGGCGGCTGTTCCGCATGGACAACTTCATTGACACGACCAACATCGAGGGCCGGTTTGAGTACAGCGCGTTTGTGCGCGCGTACGGCAAGTACCTGGACGAGCAGCTGGCGGTCGTGGCGCAGTGCGGCTGGTACCAGGCGCGCACGCGCCCGCCCTCTGCAAGGAACTTCGCCCGTCTGCGCGCACCGCAGGCTGCCCTCTCGCAGCAAGGTAGCGCTGCGCGCACGGCTGGACACGAAGCAGCACAAGCCCGGCAGTTGCAAGTCCGCAGGCCCTGGGCTGCGGCAGGCATCCGACCGAGCTCCGGAGTCTAGCAGCAGGCCGCGCTTCTCCGGAAGGATGCAAGACGGATGCAATCAGGGCCATGTGCCCACGTGTGCACGGGGTTGACGTCAGCACAGCGAGGAAGGATAACAAGCCTGCCTGTGCTGCTGGCCGTGCGGGCCGTGGGGTGCGTCCGCAGAGAAGCAGGAGCAGGCACAAGAGGCCTGCGCCTGCGGCGCCTGGCTCCGCCAAGTGCGACGGGCGTCGCCGCGCGGCGCGCAGGAGCAGGAGCAGGGCGGGCGGGAGTCGCGGCTGCGCGGGCTGAGCGGCGAGGCGCTGCTGTCGCAGATGCCGCTGCTGCAGCGCCTGCTCGCGCGCCTGGTCGACTGCCGGCCGACCGGCGGCGCCGCGCACGACCCCGTCGTCCATGTGCGCCGCGGCTGCCCCGCCCTGTTACTACAGTACATTTCGAAGCCCACCGCGATCCATGGGAACCCTTCCTGACGTAATTGAGCAGGGGAGCCTTGACGACAGGCGCTGGCGGCCCGAGCTGAAGCGCTGATTGAGAGGGCAGCGTGGGGGCGGGCAGCGCCAGAGACGCGTGCTGCGTGCCCGGGCGCTGCCTGGCCGCACGCGCTTCCGCAGCCGCACGCAGGCAGCTGAGCGGCTCTCGGGCATGCCAGGAGGGGCGTGGGGCGCTGCGGCGCAGGCGGCGCTGTACGCCGTGCTGAAGGAGAGCTTCAAGCTGTACAAGGCGCTGAGCGAGGGCCTGATCAACCTGGCCGACCGCTTCTTCGAGATGGACCACGCGCACGCGGTCAAGGGCCTGGAGGCGTACCGCGAGGCCATCGCTGGCAGCAACAGCCTGCAGGCGCGCCGCGCGCGCGCAAGACCTGCGAGCATGGGCTGTTGCTCCCAGGGCTTGTTGCTTCTAGGGCCCGCTGTGACCAGCCGTGAAAGTGGCTGCTCTGGCCAGCGCCGCACAGCTTTCATGGCTGAGGGTGGCCCCGTGCAGGCTGGTGGAGAGGGGTGCCGCGAGGTGGTGCGGCGAGGTCACCGGGCTAAGGTAGAGCGAGGTGTAGCGGCGGGCGCGCAGGCGTACTACCGCGACATGGAGCGCATCGAGGAGCTGAAGCGCGCGGTGCAGTTCCCGGTGCTGGAGCCGCCGCCAGCGGACTTCCTGAGCCAGATGGAGAACTACTGCGCCGAGGCGCCGCGCGCGCTGGACGACGCGGTCGCCGCCAAAAAGGCGCGGCCGCTCGCGGGCCCCGCAGCCCCGCGCGTGTCCGGCTGGCGCTCGCAGGCCCGGCCTGTCCCGGGCGCCGCGGAGCGCCTCGCTGGAGGGGCTGTGCTGCGCGAGGGCGCTGCACGGGAAGGGCGCCCCAATCCTAGTCTGCTCGGCGGGCCGCATCATGCATGGCATGGCACTGGCAGCGCGGCGGGGATGTGGGCGCCGCTGCCAGTGCCATGCCATGCATGATGCGGCCTGCCCAGCAGACTAGGATTGGGGGCCATGGGTGAACCCAGCAGCGGCCGCTGCACTCCAGCAAAGTGGTCGCCCTCAGGCGCAGAATGGCAGCTGCCGCCTGTGCACCCGTTCACTAGAGGCGGGAAAGATGTAGCCCCTATAGGACTAGCGCGCTGTAGCACCCGGGTTGCTACCAAGGTGGCGCGGCACTGGGCGCGAATCCTGGCAAAAGACTGTGTGTAGGCGGCTGCCTGCGCTCGGCAGCCCGTCATGAGCGGACGGGCTGTGCGTCCAGTGCCGAGATACGTGCTGCTGCGAAGCGCCTGTGACGAGGCCGGGGCGCCCGCGCGCGCAGAGGAGCCCGCCGCTGCGGCGCGGCAGCAAGCTGACCAGCGCGGGCGGGCGGCCCGCGCGCGAGGCGCTGGCGCCGCCCGCCGCGCCCGCCGATCCCGGCATGGTGCTCGCGTTCGACAAGGCGCGGCCCGCAGCTGTGCCTGCATGCAGGGGCCGCTGCAGGGCGCGCGCGCGGCCACTCAGTCAGCCGGGGCTTTGTTGGTGAGCGGGCCTGGATGCGGGTGCGCGCGGAGGCCCTGCGCCTGGTCAAAGCCGTGGCGGCACCCTCTATGCATACAGCATATTGAACAGTGACCAGGGCGCCGGGGTCACCCCCCCAGGAGAAGGGAGGGGCAATCCTGTGTGCCGCTGTGTGTGCAGTATGGTAGAAACTTAGTGCTGCCGGCGCGGCGGGGCTGGCCGAGCAGCGCGCTGTGCGTTGGGGTGAAGGCCTGTGCGATGTACACCCGCTGCCTGAACAGCCTGCAGCGCGCTCAGCGCACACGGAAGGCCGCAGGGTCCCAGGTAAGCGCTGCGCGCGCTGCTGTCCAGGTGGCGCTCGGCGGCGGCCCGGCGCAGCCGCAGCCGCCGCACGCGCCGCCCGGGCAGGCCGAGCCCGACCTGCTGGGCTTCTATGATGCGCCTGCGCCGGCCGCGGCCGCTGCCGCGCCCGCGGCGCCAGCGCCGGGGCACTCCTCGACCTCAGGCGCCCCCCCGAGTGGCCCGCCGACGGGCGGCGCCCCCGGCAGCGGCGCGCCCGCCCGCCCGCCCGCCGAGCCGGCGGACCCGTTTGGCAGCCCGGCGGCGTTCGGGCCGCCGGGCGGCAGCGGCGGCGCGGGCGCGGCGAACAACGGGCCGGGCGCCGGGGGCACCGGCGCGGCCGCACGGAGCGAAGGCAATCCCTTTCATGTGCCGGCGGCTGGCGCGAGCAGCAACCCTTTCTTCGGCGGCGGCGGCGGCGGCGGCGGCGGCGGCGGCGGCGGCGGCGGCGGGTCTGCAACAGGGTTCCCTGCAGGGTTTCCGGCCAGTGCCCAGGCGCCCACAGGCAGCGCGAGCGCGGGCCTCCCGCCGGTGGCGCCCGCGGGGCAGCGGCCGAGCGCGCCGATGGGCGCGCCGAGGTGCGCGCAGGGTCTTGGGGTGGGGTTTGAGGGGCTCACGTCAGTTTTGGGCAGATGGCTGACCCTGACCTCCCGCACGTCGGCGTGCGGGAGGTGCTCAGCAACGCATAGCTCCGAGCTTTCTGATGAGGGGTTTCTGTCTCATTGTCCGTGCAACTCTGCTTGTCCGCCATTGTTAAGTGGTGGATGCTCGTTTATGTCTCTGGGCGCGCTCGGCTCCAGTGGTGTCATGAGTATGGGCGTGAATACGGCGTATGCTGCGAAGCAGGCCAAGTGGCGGGGCGTGTGCGCGCGCAGCGCGTACCGCAGGGATGGCGCGCTGCATGACCCGTTTGCGGAGCTGACCGGGCTCTTGCGTCCCGCGGCCAAGAGCTCCCCGCCGCTCAAGTCCTCCCGCGCACCCTCCGCCGCCTCCGGCCACGCCGCACCAGCAGGGCCCATGGGCGGGGCCGCGGGCGGCCCCTCGGCGGCGCGCCCTGCGGCCGACGACGGGTTTGGCAGCAGCGCGTTCGGGCAGGCCGCACAGCCGGCAGCGCCGGCGGCCGCGCCGCAGTCAGACGCAAACGGCTTTGAGACCAAGTTCAGCCCGCCGGAAGCCAGCGGCAGCTTGATATAGGAAGGTCCTGAGGTTAACAGTGGAGTGCTAGCTAGCTGCGCAAGGACGGCGGCCTGTCGGGGTGCCGAGGCGGGCGGCGCAAGCAGGGCGCGGCCCGTGCGCAAAAGACGGGCAGGCAGGCAAACATAGTCTGTCAGTGGCCTTCTTGGACTCGCCTTTTCTGTGCTTGGGCTGTCAGCCGCAAGGCGCGGCAGATTTTGCAGCAGGCGCACTTGCGCGGACTGTTTTTTGGACTTGGTGGCAACCCTGGCATGCCTCTGTGCCGTTGGTGTGACACAGCCTCTGTGCTGTTGGTGTGAGCACCACTGTAATACTGTTGGGCTTCCTGGCATGCCCTGGGGCATGCCACTAGTGCTGAACAGCAGACGCCCCACCACATCTACATCAAATGCAGCAAATGTGTCCCCCGCTTCCATCCGTTCAAATGCGAATGCGAAGCTGCAGACGCAACTCCAAGGCAGCAAACTGATGGGGGAAGAGGGTCATCGGCCGTGTGCGCACATGCCTCTCACAGACCTGGCAAGCTGATGGGCAGTTCGCGGCGCCACCTGCAAGCAGTCGGGCACAGGGCTGCGAGCGCGCATGGGCGCTCTCTTGGTGCTCGCGGGCCTCCTCGCGGCTGCAGCGAGCGCAGCCCGTGCCGCAAGCGGCGATGCCAGCGCGATCGCCCCGGCGTTTGAGCTCAACGGGCGCGAGGCGGGCGGCGTGGATGCGTGGCACCCTGCGCCCAGCGCACGCGCGCGGGCAGTCCGCTTGCTCGAGGCGGATGCGACATCGCCGCAGGCTGCAAAGCTTGCGGGCGGCGCGCCCGCGCTGCAAGCGGCGGAGGCCGCCAAGGCCAAGCCGCTGCGGGGCGTCGGCATCTACGGCGCAAACATGCCCAACGAGCTGCAAGTCTTCTCGCAGGCCGGCCTGAAGTGGTTCTACACGTGGACGTGAGCGCCCGGATGCCCTGACGGTGGGCGCCGCAAGCACCACACAGTGTCCTGATGACGCGCCCGGGCGCGCAGTACGTACTCGGACCCAGGCACGCTCAACGTCGCGCGGCTGACCGGCATCGAATACGTGCCCATGATTGTGCGCCCGCTCCCAAGGCGCAGCGGGAGAAAGAGCGGAGCAGGGCACGCGCGGGCCGCGCGGCAGCGCTGAGACCGCCTCTGCGCCGCGCAGTGGGGCCAGACGCAGCTGGCGGAGATCCCGCCCCAGATAAAGAACCAGACCTATGTGAAAGGCAGCTTCTTCCCGGCCAACACCAAGTTCCTGCTCGGCTTTAACGAGCCCAACAAAGCGTGCGCCCCGCCGGCCAGCGGCAGGCGCCTGCAGCCCTGACGCCGATCCGCGCTCAGCTGACGCTGCGCCCGCGCAGGGAACAGGCCGACCTCACCTCCCAGCAAGCGGCTACGCTGTGGCCCCAGGTCGTCGCGGTGCGGACCCGCCCGCGCCGCTCTCCGCGCCCTAAACCCAACTCTAACTTACCCCAGCAGTCATGCGCCGGCTGCGACATGCGCGGCCGGAGGGCCGCCCACCGACGCGCCCGTGCGAGCATGGCCGCATGCAGCCAGCCAGTGGTGGGGCCCGACGCACGAACCGCCCGGCGCCGCTCGCGCGTGCAGATCGCGAAGAACCTGAACCTGAAGCTGGGCTCGCCGGCGCCCGCGCACTGCGGGCAGCCGGACTGCCTCAACCCGAAGCAGGCCCCCTTCGACTGGTGCGGCCCCCGTGCGGCCCGTGCAGGTCAGCACGCTCTGCTCTTGGCAGCGGGAGGGCAGGCTGTACCACCAGGGCAGCTCCTTCTTGCCACGTGCACGCCCCCTGGCTGTCCCGCTTCTGATGAAGACCGACTCTTGAGGGGTGCGTGCACACGTATATGTCAAGATGACTGTGCTGCAAGCGCGGCGCCAGGCTGGACGACTTCTTCAGCAACTGCACTGCGATGTACGGCGCACCCTGCCAGGCCGATATCATGGCCGTGCACTACTACGGCTGCACGGTCGCCGACCTGCAGCGGTGCGCCTGAGCGGGCCTCGGCACCGCAAGACCCTGCCATGCGGTGCACTGGCGCTACCTCTGTTGTCCTGGGAGGCGTGCGGTGACATGCGCGGTGACATGCGCTGGGTGCCATGCCATGACGGAGGGGGACAAAGCAGATGGGTGTGCTTGCCAGGCGTGGTCAGCCTGCATGCAGCCGAGAGCGCGCGGCGGGGCAGCGGCACCGGCCCCACGTGGCGGCGCGCCCGCGCAGGTTCATGGTGCAGGTGGCGCAGAAGTACAACCGGCCGATCTGGCTCACCGAGTTTGCATGCCCGCAAGCGGGCAAGCCCGCGGCCGCGCTCGCCGAGATGCGCGCGCTGCTGACCATGCTGGACCAGCAGCCGCGGGTGGCCAGGTGCGCGCGGCCCACGAGCAGCCGGGACGGCTCAGCGCTCGCGCGCGCCATGCCATGCCATGCTGATCACGTTGCCGCACCAAGCGCGCGCTATGCCATGCCATGCTGGACACGTTGCCGTTGCCGCATCGAGCCGCGCGCCTGTCCGCACGGGCGGACTGGGCGGCCACCGCGCCGCGCGCGGCGTCGCAGGTACTCGTGGTTCGCCGCGCACACGCAGGGCACCTTCCTGGGCCCCTCAGCCTCGCTGATGCAGAACAGCTACTCCTTCGCGCGGCTGACCAACCTGGGCCGGCTGTTCGGCAGCTTCGGCAGCACGTCCGGCATCTCTTCCGGGGCCGCGCCGGCGGAGGACCTGCGGAGCGAGCAGCTCGCGCACGTCCAGGCGCGCCCGGCGCATGGGCCTGCGCGCGCCGTGCATGCGCGTGTGCAGGCAGCATGTGTGACGATGTCATTAGGGGCGTGCTTTCACGTGCCGTGACCTTTGTCAATGTGAACACGGTCCGCTCTGCTCGGGTGGGAGCGCGTGAGCTGCTGCTGGCCTGAGCCATGCAGGCCAGGCTAGGCTTGTTCAACCCTCCGTGTCTGAGCAAGCACATCTCATGCGCAGGCGGAGGTGTGTCCCACGTGCGCCGACGCAGCCGCCAATGCCTCCGTGGTCGTGCCCAACCTGGCCCTGCGCGGCGTGTGCGAAGCGCAGTGCGGGGCCAGGTACTGAGTGGGCAGCAGGCCCTCTCAGATTTAGCAGGCTTCATTCTATTACTGCGCATGCCTGCAAAGCTGGGGCGCCCATGCGTGCGGCCCATGAATGCCATGACCTGCACAGCAGACGGGTTTCTGCTGTACAGGTCATCGGTGTCTGTTTCATTCATTGATCAGTGAAGTGCGCTTGCCCGGGTGTGCCTGCTTTTCGTCTTTGCATGCGCTTTGCATCTACTCAACTCTGGGTTTGTGATCTTGTGCATGCAGCTTTACGGGGCTTGAACGTCAGCACATGATGCTGGCATTGTTATGGGAGTATACTGCCAAATTGGTCAGCAGGGCATCATATGTAGTGAACGTATGGTGTACTTTTCTGTAGTAAACTGTTCCCGTGCCTGGTGAAGTCGTGCAGCACGACACAGTCCATCCGTCTGCCTTCATTAGGCAGCAACACACTTCTTCTAATGCTTCAATAAACCCTGCGTATAACCCCATGCGCTTGATTTTGAACAGCGCAGGACAGCAGGCCTGTTTGACAGCCCGCTGCGCAGATAACCAGCGCGCTCCTGTGCGCCTGATGCCCGCGCCGGCACCCCGCTGAAACCCAGGCTTGCCAGTCACAATGCCTGTGCGCGCTGCGCTGGCGGGCCTGCTGGCCCTCCTGGCGAGCGCGAGCCTGGTGGCATGCAGTGCCGCTGTTCCTGGCGCGCCCCAAAGCGCGCCCGCGCCCGCGCTTGGGCATGGTGAGGGAATACCGCTCAAGACTCCACCGCACGCCTCGCATGCGCCCTCGCCCGCGTTCAGCCTGACCGCTGCCAATGCGACGTCGCTGCAAAAGCTGGAGGCTGCAAAGCCGCCGCCGCCGCCGCCCCATGTCCTGCCCAGGCGCGGGACTGGCGAGTATGGCCCAAACGTGCCCAACGAGCTGGCCGTCTACAGCCAGAACGGCATCACCTGGTGCGCTCACAGGCGCTCTCGTGCGTTGCATGCTTAGGCGCTTTCTGTATGCAAGAAGTTGCAGTCCCTCGACATGAATATATGAGTGACATGCTGGCCTGGTGTGGGGGCCACAGGTATTATGACTGGACGTACGCCCCGCGACCCTGTGTGCACATGTCCTGGTGACATGCCTGCTCTGCCAGGGTGCGTGACCGCGCATGCCTGCGCAGGTTGTACTCTGACCCGGCAACGCTGAGCATTGCCCGGACATACAACACGGAGTATGCGCCCATGGTGGTGCGCGCACCCGCCCCGCTGCGCTCCCCTCTGCTGTCAGCGCCTGTGGGCCTGCCCCTATTTCGCCGACCCTGTCACAAAGCTCCTTTGACCCGCGGCCCTGCGGCTGTCGCAGTGGGGCAACATGTCACTGCAGACGATGGCGCCGGTGCTGAACAAGAAGCCCTACCAGAAGGGCGCCTACTTCCCGCTCAACACGCAGTACCTGCTCGGCTTCAACGAGCCCAACAAAGCGTGCGCTCTGCGGCCCCGTTCTGCACGTCGGACGGCCTCCCGCGCGCGCGGGGCACGCTGGGCCGTCCTCACGGCTCCGGCGCCTGCGCGCAGGAGCCAGGCGAACCTGACGTCCATGCAGGCGGCCCAGCTCTGGCCCCAGGTCGTTGCGGTGCGCGCGCCCACCAGGCGGCCGCCCCGCCGACGCGTGTGGCGCTGTCCCACCAGCCGCGCTCGCACGCGTCCGGGTGCCTTCTCTTGTGCTGGCTGGAGACGCAGCGAGTCCCACAGCAAGTCCCGCACGAGTAGCTGAGCGCCTGGAGCAACAGGCCTGGCAGGCCAGCGCCTCCGCGTGCTGGTCGAGCGTGCGGTGCCCGTTTGCCGGGTGCGCTCGCCAGGCGCCGGCACTGCCTGACGCGCGATGTGCGCCGCAGACCGCCAAGAACTTTGGGCTGAAGCTGGGCTCGCCGGCGCCCGCGCACTGTGGGCAGCCGAACTGCCTCACCCCGAAGCAGGCCCCCTTCGACTGGTGCGCCCCCCGTATGGCCCCATGCAGGTCAGCACGCTCTGCTCTCGGCAGCGGGAGGGCAGGCTGGACCACAGCAGCAGCTCGCTGCCATGTGCATGGGCCCCGGCTGTCCTCATGTGAGGCTCACCTCAAGGCACGCGTGCACATGTACATGTCGACATGGCGGTGCTCCGGCGGCACGGCGCCAGGCTGGACGACTTCTTTAACAACTGCACCGCAATGTACGGCGCGCCCTGCCAGGCGGACATTATGGCCGTGCACTACTACGGCTGCACGACGGCGGACCTGCAGACGTGCGCGCCCTGGCTGGGCACGGCGCGCCTGTCCGCCACGCTCCGCCAGGCGCCTCCTCGCCCGCGGCCGTCCAGGGCGCCTGCGCCTGCTTTTGCCGCGCGCTCGCTCGCCTGGCAAGTGTGTGCTCGCAGCTGGGCCGCAGCCGGTTCATACAGGGCAGCTGCCGGCACCGCCGGCAGTGAGGGAATGTCGGCAAGGGTGCGCCGCGGACGCCCCGCGAGCGCGCTGAGGGCGGCGGCCGCCGCGCGCAGGTTCATGGTGCAGATGGCGCAGAAGTACAACCGGCCGATCTGGCTCACCGAGTTTGCGTGCGGCGGCGCGGGCACGTACGACCAGATTGCGCAGGTCATGCAGTCAATGCTGACCATGCTGGACAACCAGGCCATGGTCGCCCGGTGCGCCCGGGCGGCCCACGCGCGCGTTATTCTGGCGCCGGCGCGCCGTCTCATGTCCGACCAACATGTTCCATTGCGCGCTGGGTCCGCATCCTGCCTGCCGCCAGAGTGCTACATGATAGCCTACCCATAACCTATCATCTCCTCACGCCTGGCTGCCGGGCCCGCCCTCTGCCTCGCACTGTCGGCGCCCGCGCTCGCGCCGAGCGCTGCGCTCCGCTCAGGTTTGCATGCAGTCCATGCATGCCAGTGTGGCGCCGCCGCGGCGGTGCAAGGGCTCACGCGCCGCTCGTGCCCGGGGGCGCAGGTACAACTGGTTCGCCTCGCACACGCAGGGCACCTTCCTGGGGCCGCTGGCCTCGCTGATGCAGAACAGCTACTCAAAGGCGCAGCTGTCGCCGCTCGGCAAGCTCTACACCTCGTACAAGTCGAAGATCAGCAACGCCGCGCCGCTCCCGGACCCGACCAGCGCGCTGCACGACCACATGCAGGCGCGCCCCCGGGCCGATGCCCCGGGCCGCGCCCGGCCCGCCATGCCCAAGCGCGCCCCCGGTGCCGCCCTGCCGTGGCGCGGACGTGCCGCCGGCTGCGCCGCGTGTGCATGCCGCCGCGTGCGCACGCCGCCGCATGCGCTCCACATACCCGGCCAAGTGGGAAGTTCAAGGGGCAGGCAGAGGGTCAGCGCCCCGGTTCGCCGCGCTGCTGCGGGGCACCGGGCTGGCGCGGGGCCGACGGGCGGGGCGCGCGCGCGCAGGCGGAGGTGTGCGGCACGTGCCAGGAGGCCGCCGCCGACGCGTCCGTGGTCATCCCGGACCTCGACCTGCGCACGCTGTGCATCGAGCACTGCGGCTTCAAGTTCTGAGCGCGCGCGCCGCGCGCGGCCTGCGCTCCGCCGCACAGCCCGCCCGCGCGCAGCTGGGCGCCAGAGCTGCAAGGTGTGGCAGCAGAGCGCTGCCTGTGTGTCGGCTCTGGCTGCGCTCTGCAGCAACAGCTGGCGGCGCTGCCTCTGGCCCCCAGGGGCCAGAATTGATTCAGCAACATGAGTAGTGATGTCCTGGGCGAGGAAATGTGGCCCGCCAGGGAGCTGTGCGGCCGGTGGCTGAAGGTTGCTGTAGGTTGGAAAGGCTGAAGTGCAGTGCTTTCCTGGGGCACACCACTACAACTGGCCATGCAGTGAATGTTCGGCTGCTGAACGCATGTTGTCAAGTGAGGTGCGCCAGGAAAGCAGGCTGTGTGGTGAAGTGCGCTAGGGTTGCTTTGCCCTGCTCTTAGCTTACTGACCGGGTTGCCAGCCGCTTTTCATTTCATGGGTTTGCATGTTGTGTTGTCAGCTGGGGTGCATGGGTTTTCAACCCTGACGTGCACCGTAGCACTTTGTAGTGTTCAAGGGTCTCGAAACATGGATGCAGCAGCTTTTGGGCCTCTGATTTGATGGGGTACGCCCGCGAACTTTGATGGGTGCGCCCGCGAACCGCTCATCACGTCGTATGCTGCATAGAGTGACGATGACGGGCGACACCGACACGCGTACATGCAGCTGTTGCGCGGATGCTGCGCAACCGTGCTGGCCGCATGGTGTGCTTGTGCGTGCTGCCAGCAACAGCTATCTATCTGCATTGCGTTGATGCCTTCCGGGATGCCTATAGCCCCGCGGTCCTCTCCTGATCAAAGGCAGCGTGTAAACCATTGCAAGACGTAGCTCTCGTCAACGCCTCGCTGCCACGCCCGGGCGCCTGGACAGTTTTACTCTGTCACATACTGCCACCGGCCTCACTGCGCGCAGACCTGAGCTGGTGAATGGTAGGATTAGGAGCGAGGCCCCGCTTACCCATGCTGCTCATCGCCCCATGACGACGCCCTGCTTGCCGGAGATGGAGCGGAAGAAGGTTGACCAGCTGCCGCAAGAAAAGTGCTGCACGACAAGGTCCTGCGCCTGCCAGCCCACGACACACCCATGTCTGCCGTTGAGTTTATATCCGTCGCGAAACGGACGCGGGTGCGCATTTCGTCCAGGCGGGGCAATGGACAGCCTGAAGCATGCATGTGCGCTCCGTCTAAGACTACAGCATGCGCACTTGCAGACAGTTGTGTGCTCCGCAGGCTGCAGGAGCGAGAGCGCGCCTGCATGCACATGCATGCAACTTCTTGCATCCGCACATGCATGCAAACTGATGAAAGCGCAGCCAGCATAAGCGATGCACCCGCGCACGACACCAGCTCCCGTGAAGGGTGCGGGGATGCAGGACCGCAGGTGCGCCTGCTCCGTGCGGGTGGTGGCCCGGAAAGAATCTTCGGCGTGTGGCCGCAGCCACTACGCTCTGGAACGCAGGCCCGCACCGCCAGGCGCTGGCCAGGCAAAGGCGCTGGGGCGGCGCAGGGGCGGGCGCGCGCGCCTGCTCCGCGCAGACAGTGGTTGGCGACGCGCACGTGGCGCGCCCGCCGCCGCGCTTGTGGAAGCAGGCGCGCAGCTCTTCGTTGTAGGCAAAGGATGTGCAGGCCGGCTGCGCCATTTCGCACGCCACCTGGCAGTCCTGTATGCTGGCGGGGCGCAGCGAGCCCAGGCCGCCCTGCGCCCGCGGCAGGGCGACAGTCTGTCACGGCATGCCTGGTTGCTGCCGCGGGCGGCGCCGGCGCAGCTGCAGCCAGCCACCGAGGCCCATCCCGCGCGCAGCCACGAGGACCGGCACGGCCGCGCCTCTGGGGTGGCACGCCGGTCTAGGGCCGACACCCCCTGCGGTCAGGCTCAAGGCTGCATAATGGAAACTGCGTGGCGGGTTGGCAAGATCCTACGCTGCAAGGTACCACCACGGCGTGCATGCAAAGCAGACAGGACGCATGCGCACAGGGCCACGATTGTCAGCACGGCTTTCCAGCGCATGAGCTTTAGCCCAGGGGCGCACGCTGTGCGGGGACCCAGCAGCGCTGGCGGCGCCGGTGGGGTCGTAGGCGAAGCCGGGCGCGCCGGCAGGGTAGGCCACGCCCGCGCCCTCCCTGCAGGCCACGCGCGCCGGGCCGTCGCTCACGTAGCGTTCGCCCAGCGTCGCCAGCTGCGGCTTCGCGCTGCAGCCACTGTACCCGTCGCCTGCACGCGCACGAACGGCATCAACACTCCACAATTGCTCTGTAGCGCCCTGTCTCTGTGCACCAGTTGCATGGCTCGCCAGCTTAGGCCGCACGCCTGGCCGCGTGCATGTATGAGCAGCAAACTACGTAACAAGAAGGCTGTGTGTGACGTCTCGCCCTGCCCGGCGCACCACGACTGGCCTACTTCAGACTGGCTCTGGCTGGACCGACTGAGACTGGAGGTTTGTGACACCCGAGGCCGCCGGGGACAGAGGGCTGCGGCACCTGCGTAGCCCCAGTTGCAGGCGCAGGCAAAGCCGCCGGCGCTGTTGGTGCAGCCGGCGTTGGCGGAGCAGCCGGCGGTCGCGCGCACGCACTCGTTGATGTCGATGTCGCAGCGCGGGCCCTCAAACCTGCACGCACCCCCGCATGACCCACCATGCTTCTGCTGCATAGCAGGACTTGCGCCAGTCATGCCTGCTGCGGTCCAGGCATGCCTGGGCCGGCACGCGCATGCGGGTTCAGGCCATCAAAGTTGGTTTGCGCGTCCAGTGCCAGCCAGCGGGCGACCTCCCGCTCATCCCGCGCGTCTGCTGCACAGAGTGTCCCGTGCAGACGGAGGCTGATGTAAACATCAGGGAGCGAGCGGTGTCCAGGTAAGTGGTACGCACCCGGTGCCAGGCCTGCCGCCTACCCAGGTGCTGCTGCAGTCTGGAACAGGAGGCGTAAAAGCAGCCCCGCTGCCGCCGCTGCACCCCGCGATGGGCCCGCTTGCCCTGCGCGTGACCGCCACATGCATATTCACATGCACCATGATTTCAACCCTGACTGGCGGTTGCCGAGCAGAGCATGTGCCGCGTGCATGCGACTCTTGCGATAGTAAGCAGCGTAGCCGCCAGCAACACGGGGGCCGCAGGAGGGCGCAGCACATCCGCATCGCCTGCGCAAACTGCTGCACGAGGCTGAACACGGCGTCCGTGCGCCGCACGCCGTACAGGCCCGCGCCGCCGCCTTCCGCCAAAGGCGCCACCTGGGCAAGCATTCGTCTTCACCGCTCCGTTCCGGAGGCAGACAGACTCCTATCCGGAAAACGATGCAGCGCCGGACGGCGGCTGGACCTCCTAGCCTGTCTGCAGGGCGGGCTGGGCGGGCCGGGCCGCGGCGCGCTTGCCTGGCCGTCGTGGATGTACTGCCAGAAGGCGGCGCCCTTGATCAGCCCGCCGCGCCTGGCGCCCTGCGCGCGCGCGTCAGGCCGCCGGCGCGGGGGCAGCACGACGGTCGACCACGCGCATGCATGTGGAGCGCGTGCGCCGAGCCTGCAAGCTGGCGGCGCCTGCGCACCGCCTGCACAGCCGAGTACGCGGCGCGGAAGAAGATTGCGCGCTCCTGCGGCCCCGCTCGGGTGCCTGCCTTGACCCTGCGCGCACAGCGGCGTTGATGCTGCTGCGCGCGCACCACTGGCCGCGCGGGCCTGCCGACAGGCTGGGGGAGTCCCAGTAGCGCGGGCGCCGCACCATTTCCCGAACTCCTCGAGGAGCACCTGCGCGGCCGCCGCACCGGCCTCACTCCCGGCCGATGAGGCGGCCCGCTGGCGCGGGGACTAGCCCGGCAGCACTCGCGGGCGCGGCGCGCAGGCCGCGCACCGGCTTCCTCAGGATGCGTTTACCCTGGGCGTAACCTAAACCTACCCTTGGCACGCAGGCCGCGCACCGGCTTGCCCAGCGCCGCCGCATCGGCCGCGTGCTGCCTGAGCCAGTTGGTCTGGAATCCAAGGTCGTCATCCAGCCAGCTGCGCGCGCAGGCGCTGAGTGAGCGCGTCTGCGCTGTGAGCCGCCGCCCAGCCTGCCCCGGCGCGCGCGGGCGCACTTGTCCACCCAGCAGTGGATCGTGACAAAGTCGATGGCCGCGACGCGGTGGTTGAGCACAAAGTCCTGGCCTTCGTTGAGCGCCCACCTGCCCATGCACCCAGCACGCGCAGAAGGTCTCATGTACGAGCGCAGATAGATTGTTCATCTGCATGAGTGGCCGCATGTGTGGCCACAAGGGCTCGCGAAGCATTTCATCCAAACTACAAACGACTCCCATGTGTCGGTATGGCGCCGAGCAGCCATGTCTAAGAGACACGCTGCATGGGCTGCCGCAGGCGCTGCTGCACGCGCGGGCGCCGCGCGCACGAGGCGGCGCCGCCCGGGTTGCCCGCGCCGCGCGCGTAGAAGCCCTCCTCGCCGATGGCGACCAGGTGGTTGCCGTCCAGGGACTTGACGAACGGCGCCATCTCCTCCAGCCAGGCCTGCAGCGGGCCCGCCCCGCAGCCGCTGCAGCGCGGCTCGTTGATCAGGTTCCAGCCTGCGCCGCCGCGGCGCGCAGGGCCTCATCACTCATCAGGCGACGAAGCCTTCATGCCTGCACAATGCTGCGTGCCGTCGTGGCGCGGCCAGGCAAGGCCACCAAGCATGCATGCAGCATGCAGCAGGGCGCCTGGCGGGGAGGGCTGCGCGCGCACCGAAGATTGTGGGGTCGTCGCGGTACCTGCGGCGCGCGCCGCAAGCTGAGGCGCTGTCGAGGCGGGGCCTGCCTTATTGACTGGTGGCTCGCGCAGAGGCCTTGCGCATGCGCGTCGCTCGCGCCTGCGGCCATTGACGGTGTTCACGCGGCCGATGACGGCGGCGGCGGTCGCACGGTACATCGCGCGGCAGGCCGGGTCGGTGAAAAAGTGCTGGTGGACGGCCGCGGTCGGGCTCCAGGCGACAAACTCGTCAACGCCGCCCGTGACCCCCCAGTTGTTCACGAGCGACAGGAGCACCTGCGCGGCGCACGGCCGCCCGCAGCCTCTGCGGCCGCGCGCGCGCCGCAGCCAGGCACATGCGTCCCTCCGACCGCCGCCCGCCCCGCGGCTGCGGGCCCGCTCATGTTCACAGGCATCGCCCCGCAGCGCCCGACATGCTGACGTCTCCGCCTGTGACCGCCACCCTAATCCTAGCTGTCGTGCCTGGGTTGCGCGCGGCGTAGACCGCTGTTGACACAGCGACATGTGCAACACTGCTGCTATGTGTGACACGCTCCTGCCGGAGCCGCACGGCGCCAGCAAGGCACCCGGGACGGGCGCCAGGGCGCTGCCAGGGCGCGCCTTGATGCCGCGCTGGCGCGCCTGGTCGAGCGCGTAGTCCAGCCCGCGGAAGATGGGCTCGGAGAAGCGCCCGGGCGCCGGCTGCAGCGCGTACTCCGGCGAGGAGCCGTGCGCCCATGCGCGCACCAGCGTGAGCCCCGCCGCGGCGGCCTCGTCCAGGATCGCGCGCACGAGCTGCACGCCGTGAGCCACCCGTCCTGATGCTTGCATGCATGCCGGCCATGTGCTGAGCTTGACGGATCAGTGCCGCAGTATGTGGTCAGGCCAAGCCGATATGCGCTTCATGAGGAGGGAGCACACATGCAACCATGGTCATCAAGATGTTTCCGTACATGTAAGCAGTCTGTATGCAATGCATGCTCTCGGGCGCAATTGCCTGCGGGCCCGTCATGCCGAGAGGCAGGGTGGCGCCATGCAGCACGGGGGCGCCTGCCCCGGCCTCAACCAGCTCCCACCTGCAGCAACACTGATCACGTGTTGAGCTCTGTTTACAACACGCCCATGCATGCACCTGCATTGCTAGCGAGGCGTGTGACTTGCTAGCATGTCATTCTGGAGTGCCATCATGTGGCCCGTTTGCAGCGCGGGTTGTGGATGTCCTTGCTGCGCTGTTGCAGCGCAGGAGCTAGCGCTTTGCTGAGCTGCAGGCATATATGCAACCTCAGCGTCCGTGCGCCAAGGTCTGAACACTGTCCGGCCTGGCAGGTGCGTCGTGACCTCATCCAGCAGCCCGCACTGGTTCCATCCGGCCACCATGAACGTGTTGCAGCCAAGTGCGAAGTCACCATCTGGCGTCACGCGCACAAACTGCTCCTGCGCGTCCGCGGCGCTTGCAGGCCCTGCTGCCGCTGCCAGGAACACAATGACACTTATAGGGCCTATGGCACGCATCGTCCCAGCGCTCTCTGCGCTGGACACTCGCAGCTTCAGGCCGAACGCCAGCCAGAAAGTTAAGGAGACATCCAAGGTGGATCGAGATCCTAAATGGGTTCCAGTTGTGATAATCACACAAGCGCGCGAAGTGGCAGCCCCTTGTATGCGTCTGGGGTAGCTGACGGCGCCGAGCGGTGAGCGTGCAGCAACACATTGCGTGAACAGTTTGACTCGGCTGTGTGGCAAATTCAAGCTGGCGCGTCTTCAACGGCCCGGTAGACCTGCGGAGAACCAGGCCTGGAAGGAGTCGTGCGGAGCGGCGAGCAGCGCTGCTGCAGCTAGGCTCACGGTGCAGCAGCAGGGCGAGGAGCGTCTTGCAGAGGCTGGGCAAAGGCACCGTGGAGCGGAAGTGCATGGGCGATACTAGCCTTAGGTAGGGCAGCTCCGCGGAGGGCAGCAGTGAGCCCTTCCTGGGAGCAGCAGAGCGCTGCGCAGCGGGTGGGCGCACGCGCGTGCTGACTGAGGGCGTGCATGGACATGCGCTGTTGCTTGGGAAGGATGTTGCGCGCTGCCAGCGCTGAGTGCTAACAGTGGTCTTGGGCTGAAAGTGAACTGTGCATGCTCTCTGGAGTGCAGACTCTGTAGGCGCTTGCTGTGTGGCCGCGCTTCAGGGTGCACAATCCCCGTCGTAGGTGTTTTAACAATGGGAGCGGGAGACTCGGGCAGGGCCAGTCTTGCTTGCTGACTGCAGCTTCACTTGCTCGGCCAGCTGACGCAGCGTCTGCTTTGCAGGCCGCCGAGCTACGATAAGGCGGCGTGCTGCGGACGCGCACGCTAGCCTTTAGTAAACACCGCTAGAATGGCCCTACTGGCCAGTATATCCGCAGCTAGCGAGCAGCTGTGGGAGGAGCAGGTCGTCGCTGAGGTGCGCACACCTTGTGACCGGCTCAGCTGCCGAGCCTCCGCCGGCTCCGCCTCTGTTGGCGCTGCCATGGCGCCGCGCTTGCAGCACGCAGCACCGACAGCAGGCAGGGCGAGCTGTCAACAGAGGGTGCGGGGCAAGCAGGTGAGCATTGGCAACCTGATAGCGGCGGCGTGCATGCTCACCGCGATTATGGTCGCATACGTCGCGAAGCGCGCGCGGCCCGTGTACCTGCTCGACTTCCATGTGTTCAAACCTGCGGACGAGCTCAAGATGACACACGAGGTGTTCTTGCAGCGCACGCGTCTGTGCGAGGTGCGCGGCATGCGGGCCGGCCTGCCGCCTCCCCCCAGGCTAAGCGGCCTTCCCCCAGGCCATGCGTCTGACAGCGGCGCCCGCCCTGCCAGCCGCGCGCTGCGCGCCCGGGCGGCGCCGCGCCGTGGCAGCGCGTCGCACATCTGCTGGCCGCGCGGCCAGGGAGGCGCCGCGCTGACGGCCGCCGGCCGCCGCGCCGCGCGCAGGGCTTCTCGCCCGCCAGCGTGGCCTTCCAGGAGAAGATGGTGGCCAAGGGCGGCCTGGGCGACGAGACCTACCTGCCGGACTGTGCGGGCCCGGGCTCCCCGGGGGTCGCACACGCGCGCGGCGCCCCTGCTGAGGCCCCCCCGCGCCTGCCCCGCCGGGCGCCGCTGCCGCCGCCCTGCCTGTGTCGGGGCGCCTGCGCTGCGCGCTGCGGTGCGAACGCCGGCGGCGGCGCGAGGTTCCGGCCCGCCCGCACGGTGCCAAAGCGCTGGTGCTTCCTGGTGCCTGCCGGCTGCTGGCGCTGACGCTTGGGGCTGCCGGCGCAGCGGTGCACGCCCTGCCGCCGTGCCCGACCATGGCGATGGCGCGCGCGGAGGCGGAGATGGTCATGTTCGAGTCCGTGCGCCAGGTGCTGGCGGCCTGCGATGTTGCCGCGCGCCAGGTGCGCCGCCTCCGCTGCCCCGGCCTCTGCGCTTGGAGCACTGCTGCGAAACGAGCGCGCTTTGCTATCGAGCCTCGTCGGCGTGCTGCGTAACGTTGACAGGGAGCTGGCCATGTGAGCGCGCGCGCCGTCGGGGGCGCCACTCCGGGGGGTGGCGCATGGGACGCGGCCGAGCGGCGCGCGCGCGCGCAGGTGGACATCCTGATCGTCAACTGCTCGCTGTTCAACCCGACGCCGTCGCTGGCGTCCATGGTGGTGAAACACTTCCGCATGCGGCCCAGCGTCATCACATACAACCTCAGCGGCATGGGCTGCAGCGCCGGCCTGATTGCCATCGGCCTCGCGCAGGAGCTGCTGCAGGCGCGCGCGCGCACGCGCGGCCTCAGCCTGCCTCTCGCTGGCCTCGGGTCCGCAGGCCGCGCCGGTTCTGCATGTGAGACAGCTGGATCAGGCAGAAGCATGCGCCTCTGCCGAGCTTGTGAGCAGTGACTTTGCAGACCCTGGTTGGTCATGGAACGGGCAACACCCGCAGATGCACAGCCGACAAGTCAAGAGCCTCATTGTCTTGTGCTTGCACTGGAGAGCCGCGTGCCAGGCACGCGCCTCCCAGTACTCCTGCTGCAAGCGCGTGAGGGGCCGAGGCTCCTGCCGCCCCGCGCAGCGGTACCCGAGCGCGCGCGCGCTGGTGGTCTCCACCGAGAACATCACGCAGAACTGGTACTTTGGCAACGAGCGCTCCATGCTCATCCCCAACTGCCTGTTCCGCGTGGGCGGCGCCGCGTGCCTGCTGTCCAACCGGCGGCGCGACTCCTGGCGAGCAAAGTGCGCACCCCCGCCCGCGCCGCCCGGCAGAAGCTGCTCGCACCACAGGGGCGCAGCGCGCCGCGGCTCCCGGCAAGCAGCGTGCGCCTCCCGATCTGCGGCCTCAGGCACGAGCTGCCTGCGCAGCAGGGGCGCCGCGCACAGCGTGGGGGGACAGAGGCATGCGCGCCCATGGTCATGCTCGCGCCTGCCTGCGTGCACACGCCTGATTGGCAGCTCCTTGCATAGCCGACCTGCCACAGACTTGCCATTAGTCGTGTATGTGTGCTGTAACAGGCTTGTCGTCAGTTGTAAATGTGTGCTGTGTGCGGTGCGTGCTGCAGCTGGAATTGAGGGCGCGTACGCACGGCGCGCGCGCAGGTACGAGCTCAGCCACGTCGTGCGCACGCACATGGGCGCCCAGGACGCATCCTACAGCTGCGTGTACCAGCGCGAGGACCCGGACGGCCAGGCGCGCGCCGCAGACAACCCGGCCCCCTCCAGCGCTGACGCGTGCTCATCTGCATGCTGCATGCACGCAGTCTCAGCAGAGAGACTTGTGCATCACCGTAACACAGCACAGACAGTGAAGGAAAGGGTTGAAATAACCCTACCCTACCCTAGTATGACACATGAGTGCGCGTCTGCGGACGCAGGTGGGCGTGCACCTGAGCAAGGACCTGATGGCGATCGCGGGGTACTCGCTCAAGGCCAACATCACGACGCTGGGGCCGCTGGTGCTGCCGGTCTCGGAGCAGCTCGTGTTCCTGGCCAACCTGTTCGCGCGGAAGGCGCGCCCGCGGCTCCCTATGCCTCGCAACAGGCTTGCCATTACTGCAACGCCCATCGCCATGCTGCTTCTCAGCCTCGCGCCGCTCTCACCCGCCTTGGCTTGTGTAGGGACGAGCGCCAGCGCTGCGCTCAGGACGCAGCGCAGGCGGACAGTCGTGCAGCTCTCGCAGCGTCGCGCCTGCTTACGAGGCGCCTGCCCTTCGGTTCACGCTCGCGCGGCAGCGCGGCGGCGCAGGTGCTGCGCGTGCGCTGCAAGGCCTACCTGCCGGACTTCTCGCTGGCCTTTGAGCACTTTTGCATCCACACGGGCGGGCGCGGCGTGCTGGACGAGCTGGAGAAGCAGCTGAAGCTGTCGCCGGAGCACATGGCGCCCAGCCGCGCCGCGCTCTGGCGGTGCGCATGCTGCCGTGAGCGGCACCGGGCTGGGAAGGGTGTGCTGGCGGGGCCGAGCAGTGGTGGGATGCTCTGGAAGCCCTGTTATGCACCCCGCGGCACAGGTACCGCTTGTGTTGCTGCGGGACGTGTGGAGGCAGCGGCGTGAGCTTCTGTGTGGACGCAGGTATGGCAACGTGTCATCTTCCTCCATCTGGTATGTGCTGGCTCAGATCGAGACCACGCAGGTGCGGTTTCCAGGAACACCCTGCACCCTCTGGCTGTGCATGTGAACGACAGAGTCAGACAGTTCTGTGCATGCATGCGTTGCACGTGCTGCTGCACAACAAACGCTGTGTTTAAGAGCCTGCACGCTCGCAGTCTGTTGAGGTCCTTTGAGATCAGGGACTGACAGTGTGTTTGTGCAAGCACGTGGTCGGGCCAGATTGAGAGCGCTCTGCGCTGCCGCCGCCGCGCAGGGCGTCAAGCGCGGGGACCGCGTCTGGCAGATCGCCTTTGGCAGCGGCTTCAAGTGCAACAGTGCGGTCTGGCGCGCGCGCCGCGCCGTCCGCACGCAGCACGAGGCCTGGCTGGACCGGCCACACCCCGGCTACCCCTCCACGCCGGCCGTGTATGCCTGACGTGTGCGCATGCGGGCTTGCGATGCGCTCTCCGGTGCATGCGCAGCCGGAGCGCTAGGGGCATGGGCGGCACCGCGCGAGCCGTGTGCGCGCACCCACGGCCCGGCTGAAGCTGCTCCTGCCGCTGCTACACAGCGAGCGGCACAGCCGGGGCCTCGGCAGCTGTGGGTGAGCATGGTGCAGCGTGTGGCCTGGCAGGCTCATTGATGGAGCCTGCTGCGCCGGTGTGAGTGCGCACGGGAGTGGTTGCTGAAAGGGGTGGTGAGACGGAGGTCCACACACCTTTGCCTGCTTGGCAAGCTGTGGCGTGGAGAGCGGCAGAGCGCGGCACGGGTTGTGCAACCCCATGTTGCCCTGAATAGGTTCTTGAGTGTGTGAGATAGGGTCTGGGCGCACTTTGAGGCGCGGCAGCGGTGGGAACAGTCATGCGCGCTGTCCCGGGCACTTGCGAGCGTGAGGTGTTGTTGCGGGCGGATAAGCCGCTCCAGCTGCTCGGGCTGCATAGGAGTGTGCATGCGCTGTTGGCACACTAGGCCGGTGCGCCCGGCAGCAATAAGCACAGCACTGGCTGCGTGCTGCACATCTGTGCGGCAGCCAGGTGTGTGTGCATGTTAGGGAAGGTCCGTACTCCATACACAGTGTCTGCCTGTCTGGCGAGCGCGCGTGCCGTTTGCACACTGGGAAGGACACAAGTGTACATTGGGACGGCCCTGCTTCTGCCAGGGGTGCGCCAAGTTTTGACAGTGACCATCTTGGGTACTCGCTGCGACTGGGCCAACTGGACAGGCACGCTGTCTGGGTACTCTTTCTATTGCGTGCGGTTTTGGACTTGACTTTTTGGAAATGACTGCAAGATCAACACGCACAATCCTTGGAAGAAAAACATGCCGCCGGTGGCAGAGTCGTTTGCAACCAGCGCCAAACTTTTTGGGCGCAGCAGCAGGCACTAGAAGCAGCGGGATTGCGAGGCTGGTGTGCTACGTCGCGTAACAGTTGAGAGTGCAAGGCGCGCATACCATCACCGCACTGGCGACGCCTGCCACATACAATACCATTGGCACGCATCGCACCGCATGCAAGCACACTCACACCCTCCCCTCTCCTAGCCGCTGTAGGAGAAGGGCACAACCCAGGCCTAACTACACTGCATACTTCCTCCACCTCCCCGCGGCGCGCCAGCAATGGAGCATGTAGCGGCACCGCTCACAGTGGGCAAGCTCCCTCACTGACAACTCAGCCTGGCATTTGTGTACATGCATCACATGCTAGGCGCGTATAAGCGCAGCTATGCTAGAAAGGATATCGATGCATGCATAAAGTTAGCTAGAACATTATATCATCACAGCAACCTGTGCTGTTGTACGCTTAATGGCGAGTCTAAATCCAGAATAGGTGCACAATAGTTCATCATGGTTATTTGGTACACAAGTTATCAGGGAGCCTGCATGGGGCTGCTGCACAGCTATGGCCGTGCGTCGCAGCATGCCCAGCGGCACAGCAGAAGCTCTGCTGCAGAACATAACATGGGCTAGTAAGTGGGGAACGCAAAATTAGAGCAGCCAGAAGCTGGCTGCCCGGGGGACGAGCACAGCTATCCCCCATCCGCACGCTGCGCCCGTAGTGGCGCACCATGCGGAGCAGCCCGCATGTCGGGCAACGTAGCTGCCCGCCACAGGTTACAGGCCATTATGAGCAGCTGACAACCCCCAAAATGCATTGCCACATCCAGCGGGCCGGCGGGTGTCGCTACTGTGCGCCTATGTGCACACCTGGTTAAGGGGATATGGGAGGGCCTGAATTCTAAGCAAGCGCGCTAGCGGGCGGCCCCCGCCCAGGGGCGCTGTTTCCCTTGACTACAAATGCCGCACGCGGAAAACTCTAGGGAAAAGCTGGAGGTGGGGGTATATGCGTTCTCAACGCTGCCTGCTCATGCACACGTGAGCCTGGCCGCACTGTACCTGCAAGCCGCCCGACAGCTGTCACCGCCTTCTGCGCTCCCTGCACAGGCCTGCGCCTGCTCTTCAGGCGCGCGTTGCCTGCGCCACAGGCCGAGCCGCCAGGCGTGCCCTTGTACAAGCCTCGCAGCCGCCCCGCACCCTCCTGCCCCACCGGCGCACAAGCGCCTACACCTGCCGACCTCACCCTCGCTTTTCGCCGCCCGTCACCCTCCTGCTTATGCGGCCACGCACCTCAGAAGCCTCGCCACCCATGGTCAGATCCCCTTGGCGCGCTAACCACCTTATTTGCCGGAACAACATTCACCGCACTGGCATCTGACCATTACATCCACCGCTTCTACGTCAAGACCGCCCTGCGCTGCGGGCGTCGCACATTGGGCCCTGCTGGCCGCGGGCAGGAAAACCTGCCCGCTACCCCGGCCCCTGATGAGAGCCTGTCAGGCTGTCATACGTGCGGGACGGCCAGCCCGGGCGGCCAGGGCGCCGCTCCTCGGCAGCCGCACGCCAAGGCGGAGCGGCGGGGGGGCCGCCCGCCAGGGCGGCGGGGCCCCCCCCCCCCCCCCCCCCCCGGGAGCGCGGCCCGCCGACCGCGGCCCTGCCGGCCTCATGCGCCGCCGGGCGACGCGAGCCCGGGCGGCACGAGTGCCGGGCCGGCCGCGAAGGCGGCGCCGGCGCCGCCCGCGCTGAACATGTGCCCGGCCTTGCCCAGGTCGGTGACGACGCCGAAGCGGCGGTAGTGCAGCAGGAATACCTGGTCCTTGGGCACGCGCTGGCCGCTGGCCACGTCCAGCAGCTCCGCCGCCTCGCGCACGTCGCGCACCCAGACCTCCAGCGAGCGCGTGTCCAGCTGGTTGCCGTCCAGCGCCATGTGCTTGACGACGCCGTCCACGACCACGCTCAGCACCATCGTGCCGGCCAGGCTGAGGCTGGGCCGCACGACGAACGTGCCGCTCGGCTGCGGGCCGAGCAGCAGCTCGGCGTGCGCGCGGTCGACGCCGAAGCCGCAGATCGCGGTCGGCGCGCGCATCATCCACAGCTGCTGGTGGCAGCGGAACAGGCGCAGGTAGGACATGAACCAATTGCCGAACGCCTGCCACTGCCCCGGCGACAGCTCGAACGGCACCAGGCACGCGGCCTGGTTGCTGAAGAAGCCGGCGACCTTGGCCAGCATGCGCAGGTCGTCCTTGTCGAAGGGCCGGATCAGCGCGTAGTGGCGGCAGTTGCGCTCGATCATCTCGCGCCAGCGGTCAAAGTTGAACGGCCCGGACAGCGGCCACTCGCCGTCCAGTGCGTCCTCGGCCGGGTCGGCGAGCGGCGCGGGCGCGGAGAGCGCCTGGCGCAGCGGCGGCGCGCCGCCGCCGCCGCCGGGCGGCGAGCCGGGGCCCGCCGGCGGCGCGCCCGCGCTCAGGCCGCCGCTGCTGGGGTCGGGCCCGCCGCTGCGCTCGCCCTCCAGGCGCGCGCGCTTGCGGTACGGCTGCTGCCCGCGCAGGATGTACAGCGCCTGCGGGCCGCGCGCGCGGGGCCCGACTCAGCCCCCTGTCAGCCCCAGGTCACGGCCGCCACGCTGTGTGCGCCCTGCATGCGCAACTGCCCGTGCGGGAGCACACCACCGCTTGCGCATACCACATCTATGCCAGGCTGAGGCAGGCAGCCGCAGGGCTGCTCAGGTGCGCTCTCTCCGGATCGAATGTGGCAAGTCAACTTCAGACGCGCCCGAAACGTGGCAAGTTTCATTGATGGAGGCAAAGACGCATGCAAGCAGCGCACGGACCCTGCCCATGCAGGCGGCCGGCAGCGCGGCGCGGGCGCGCGCGCGCGCGCCTTGGAGTGCTGCTCGCACTGGCGCGACATGATGATCGTCGGCACCGTGTACTGCACGAACAGCACGTCCTCGGTCGGCAGCGTCAGCGCAAACACCAGCCAGCGCGGCTTCATGCGGCTGCTGCTGTGGAAGCGCAGGTCTGCGCGCCAGGCCGCGGCAGGCGCTGCCTCAGGGCGCAGCTCGGCGCGCGCGCTGCATGCCCTGCGTCTCTAAAGCTCGCCCAAAGCGCAGCCTGCATGCAGCTACATGTGGACCGCGACACCACACTGGCACGACGGCGCAGGTCTGCGCGCGCGCGGTCGGCCGCGCGCTGCCTCAGGGCGCAGCTCGGCGCGCGCGCTGCATGCCCTGCCGCTCTAAACCTCGCCCAAAGCGCAGCCTGCATGCAGCTACATGTGGACCGCGACACCGCACTCGCACGACGGCGCAGGTCTGCGCGCGCGCGGTCGGCCGCGCGCTGCCTCAGGGCGCAGCTCGGCGCGCGCGCTGCATGCCCTGCCGCTCTGAAACCTCGCCCAAAGCGCAGCCCGCATGCAGCTACGTGTGGACCGCGACACCGCACTCGCACGACGGCCTTGCCACGAGCGAGCCCTGGCCCCCATATGTACACCGGGTCTGTCCACCACGGATATCAAGCCCCCGGCGTCACCAGAGGCAGTCTTTTGCCCGGAAACAGGTGCCTCCTTCTTTAAGCACATCCGTGGCGAGCGCCGGCAGCGCGGCGCACCGCTGAAGACGAACTCGGCCACGCCGGTGTGCTTGCCGGGCGAGGGCTGCGGCAGCTTGGGGTGCGAGGGCCCGTGGCAGATGATCGTCTGCGTCACGATCGCGCCGCTCAGGCTCTCCGTCACCACATGCTGCCCCGGGTTCCAGCGCTCTAGCGCGCCGACCTGCCGCCCCACCCCCGCGCGCGCCCCATCAGCGGCCGCCCCGCACACCACTTTTTGTCAAGCACCATTTTTTTATGCGCCCTCCAGTGACCGGCAAAGACAGAGACTCGCGGACAGGCGGCGGGGCAGGGACGCCGGGGGGTTGCGGGGCGGGGCGTCAGGTGGCCGGCGGGGGATGCGCGCGCGCGCCTGCTCCTTCTGCAGCACGTAGCCGGCAATGGTGGCCTTGATCTGCGTCGGCACGGCCGACACGACGCCCACGCGCACGATGAACGGCGGCGCAAAGCCCTTGTTGATGCAGTTGGGCACCGCGAACATCGCCGGCGTCTGCACGAGCGCCATCATAACACGCTCCGGCAGCTGCATCGCCGCCTTGTTCGCCGCCTCCGCGAGCGGCGCGCCTGCGCAAACATAATGTTAGTCAGGTTCAGTAGCCTAGTCCCCGCCCCCAGCTGGCAACCTGCACCATTGGCCCTCTCCCACTTTGCTGCTGTACCGACGGGGGACGGGGCTGCATGCTGTGAGCTGCAGGCATGTGCAGCCCTAAATTGCATCATGCAGGGCGCCGTCCAGGCTGCAACGCCAAACGACCTAATGCTGCCCACCGCGGCAGCAGCCCTCGCCAACCCCACCGGCCGCGCTAGTGCCCGCTGAAGTGGCGTGCTCACCATGGCCTTCGCGCGCTTGTGAATGCCCAGGCAAGTGTCAATGCCGGGCAGCACACACCGGGCGGCTGCGAGGGCATGGCGAATCAGGCATGGGGACGCGGCAGCGCATCCGGCCGCGTGGCGTAGGTACCCTCCGACATGGCCGAGTCTGGCGGCAGGTACGCGGGCGGCGCGGACAGGTGCGAGTTGGGCGGGCTGCCGCCCACATCCGCGCCCACATACATTGTGCGCTCCGCCCAGCCGCTGCCCTGCGCAGCGCGGCGGGGCCCCAGCGGTCAGCCCCGGCTGGTTTGCGCCTTGTATCGTCCCACAACAGGCCGCGTCTCTTTTACATGAGCCCAGACTGCCGGCACACGCACGGCAGATGCTCAAAGCAGCCCCGCGATGCTCAAAGGCCCAGCGTGCACTGCATGACGCTGCATGACCCAGTGCAGTGGCTGGGACTCTAGTGCAGAGGTCTCAGCCGGTGGACAAACGCGCTGCAACAGCTGTGAACGCCCAGGGGGCGCACCACGCCATTGACATCGCCCTCCCAGCCATCCGTGTCCATCTGGCTCCGGGCCTGCAGGGCCACGGCCGAGCATGAGGTCCCCTCACAAGCCCAGAGTCACGCGGCGGCAAGTCCCGAGCACACTCCTGCTGGCACCTCTTGAGCCAGCGTCGCAGACAGCCTGCACAGAGCTCAGTTTCGGATGCGCGCCTTCAGGTCCTGACTGTGGAACACAAGGACAGATGCAAACCAACCATGCACAACAATGCCGTCCCATCTGTCCCTCAAGCTGCGCACACAGCAGGGGCATGCACGGAGCTGCCCCGCCTGCCGCGCCCTGAGCACAGCGGGAGCCGTAGCAAGTGCCGCGCCTGGCGCCGCGACAGCTCGGCCAGCAGGCCGTCGCCGGGCGGGCAGCTGACGCTGCTGACCAGCGCCGTCTGCGTGGCGGCGCCGCCGTACGTCCCCTGGCTCAGGTCCTGCGCGCCCGAACAGCGCCGGTCGGGTCCAGCACGACTGGCTGCCTGCGTAATCTAAGCCAGTGCACCCCTCAGGGGCTGTGCAACAGACAGCCGCGACCCTGTCACCACACCCTGCACGCTCTCCATACGTCACCTCAGCTGCAAGGCCTGTCCGGAACGGCAGCTGGACAGCCGTGCAGGCGAGTGCGGACACAACGCTGCATGGGCAGGTGGCAGACCACCCCGGGCGCCAGGAGCGCGCCTGCAGCATCGCCTGCTCCATGTTGTCGGGGTCGGACTTGAGCCAGTCGGGTGCAGGCTGCCCGAACGGGCTCACAGGGCTCTGCGGGCCGTCCTTGAAGCCGGCGCCGCCCAGCAGGCGGCTCAGGTCGCCGCCCAGGCCCAGCAGTGGCGACGCCTCGCGGCCGGGGCCGTCCGACATTGTGCGCGTGAGCGCCTGCGCCCGCCGTAACCCTCTCAGCAGGTTTCCTCCTGCTCGCCCGACGCTTTATGCGGCGGACCTCCCTGGGACGTACAGCACAGGCATACTCCCCCGCCCCCGGGAAAGAAGGTGCTCTGCTAAGCTTGGCGTGGCGCGCTGTCAGGCAGCATAGCCAGGCTGCACACTGTCGTGGAGCGCACCTGCACCATGATTGGAGGAACAGCCGAGGCAAAGCACAGTGAGCAGAGTCCAGTGCGGTCTTTAATACCCGCAGCCCTGTGTGGCTGGGGGCCTGTGCAGGCTGCAGCCCCGGCCGGCGCCCGGCGGCGCGCCTGGTGCGGCGACGACATTGCGCGCGGCAGCTCGCCGCCAAAGCCGTCGCCGGGCAGCGCCAGGCGCGGCCGCGCGGCCTCCGGCGTCGGCGGCCCGGCCACCGCCTGCCCGCTGGCGACCAGGTCCATCGCGCGCGGGCTTTGCGTGAGCAGCCAGACGTTGGTGCGCTTGGCGCCGTCCTGGCCCGCGTATCGGCACCAGCCCGTCTGCAGCGTGTGCACCTCCGCCTCCGGCATGCCCTGCGCGGCCGCGGCGCCGGGTCAGCCCGCCTGCGGCGGGCGCGCGCCCGCCTCGCGACACGCTGGGCAACTCTGCCGCTCGTCAGCGCTGCAGTCTGCGCGCCCCGCTTCCCAGCAGAATCCCATCGAGGAGTACTGCAAGCTCGTTGTCAGACAGCTCTTCACACTGGACAGACACACTGCAGTGTCACGCGCCCGCAGTGCCAGGGTGACACAACTTACTGCAAAACAGGAGCACGTGCAAGGCAGCACCTTGACGTACAGTTTCCAGAAGCGCAGCAGCCAGAGGCAGCCACAGGGCGAGCCATTTTGAGGCCAGACCGGGCACGGCAGGGGCTGGGCGCGGACCGGCTGCAGCGGCTGGTTGGTGCGCCACAGCGGCGCGCAGAGGCCCTTGGCGGCCAGGTCGCGCAGGTCATCCGCGGCGGCCGCGCCCTTCTCGGGCGCCTCCTCCTCCGCGGGCGGGCTGCCGCTGGGGCCGCCGTCCTGCGGGCTGGTGTTCTCCGTGGTGCCCGCGCCGCGGCTGGTCGAGCCATAGTTGGCCGAGGACGTCTCCTCCTCGCCCTGCGCGAGCAGCGTCGGCCGCCAGTGAGCGGCGCGAGCGGGCGCGGACCGCTGCCGCGGCGCTCAGCAGACGCAGCGGGGCGCCAGGCAGCGGGGTCACCGGGCGGCCCGGCCTGCCAGAGGCCGGCCCCAGCGCATACCGTTGCTGTGCGGCAGGCAGCGCGCGAGCATGCAAGCTCTGCAGCGCATGCCCCGCCTGTATGCGCAACCGTCAGAGTGAGCTGGACCAGGTGCGACGGAAGCCAGGCATTGCAGCATGCACCAAAGCCGCACTGGGTGGCGAGAAAGCTAACAGAGAGGCAGAGAGGCCCAGCAGTGTAATAATCCGAGCACCCATGACAAACATGATGGGAGCGTTGCTAACGCAGCAGGCTCGGCCTCCCTTGCATACGGAGTAGCCTGGCAAGCTCGCGACTGACATCTGCCGGCTACCGGCCAGGCACCAGAGGCGGTATCGGGCGTAAGCCAGTCTGGCAGACCGGCATGCACCCCCGCCGGTGCTGGGTTGCCCCTCGCTCGGCCTCCAAACGACAAACAGGCATACTTGGCCGCGGCTGAACGCCCGCATCAGGGCGATGGCGAGCGAGAAGTGGCGGGCATCGGGCTGGCGTGCCGGCAACCCTCCGGCCAGCGGAGCTCGCAGCGGCGCGCGCCCAGGGCCGGGTTTGGCACGTTCCGGGAGCTGCTGAGCTCACCTTGGGCTGCGCCTCGTCGCCGTCCATGGCCTCGCCTCGTCACGCAGCAGCACAGACGGCTCGGACGTACGCTGCGCTGCCGACGCCAGTCCCCTTCCTCACAAACCACGCCGCCCGGCTTGGTGCACGGCCATCGTTCAGTCCCTAAGCACGGCTTGCAAAACGGCCAGGCACAGCCCCAGAGCCCAAAACCAGAGTCCTGTCACTGACGCAGGCTAAACAGGCTTGAGCAAGCTGAGCCAGCAGCAGAAAGGGGCATCAACAGGTACTCACTGTGCACCACTGTGCGTGCACAGCCCAGCAAGCAGTGCAGCCTGGGCGCGTCCGGGGGGTTTGGCAGGGTACTGCCCATTCAACTCAGAAGCTGTCCAAGGACGAAAGGTGCAGAGCTCCTGAGCACTCCCCACGTCTCCGTCTTCGCAATGTCCGAGCCTGTGTCAGTGGCGCTGCTGGGGGCGGGTATCTTTGCACGAGATGCATACCTTCCACTGCTCAGGTGCGCCCCCACCTTGTGAGACGCCCTCTGCATTGATAAATATCTAAGCTTTCTTTATGGTGGGGCGGGGGCATGCAGGCAGTCGAGGGATGTTCAGCTCGTGGCGGTGTGGAGCCGCAGCGAGGGCTCAGCGCACGCGTTGCTGCCTGCTGTTCATGAGTGCGGGCCCTCCTTGCACCCCCGGACGGGCAGATGGGTGCCCCATCTTGCAAACTTCAATCCCACCCACGACCATGCAACACCAATCAATAATTTGTCAATGATGGCCGTCCCGCTGAGCACCAGACAGTCCTTGTCTCACATCGCAGTCTTGTCAGGGATTGACAGGTATCGTGTTGTGCCTACCACACGCGCTAGCCTACCACACGCGGCAGTGTTTGGCCAGGCAGGGATGCTGGCAAGGCTGGGCGTCGCCGTGCATGAGCTGCCGCAGGCAGACGCGCAGCACGCTGTGAGCCCGCGCGCACCGCCGACCTGCTGACTGGCTGTTGGCGGCCCCAAGAGAAGCAAGCACGGCCCCGTCTGCGCCCAGGTTCAGCCCGGACGCGCGCGCATTTGCCGGCGAGGCTGGGCTGCAAGAGCTGCTGGCAGCGCCGGGCATCGCCGCCGCGCTGGTCGTGCTGCCGGTCGACGCGGCGCCCGGCGTGTCCCTGCGCTGCCTGCGCGCCGGCAAGCACGTGCTGCAGGTGTGCACACCAGCTTGTCAGGCGCCACAGTATCACCACTCTGTATGCGGCGGGTGGACACCTGTGGCGCTGCCTGTATACACCTGCGCGCATGCCTGCATGCCGTCTGCCTCAGGCCAAGCATGGTGCAGCTGGGCTGTAAGGAGGAAGAAAGCGCTCTCATTGTACAATTGTTCAGACGGGGTCCTAAATCTCACTGCAACCTGTGCAGGAGAAGCCGGTCGCGCCGGACGTGGCGGGTGCGCTGCGTCTCGCGCGCGCGCACGCGGCGCTGAGCGCCGGGCCCGGCGGCCGGCGGCCAGTCTGCGCAATCGCAGAGAACTACCGCTCGGAGCGCGCGTTCCGCGAGGCAGCGGACGCACTGCGCGCCGGCACGGTCGGCGACGTGATCAAGCTGGACCTGGTGGCCGACATGCCGATGAGCGCCGGCAACAAGTACTTTGGCAGCGCCTGGCGCCGCGACGCGGCCGCCTGCCCCGGCTGCTTCCTGATGGACTCATCGGTGCACTTTGTGGCGGCGCTGCGCGCGCTGGCGGCCGCGGCCGGCTTCGGCGAGGCCGTGTCCGCGGCCGGCGCCGCGTACGGCACCGCCGACGCGCTGCCGGCGCCGGACGCGCTGGTGGGCCACGTGCGCTTCCGCGGCGGGCGCGGCGCGGGTGTCAGCATCTCGTTCGGCTGCGCGCTGCCGCGCTTTGCGCTGACGGCGACCGGCACGCGCGGCGCGCTGGAGGTGCGGGCGGCTGCCCGCATCTGGGCTGGGTGGCACGGCAAAGTTCACACGTTTCTGCTGGAGCATGTAGTGCTGTGTACTTGGCGAGCAGTACTGCAAGCACGGCTGCCGCCTGCCGGCATGCGGCTGCACTGCGAAGAGCGTGGTGAGGTTTCACGCTGCATCCCAGGGGCATGCAGCTCACGCATGCCTGAACCAGCCATAGGAAGGGCATTCCCGCTGTACTGAAGGCATGTTTGTGTGCGCGCGCAGGTGCAGCGCGGGGGCTGGGCGGGCGGGCGCGGCGAGTACCGGCTGCTGCGCCAGGCGGCCGGCGAGGCCGCGCCGTCCGTCGAGACGCTCGCATTCAGCGGCCTGGAAGACGAGCTCTCGGCGTTTGTGGCGCAGGTGCATCAGCAAGCTCGCATTCATTGCTTTTCCTATGGGGTCCAGATGCACAAGGCGATTTTACACGCTGGTGTCAATATCACATGATAGCCTTTGACTTCGATCACTTTCTACAATACACCGCGGGCCTTGCCACGCATGCGCGCCAAGCGGTGCCACTGAGCATTGAGCTGGCTCTCACATGCACCTTGCAGCAGCACAGCCCTTTGCATGTCGTAACCGCATGTCGCTTGCCGGCTGGCTATGCGGTAGCACACCGACCCCTCGCCATGTGCCTGCTTCAGCACACAGCGTCTCACCCAGGTGGCCCGGCACGTGCAGCAATGGCGCCACATGCAGGACTTCTTTCAACGTCTCTCAAGACTTCTCTTCAGCTTTCATGGCGGGCTCCACTTAATGAGGCGCCCCGGGCAGGTGCGCGGCGAGGCGGACGCCGACACGGCGTACAGGACTTCGCTCATGGAGGGCGTGCGCGACCTGGCTGTCATAGAAGCGCTCCTCGCCTCCAGCGCGCAGGGCGGCAGCGCAGTGCCGGTGCATCAGGGTGAGCTAGAATAGTAGATTGCATGCCGCGACATGGCAGCTGCGTTGGAGGCTGGGGCAGGTTCAGCGTGTGTCAGCGTGGGGGCCATGCCTCGAACGCATTGTGGCCTGTGAAGCATGCCCGTGCTGCGCAGTGCATTTTGAGCATGTTTCCTTGTGTGCATAGGGTGCAAGGCATACTGCGCTGACGGGCGAGGCCCTGAGCGTATATTCTGCGCTTTGACTGCTACCTAGAGGAGCTCACACGCATGCAACCTCTGCCGACGGTGCCTTGCGCTCACAAATGGTGTGCCGCTGACCTCAGTGAGGTCACCTCACACCATGGTAGACCAACCAGATGCTGTATATCATACATGTCGAAATTATTAACAATCAAGCTATTACCCAGTAGGGTTCTCTGGTGCCCCAGCAAAAGCTCAGATGAGTCTGAAGTTTTGCCGACCAAAGAGGCACGCGATGGGCCTAGCGCAGCGCCTGACAGGCGCCCTGCTGCGACGATGCGGCGCGCCCGGCGCGCCTGCCGCCGCGGCGCTGCCCGCTGCCGCGCAGCTGCTGGGGCGCCGGCACCAGCAGACCGAGGCCGCACACGAAGAGGACAGCATCGAGCTCAAGGTGCGTAGCTGGCACTGAGTCTTCTTGCGCCGGTCAGCGAAGACCGCTCTGTTGCCTCACACAGGATGCGCAGAGCCGCGCGCTGAAGCAAGGCGAAGTGCAGCGGCCGCAGCGGCTCCCCTGACCTAACTGACGGCGAATGACGGCGGAGCAGGTGATGGAGTACAAGGCGCACCGCATCGAGCCGCCCTCGCCGCACGTGACCACCAGCAAGGCGGAGCTGATGCAGTTCTTTGAGACAATGTACCGGATGCGGCGTATGGAGATTGCCGCCGATATGATGTACAAGGCCAAGTTCATCCGCGGCTTCTGTCACTTGTGCGCGCTGCACCGCTGCCCCCAGGTCGCTTGGCACGTGTGCTGCAGGCTGTCCAGCAATAGGAGCAGAGCCCGAGTGTGCCAGGCAGCGCGGGTGTTTTCGGGCCCGTGGCGAGCGTGCCGCGCCACGCGGCAGGTATGACGGCCAGGAGGCGGTGCTTGTGGGCCTGGAGGCGGCGTCCAACTTCAAGGACTCCATCATCACGTCCTACCGCGACCACTGCACGCACCTGGGCCGCGGCGGCACCATGCTGGAGGTCATGGCTGGTGCGGGCCTGCGCCTTTGGTACCGTGCTGCGTCACGGCCTGCACACACACTGGCCGGCACAGTACGTGGGTGCGTGTCTTCACAGCTGTCCAGTCACCTTCGAGGCGAACACTTTCTCGCTGGAAAGTGCTGCGAGAGTCGAGCGTGTGCAGGTCCGTGCGCGCGGGGACAACTGGGTGCTGCACCGAGCGCAGTGGGCGCATGTGGGAGCTGGTCAAGCGGGACCAGGTTAGGGCTTGTGTGGCGCTGCCGGCGCGCGACCCCCTCCAAAATGGTAACCATTGGTGCAGCACAGCGGCGTGCAGCAGGTGACGGGGGAGGGCCGGCGCGCGGCGCGCAGAGCTCATGGGCCGCACGGAGGGCGCGAGCAAGGGCCTGGGCGGCAGCATGCACATGTACAAGCGCGAGCACAACTTCTTCGGCGGGCAGGGCATCGTCGGCGCGCAGGTGCCTGTCGGCGCGGGGCTCGCGTTCGCGCACAAGTACCGCAATGACGGCAGCGTCGCCTATGCCATGTGCGCCCGCCGATGCCGCCCCCCGCTCTGAGCGGGTTCCCTGCCATCCTTGCAGCGCTCAGATCGCGGTCGTGCGGCCAAGGAGGTCTCCAATGGCGGCGGTATTGTCGGACTCACCCGTGTCGTCACTGTGCACCTGCCGCACTACGATAATACGTTCGTTTTAGGCCTGGTGATCAGGGCGCTGCCCTGCCTCAGGTACGGCGACGGCGCCGCGAACCAGGGCCAAGGGTTTGAGGCGTTCAACATGGCGGGCCTGTGGAGCCTGCCGGCCATCTTCATCTGCGAGAACAACCACTACGGTGCGCCTCCGCGCCCTTGGCCCCTGCTGTCGCTGCGGCCCATTCGTTTGGCAGAGGGTGCAGTCGCTGCTTTCAAGGCGCAAGGTTCAGCCAAGACATGCCCGTGCGCCAGAGCAGGTCTGGTCGTGCTGCATACGTGCGTGGCAGCACCCCACTAGCCATTTTTGCCATCCAGGTGCCGTGCTGTTGCACAGAGAGCAGCTCATCTACTGAAGACCTTATGCCGGCCTCAAGTCTGCCAGGCAATGAGCAGGCGGGGCAGGGGGAGGCCGGAGGGTGCGGCCGGAGGGTGCCGCCGGGCGCATGAGGCACCCGCCGCGCGCAGGCATGGGCACGTCCATCGCGCGCGGCTCCAAGAGCAGCGCATTCTACACGCGCGGCGACTACGTGCCGGGGCTCAAGATCGACGGCATGGACGTGCTGGCCGTCAAGCACGTGCGCGGCCCTCCGTGAGGTACCGCTGCGGGGAGCCACTAGCCGCTGCGAGGCCTTCGGGTGTGCGTGTGCAGGAAAGACGGCCGCAGGCGTCAGAAGCTATCCGGCCGTTCGCTTCTCGAAAAGCCGCGACAGGCTCTCGCAAGGACATCAGGCATCATCACCTCTGCATGTAAATGTGCAATGTGCAGCAGGCGGCGCGCGCGCGCGCCGACGCCGCGCGCGCCGCGCGCGTGCAGGGCGTCGCGTATGCCAAGGAGTACGCGGTAAAGAACGGCCCCATCGTGCTGGAGATGGACACGTACCGGTACCACGGGCACAGCATGAGCGACCCCGGCTCGACCTACCGCACGCGCGACGAGATTGCGGACATGCGGAAGCAGCGCGACCCCATCGAGCACGTGCGCCGGCTGCTGCAGGAGCACGCGGGCGTCGAGGCGCCCGAGCTGAAGAAGATTGAGAAGGCGCGCGGGCATCCCGGGGCGGGCATGGGGAAGAAAAAGCGCGTGCTCGGGGGCGCGCCGGCCGCGTGCGCGCACGCTCTGCTCTTGCACAGCGGCGGGGGGCCAGCCGGGCGCATGGCATGCCGAGCGAGCCAAGGTCGAGGGCTGCCAAGGGCCGCTGGGCGTCTGCGCTGCGGGGGCGCACCGCGCAGGGCCGCGGAGGCCAGTCTCTCGCTGCGGCGTGCAAGAACGGCGTACAAGCATGGGAGATGTCGCGGAGGCGCGCAGGCTGGGCTCGGCCTCGCAGGGCCGCGCGCGCAGGTGGTGAAGAAGATTTAGGGTAGAAGCGGGGCCCCGCGCGCGCAGGCGGTGAAGAAGGAGGTGGATGCGGCGGTGGAGGCGGCGAAGAAGGGTTCCATCCCCTCGATAGACGTGCTGTACAAGAACATCTACAAGGCGCCGCTGGGCAGCGTCGCGCGGGGCGTCAATGCCAAGACCATGCACAAGATGCTGTGAGGCCGGGCGTCGGGCGCGCCGGGGTTGTGAGCGGCTGGGGCGGGCGGTGAGTGGGGTGTGGTCGCGTGGTCTAGGGCGAGTGGCTCCGTGTGTCCTCAGTGTGTCGTTGTGTGGTGTCGGGTGGAGCAAGGCCGTCTGGGCATCTGCGACGCCCTCCGCCCGACAGCCCTTCACGCGTCCGTGCATGCAGGCGCCCTGCACGCCGCCGGCCGGCGCTGCCAGCCTGGCTGTGGCAAGCTGTGTGGGTTTTTGCTTGCATGGGGCCTCCGCATGCAGAGATAGACCTTGAAGGTGCTCGTGGTCCATGCTACAGCAAGGCTGTGCATTCTCACCAACGCTCCTTCCAGGCTCTCGACACACCCTGCAGCCCCCTCTGCCGTGCCTCACCCCGCTCCCCTCCCTGCCCACGTCCCTGCCGCGGAACATAGCTACACACACATCCGTCCGAGCCGGCGGCGTGCGAGTTCGACCCCCCCGTGCGCCGCGTTGCGCCACGCTCGTGCCCCTGCATCAGCCCGCGCAAGCGCGAAGAAGCCGGCAGCACGTGCCACGCTTACGCGGAGGCGCTGGCATGGCCGGTCGGCGCGCGCGTGTGGCCGGTCAGCGCGCGCGCGGCGCCGGCAGAGGGGCCTGAAGGCTGCCGGGGCGGCGTCAGTCCACGCGGTCAGTGGAGCGCCCCTTCTTAGCGCGGCCGGCCGGGCCCGCCTGCTGCGTCGCGTAGACCGCGGCCATGGCCGCCATGAGGCACGCGACCAGCGCCGCAAAGGGCAGGCCGCCCGGCTGCCGCACCTGCGCGCGCGCGCGGCCGCCTCTGCGCTGCGTTCCGCCAGCGCGCAGGGCCACGGGCGACGGGGTCGGCGGGACGCCTGCCTCCACTGTGAATGCAGCTGACGCATGGGGTGCGCTATCTGTGCGGAGCCATGATCCAAGCATGGCGCCCAGCCAGCGTGTCGGCCGGGGCGGCGGTCGGATGCTAAACGGTCGCAGTGTCGTGCGACTGAATCAAGTCACAGCGCCTCCAGGGGCGACGAAAAACACAATGTTGCAGGACACTCAGCCTCGAAAGCATGCGGACGCTGAGGCGCGCGCCTGCGCCCAGGCATAGATGCCGTTGCGGGCCACCAGCACGACGTCCGTCAGGCGGTCGCCGTTGAAGTCCATGAGCTGCAGCGGCAGCACGGGCGGCGCCTGCGCGCGCCGCCGGCAGGCCTGAGAGCAGGCCCGGCGGTGAGGGTCTCCAGCGCAGGTGCGCAGAGTACATGCAGCAGCTCGCGCCTGCAGCAGCTGGCCCTTGGACACCTCCCTTCGTGCCAGGCGCACGGGCGGATGCGGGCGAGCCGGGTGCTCCAACGCTACCAGGCGGCGCCCATGCTCCATCTGGCATCTGGCTGCTACACGCTTTCTGGTGTGATAGACTTAGGGATAGGGTAGGGTAGGGTAGGGCCCTTGTCAAGATGCCGACGCGAGCGCACCGGGTACTCCAGCGCCTCCAGCCGCCGCCCGTGCTCCGACAGCACAGCCGCGCCGTGCGCGCCGCCCGCCAGCACCGCGCTCGGCACCGCGCCCGCGCGCAGCGCCAGCGGCTCCAGCGTCGGCGCCACGCGGCCGCCCGCCGGCGCGCCCGGCGCGTTCGCCCACGCGGCCCCGGCATGCACCTGCACGGGCCGCCGGGTGTGACGCGCGACTCCCTGCTACAGCGGAAAAGAGCGCTCGCGAGGAATGCGTGACAACGCGAAGCGACAGTAGCCACAACTGCAAGCACCATAGCCCTGAGCCAAACCCAGGCAACAGCATGGGCGCTGGGGCGGCTGCTGCCTTGCAGCTGGGAGGCAACACGTCCGCAAAGCATGCGCGGACGGCGCGCGCGCCTGCCAGGCGCGCTCGCCGTAGGGGTGATAGGCAGTGACCTCGCCGCGGCTGTTCAGGAAGAGCACCAGGCCGTACCCGCGCCGGTAGTGCCCGTGCGGCCCCGGCAGCGGCAGCAGCGCGGGCGTCGCCACCTGCGCGGTCCCGCGCGCGAGCTGTGAGCATGGGCTTGTCACGCGCAGGACACTTCTGCCTGCATGCACAATATCAGGTGTGTCACGATTTAGGCTTAGGTTAATTCGTGATCCCTTCGTTGCGCAAACATGTCCAATGCGCACTCCAGCTGGATGCGGGACGGCGTGCAGTTGCGCAGTCAGATCGGGAGCACGGGCTGCCGCGGCGCAGCTCCCTGGCACAGCGGGCGAGCGCGGCGACGCGCGCGGCGCATCAAAGCGCGCAGCGCGCTGCGCACTGCGCGCGCGCCTTGCGGGAGGCTGGCAGCCATGCGAACAGGCGCGGCGCTCCAGCATCACACGTAGGGTCAGTGCAGGGTGCAGCTACCCTACCGCGGGCGCGGGCGCGCGCCTCCAGCGGCACGCGCTCCTCGGCCTCGCCGCCGGGCCGCAGCGCGAGCGCGAACGCGGCCTCGCCCCACGCGCCCGCAAAGCGGCAGATGGAGCCGTTGAACAGCGGCTCGCGCGGCGGGATGCCGCTCGTGGCCGCGCCCCAGCAGCCGGGCGCGTGCCGGTGCGCCGGCAGCGCG
>JAABUV010000775.1_pt1 | contig 48255 bp, 56 predicted proteins | sample 5559971 | NCBI WGS metagenome assembly JAABUV01 (sample SAMN10711881, study PRJNA513362) | rock metagenome | isolation source: Antarctica rocks | place: Antarctica: Victoria Land, Knobhead nord | collected 2015-12-19 | reverse complement strand
AGATCTTTCTTCTTCAAATTGATGATTGAATTTTCTACTATTTTGATTTTCTCTCTTTTATCAACACTTTTCTTCAAGTCAACTGTGCTATCAATCTTGATGTCTTTGACATCAGCAGAACAGTTATGATTTCTTGTTTAATTGATATTTATCTCTGATTTTTCATCAATGATAATCTGATCTTTTTTCTCAACTTCAATTCTGATTTCATTAAATTCTTCATCATCAATCTTTCAGATCTCAACTTCAACATCAATTTTGATTTCTGCAAATTCATCTTCAATAATGTTTAGCTCTTTATCAACATCTTCTACATTGACATTGTCTTCTTATTCATTTTATTGAATCTCATCAACATTTTTGACATCACTCAGCACGTCTTAAGTATGCTCATCAATGATCTTCAGATTATCTGCGACGATCTGCGCGCTCAATTCGCTCAGAACGACGCAGAATGAAGTCAACTGATTCAAAGCATCAACGATCAGAATCTGTGTAAGCATCAGGGTTAGAGCCTCATGAACCTAACTTATCGAATCGTACAGTTGACTAAGTGCCAACGGCTTCCGGGCGCATACGCGATGCGCACATCGGAGTTTCCAGTTGAACCGCTCGGCCAACCGCACGATAAAAGATAGCAATTACGCTAAGCAGTGCTCAGTGTACCCCTAATACCCTCTATAACCAACGAGCCAAGTGACGTACTAGGTATCAAACCTAGGATCGGATTCAAGGATCCGGTCCTGACAATCTGCGCATTCTCAGTTCAAACAATGACATCGTGCTCAACAACAGTCTCTAACGATTACTATCAGCTCTATGTTGATCAAGTCTACTTCAAATACTTCAGTCAAGCTCTCTTCATTAACATTCAAGCTCAATGAGACATCGTGTTCAACATCGTTCAAAACAACACTCTCAACTTCAATGACTTCAACGACTTCTTTCTCAAATTCTTCGTCGTCGACATCTTCAATCGAGAAATTAGTTCACAAATACGGCAAAATTGAGGAAGAAGACCCAATTTCTCCCTAAGATATTCTATGATTGCGAACGGATAGCTTCTTATTATGAAGTATTCGAGAATGAAAGGCGTACAGTGGGGATAGTGAGGATTCGGTTGAGAAATATGTATCTCTCTTGTAATATTGAATACTATCTTGAGACAACCTCAACTGTTCAGCTCCTGCTGAAATTAAGGAGACTCATTCACTTCAGCACTAACTTAGATACCTAAGGTACCTGAAGACATGGTGCTGAGATACTTACCTTACCTTAACGATGCTAAAGTACCCTACCTGGTGCTTTTACCTCGAATAGGCTAGACGCAGCCCTAAACCCCTTCGAGGTTAGATTGCTTACTTTGCGCTCCTTTTGAGGAGACTCTGGCCAAATCTTAATACAAAGGGTTGGTGCCCCATCAAAAGCCAAGTCTAAGATCCGCTTTTGCGCCCATTTACCGCCATTTCCCATCTGCCTATCGCACCGACTTCCTTTGAACTATACATATATATTTATTTGTTTGGGCAAACTCGGCACTTCCTGCAGTCTGCAGGGCTAAATTAGGGCCGCCATGGGGTGCCATGGACTCCCTCTATCTATGCGACTGAGTCTTTGAAGTTGGTGGGTGAGCAAAAGCACGTTTCTGGCCGAATCAAAAGAGATGAAGGGTAGAACAGAAGATGAGCAGCCTATATATACCCTCAGTTCTCCGCTTAGTTGCCGAGGCTATTTCTGGTGGCGGCAAGGTGAGCTGGCCCTATCTACATTCTACATCCTGCACCCAATTCGAAACCTCTGCATGACATATGTCGTAGTCCGTTGGCATCTTCTTAGATATCTTTGTTAGCACGAATGTCTTATCAAAAGAAACATGAATGAGTGTACACTACGTTCCGGTTCCCGAGATGCGCTAGTTCAACAGTTGCCATGTTTTTGACCGCTTCATGTTTCGCCACTTTGAATAGATTGAGTCATAAGTTCGTTTTCGCGAAGGCGGTACACTCTCGTTGAACCTCTCAGCAATGACGGTCCAATCGGGATAGGACTGAATGATTTGCATAAGAATCGCTTCGTCGTCGTAAGTCTCGGTCTTCCAGCGAGGTTGAGGCTTAGGGATTGTTTCATTGAATCTGGACTTCGGTATGAGCGACATGATACCAAGAGCTAAGCCAATGTGTTTCAAGAAAAAGTAGGAACTCGAGGGAAGGCATGATCACTTGATATGCATTTTGCTCCTGAGGTCATCTGCAGCGCCTCACTCAGCAAGAGCCAAAAGCAATGCAATGAATCCTCAGTGTGCCAGTAGAACCATTGTATGTGATACCCTGCAATACCCTGCAATACCACAGCGGAACGTAACCGCGGCAAAACACCTTGCAGACGCCGTTTGGGCTGAATACGCCATGCATGACACGCACTGGCTGTTCGCAGAACTAGCGAATCACCTGACCTTACTAGAATCGTATTCGGTAAGATCATCGACATTTAAAAGATCATCTCTGTTAAAGCACGTTCGTTTCGTGTGGGCGAGATTCAGCGACCTGACCGATCGCCGGTCAAGATCACGGATATAGCAAAAGGTAGCGAGCGAACATATTAAGTGTACAGAGTTTCAATGTCAAGGGCTAGGGGAAGCTTCTGAGCCTTGCTATAGGCCGATAACCCTCTCAGATAGTGATGTTGTGTGGGGGATGTTGACATTCCTTGAGCTCTATCCGCTGCCAGTCTACGTGCCGCAGTCAGAAAGGACGAATCTAGAAGTATTCGGCCAAGCTTATGCGCGAACGGGTCTAAGGTATTTGAAGGATTGACATGATAATTAAACCGACAGTAGCTGAAAGCGGGAAGACGAAGGTGAGGTGCGGAATTCTACTTTTCGTTCGAATTTCACTGCTTATTGGTCAACACTCTTCCTTTACGAGGTAACCGTCAGGGATCATTATTCCCTCAGTGATCGCACAGACCCTTTTATCGAAGGCGTTAAGAAATGCAAGGACAAGGAAGAACGTTATGTCTGGGTGTGGCAAAGTTGTCAGCAAGTACATCATTATTACTGCTGGACAGATCATGCTAGACTGCTAGAGACAGAACTGGACGAAGGGCTTCCCACTCTGCTACAAAATGCTGTGAAGATAGATTCTTCACACGCTTTCGCTATAGTGGTTTCTAACATCATCTTTGCTTATCATCACCCAAACTAGCTCAATTACTAGCGACTGCTTTCCCTCATGCTTTTTACCATTGCCGACGAATCCCGTCCCAGTTTCGGAAATTCCACAAGAGGACTCGGGTCTGAAACGGTTCATCCCGTATTGCAAAATATGACGCACATTCTTACTTTCTGGTCCTTCAGCTCTACAAACTTGACCTTTGACCCGCCTCCACAGGCTTTATCGGCCCATGATGAAGCACAACCCCAGAATAAAGCAAAGCAGTCAAGGCCATGCTTCACTCAGAGAGATTGTTTTGTTAGTACTTCGCCGAAAGGGCATCGTTGGTAGTATGCATCACCTCTTGACATCTCGCACATATTGCGGACTTGGATTGTTCATGGGAGTAACTTTGATTTCTTGCCACGTGGACCGGTCTGTGGCAAAAGGACCCAAGAGATCCAAGACCGGGCAGGGAATCGCAGCATTAAAGAAAAGAGCGTTTTGAATAGCTAGAAGGGCCAGAATGCTCAATTCTGGGACCTTCAGGCTTCTTTGTCAAACACTTACCTCTGCTCCAAGTCCAGTCAACGTCAACCCTACTGCCGCCCCTATCTATAAACCTTTATCCTCCACCTCCCTCCATCTTCCCTCCCAGTTTGATCGAACCCTACAAGTAGACCAAGCGCTACACAGCAATCTTTCCAAATCTTACCCATCTACCTCCCTTCTACCATACTTCGCAGAAGACGCCTCTTGCTCCCTTTTGGAAACCGATATCCTAGGAGCTCAGTGAGCGGTGATACAAATAAGTCCGTGAAAATGCTCACCTAAATGTAAACACCATACTCCTCTCAATGTCATCGTCAAGCCCGTGTCCTGTGGAATGTTGGTTTGGGGCAGATACAAAGAAAAAGTCGGCGCTCTTACACACGTCTCTTGAAGCTGCTGCCTCAAAATTGTTAGACGCTTGTCATTGAATAAGAAGGAGTTATCTAAATAATTCCCATCATCCTTTTCACAGACACGTTATCCGTTGTTGAAGATTCAACATCGGCAATGGGGGACATCCCCATGAAGAATGGCGGGCGCATCAGTGTGATGGAGATACCAGATGTAGATTGTGACCTGCGGGGAAAGATTTTTCTGCTCAGGGTCTCTCCCACTTTGTAAGCATCAGCCCTGGCTTGCCGCAGGGTAATGCGCTGGCGGCTGGTAAGCTAATGGCTAGTAGTACTCAATCTGGTAGTGTTATGGTTGCTTACTGGGTGAGGCACCTGGCGAGGCATCGTGGCACAAATGAGACTATTCGATTCAGACCAAACGCTTGCAGCCCCATGGTCACGACGACATCAACCGAGACCACACGCGAGAGGTATAGAAGCTGATCGAGAGCTTGATAAAGAGTTGGGGAGCTTAGTAGAAGTTGGTCAAAAGCTGGTATCAGATCTAGAACACTCCGAGATCGCACTACTGGAGCCACAGTTAGCGGTTGATCGAACTTTTGTAGGGGGACATGTCATTCGACTGACCTTGAAGTCAAGGACTTCTGGTCATGGCTCCAGCGTTTGCTTCAGGGTCGGGGCAACACCTTCCCAGAGTATCTGAACACAGGGGATGGTCAGGCACAAATATGTTATCGCCATTCGTTTAGCTGCGAATAGGCCTCTATATTCACGAAGCTCGGGTGTGTCCTTAATGCATAACCGACACGGTTCACAACGTAGATTTCTTCGAAATTCTCCGGATTACTCTAACTCTTTGCTGACCGTAAATGTATAGCCAATAATCGATATTCAAAGGCGAGCTTGTGATCGAAACTCTACAAACTTAGCGGGCACGCCAAAGAGACACAGAGTGAGCATTCAGAGTATATTAATCGTGAGATTTGCACTTTTAAACAATCATTTTTCATCCTAGACAATACCAGAGATATTTCAGTACTATTCGTCATGCTCTTAGCCTTTCTTAAAGTAATCAGCCTGACGTTCCTCACTGGCCCAGCTGCGCTTGCTGAACCGGAACACACAGCTGCCGCTACTACTGAACCGGAACACAATGTGCATAATCGAGACTGGTCGACAACCTCCTATTCAGGCCCAGACAGGTAAACATCAAACAGTCGGCTGTCGATTTCTCTGAGCTGATTGAAAATTTGCCGCGAACAGTTCTCTTATCACCGTCCACGCTGTTTCGAGCTTCAGTGTTACTACCACAGAAACTAAGAGCAACAGTTCGTCCACTCAAACCACCACTTACACATACCCGGATGAAGTGGCTTCCGATTTGACAACACTTACCGTAACCCCTTCGCCTACACCCGTCGCTCCATATTCACAAGGTAATTGTAACCTTCATCTCACGCAATGGACCGACGCCAGTGTTATCAACAAACCTTACACGTTCGAGGTGACAATGTGGGACAACAACAAAAAAAATAAGATCGGCTACACCAAGGTAGCCGGCTTTGCAGACGGCGACCCCTTAAGTGTGGAAAGCAAGCTCGAAGACAAATTGTTCGTGACGCAAATCAATTTGCCCAATCAGTCTGAATATCTTCAGTTCGTTCTTGGCGCACAGAAGTGGACCAGCACCGACAAGCTCGATCAACGTACTCCTGGGTGTCACCTTGGAGATTGGGACGGCAGCAATAATCCATCTGTAAGCCTTTGACTTCCTACTATGTTTACATCGATATACTCACGGTCGGTAGTATCGTCGTATGGACTCGAAACTTCTTCAGTTTGTCGAATTGCAGGTCTTCACGAGAGACTAAGACAATACTAAAGAGGATAATGAGCCGGTGTGGACAGCAAATGCCATATGAGCAACAACTGGAAAGGGGTGAGGCAGAAAATCTGAATCGATGTTTGACAATTAGCGCCGGAGTGACGGTCTAAAGGCAGGCGCCGTGCAGCGGCCTTGCTTGCATGGTACTACCACCAATGGATTGCTGACCTTAATGGCGGAGTGATTACCCCGTTTGGTCAGCCCACTCGTAATCGCGCGCTAGTAACCCTGGTAGTTGATAGTCTCTGTTGGCTGCCGAGACTCTGAATAATTCCATATTATTTCGCTCGTGGAGATTACTATTGCTAACACCCCGCCTTTGTAAAGGAAAAAAGTGGCGCGTTGGTCTGGCATAATCTGGCGGGGTCTACTCGTTGGGTGTGGAGGATCTTGCTAACAGTCATGTTCGCCTCTGTTATACCGCCATACCTGTGGGCTGCAAAAGCGAGGCGTATGGACAAGAGCTCAAGGCTTATTGACTTGACTGAGCAAGGATCGCAAGTGCATTGGCCTGTTCGGCGCTGGGTAATTAAAAGCCAGAATCCTAGAACTGTGAGAGTATAAGTCCGCATCCTTGTCCTGTAACCCTGGACTTGTCCATGCAGAGAAGAGGCGAGGACACCACCGTCGTTTACGCAGCCCTCACGAAACCATCCCAGGTCGATACCTTGCCAATCGATATGGAGGTCCAAATGCGACTAACCATGCAGTCTATGTTGTAATTATAGGCATGCCTGCAGATGCTGCGCTAGACCAAGCGGGAGCTTTGAGAAACGAATACATTTATCTCAGAACAGGGATGGGGCGTATGAAGTATACTTTGTGGCCCCTCCTTGGAATCCAAGACCGTTCCCGTGCCTACCCTCTGCGTTGCCGCCTACCTTTGACGGAGATGTACTAGACAATGAACTCTCAATAGTGTGGAGACAGTAAGCACAACGGTAAATCGGCTTTCCCAGTATGCTAGTACGGGGCGTGGCATAAGATAAGCACAAATTGGCGGTATCAATGTAGATCCTGTTCAACCAAGCCGATAGTCGACCTTTTCGATGAGCCAGTCGTCCTACCTACCAGTGAACCTGCCTACGCGTTCACGTGCAACTAGTGAGCCTGCTTCAATGGCACCCCAACATAGTGAGCCTGCTGCAATAGGCATTTCGGTTGATAGGAAGGTTGATAGGAAGGCTGGCATCGGGGCCCTACCTTGCTATGGACTACACTACAAGTTATAGGGACATGACTTTAAAAGAGGAGGAGGTAATGTTACGGGTGTGTCGGGTTTGGGTAGGGTTTCCTAGCTGGAAAGCCCTAGGGGTATTGACACGTGGTCATACATATGCTCCTAGCTCAAACACTCTACCCGAACACTTCTGGACCCTAGCAAACCTACTTCGCCCTCTTTGTTTGCTCTACTATAGATACAGCTCGGATTCCCTTTGGCTCTTCCTTCTGTATTCTTAGTATTCTAGTTATAGCTACCTCTATTGATTCAAACATTCTATTCGCTGTTTACCTTCCGGTTAGATTCTGGCACGGTGCCAACAGAAGCTGTTACTGAGCATGAAGATAACAGTGAATATGATGTTGTCTGAAACATTGAGAAATCAAGCCTGATTAATAATAATGAGATAAACTTATGATCAGAGCTACAAAATGTATGAAAACGTTTATTCTTACGAAGCATGATTGATCTGTATAAGAGAAATCTTTACAGATAATATAAAACAGCAAGAGCATGATAAAAAGTCTTGTGAAATTCAAACTTTATCAAGTTCGACATAAACAAACTCAAGAAAATCTATCACAGGCACAAGGTAGATACAATAATAGATGTTCAATTAATTAAATACATAACGCACGAGGTTGCAAGAAGACAAAGCTTCGAAGCTATGAGCATCGCAGAGATTTTCACGCTAAGACTATTTCAGAACAGATAGGGGCCTGCGGGTGATTGATCAGAAGTTCAAGTAATCATCTTCCTTTCTCTCTTCATCCTCCTCATCAGGATTAATTCCCGTCTCCTTCTCCGAGGCCACTGCCGAATCATCTGTATCCGGGAGCCCTGCCCACTTGTCTTTGAGATCATGCGGCGTGGAAGACTGGGTGAACCTTCATGGATGTTGGAAGGTCTAACTCGATGACCAGAGGATTGTTCTCGAAGACACGCTTGACCTTGAAGGGGCCAACATGACGATCGTCTAACTTGACCACGGGGCGGGCGGTGCTGAGGTTGCGAGCATTCAGCCAAACTTCATCTCCGACGAAGTATCTAGGACAAGGACGACGAGAGCGATTGGCATTGGACTCGTAGATGGCTTGAGCTATAAGCATCTCGTCACGTAGGTGTTTAGTTAGTTCCTCCATCTTCTTGGTGAACTCTTCGACATTGATTAACTTGTCCCGAGCTTGGGACGTAAGATCCTCGGGCAGAGGCTCAGGGGGCTCGAAGCCTAGACGTGGATTCTGGCCCGAATTGGCCAAGAAGGGTGACGCTAGAGTGGTTGACGAAGGTGCGTTATTGGCGGCGAATTCGGCTCCAGGGAGCCACTTAGCCCAGTCATCCTGCATGTAGTTGACGAAGGCTCGAAGATAATGCTCCATGACAGCATTGACTCTCTCGGTTTGACCATCGGTCTCAGGGTGATACGCCGTGGATAACTTGGCGTCTATCTTCAGCATCTTACACAAATGCTTCCAGACATCGGAGGTGAATTGTGTGCCTCGATCAGACACGAAGAACTCAGGTAAACCATGGTGTTTCCAAACATGAGCATAGAAGCAGTTGGTAGCTTCTTCAACTTCCATAGAAGTGGTGGGGACTAGATGTCTCATTTTGGTAAGACGATCGACGAAGACTAGGACATATCTATATGTGATACCCATGAAGGTACTGGGCGGTAAAGGACCTACGTAGTCCATGGAGACATCACGCCATCGGCGTTCGGGGACTGGAAGGGGACGCAACCATCCTTGGGTTCGTTGTCTAGAGGGCTTGGAACGTGTGCACACATGACAGTTCCGTACAAAGCGTTGAACATACTTATAAATATTTGGCCACCAGTAGGCTTGGCTGACCAGTTCATAGCATTTTGCTCTTCCTGGATGACCACCGGCGACACTATCATGGGCGAGCTGGATGATGCGAAGGCGTAGTTTATCTGAGTTGGGCACGTACTTCCTTTCTCGGAAGTACAGGTGATTCTCGTGTTCTTCACACTCGGCTAGAGGGATCTTGTTGTGGTGTCGTGCTCCATTGCGAAGCGCTTCGATTATCTGGGCTGCGAATTTGTCATTGATTTCGGCTTGCTCCCACAATGTCTGGGTGGGAGTGTCCGAAGAATCTTCATCAAGGTTCAAGGTATCTTGGTCCAGCTGGGGCTCGACGTCTTCAACGTCGGATTCTTCGGTTTCTAGGTTCATGGGGGCTAGGATTTGCGGGGGTGCTGGGGGAGCTGGGGACAGGTGTAACTGGACTGGATCTAAGGCGATGGTTTGTGACTGAAGCTTTATGACTTTGATGTCAAAGGCGTCGGGGGCGAGGTTCTCAACAATCTCGGGGTCTAAAACATGGGTTTTCAGAATTGTCTGATGTTGATATTGATGTCGAGGATCGGATGTATCCCCCTCCTTAGGGAGATCTCCTGAGCGACGTGTCAGAGCATCCGGCTTACCGCCGGCCTTGCCGGGGCGATAAGCGATGCCATAGTTGAATCTAGACAGGAACTCGCTCCAACGAGCTTGACGACGGCTCAACTGCTTGGTTGACATGAAATATTCAAGGTTTTTGTGATCTGTGATCACCTCGACAGGATAGGTAGAGCCTTCGAGCTCTGGTCGGTTTCTACCACAATCTTGTGGTCTGGGTTGTAGTGACGAAGAATAATCTCGGAAGTGAAAGCTTTCTTCAGGGTGTCGAATGCATTCTGGCATTCCTGGGACCAGGCAAAGGGTACATCTTTTCTGGTGAGGCGGGTGAGCGGGGTAGCTATTCTACTATAGCCATAGATGAACCTTCTATAGAAGTTCGCGAAACCTAGGAAACTTTGAACGTCTTTAACGTTGATCAAGGTGGGCCAGTTGATAATGGTGTCTATCTTAGAAGGGTCCATCTTGACCCCTTCGATGGTGGTTATCAATCCTAGATACGGGACTTGAGTGACGTGAAACTCGCATTTGGTTATATCTGCCTGAAGGCCTGCTTCTCGCAGCTTCTGCAGGATGAGCTTGACATGAGCCTCATGCTCGATTTCATTGTCGGAATAGATCAAGATGTCATCCAGATAAGCTGTACAGAACTTATCTAGATGTTCGCGAAGAGTATTGTTGATGTACTCCTGAAACGAGGCAGGCCCATTACATAGGCCGAAGGGCATGACTAGATACTCGAATAATCCAAATCGAGTGCGGAAGGCGGTGAGAGCTTCGTCTCCTTCTTTGATCCGAAGCCGGTTGAACGCGGAGATGATATCAAGCTTGGTAAAGACTTTGGCTCGGCTTAGGCGATTCAGCGTTTCTGAGATCAGGGGCAGAGGATATCGGTTCTTGACTGTGATAGCGTTCAGACCTCGATAGTCCACGCAGAAGCGAAGTCCTCCTCCGGGTTTCTTGACGAAGAGGACAGGGGCGGCCGCCTGGGAGCGGCTGGCTCGAATGAAACCTTTGCTCAGGTTCTCATCCAGATAACGTCGAAGTTCTAGGATTTCGTCACGGCTCATGCCGTACAAAGCGAAGGTTGGGGGTTGAGCACCTTCTTTAAGGTGTATGGCATGATCATGAGCTCGGTGCGAAGGCAAGGTATCGGCGTCCTTTTTGGAGAAGACGTCTAGGAACTCGGAATATCTGGACGGTAGGATTGTGGCTGGATCGACGTTCTTACTTTGTCGATAGGCTTCAAGATCTTCTTGTGTCGTGGATGCAGCCAAATGAAATTCCTTTTCCATTTGGCGAAGGTTCAGACGATGATCTTCATCATACATACTGTCTTGGGGGCGAGACGAGGACTGGGCAAGAGTTGGGCTGTTCTTTGAACAGACAGGCAAAACCGTGCGGCGCGGTTTTGACCCGTCAGGGTCTAGACTAGGAGGCGAGATTGGTTCAAGATTCAAGAAGACATCGATTTCCTTTAGAGTGATGCTAAACACTTCAATGTCTTTGGCATGAGTAGCATGATCAAAGCTTCGAGCTCCCAACTCGACTATGTCAAGTTGTGTAGAAGGTCGACCGGATTGATCCGCTCGGGGGACAATAGAAGTTCTAGAGGGGGAAGAATTTCGACACTTGATTTTTGGTGAGTATCCTTTTTGAATGGCTTGACGAAATCCGACTGGGGGCTTCTTGTTCTAGACGGGATGGGGCGAGACTGGACGGGGTTTGTTTGTTGTGAACGGACTGAGTATTAGTTTGCTCCTTGTGAGCGGACGGGGGGTTAGATTGCTCCTTGTGAGCAGACGGGAAACTGGGTTGCTCCTTCCGAGCGGATTGGGGACTGGGTTGCTCCTTGCAAGCGGACTGGGTGCTGAATTGCTCCTTGTGAGCGGTCTGTAGACTGAATTGCTCCTTGTGAGCGATTCGCGGACTGGGTTGCTCCTTGTGAGCGGACTGAAAACTGGGGTTGCTCCTTTCGAGCGGATTGGGGACTAGATTGCTCCTTGCGAGCGGACTGGGTGCTGAATTGCTTCTTGTGAGCGGTCTGTAGACTGAATTGCTCCTTGTGAGCGATTCGTGGACTGGGTTGCTCCTTTCGAGCGGATTGGGGTTGAGGTGTCCTTAATAAGAACGAACGAGATTGAATGAAAGCTACTTTGTTAACTTCGAACGAGGAGTCTTCTTCTTGTCGATTAAGACCATAGATCTTGACGGGGGATTGACAACAATGATCAAGACAGAAGGAGGAAGACAAGGTGAGACTATTGTGTCCAAAGTTGACATCAATGGCGTGACGACGAAGCCATGGCAGACCCATGACGATGGGGTACTGGCTTAATCCAGTGACATAGAAGAATAGTCTCTCGATGTGTCCGTTGAGAACCATTGTGGATTCGGCGACATGGGTAATGTCACCGGTTAGGGCGGCTTGACCATCAAATCCTCGAAGCCTGCGAGGGTGAGTTAGTTGATGCAAGGGGAGGTGATGTTGTTGCGCGAAGGATTTATCCATAAAGGCATAAGCAGAGGCTCCACTATCAATCAGAGCGAGGGCGGGAACTCTAGATTGAGCTTGACGTAGAATACAGGATACTACCATGTGACTATCTTTGAATGTAGGATCGGATTCAAAGAGTTCCAAGGCAGATTTAGCAGAAAAATTCCTATAAGATTGAAGTGGGGGTGAAAAGGTTGATGCTAGAAGACAATATGATATGTATACGGGTCCCTGAACTCGACTTCGCTCAGGGATTAGACCTTTCCCACAGACAGCGGGACTTCTCCATCTATACTGACGACGTCACCGTCGTATGCGTTCATGACACGCAGAGTGGAGGGCTTCTTATTTGGGCATTCTTTAGCGGTTTTGCCCGGATGTTGCAACTTGCAGTAGTAGCACAGCTTCCACTTGTTGCAGATTTCCTTGACCCCAGGGACGGCCAGGGTTCTACCTTGAACGATGGCAATGGCGGAGCTTAGGTCCATTGGCTCACCGAGGGAGGGGGAGACGAAGATACTGTCGGAACGACAGTCACAGGGGTGACGGCCTTTGAACCCCAAGGTTTACTAGTCGACGCAGGGGCGGACTTGATTTTGGTGGACGGGACGGCAGCGGAGGCGGAGCGAGGTTGACGATGCTTAAGCTGTTGAAGCTCTTCGTCGGTGTCAGAGAATGCTTGAACCCATTGGTGAAAGGTGGATGGTCGGGTTCCATCGGGGTTTCGCCAGGAAAAGGCGGCGACTTGAGTAGAATAGTTGACGTTGCGCTTCAGGCAATCGATCAACGAGGAATCTTCCATCAAAGAACGTTCTTTCTTTTGATAGAAGAGGTTGTAGTAGTCGGCAAAGCTATCTGTGCCTTGCTTCAGGGTTTCACGAAGATATAGACGAGCATCTTCTGACTCGAAAGGATTGCCGCAGCAATGACGCAACTTATGCCGCCAATCTGCGAAGGTGGAAATGGTACAGAGGCCATTGACTCGATATTGACCCATTAGATTGTGGGCCTTCTTACCTATGGTGAGTCGTGACTCGGCATAGGCGATCTTGGCTCGGTGGGAGGGGTAACGGTCGCCGTTCAGGCTCTGCTCCCATGCATCCAATCGATCTTTGTCCCCCTCATACTCAGGTATGTCGGGAAGCTTCTCGGATCTAGGAGCGATGGTGGCAGCGACAGGGTTCGCAGGAAGTTGAATGACGGGGGGAGGTTGGTTATTCAGGGTTTGTGCGACGATCTGAGCTATCGCCGCGAGGGATTGAGGATCCAATCCTAGATAGGATGGAGGACTGGGAACGGTGGACGGAGACGGGGTGGCGATGTCATGTTGCCGGACTTGGTTTTGAAGCTCTCGCATTGCGCGAAAGGCCTCGACTGGGTTTTCGACCACACTTTGAGCGAACTGTTCGGCAGCACGCTCATCGTCGGTCGAGGGGTTGTGGGGCGGCTCCATTTGAGCGGAAGGGTAACTAGATGAGATTTCAACGTATGGAAACGTTGCAGGAAGTGTATGTCTTTCGTAATGTCAGGGGCTAGGCTAGGAACTATCAATATAGAAGGATGGTATTATTATTACTGCTCAAGGCGACCACGGTCAACTTGAGTGACTTGATAGGATCTAGGTACAGGACAATACACCAGGTAATGTACAAGACGAAAGACAAAGAGCGAAAGGAAAGAACGAGGACCCGGCTTCTATTATACATGAACCGGGCAGAACCAAGGCTAGACAGTAGTTCTATGACTTAAGATTGCTGTGGCTGGATTAAGATGATGGTGGCTAGATTGATGGCTTGGTTCATTGAACTGCGGAACAGGTTCAATGAACCCATGGTGCCGGCGACCTATGTTCTAAACCTGGGTGACGGACCTGGCACCATGACACTCAGGATTCCGATATTTTAGCTGACTGGTTCAATCTTTTTCAGAGTTTAAAAGAAGAGCATGAAATAGAGATTGAAAAGAAATTCATGCAGAAAGTTATTGCTAAGCTTCGGATCATGATTTTCAAGTATGAAAAGAAGGCTCATATGACTCAATGTGACAATCGAGAGTAAATCTCATTGATTGAGTGTATATCTATGAATGGAAGATTCTTGAAGTCGTGAATTATCTTCAAAGAAAAACTACAGCAGAAGATCTGATACGAAGTACTCAAAGAAGATCATATTGCTCTGAGCGAGAACGACTGAATCGACAACGAATTGAGTCTAGTTTGAATTCAGAAATGCTTCGATTCAGAAACTAAAATCTGTCAGAAAGGCGAATATTGAATGCTACTAATCGATGATCATGCTTCTCATATCACTACTCAGATGATTGACTATTGCATCAGTCAGAAAATCGTTCTACTGTGTCTTTCAATTCACATCACTCATCTGCTTCAATCACTCGATGTTGAAGTCTTTGTGTTAGGGACTAGGGCTATGTTCGAAAGAATGTAGCCAAAGCTTGATATTGGTATATACAAAGAGGTTAACTTGCAGAGCAAACCTACTGCGATACCCAGCTTCTCTATATAGGAGCCCCATTACCCCCTTGCCCCCTTGCCTTCCTCAATAAGCCAGAGGATTGACCAACCAACCAGAGGATTGACCAACCAACCAACCGATTGACCAACCAACCAACCAACCAATGGGTATAACCCATAACACTTTGCTTCATTGGCTACTGCGTACAAGGCTCATGTTCAGCGAGCTACTCGGCTTGAGGGCAACTACTCAATCGATAAAACGAACTTTCTGAAGCTATATCAACTGGCTCGGCATAAGGCAATTACACCACTGAATATTAGAAAGGCATGGGCAGCTACAGAACTTCTATCGTTTCGCTCTGTCAGGGACTAAGCTGGACCATAGGTTCTATCAATATAGAGGATTGGTTATTATATTACTTGGACTAGGTACAGAACAATACACCAGGTAATGTACAAGAAGAAAGACAAGGAGCGAAAGGAAAGAACGAGGGCTCGGCTTCTATATACATGAACCGGGCAGAATCAAGGCTAGACAGTAGTCCTATGACTTAAGATTGCTGTGGCTAGATTAAGATGACGGTGGCTAGGTTGATGGCTTAGTTCATCGAACTGCGATACAAGTTCAATGACCCCAAGGTCTTGGCGACCTATCTATGCCCTAGACTTGGGTGGTGACCTGGCACCATGACACGCTCAGCATTAGTACTTCAGCACTTTTCTTCTTCTGTTAAGAAACTAGAGCAATCACAGCAGTAAATGTCATCCGTTCAACTACGCCTTTCGAGGCTACAGTCACATATATCAATTCTGACGACGATTTAGAAGTGATTCTAACATCTGCAAATATCTCTCAAGTACAACAGCTTATTAGACAAGCAATAAAAGGAACGATTTCTAGTCAAGTTCTTCAAAAGGTGGGTAAAGCAGCAATACGAGCAATAACGAAATCTACTATTCAAAATGTTACTAATCAGGAACTTCTTGAGTTAAATAGAAGAAAGAAGCAAAAGATCAATCGAATTGAGGGTAATTATGATACTGCCAGAGTGTTGGGACCGTGCCTAGAATCTAACCACACTGCAGTGATGTAGTGCGTAGCTGGCTAGAATGTTTGATCAATAGAGGTAGCTATAACTAGGATACTAAGAATACAGAAGGAAGAAGAGCGTTCCGAGCTGTATTTATAGTAGGGCGAACAAAGGGGCGAAGTAGCCGGTTTGCTAGAGCTCGGATAGATGGAATGTTCCAGCATATTCCGACCCGGAACATCGTTGTTCCTTGACCACATACCGAAATCCCTAGGGCCTATTGGCTAGGCTCTATTCAATCCCGACACGCTTCGTAACACAGAGTTATGAATCAAAGAGATTGTCGATGAAAAAAGAGAGAATCAACAAACAAAAATATGGCATAGGAAGGTCAATTGTCTACTTCGTCTAGGTTCTGAGCTCTTTACTTCAAAACCTTCTATCTATCGAATACGAACTGCAGCTTCAGCTCAACAAACAAAGATGTGGAATAAGGAGGTCAATAATCTACTACGTCTAGGCCCTGAGCTCTTCGCTTCGAAGCCTCCCCTCATCAAAAAACGAGCTGTCGCAGCATCAATGACAGCAAGCTCTAGACAAAAGAAGACGAAGCAGCTGATAGTTAAGCTACGGGTCAGGCAGCTGAAGCTGAAGCAGAAGCAGGAGCAGAAGCAGGAGCAGAAGCAGGAGCAAAGGAATAACGTGATATCTACAACTGGCCAATCAGGGCGAGGCATGCGTATCAGAAGGGCCCCAAAGAGGTCATATTAGCTACGTAGTTCATCGTTTGAAGCAATAAAAAACGAAATGTGGATTTTCAGCCCTATGGGGCTGTCCGACTGCTAGGTTTGGCCGAGTGCTAGGTGGACCCTTCTATTTGGGTGTGCGCCTGTGGCTTGACAGATTTTCCACGCATCCCTCTTCTAGCAGGAAGAGTGTTCGCTCCGCACTTATTTCGCAATCTAAATTATCCGACCGTCACGTGTTTCAATGGGTCTAGCCCGCCAAAAGATACCCCACTATGTCAACCTTCTCATAACTTTCTCGATCTGAATATCATGGCAACCATTTCCGTCAAGGCTGCAGCAAGGGCTGCTGCGAGTTCCCTGCGCACTTTGGCTGACGACCGAAACTCGACCCGTAAAGAGATACCGCTGCTGGGCCTTACATTAACCGCAGAAACGAAAGCAGTCACCACCTCCTGGTTAGATGTACGTTGTTTTCTCTTCATGCAAATGCAAGAACAGTCTCTAATTACTTTCAGAGTTCTGAGAACATGTTACAAATCCTGGCTAGAATTGGAAAACGCGCCGAACCCGAACAGCATGCTATAGTGTATGGTCAGCTCTCCAAGTCTGGACCTATCCGACCTCAGTATCCCGGCAAGTACGTGGTTCTCATAGCACTTGAGGACTTGAGCAAGGACAATGGGTTGCCATCGTGGAGCAATGATAGCCCCGAGACAATGCAACAGGGGGACAGCGTGCTGCTCTCTGGTGACGAAGAGCAAAGATTTTATCAGGGAAAAGGGGGGGGTTTGATACTCGTCCTTGTCTTTAACATTCAGAACTAAGAGATGCTGTCGAAGTCGAAGTACGCGGGCTCGAAATAAGGGGTTGGGAGGCAGGCGGGACCGAGATAGGCAGGATCGAAGTAGCCGTTCTTGATGTAGTCAGGATTCCCGGTTTGCGCATTAGCATCAAAGGCAGTATTGAAATCGCTGGCACCGTCGGAATTCTCGTTTTGAATGGCATCGGATGGTCTTTCTGATGATGCACTCCAATCCATCTCCGTGTTTGCCTGGTGAGTCATTTGCTCCGGCTGCTGTGATGGAACTGGAACATGTGGATCTGTAAGTGGATGCCGTTGATGTTGTATCGGCTCTGTTCCATGTAGGTGAATGGATGACTGCTGGTGATGTTCTGTTGAAGCGGCGGATTGCGGAACACGCTTTTTGCATGATTGCTGGGTTTTATTCCTTTGTTTCTTGGTATTTTGTATGCCTGCTCCATCGTTGATCCATATTCCTCATATCCTTGTTAGCTAAGCTTCGCACGGAAGATTAAATATCTTACCACTTATCTTGGTCTTGTAAATGATATCCCCCAGCTTCAGATACTCTACAGATTTGGTAGCTGTAGGAACAACACTTTTCAAATGTTCTATTCCACGATCAAGTTTGTCATTCGATAGCCACTGTTCCCATCTACTTTTCATTAGTGCGAAATACCCTGAAGCGTTGAATACTTACACGGAAGTTGCGATATCCTGGCCAAGAAGAAACAGCATTCCAGGTCCCAATGCACTTGCGATTCTGGCGTACCTGGAGCCTGCTGCAGTGAGAGCGTCCACTCGATCCCGGAGATTGGTAATATTTGGGATCAGCTGCCAAGAACGTTGCGTGCTGACTAAAGAAACAATTGTGTCTTGATCAAGAGCTTTAGAGCTCCGACTAAGCTCATATAGAAGAAGACAATAAAGTCTTCGAAGAATTCGCGAGTGAGCGTCTTGCTCCTCAAGTTGCAAGCAGCTCAAAACTGTATGGCACTGTGGATTATCGGTATAATTGAATGCTTGTGGAGCCGGCAGCTGTTCCCAGAAGGTGACAGGATTTTTTGACCATTTTTCGAAATTTCGGCTCAAATGGTCTATGGTCGTCTCGTCTGGAGATTTCCACGCAAAAACCTTCGATGTGCGCCTGGCGGACTGCGATACTTTGGCTTTCAAGGTGAAAGACAACGATTTGGAGAGCTCTGGATTCGTTGAGAGACCCTGGCTAAGGGCATTAAGAATGCGTTCTAGAGAATCAATTGTCTAATACCTTAGTAAAATTGAATTCTGCCCTGGATTTGGGTCGTCAAACCTCTGGGCCGTTAAGACAGGCTGCGTTTCCTTTCTCTAGCTCCGAACAAAGACACATTGTGTTGTTAAGAAGCAATGGTTCTCTTGAGAAAAGAGCAATGTTCTAGTAAGCACGCACAATGGCTACTGCAAGCCCTAGGAACCAACACATACCAACCGTTATTGCATATGCAAGACGCGCATATCTTAAGTGGGTACGCTAGCCAGAAATCCTCTGTTTCCTTAACGTGTTAAAGAAATTGGTGTTTTTGGGTTAGCTGACAAATTGTCACTACTAGGATGCCCTAGATCTACTGGCCCTAAACTTACCCGAGCACCGGCAGAGTCTTATAATACTAACGTTTGAAACAGCGACAACGACAAAAGATCATCACTACTTCCATTTGGGTCGAGCTTTCCCAAAGGAATGACAGGCCAAACAGTCAGGAGGCTTATTGGCGCTTGTCCCCCCTTGCTTCTTAGATTGGGGATGTTCGCTTATTACTCTGAATTGAATGAGGCGGTTTGTTGATACTCAATTGAGCCTGGACAATTACAGTTCGTATCTGTCTCAGTAAGTCTCAGCATGTGTGAAAATTTAGGAATTTATCTTGGATAAAGAGCCTTCGCCAACTGATACTTCAGTCTTTCCAGAAGCACGCCAGGCGGGTCTTGAATATTTCTATTTCAATGACCCACCATTGTTCTTGCACTCTCCCAATGGCTCGTCAATGTGGACTACGAAGTCGCTGGACACCACACACCCTTCCTGGACCTAGCGAAGCCAATTTATCAAGATGGGGTTTTCAACACTTCGTATGCTAATGTCTTGTACGGCGACCTGACGCAGGGAGCCCACTGCAAAGATGTCTTCGTGAGATGAAGGGAAGAGGCAGGGTTCATTCATATCGATTACCATCTCAATCTCAAACCCCTATGGAAAGGCCTCGCCGTCATCAAGCTCGAGTATCTTCTCAAGCCGATGCTTGAGGCGCTGGACCGGACTGCCTCTAACCAGAGGGAGTTGGCAGAGGAAACACTCGCTTACGGCCTCTTTAGCTGCGCGTTGCTCACGAGAAATTACGCGACAAGAGCTGATGTCTTCTATCTCAATTTTGCCGTAGGTGTCTGCCTAGCTGCCGAGATGAGGAGAGTATTTTCTGACTGTTTCGACTAGTGCAATTAGCCCTTGCGCATACTTATCTCAGAGGGACCAATTTCGTTTGCAAAATCGGGCCCTTCAACCTCTCCGAGCAGCAATGAATCTCATGACTTAAGCTACCGGAACCAATTGCATGCTGAGTGGCAGCCTGTCGCTGCAATTGAGCGCATGCAAAGGGAAAGTGGCACTCAGACACTCAGTTCGAAGCTTCCGGATTGCGTTGGAGATCTTGACCAGGCCATCTTGGGTGCCCGATTCTAGCTCTTTCTTGGCGCTTATGTGACGGCGTTGAGTGGTCTACTATATTTAGAATTAAGTCTTTGTACCTCTCAGCGCTTACATCTTATATATATACGATTGACGAAGTGCTAAACCGTTTGCCGGTTGACACGAACGCTTAACACCAAGGCAAAATTCTAACATGGGAATTTATTAAGGGAACCACTAAACGTACCCCCCCTTTCACTACATATACCCCCCCCAAAAAGGCTTAGTAGCATTATTCATAGGTACTTCATTTTTGGTGCACTGTTCGATCTAGCACCAGAGACTCGCACTAAGGTTTATAAGGAGCTGATTGTCCGCCCCGACCCTATAAATCAATAGGTTCCAGGGCAAAAGCCTCCTGGTCTTCATGAGGCTCATCAGAGTTATCGGGCATTGTCGCAGACCTGTCGTATGGTTCACGATGAAGTTCGAGATATATTTCATAGTGCCAATCTTTTCACCTTCGAGATTATCGAGTGGTCCGAGGAAAAGAAAGTACTGAACGACCCTGCTTTAGAGTTCCTGCGTTGTTGCCACGACTTCTTCGCGACAAACCTTACAATACCTCCATTATCTTACTGTCGCATTTCGATTAAAGCTGCCGGATCCCTCAAGGAAGATTCCAATAAATACAAGTTTGCTGAGACTTCATGCGAGTGGATGTCAAAAGCCGTTAGGGTGAGGGATTTGAACATCGAATATACGCCGGTTCGTTACTGGCCTGAACAAGATATGAGCCAGATCGCAGAGCATCAAACTGAGCTCTTGAATTTCACCGGCCTGGGTTTATTAGGACCATTTGGGAAATTCCTTAAGGTGGACGTTCTTACTATCCAAGGCGACGTACCGCAAGCATACAAAAAAGATCTCGTCCGAAAGGTACAAGGCTCTTCTCCATCAACGCCTTTACCTGACATGTATCACGCGCTTCAGCGTTATGTCGCCTCCTTCACACTGTGCGACCGAGCAGACCATTTCTGGCTTGCGAAGGAAGCTTTAAAATTTGCGGTGGACAATGATATGGAGAGTTTCAAGCGACACAGAAGAAAGGTTAAGAAACTTGGTGACCTTCACGGCCTCAACCACTCGGCTCTATATAACTACGATCCTCCGAGATAGGACGTAGACGCGGGACTTTATGTTTGACAACTACAAGATTTCTCCAGGACCAGAACCCTTGAGTCGCTGCTAACCAAACAACGCCGGCTCAGTGTTTGTGATACAGGTAGAGGAACGTTTTCTAGGGACTTCACCGCCAATACCGGCAGTCTCAGCAATGCCATGATCAAATAAGGTCTACCACGTGTACCCCTCGGTGAATAGATGGCTTTGGACCGGGAATAGTGTTGTAAAGTTAGCCACGAGTAATGGCACCTCTTCTTTCGTATGTCGAGTCACATGTAGTCCTGCTACCTGGGCCAAGCTTTTGGGCATAATTTTCATGGCATATTAAAGTCGTAGGAGACGTTCTTGGGCGCCGGTTACTCCTCTCCTCTTTGCGCTACTTCGCAAGGTATCCAAACGTCGAACCCCACAGCCTCTGCATCCCTATACTCATGAAATCATGACTATCTTCCAATATGCCTCAGCAGTCGTACACCCAACTCTCACTTCGCCCCTTATGTCCTCATCCTTTATCTCAGGAATAATCTCGAGTAGGGTTGCCACCGTTAAACCCGACGTCAAGACCCCGGCTGATGAATTCCTTTTAACTCTTTCGATATCTTTGGCATAGGCAACAGCTCTACTGTCAAAATCTTTGATCTTGGTGAGCAGCTGCGAGTGTATATCCAAGAATAGGACAGCTTTCGAAACCAACTTGTGTCTGCCCGAAACGTTAGTTCCGCTTCATGTGCCATTTCCTTTAGTGATTGGCCGGAGCCCTCGGAGACACTCCCTTCCACTAAAGCATCCTCCGCTATTGGAATCTCCCCCAACCACACCGGCTCCCCTTCCTCCCCATCATCCGTAACCAACCACACCCTCCTCATCCCCCACCAACTTCCATTGGCTCCTCTTTCGTTCTCTACCCCGTCATCCTCCCACGGTTTGTGCCCAATTTAGCTTTTGTCTCGTTCTTAATCCGCATCTCCTTGCGCAGAATCAAGTGCCGCGCCTCTCCTGTTGTGATGAGGGAAACTTTCAAGTCGTCTACCCCAAAATCAGCGTCAGCTAGCCAAACCCCGAAAAAGAAACAGCGCAGACGTACCTCCCTTTCCACCCTCTTCTTCTTCCCCCCTCCTCCCTTCACCCTTGCCCCCGCACCCCCCACTCATCCCTCAACATCGGCAGCTTACGGCTTGAATCATGCGGGGGGAAGCGGGCGAGCGCGAGTGAAGGAGTCAGCGAGAGGCGTCGGATGGGTTGTCGAGTGTGAATGCGGCACCCAAGGACGGTATAAGCAGAGAGGCGGAGGTAGCGGCGGTGAGGGGGCATTGGTGGGTTGTGAGTGGTAAATGGGGTTTGGAGGGTGAGGTGGAGAGCGTGATAGTAATTGAGGTTTTTCGTCTGCCATGATTGCAATCCCCGCTGGAAACTTCCGCTCTTCTGATGACTTCATCAATCAAAAACATCTCCGTCCTCCAACCGCACCAACCGCACCAACACCACCTCCGTTAACCTCGACCCACGATTTCTCTCCGCAACCACCTCTCCCCACCACCCCGCCCCTCCCGCCTTGCCCCCACAACCCTACCAACACCAACCCTTCACCACCACCTTCGCCTCCGCGCCCTCTCCCTCTCTCTCAACCGCCGCATCTGCCGCGCCTCGTTCAATATCGCAGACAAATCGACCCGAAAAGAACCGAGGGTTTTTGCACGCGAGGAGTTTGAGAGCAATTGGCGGATGGTGAATTCGTTGCACAGGCACTTCTTAATTCCACTGAAGCCGGATGTCTCAAGGGAAAGCTTCGGAGTCCTGCCGCACGAAGGCCTAGCGGATTTCTTCCCATATCGATTGCAGTTGACATGACCTGTTGTATCGGATCAGAAGGAAAAGGACAAACACTTCTATTTGGACTTCAAAGCCCCCACCACCCGATCACAATGGCACCGAGACTCTTTCCTTCGTTTGGCGGCATGCGGCCTCCGGCAAACCACGGCCGACGCTGGCAGGGAAGGGAGTATTCGGAGGAGGGTGAGGGAAGTTCAGATTGGGAAAGGGGACATCGGTACATCGTATGAGGGAAGGCCAAGTGGGTTGTGGAGAGCGAAGCCAAATGGATGATAAAGCCGAATTAAAGTCAAACGAACACCAAAGCCAGTGCATTGAACAGTGCTCACGATCATTTGCATTGTAGCCTGCCTGGTAAGGGGTCGTTGCTAGCCCTGGTGTCCCTAACCTTTTGGCACGGAATCGCCTGGCCGAGGGCTAGGCAACGCTGTGCCGAAAGTTTCGCAGCTCCTGCGGATACCGACGAGGGAGGTGGGTGGCCCCGCGGCTTCCTCCTCGATCGGTGACTGAGGGAATGCCCGGGCGGGGCGTTACTGCGGGAGCAACGAGACGGCGGTCTTGCAGAAACCATGCAGTTGGGTGAGACGTCGACTTGCCTAGCTCCTATGCCCACGACCAAAGGTCTCTGGCCACGGATCCCCGAATACTCGACAGAACTTCATCCGATGCGTCCTTCGCCAGATGCCCCTCCGCTTCTGCGGTGCAGATACCATGGCACATTTTCAAGGCGTTGCCAGTCGGGGGAAGAGGAGGAAGCGGAGGAGAAGGACCCGGGCATCGTTGACGAAAGATATCATTAGCTCCTACATCATACCTGCACCGCTCAAGCTTTGACACACCGTGTTGAAGCAATAGGAGCAATTGTAGGAGCAATAGTAGGAGCAGGAGGAGTAGTCGTTCGGTGATAGTTGCAGTGCCATTGCGCTGCCCGCTAGTGTGGTTGGGGCTAGCGCTAATTGGCTTGGACATGTCGTATCTCAGGACTGGACGGGGCCAGTAGATGCAAGCAATTTACAATAATGCTATAACCCAACTGCAACATCCATGCCTAAAACCTCCCTCTCAAACCATGGCCGATACTTGTCATTGACCCATTGCGCAAGCCTCCGCAAAGCAGCCATGACTTGGTAGACACCAGCAACGGAATCAGTCTCCCCCAACATCAAATCCTCGATCAGGTCAATCCTTCCGTTCGCCTTCATAGACGCGATCATCAACAACCATCTCTTCCCCTGCACAGACAGCACTGGGAGACTAGGAAATTCGGTGTCGGAGGTCGTAAGCTGACGTAGGCGAGCAAACTGAGCCGTAATCCATGTCCCCAACTGCACATGAGCTTTGTCCTCATCCACAGCGCCCCTCTTCGTCTCAATGTTGACGGCGATCAGTTTGAAGCGGACCCACTCAGAGGCAGTCTGATTGATACTTGCAACGCCTATCTCGGGCCTAAGCTTCTCGATAATGCGGCTGTGGAGACATTGGGAGGTATCGCTGGAAAAGTCGCGACTGGGCTTGATGACGATTGCATAATCCACCATCTTTGACTGCATCGCGCCCGTAGAGATGTTCCATGGCAATAGTGACCGATTCGATATTTTTGCTGAAGTGATGTCCTCGTACCAAATTTCACGTTCTTTCCAGTAACCTTCGAAGGCAAGACGGAGGATCCTGGAATGAACCTCGCTGTTCCATGACGACTCAGGCTCATGCTCCACCAGACACTCATTGGTAGCCTGACAAATCATTCCAGCAATATGCCAGAAAAGCTCGTGGCCAAGACCCCCAGTCGCCTTCTCCTCGGTCTCCTTCCCATCCTCTTCCATACATTCATCGTCTTCCAGATCGACACTCATTGCTTCAAACTTTCCTTTCACACCTGATGGTATAACCTTCCTGCCTTTGGCAATCCGCTTCATATCCTTGACCAAATCTTGTAGATCTGTGGGCACTGTGGATGTAGACCAAGCTCTTGCATCCACCGGCATGTCGGAGAATTGAAGGTCCCCCAACCGTTTCGTTGGGCTGCGAGATCGAGATCGATCGGTGTGAGTAGAGGAAGTTGTGGTGGAGCTGCCGCTGGCTTGGGAGGGGGAAGGAGGATCGAAGGCGAGGTTTGAAGGTTGCGGTCGCAATGAAGGTATAATGAAAGTGGACTTTGCGCGAGGCGTTTGTTCTTGGTCTTCTCCTGGGGCTGAGGTATCCTGACGAGTGACGGAGTCTGTGGTGGAAGGTTGCCCAACGGGTTTCATTAGAATATCCCTACGCGTTGGATTCGGAGGCGCTTTTTGCCCTCTCCGGCCGCGAAGCTTGCGGCCTGGAGACTGGGCGTTATCATGAATGGCGTTGCTGGTGACTTCCATCAGGTGTCGCCGTTTGCGATGTGTGCTCGACTGCGGCGCCCTCCTCTTTCTCTTTGATGTTTGGGAATCGTAGTCTTGGGACAGATCTGGCTGAGCATCAAGCCAGACTTTAATACTACTGGCGATACTTCCGGATTCGTCGCACATTGCACAAAGACAACAAGAAGCAGAAAGTACTGGTGAAGATTGTTACGCGACAGCGGAGGACCTTGGCGCTAAGATTTCTTAATAAGCAAGGTCCTCTTCAAAACTCGAATGACTACACGGACGAGAATCTGATCTCATTGACTCCACATACATTCATGGTTCGATAGTGTTGAGCTTGACGATAATTGTGATCAAGAGAATAGCGCAGAGAGGAGCACCCAAGAACGCCTTCTGCGACTTTGACATCCCATTACGAGTATTCAAACCCTTAATGTCTCGAGAGCCTTGTGATACCTCGAAACTTTGGCAAAAGTCTGATCACACCACATAACCACACATTATTCTTCTTCACCCCCATTTACTACACGTTAGGCAATCATGTCAATGAAAGCTCCATCGTCAAACACAGAACCTACCTGTCAGGGGTGGAGTGACGCACCGTCCAAGTGCTTATTTAGGTTCTGGGCCGCGGAAGGTGAGATTTGACTGCCAAGAGAGTGGAAAGTTCCACCCTTCCCGGAATTCCCGTCTGGATGCCTGAACTGCTCTCGAGATGAGCTCTGTCTAGGGACTCTGTAGCAGGAAAATCGCGCTTCGTGGAATCACGACGCATGAGACCAGACGATATTCTGCCTTGTTTCGAGTAATCTTTTCACTACCCTGTTGCGACTGCCTTCACTTAGTAATAATATAATTTTACAAAAACAAGACCACCTCGACATGAGGTGGTCAATAATTACTCTGTGTAATCGAATCTTTACGATTTACATAGTCATGTGACCTAGGCTGGTCCCAACCACCTACCATTATGCTACATTGCTGCTGTTCTCTCTACTATTATCGAGATCTTGATCGGCCTCACCGCTCTCATGTATCGCTTGGGAAGTGTCGTCACAACTATCGTCAGCATCATCAGCTCACTCTTTCTCTTCGCCTTCGCTCTCACTTCCACGATCCTTTACAGCACTCTCGTCGAAACTTTCAATGTCGGAATGAAAGAGAATCAGATTCACACCAGTCTGGGCAAAACGATTTACATCTACACCTGGCTCGCCGTGAGTTTCTCTATGTTGTCGAGCTTTTTCTGGCTAGTCAGTTCGTGCTGCTGAACAACGTTGATGGAAGGTTACGAACACACAATCATAAGAGGATCAAGAGCCTGCGGTAATGTAGTGCTGTTACATGAACCGCGACCAAGAAAATGAAGTCTAAGCTTACAAGCCCTTTTGGGCGGAGCGTAGGAAGTGAATCCGAGAAGAGACTTCAGCGGCATACAAAGAGTTCTAAGCTTTGCCGTTTTCACGCGCCTTCAGGTAGAGTATTCAGTTTGTAAGTCGTTCCAATGTGTTCCCAGCATGGTAAAGTCATTCGATGAGCAGCTAGTTCTCTATTTCGCTCCGAACGGGAAAAAGGGATCGTGAAGTGCCCATTTTTTTTATGAATGATTACTTAGTCTAATTGATCGTCGTGAACAATATCGGTTTCTCTATCTCGCCCTAGCCTATGATGTTTAGATGCACCCCCTATTCTTACAGATACACCTTCCCCTTTCATTTCTTACACGCACACTCTCTCAATTGAGGAAGGTGGAGACTTTGAAACTCCGAATTTCAATTCTTATACAAATTGACATATTGGAAATTTAGCATTACTTTCGCACGCGATGAATCCAATTTTTGAACTAAAGCTCTGAACGTGTAATACAACCCTCCATCAAGCTTGACGAGGCGAGTGTAGAGGCTCGATCATCGTAGATTCGCATCGTCTTCGAGTCAGGCACAATGCATCTTTTGATTGAGCAATCGTTGCTGCGCCTGATGCCTGCACACCAATGATCCGTAATGCGAGTATCAACCTCGGCCTATGTGAATGATCACTCTGTATCAAACTTTCTCAGTTCTGTCTCAGTACCTCCTGTCACTTCAATCTTGCCCAGGTTCACATTTCTCGCTGAAGTCGAAAATCGATCAATACTATCACCATGTCAGTAATTGATCAATCGCTCTACATCTATCTCTTCAGCGACGACGAACAGCGCGATTTCTACGATCAAGTAGGTCATCTCATTGACTTTTGCCGCGAGTAAAAGCGTTAAGCAGACAGACTTTGCTACATTGAGATGCAAGTATTGATCATATGTCGTTTGATAGTGAAATCGAAAATACCCTCAGCGAGGAAATCAACCATTATAATCGCTCAACCATCGAAGCTCATAATGAGTACAATCACAGACCTGCGACGCTGACGATGAAACACTTTCTCGTATTGAAAGAAAAGCTTGGAGCCGTTCGCGTCAACTGCCGAAGTATGTTCCTTGATCAGTACTCAGAGAATAAGACTAACAATATTTGTTACAACAAGTTGATTCGTCCAAAATGCCCTTCATCAGCCGCGAAGATTGACTTCAAGTTGCGGCTTTATGCTACACCTTCAGTATGGTTTGGGAAGATGAATCGCAGAAACCCATCGCTATATTACAGCGTTGGTGGTGGCTGGTACATCAGGAAAGTCAACGTTGAATGATGCGTTTGTCGCAGTGGCAGATCGCTGATCAGATTAAGGCCGACATTTGGCAGAATGTCAAATTCGTCAAATTAACGCAAACTCTTTCTTGATTTCATCAAATCCTGATCTGAACGATGAACTCGACATCAAAGAAGATACATCAGATTCAGATTGGGATTGAGTTTAGAAGCAGAACGCACGAGTCTGAAAGTTTTAATCAGCAGAATGTAGATTGCTTAACATCTATGTCGTTTCTTCTCATCAGAATAGTGCAGATGATGTTCTGAACCAATAGCTTGTTAGAAGAAGAACGTTCAATAAAATCTATCGCTAATACTTACCACCTCTACTGAAATTTCTACTCCGCATTATATTGGGTTCTATCGAGCTTTCTAATGCAGAATCATGAGCTTAGGGAAGAAGATCAAAGGTGAGTTTAGGCAGAACACTTTTGTATCATCAAACGCTCTTCCAGCTCCTATTGAGTCATCTTCTTCTCAAATGATGCACATTGAAAGATTGAATTTAATCCGTAAGACAGGCGAGGAAAAGAGATCATCAGGGCTTTCAGCTGCAGGTCCGTCAGATCTCGCTAGGGAGAGGATGACAAGAAACGGCAGAAAGCTGAACACGTACTGGGGCGACAAAAGGGACAAGATTACACTAGCATGGAATTAGGCCGGCCAGCCCAGAACAAAGTCATGCAGCGAATGAGTTGAAGGTGGCTGCCACGTGGGTGTGGAGTACCGTAGGAGGCAGACAACGAAGTTCTTCGACAGCCGAGCTCTATCGTCCACCCTCGCACTGCTATCGTTGGACCATTCCTCCTATCTTCACGCAAACTGGTTTAGGCTGCATCTCTCAGCAAGGCAACCTTAGAGATAGCAAAGAGATTTCTTTCGAGCACAGACTGTGCGCACAATCTGGGTGAGGAGTGAACGATATTGCAGCAAAGACGGAAAACTCTGTAAGTTGGAGTCAATATCGAAATCGGCGACACCGAGGGCGCTGATCTACAAGGCTACCGCTACGAGGACATCGACGCCTAGCATTTTCCCGCGGAGAGAACTCAGAGTGAGAAATGGTTGTTGAGGGGGTCGCTCTGTGCTGTTGGACAGCTACAGACTTCTTTGGATTTCTGCGACCATACGATGTGGAGGCAGCCCTCTGCGTCGTATTCTGCAGGTTGATGCCTGTAAATTTGTTCTATATACTATATCGTACGAGTATGAATCGAGTAGAGCGTCGAGTAGCACTGGACTTATACTTCATAATCCCTCACTCCCACCCGCTATGCGTGAAGCAAGTCTTAGACCCTGACGTACCTGATCGATCGATGCTTATAGGTCTACATCCTAATAAGCTTTTTTTGGGCAAGGCATAGGCATATCGAGTGTGTGCATACCTATCGTCCGCGGCAGCGGCGAGCAGACCCATGCCCGGTGTTGTGATCTTGTCCCCTGTTGGCCATCCCACTCGCACTTTCTACGCAGTCGAGTTCTGGTTCACATCGCCCGAGAGTTTGCACGCCCTAGAGGTGCAGTTGAGCTTATCCTTACACTAGGTGTTCATAGACGGCTATGGACACAGAGCGAGGTTTGCTCCTCGCGCAGGAGGATTCTGCAAAGTCCGCATAGAGACGGGCTTTCTAGTAAAAGAAGGCAAGGCTGACACAACTCTTTCTGAGGTTGACGAGACTCATTTGCGGGAAGGTCCAAGGTAAGACTGTGTGTCAACGAGACGTTGTCTTCCAGTAATGTCGTGCTGCAGATGACCGGCCCAGTTCGAGGCTGGCTCCGCGGAGAACTAGTTCGTTGTAGCTTGTCTCCTGCTTCAGTCCTTTTCTTTTCCATGACTCGATTCATAAACTGTTCTCATCCTCCATGATGCTGGTAAACCGCACCTCGATACACCCGCCTTCTTTCGATCCAAGCTGATTCCTCTACTCCGTTGATGATTCAAGAAAGTTGTGCCAGCGCTGAATGTTCTGGTTGTCACCACTCAGCCGTTGGAGAATAGAACGCTACTGCGTTGATGTTTGGATAAAAGTTCCAGATCTTACTGGTTTAACCAATTACCCAGTTGTTCGAAGAATTTGAAGCTCACTATTTGAAATCGTTCTTCCCACAAGCCCCAAAAAGAGCGTGTTCGGAACAATGGGCGCAGACCCTACTTTTGCGTCAGAAACCACACCAGAGACGGAAACAAACCTCAGGAACGGAACAGTACCACATACATGGGCCACGCTGGACCCAAGAACGTAGCCGCACCCCCTGGTTTGTACGTCTGACCAACAGCCCGTGAGCGGCTAGTAACTCTAGGGGCAATAAAAGGGGCGTATCGTAGCATGCTTATAGGTTGAGCGTTTTTGATTAGTTAAGGAACGAAGATATGTGCTTAGGACACATCGCTGGCAGTTTCATTCCGCTTCTCAAAGAATCCTTTGCAGCAGCTCTTCATAGAAAGTCCAGTCGTTCATAGATGCTATGCTGAGCTCTTGGACGATTCTGCGCGGAACCACCCTCACCCGGGTTACTTGCCCTCCGCGATCGTGGCCAGGTACGTGAGTAAAGATCGCAAGGGTAGCAAGGCACAGGGAAGACTTATTCCAACGTCCTGCTTGCTCATCCTGACTACCCCAGCGTCGCTCATGTAGGCGAAAACGCCCTGTAACGAGACCGCTCGCGACACGACGCCGCCGAAGTTGGTGGTCAATGTAGAACAAGGGCCCGATGTATGCGCGCGAAGTAGTAGGTGGTCCTTCTATTGCTCTGATTACCCGTCCTGAAGACGTTCTTCGCCACATCCTCTATCACGACAAACCAGCTCTTAAGTAGCATTTCGAGCGAGTGGCGGTATGAGAGGCGGTGTGAGAGGGCAATATAGAACTACTCTTCCCAAGCCAATATTAGTGCATATCATTGATAAAATGATAGCACCAACTGACCCTAAATGCCTGTGCGGTATATTGCTACCGTGTGGCACCTAGTTGCCGTGTAACACCTGGTTCCCTACAGCAAAATCCTTCCGAAATCCTTTCTGGCTAAGAAACACAGAATTCCCTGAGTGTCCTTCATATCAACATGTTCCTTATAGCACTACCTCGCTACCGGCGCCACCACCCAAAAAATATTGATGCAACGTGTAGCTGAAATGCAAAAACTGAAACGTCAGCCAAAGGACAAGGCCTTTGCATGCAAGCGCCTAAGCAGCCAAAGTGAGTATGTTCTGTGAAGGAAGTCGGGAAAGAAGAGGGAGACGAAGATGAAGTTGAGAATGAATCAAGAATCAAAAAGGGGATAAATGACGGAAATGTTGTAAGATGAATGTGAAGATGACTGGTTTGAAGGATTGTAAACTATGAGCTAGCAGAGCGATATTTGGGTAAAGATGCAATTATGTATCAAACCCTACCCTCAATTTTCCTCCTGAAAATCATCTTCACCACATCACCTCTCTTCCCACCCTCTCACCCCTCTCCCCATAATAAACCCCCTCCTTATTTTATCAAGCTCACACACTTTCTCAAACCATTTCTCACTTCTCCCTCCTTCCCCCTCGCCTCTCGCTTCCTGCGCCTGTCCCTCCTGCTTCTCCTTCGTCGCCGTTAACTCGAACTTTCCCTCCTCCATCGCAAGCTGATTGGGGCGGAGACGGGTGTCTGTTGATGGAAGGAGCGAGAGCGAAGGCTGGAGGACAGAAATTGAAAGGTTACGACGAAGGGGATGTTGTGGGGGGCCGAGGATGGTTGCGTCGTCGCGGAGGTCGGCATCGTTATTGAGGTTTGAAGAGCGGAGTTTGAGGTTGGCTTCCTGCTGTGCGCGGGCGAGACGATGGCTGTGCTGAAAGGCCGCGCGAACGGCGCGAAGTGCGGCACGGGAGGAGACTTTGTTGTAGTCGGGTTCGTCGATGACTAGGGGGTGGTGTGTGGCGGGTGGTGAAGAGGGCTTTTCAAAGCGGGGAAGATCGTTTGTTGGTCGGATGGTCGAAGCATGATGAGGGCTTCGTAGAAGCTTTGGAAGGGTTCGGCGGCGCGGGGCGGGAAGTTGGGTTTGGAGGCGGGGGCGGCCATTCTCGTATTCACAAAACAAACAGATTAGAAGCCGTATTGATTCCTTGAGATTCTTTGATAGCGCTAGCGCCGTCGAAATACGAATCTTGGTGGAGCTGCCGTGTATAATAACCTGGCGGACCGACCGAGGACGCGTTGATGATCCGCAAGACATGATCTCTGGGTGCTCTTTGTCTGCTGCTTTCGACGACCGTATGGCAGGGAGTGAAGCCAACTTTATCGCGACTAGAAATGTCATGGTGTAAACCACTTCCTGGAGTTGAAATCATCCACTGGGCGAAATCCGCCGTTGTTTGGCTTTTCTCCCTGCCATTTCTGCCTTCGTACGGCTTCTTTTCAGTCTTTTAAAGCTTCCAAACAGCCCTTTGATGCAGTGTCTGGTGTGTAAAGAATTACGAGAGGAAGGGAATGGTTCTAGGCGACTAGGGTAAATCTTGGCATTCCCAAAAAGGTTTGGTGGAAATTACGCAAAATGGCTTGGTGGCTGGTGCGGATTACGATCGAGTACTAATAGTGCGCCTGGCCCTTGAGCGCTTCGCCGGCTCTCCCCACTGGATGAATGTTGTTTGACTGCATCACTATTCTTCTCTTGTTATCATTGCGTCTTTCGTTATCATCGACAGCATGATAATCCTCATCACTGGTTTCGTGTCGAAAGACGCGGCGTTTGAAGACGCGACGTTCGACGGTCGAATTCAGCCGGAAAGATGCGATGCAGATATTCAGATAAGCTGTGTTAACAACCAGAAGACGACCAGAACTCAATTTTTCAAGGCGGAATATCCTCAAGACAGAGAGTTGCTCGTCGGCTTCCTTACATGGTTGAAATGTCGTAACCGTTCACCTACGATTACATTGACGAATTTTCGCTGGGAGCTGAAAGACTCTTTCGACGAGCTCAACAAAGCTAGAAGCGACATTGATGATTGTATTCTGCCAAGTACCATGTCTGAGAAGTTTCTTCTACAGTTCGCCAAGTTTGTCAGACTTCAAGGAAATGAAAGATACAAGGAAGGTAAATATGAGCGGGCGATAAACCTCTACCAGTCCGCTCTGCTTTCGCTATCAGAGTTGGAGAGTGTTATAACGAAGGCCGATGAATGGTGCGGGTCATCTATTGACTGCTTCTCAAACATTTTACAAGCCTTCATACGACTGAACCAGCACATGAAAGCACTACCGATTCTATCCCCTTGGGTCGGACTTGTTCTCTCAGCCACGGAAGTGGAACCCCAAAAGAAGGCCAGATGCCTTTATCGTTGCGCCCTGATCGCGGAAGCTTGTGGAAAGTGCCCGGCCGCTCGCATTCTCGTGGAGCTGGCAACACAGTTTCCCGCGAACGAGCACATTAATCAATTAAATCAACGACTTCAACTTCAACAACCTGTATGGGTTAATGAGCAAAATGAGTGTCTTTTTTGCCTTGACGACTTGTTCACCGGAGAACTCCTTCAATTACCTTGCATGCACCGATTTCATCAGAGCTGTATTGGACCGTGGCTGAAGGTTCAGAAAACCTGTCCAACTTGCAAATATAGAGTGTACTGATGACGGAACCATCACTTAATCGGAGAACGAGTGCTCGGAAAAGGTGAGCGCATGGCGTTGTGGTCATGGTGTCAAGGGATAGAAGTTAAATATTCTAGTAGGGTGACACGGAACACAAACTTCGCAGAACCACTTGTCCTTGAATTCAAAACCATATTGCATGCACATCTTTGTCGACATTTCTCTGTTCATATGACGACGAACGACAGCTTTGACGCCCTTTCTTGGAAACTTTCCTGATGGCTGAAGCGCTATACTTCTGCATTTTGTCTGATATACTTGATTCAGGGACTGAGAAATTGTATCTCAAGCTTGCGGCTTTGGCCTTAAGTGTGGAATATCTAGATTTTCTATTTACTTCTTCGGTTATGATATATGATTGGTAAATATTCTAAAACATTGGTGGACTGAAGTTGCCCAAGGAAACAACTTGAGTGCAGCCTCGAATCGGCCAGATTACTTGACAATCTGCTTTGCGCATCTTCCAGGAATGTTACGCAAAAAACACCGGTGACGTGCTAGCACTACCAAGTCTCTTGCGTTTGTTCGAGCAATAGAAGACCTCAGCCTATTGACCATCTTTGTTCTCGGCTCTTTGCCTTGCGGTCGGGGTTACCTTAGATAGCTTAGTATTCCTATCCTTCACTTTACAGGACATCCCCTTGTCTCATACCGACCTCCAGACATCCAGTGAAAGATATTCACAAGCCACCAAAATTCAAGTCCTTCAGCGGTGAAGAGCTTGCCACATCCATACCCAATATAAGTGATCGACACCCAAAGTGCCGAGGAAGAAGTTGAGAATCGCCGCTTTTTGTTGCTGACGAATGCAGCGGTCAAGTCCGTTCCAGTGAGTGAATTGTGACATTGACAAGCATTAGAAGGCGACAACAACCTCATTGAAACAGGGGATTGTACGAAAGACACCTCCGTAGATAGCAGCGAAGAGAATATATAACAGCGCAACACCGCCGGCCAGAGATAGAACAGCAGCCACAGACAATCTGGCAACAAATCGATGACGAAGTGTAGTCATTGTCAGATTTCGGAATGATCTTGTTGCTTTCTTCTATGGGGGGAATAGAGCTGGCTATATAGTGAGAGAATATTTTAATCTTTTCTGGGCTTCCACAGAAGCCTAGAAGGCCTAGAGCTTCATCAGGCTTCAGGTGCTTGCATCACATCAGTAGCAACTGGCTCAGTATCAGCTTTCAGTCATGCCTTGCTCTATCTACGTTGCCGTCGTCATCTTATCGTTCTCAATATCAACAAATGACGCATTCAGAGGGCCTACATTGAGCCGAAAGGTTCAATCTTGTTAACCATCTTCGACGCCGTAAATTCAGCGTCCCTTCAACCTTAGAAAACCATCAAAGAAAAGCGTTTTCCACATCGCTAGGAGATCGGGCTAGAGATGGGACGACGAACGATATTCCATAGAAGCAGTGTATCAAACTCTGAGCATTCAACACGATGGCAGACACTTTACGTCTTGATATAGCAATAACTGCAGCGCGCATATGGTATGACGTGCCGTCTCCCAATTTGCTGGGCGACAAAGGCCAGAGTGGGCAATAAGGATGTCGTGATGCCTCTCCATTTTGCCCCCTTCGGCTCGACCAGAAATTTAGCACACAAGGGAGGAGTTTGAAACCCCCGAAAAGAAACCCTCAAGGCCGTAACTTATACTGCCATCTCGCGAGGTATTGAGCGGAGTAACTAGACTTGGTCGTGAACCAAGGACCAAGGACCAAGGCACAAAATTGGGGGTAGGAGTTTGCAGATCGCACGGCATTCGACTAGAGCTCGTCAGACAGAGTGCACACACACCTGCAAGAAAGTAGATGTTGCGATACGCGGAGATACGTCAAAGTTGAGACCACCGAAGCATATTGCAGCTGCTGAAGACAGCGCTAATGGTATGGCGATGCCAAATAGCAACGGCGAAATCTCATTGAACTTTGCTCAAGGTCAGCATAAATTTATTAGTGAATGGCTGACTGACAGTGTGTAGACGCAACTCGCGAACGATGGCTTCTTGACCGAGGAATGGTAGCACGACTCTTCGACCCAGCGTGGAGAAGCCGGTTTTCCTAAGTAATTGATATGTTAGAAAGACTTTTTTCCACATAGGCCAAGGAAAGTCTCACCAGATCCATCTCTTGCCTCCGATGCGGATAATTGGATAGTAGTGCACGGAACAGTGCTTGTATTAGCTGTTCGCGAAGTCGTCGATGAAACATTGTTAGCTTCGGATTCCCATATCTCGTTCCAGTCGTTTGTGGTGGCGCCTCCTGAATACCAAGTGAAAGCGGCCGCAGCGCTTGACTCGGCAGGCTGCGTTAATGGGGAAAGAAGTTCTGTTGGCTGGACGTGACGATTCGCTCCAAGCAAAGAATGTATTCCATCGGTGTCGTTTCTCACTAAATCGGCCACGTTCGTAGGATTTAAGCCCTCAGAGGTTTGATGCGGCCGGTCGAAATCCGAGCGGGTCGAGAGCTCCAGTGATGTGCTGTTCTGTTCTAAGCGACGGCGTTTCCGGTACAGCTCGCGGCCAAAAGCCTGAACCTGGCCATGAGCCAGCTGCTCCGGGTCCATATATTTAACCAATTGTGTTATAAGGTCGCTCCAACATTCGGAAAGCCCAGCCATAGGCGACCAGCCCGTGCAACAGGGTTCGAGTACTGAGGAAATCAAGGTCGCGGGAAATTTCGTCGACTTTAGGAAATTTTTCCTTTCGAAAGCGTATCAAGAGATCGATGTCGTCGTCAAGAACTCTTCGCTCCCATCTAGTTGAAAACATAGACAGTCAGTTGTTGCTGCATACGAGTCAGGTACTCATAGCTTACAGAGATGAGACACCATCACCGAGTTCCAGTAAGTCACCCGGACCGGACTTTGTCAAGAGGGATAAATAAAGTCGACTACGCCTCCTTTCATCTTTTAGAGCTGTGACAGTTGTGGAGAGATCAAGGGCAATCCGCTTGTAGGCAACAGTTGCTTTCTTTTGTCCATAGCTCAATTCTGTATCCTCAACTGACGCAACGGTCTCATCAAACTCCTGGCGCAAAAAGAGGAGAGCGAATCGCTTGGCACAGTCGTACTCTTTACTGCCTTGTTTAATCTTTCTGAGGCCCTTGTGCAATCGACGAATGCGTGATGTATGTCCTATCTCTGACTGGTTGAATATGCCAGACTTGGTCGACCAAAGCTGGTCGTATGATGAGCGTGAAAGGGTCGGTGTCTGGACGAAGCCATGAGCAACCTGGGCCAGAAGCTGTATTCGTTCTGGATCTCTGGTCTTGAGCTCATTCGTGAAGTAAGAAAGTGCGATGTCATCGAAAGATGGCTGAAAAGGAAGAACGGGCAGGGAAGAGTCTCGTAACGCCCGCTGAGGTGAAGATGCCCTAATTGAATATGTTCCGGTTTCAGATGGTGCCAGAGGTTCGTCAGTCAAGTGCTGAGTAGAGAGCGGCGAACGCGAGGGCGAAGGCGATCGCAAAGCACTGGCCGAATGCTCTAATGACTGGAAAAGCTTTCGCCGATCCGCACGAGAACCGCGACTAAAAAAGTCCTTGAAGCATGATAATAATCGCTGAATCCGTGGTTAGACCGAATTATCGTAATAGCAGCTGAACTTGCCTCTGATTGTAGTATAGAAGAGGGAGACGAATTGCGTAGGGCCCAAAGCAAGGCATTTGAATTTCAATACGATCTTGCGACACTTGCACAAGCCAACCTTCCTCCTCTTCCGTTTGATAATTCAGGATGTCCATACGATCTTGCAACACTTGCAAACGCCAACCCACCTCCTCTCTCAAATGATAATTCAGAACTAAGATTCCACCTGGCAACACGCACACCAGGTAACCCGCCGCCTTTGCTTCCACAAATGCCCTCGACCACTGTATAGGACCCAGATATTAGAATAGCTTTAGTGAGTCACTATAATAAGTAGGTCCAGCGCTGAACTAACTTCAACCCCTTTAGTGATGTGTATCGACCATCCAATTTGTAAAAGTTGGCCCGAGACAGTTGGATTTCCTTCTATAATTCGAACTGGAACTAAGTCTGCCGAACCGGTCGAGTTATCGAGTGGGGCAGTGTATGACGGGAGGATATGTATTACACTGTATGTAAGGCGTCGTGAGTGAATCTAGATCTTGTAAGTCAGGACACAAATCGATCAGTCGAGATCACCTTATTGTAGATGCCCAATTCAATTAGAATCGGCTGAGATGCTTCGTCGAGGTTAGGGTCAACGCAGATCTTCAAGTTCTCACTCTTCTCGGGGTCTGCTGTCTCAAATCTCGCCTTTGCAAGCCATGATTCAAACAGAGGTAGGATTTTCTTGAGTTTCGGGCTCGTCAGCGGAGTCCATTGTAGATGATCCTCTTTCGACTCAGCCGCCGACATGACGATCTGGTAGATGCGGAGTTGATGGAAATTGCAACTGGCGGAGACAGTTGGGCAATGGCGAAATGGAATTCAGCCCCTCACATTGGTGGCACGGGTGGCTCGTGCTCAGTGTCATATGATTTAATTTATTGAAGCATCCCACTAATTAAAACAATCCAATTGGCAGAGCTTCTGGACTAGCTGCGAACTTTGACTCTACCCCTCGTGTAGTGCATTCGGGCGATGTCTGCTGGAAGACTTCAGCCACCATGATTAAGCCTACCCCTACCTACTCGGTTCCGCAGCATGGCTCATGATTGGCTGGTGAGACCCCTTCGGCACCATGCCTGTTACTTATAGGCTTCTGCCTCTTCACTCGATTGCAACAGTCTCCATCAGTGGTGGTCGATTCATGCCGGCCATAGCTTAGAATTCCCGACAATTTCGACAGATTGACACGGATATTGAACAAGGGCCGGTAAGTGACAATGCATGCGCAAAGAATAGCGGTGGCAGGTTCAATTTGACTCCATGCGTATTCTATGGTCATGGTCACTGGTCGCAATGAGAGATTGTAAGAGAGGAGTTGGGAAGAATGCTCACGAGTAAGATCTTCATCCTTGAGCATACCTATAGCTACCATACGCATCACTCCCGACACGCAGACGCTGTGACAGTTCAGTCTTATGAATATTCTTCTGTCGCAGGGCGTTCGAACTTATAGGCCACCTAAGAGGAAAATCCCCAATAAGATGATCTTCTGTCGCTTTGGGAGCTTCAGTTGCCACACCACTTGCATCGGTAACAACAGAACCACAACGTCAAGGGCAAGGTTCGTTACCGTGACACCCCAGTAAGAGACTTGAAGGTCGATACAACGATCTGTGAACAAGTATGCAGGCTGGAACGCTGCGGTAAAAGGCGTACATTGGAAGATATTCAGAGACATCTCAACGACCAAACAGACAACGCAAAGCAATGCCAACTATCAGCGACTGCATCTTGAAAAGCGTCGTGTTAAAGATGCGCCGGTAAAGTAGTAAGAGCGACATCTTGACGCTTGTAATGGTCAATGAGTATGTTATCATGGTTGCCATCAAGATTTGTAGAAACGTTGAGGTTTCCGATGGGGTGAGACTGGCGATGGGGCGTCCCAAACCTCCCTTGCTCACCACTAGATTATTGTCAGTCAAGGATCGAAGAAGTCTGGATATAGAGACACCGACATAATGTACTGCTGGCAATCATGCCAAAGAACGGAACTAGGCTGACAGAGATCCAGTAGTCGTCAATAGCAAAAGATGCTTTGCTTTTCGAACGTGCCACCAAGCGTAATAACACAGCGACAAAGGCAATGACCCCGAGAGCAACGCTCAAGCGGTTCATTTGAGGTCCCTGTAGGTATCCTGCCATGACCTTGAAGAATTTGGAAAGCGTAGATACTGTGAATAAGAGAATACCGTCGTACAGTTGTTGACGAAAATAGAAAAGACGTCACCTTATCTGATCTCGCCTTGACATGTTCACGGATGCTACGCAAAGCTTGCTAGTGCGATTGAACACAGGAAATGGCAGGCTACCTGACTCGATATCAAACTCTCTATCAAACTCGATACCGAACTCTCTATCAAACTTCCTACCAAACTCTCTATCAAATTTCCTACCAAACTCTCTATCAAACTTTTTATCAAACCTTCTATTAAACTCGATATCAAACTCTCTATCAAACTCTCTATCAAACATTCTTCATAACCCTCTTCATGACTCTTCATCAAACTTCCTACATGCTTCAAAATACACGTCGATCGAGCGCATAACACACGTCAAACAGTGCTTCAAACAATGCTTCCTACATGACTTTCTACATGACTTTCTATCTACTTGTTATTCTACATGCTCAGCTATCTACTCAGCTACCTACTCAGCTATCTACTCGCCTACCTACATGTTCAGATATCAATTCATCATTCTATCTACTGTTGAAAACAGAGAACAGTACTACTTCTTCTGCCCCTCATATAACAACAGCTTTCTACCTACTCGTCTATCTACATGTTTAGCTATTAACTCAGCTATCTACTCGTTCGCCTACTCATCAGTCTACTCGCTTCAAGACATGCTTCAAAACATGCTTCATGCAACGTGTTCAAACACACGTCATTCGCTTCATGATCTACTTCATGATCTACTTCATAGTATACTTCATACATGCTTCATAGCACATGCTAAATAGCTCAATAGAACGCATTCTTCATGACTCGATATTGAACTCTCTATCAAACTCTCTACCAAACTTTCTATCAAACATTCTTTATGACTTTCTTCATGACTTTCTTCATGGCTTCCTTCATGACTCTCTACCAAACTCGCTGCATGCTTCAAACCACGTTTCGGTCGAACACATAACACGCGTCAAGAAGTGCTCCAAACAATACTTTCTACATGACTCTCTACCAAACATTCTTCATGGTTCCCTTCATGACTTTCTTCATGGCTCTCTCCATGACTCCCTTCATGGTTTTCTACCAAACACCCTTCATGGTTCCCTTCATGATTCCCTACCAAACACCCTTCATGGTTCCATTCATGGCTCCCTTCATGGCTCCCTCCATGGCTCCCTACCAAAATTTCCTACCAAACTCCCTACCAAACACTCTTCATGGCTTCCTTTATGGCTTTCTACCCCATTGGCTTCCCTATTAACTTCCCCATTAACTTTCCCATCAATTTCCCTATCAACTTCCCTATTTGCTTCCCTATTTGCTTCCCTATTTGCTTTTCTATTTGCTTCCTTCGCGCAGATATTAAACTATGTAAATAGCTGTTGTTTAGTCAGTTTATTAAATTGATTATTAAACAATCTATTGAATTAATAACTAGTCATTGCGATCGTTAATGGTTTTAAACATCTGCCTGCTATCATTGATAACTTGATTTCTCACTCTGATTTAATCTACAATCTTAGAAACGCTAAGCAGCTTGGAAACACGATTGAAGAATCGACAAAAGAGCAGTTATGATGATGGTTTGAGCGTTAATGAAACTACTTAATAAGTTCTGAGTCAGCAATAGCTGAAAACTGCGTTGCTTTTCATTGGTAACAGACTTGCTCGGGCAGCCAACGGACCTAGTTATGAAGCTATCAGATTCTATTCTTTTTGATTCCTATGAACGGAAAAGACCAAGTCTTGCGATGTGAATCTGTCAGAGGCAAGGTTTCTACCCTTGAAACTAAAACGAGACTCTGTCTAGATCTGGTAATCCTCACCAATTGAGATTGGGGCGTCAACAAGCCACGTACACCTGCGCTGCCATGCATAGCATGTATGCGCAGTCATTCAAGTAGGCTTCGATCGGCCTTACGATGTAGAGCAAAAACCGTATGCATTAATATGCACCTGTTCGCCTAGGTTGGAACCCAGCGGGGGGGGGGAGGGCCTGGAACAAATACATACATATGCAATATCTAAGATACGGGCAGTGCCTTCATCTAATTCTATTGAATCGTTTCATGAAAGTATGCATCTCTTTACTGCATCAGATCCCTGTGCGACACCTTGATTGAGTGCAGTACCTTCGACTGACCGTATTGAATCCTTCTCTAGGATCATGCATCGCATCATTGCCTTCCTCCAGATTGGAATCAGCTGATGTGCTCGGACGTATCCTTGTGTAATATCTCGCACGGTGACAGTTTCTCTGTCTAATCCTGTTGTATCCTTTCACATTCGATCAATCGGGAGCAATGCATCGTCAATTTCCAATTTGAGCCTGCTTGCCTACATTTCCTGATTCAGGGTGATTATCGCTCAACGACAGCGAGCTCTACTATTAGCGTATAGCTGGAAATGAGACTCGAAGTCTCGGGTGACTTTACCGTGCGCAAGGATGAGACGTGGATTCAGAAGACAGTGTCTACATATATCAATGCTCCGAGAGCATGACATGTCTTTCCTCCAGTTGAAGCGAAATGTCTCGTCTCAGCTTACTGCGGACTTGTTTCTGGATTTTGATCCCTTTCGGCGAGAGATGTATTCGCTTCTTCGGGCATCAAGAGTGCGACGGTCTGCCGACAGCTTCAGGCAGTAGTCGGCAACGTTACAGTTCTGCCCTCACAGAGTCGATATGCCTCGCTGTGCATCGAAAATTGGTACATATCATTTTCTGAATACGCTATCCGCTGATATCGATAACTAAAATCTCCAGGTCCGAAACGACATGGGCATATCCGTCATGTATTGCACAGCCGGTCGATATACCAGAGCTTCAGCAAGTAGTTACGATCCTAGTCAGAGGACGGCACTGAGCAATGCTTACTGAGATCACACTTGCAGACCAAAAATCCAGGGCTACCTAGTATACAAGACCCACAATGCAATCTCCGTCAAGGAACAATATCTCGCAAGGTCTGAATAGAGGTTGCCTGACAGACGGCTTCACTGCGTTCCCTCCCTGGAATGTACTAATGGTATATGATCAGTCATTCCTTATAGAGCACCCCTATACCGTTCTCTATCTCGAAGCATTCCGGAGACAGCTGATATAGGATTTGTCCAGGCCCCGAATCATCGAGCCCGATCGCGCAGTCTCTCAATACAACCTGAATCCCATAAGTAAGTCGCGAAGAATAGTTCAGAGCATACTGACCATCGCCTTCTTCGAAGCTGTCGGAGTTAGATGCACTTCGTAGACTAATATGATATGAAAATTGCGGCTTGTATGTGTATATTGGGTTTGATACTGGTGAAACCATCCGGAGTCGATATGCGCAGTGCTCACATTTGGGAAGAGCTTTTCAAGCTGCATCTCGCAGCCCTCTCGCTGCGGTGTTCCCATGAATAGTAGGTCACACGTCGAGCGCTTGAGTTCCGAAGCGCCCTGTTTGACAATTGCAGACCGTACTAGAGCCTACTATTGTCAACATCGAGCCTACCTGTAGCTCGCGCAAGACAAACCTACAACCTTGAGTATGATGTCTCCCCAGCTGTGAGCGACAAAGATTATGTGGCGGTATCGATTCTGGCCACTCTTTAGTAAGAGGACTATTTTACAGACCACTCTAGTACATCTGCTAACTCTCTCTTGAGACACAGGCCGCTGATCAAGGCTGTAGCGCGAATGTGGAGACTATCCTGATCTTCATTGGCGTCGTAATTCCAACTTAGAATGCGTGCGTTCGAAATATCCAGTGGGAGAAGATCTCGAAGTCAGCTGGCACCGTTTTCTATTCAGGCCTCTTCGTCATACCCTTTGAATCCGTGCACGATAACAAGACTATATAAAAAGATAAGTGGCTTTATACGATTCAACTTCGAGTTTACCCACTCGATGACAGCATCATACTCAGGTGCGAGGATCAATGATCCAGAAGGTGCATGAACGAAGCCAGTCAGATGGGGATTTTGCAATATCAGAAGTATGAGAGCGAGCAAGCACGCCCACGTAGATGTTGTAGTAGAGTTCATTCTTGTATAGTTGTGAAAGCGCAGGCTGCGTATATTAGATAGTCTTGTGTCATTACATTCCAGGCTCAGGCCCTTCTTTAGGGTCCGGAAACCCCTCACTCAAGGTTTTGACGATCAGAGCCCTAACCGTAATTTATGAAACATCCTTAAACGTGCGTTTTTTAGCCAGTTCTTCGAGGATGAACCAATCTAATGTCTGACTTGAAATCCTGAAGAACGATTAGCGTGATCGATGGAGGCCTCGGCTGCTTATGATATCATGTCTTTTCGCATTCTCTGGTGGCGTAAAAGAGAGGACGGGGGGCTTACGGCTGCGTGACAAAAGGCTCCACATGTGGCTAACACCATTCACACGCAGCGGTGAGCCCCCCATCCTGTCTCCACTCTCTAGAAAGTGACGCTGATGACTTTCAGAGTAGTGTCATGTAAGCCGAGGCATGTGCGGTGAAACACTCCTACCTTTACTATATTAACAAACTCAGTACAGTCAAAGCTGCCTATAACGAAGGTGGCAAATCGGCTTCTTCGTTCCGTAATATAGAGATTATCCGTTATAGATATTTATTATATAAGCACCCCTATATGAGCCCTACGAAGTACCTACCACCCTCTTACCCTCCCTACCCCCCTACCCTCCCCCCTAACCAGTCCCTCAAATCCCTCTGCTTCAAGCCCTTCATATGACGCTTTAAAAGCTTTCTTTCATGAATTCTGAGCATTCGGCTGAAATTCGGATCAACTGAAAGTGAGGTTTGCTGCTTCTCATATAGCTTCATTGTTCAGCCGGGCCCATTTGACACTGATAATTTCACTAGCGATGAAGCTGTTGAGAGGATAACCGTAGGTCTGTTGCCACCAGCGACTGCAGGTCTTCAATTTGAAGCGCCTCATTGAGACCTGATTAGAGTCATCATAGTACCAGGTCCGTAAGGCCTTTCGTTGACCGTTTTGAATAGGTTTCCGTGAGCGTTTGAAAGGGGGGGGACGCCGATGGGTAAATTTAATGTAGACATTTGATATAACGAACCTCACTAAAAAAAAAATCGAAAGGGTTCCGGTTGCGTTATATGGAGATTTTCCGTTAGTCTCACCTAAATTTGGTGGAATCCGGGCCGTGTCTCCGTTATGGCCAGCTGAAGTAAAGCTTTGAAAGATGCGCCTTGCTAGGTTTGAAAAGGGTTAAAGTCCATACGGTCAAGCCCCACCCCTATCAATCCCCCGCTCCATTGAATTCCCCACGCCATTAGATCTCCTACTTCATTCAATCCCCCACAAAATTTGATTCCCTGCTCCACGGAATCCCCTACTCCATTGAATCCCTTAGGCCACAAAAGTCCTCACGAATTAAAAGGTTCTACGGCATAAAATTGCCCAGAGCATAAAAGTCCCTGGTCGCTCGAAGGCCCTGTTCGCTCGAAGTCTCTACGTTACAAGGATCATATCAAAGAAGCGGATAAACCCAATTTAACCACTCTGGATTCTACTGAATACACGCTCGGTGCAGCATTGGAATAAATATGGCCAACGACCCATGGTGTAACACACTTTCGGTATAGACATCTACTCATGGACAAATCAACAGCACGCGTCTCGTATCACAGAACAGTAAGATTGCTAATAATTTTTAAAGAAATCGAGGAGGGTTTCAAGAATAGCGGTAACGGAAAGACTGTAGACAGTGACGAGAAAATTTTCAATCGCGCAAGCAAAGAAATGAGGGAATGGGTAATAGTCTTTCAATCTGTCGAAGTATAATTGATGCTCGCTAATATTAAAAAAATCTAGCAATACACTAAACAAGAAAACAAAAGATATCGACAATCGAACGTCGATGTAAACAAAAATAGTAATACTCCGGGGAACAGAGCAATACGACGCATCAATAACAGCAGAAAGATACGAAAGAAACCAAGCTCGATACCGGATCGAAGCTCTTGAGAGGATAGAGTGATTGAAAAATGTACGATGATCTCTGGAGGAATTAGAGACACACGATCTATCCGTGACAGCGAGTGATGATTAAGTTGGTGTCTTGTGCACCACATCTGCATGATTCTGCAAGTGCATTTTTCCTGTCAAGGTAGCTTCGCACCTGGGATGCGGACACGCAATCGGCTGATGATCCGGATGGTGGCGGAGATGCTTACGATGAAAATGCTTCTTCAGGTCGCCGCGGCTGGCAAAAGTCTTCAGGCGATCAGCTGCCGATAGCTCTTCATTTCCGAGGCAGAAGATGCATTGGGTGACTTTGCATTCAACTGGAAGGGTTTCTGACAGATTCGGCGGCAGAGAGACCGACGGTGAGGTCTGCTCCTCTTTAACTTTAATGTCCGCTTTGCGGCGACGGAAGCCTCGGCTTTCCTGCTTCTTGTAGAGTGCGATTAACGCATTGATAGCTGCTGCTCGCCGTTGGCACTCCTCTTCGGTAAATGATGTGACGAAGATGAAGATCGCGTCGATAGCCTGAACCCTTTCTGCGAAAACGTATTCTGCTGCCTGAAGACTTTCCTCTTCTGCGACCGGTAATCCCTTCAGTTGGCGTTGAATATCGATCACCGGCTGTTCCTTCTTGTACCTCTCCTTGACCTCTGTCAACAGAGCCTTCTCATTCCGCCGTCTTAAATTGCGATGAGCTTGATAAGCTTATCGATAGTGATCATACAAGGGGATCCCTTTCGCGCTGACGATAGAATCGCAAGATTGAGCCTCCTCGGCCGTCGAGGATCGATCGTGCGACTAGTTTGTGCTGGGAACAAGTGTCAAGGTTCGCCTATCAAATTCTGACTAGATAGATTACTTCATCACTCAGTCAAGGTGGACGGTGCACAGAAGAAGTTTTTGCATTGCCCGCGCCAGTTGGGTGACGCACGCAACTATTATATTTGATTCTCTTGGCTTGCGCCGTGTGAGTGGGGTATCTAGGTCTATGTACAGAAAATGTAGTTCCGTCATCGCCGTCATGCCGTCCATCCGAAATACCGTAAGCCATTTCCCGTGCTCTCTTCCTTTTTATTGCTTCTCTATTCCCCCTTTTTGGCTTCTCGCCCGCACCTGAGGTCCCAGAGTATCCAATAGATCCAACTCCGAACTCGTTATTTCGGGACTTTACTCATTCACCACCTCTTTCCCTCTTGGTCCTCACTCACCCACTCCATGCCTGCGACACCCACTCTTCCTCCCTTCCACTTCCCTCCGTTCGTTATACACTTCGTTCATCCCCTTCTCCATCCGAGTTCCCTTCAAGTCCTCATTGCTCGTGGCGGGAAATTGAAATAGTCTTGACATGTGCTGCGCGACTGATGGTTGGTTGGTTAGTGCTGCAAGGGTCCAGCAACCAGCAAGCGAAAGAGCATCCGATCCGGTGAAATGAATGGATGGATTGACGTGTTGGTCTGTTGGTGTCGTTGTGCTGCGGGTGGAAGAGTTCGCTGGATGTTTATGCTATCGTGCTTCAGTACTGCCGTGGATGGTTGGTACGGTGTGGTGGGCGAGGTGTGATATTTGGCGGAGAAAGGCGTCCCGACTATGTACACCGAAGGAAGAATCACGTGAATAGTCTACTAAACAGTTTGCCAAGGCGACACACGTGACTGGCTTAGGTGCAGATGAGGGTCAGGGTTGATACAACATCACAGTTCGATATCAAACAAGAATGACGTGCTTTTGTTGCAAATGAATTTTATAAAGAGCAAGTAACGAAGAGTGGGATTTTCCTAGTATATCCGCACTTTCGCTCAGATCTTCGCTTCGTGCTATAGTTCTATTTTTATGCTCCCTACAAGCCGCAACTACCAGTCTCATTACGAAGCCGCGTTCATTGAGCACGAGTCGTTGAATACAAATAGCGCAGAGAGTGACATTCTGCTTAGAACTTGAAATGTAGAAATGTTGAATATCAAGTTCAATTCATTGTAGCTCTAAATTCTTTACACTGCTGATATCTCTGGTCATTCGCGCGTAACAGGATGAAACTCACCTGAATTCTACACCACAGCGAATGGCTCACCACCGATGCGTATACGCCCGTTATAGCCTCAAATCATTTCAACAGAAGAATAAAAGCAAGCCGCAGCTGCGCAAGTGCTGTTGACCTATGTAGAAATGCTCACCCTTTTTCGGCAAGAAGAGGCTCGGCTCCACTCGCACCGGACGCGCCACTATCGGTCCCTTCTACACGAGCAGGCAGTGCTGCGGGAGAAAGCCAGGCCCGGGATGCCAATAGCACTGAGAAGGAGGGCCTGCTATGCTAGAGATTACTCCAGGCGTGCCAGCCGATGACGTGCCGACTGGAGGGAATGAATACCGATCTCGGTCTTGCACGAGAATTAGCCAAGGTAAGCTCTACTCCCTCTCATCTAGCCCGCGACGAGCATTTCTAACCGCAGAAGATACTACATGGCCAGACTTTCCACGAACTTATCCTCCTACTCTGGCCTCGAAGATCCCCGCGCGTGAAAGTGATAAAACGGCCAAGGGACGCAACAAACGCCGCCTCGCGCAGACCGCTGTGACCCCCGAGCAGGAAGAGTACGAAGTTAAGCGCATATGGGATGAAAGAGAGGTCAAGAGAAGGAAGGGCAAGTCCTATTAACAATATCTTGTGCAGTGGACGGACTCCTGGGTGGATGAGTGTGACCTTGATGCACCTGACCTGCTTCGGGAGTTCAGAGCCGGGCGTGTACGCAGTTATCCTACCACTTCTGGCCCTGAATGAATCCATACTGTCCTCTCCTGAGCCATAACTATCTTAACAGATGACAAAATTTAGCCAGTACTACATTAAATAGTGCTGCTTCCCTAAGTCTAAAGTACATTTTCCAGGACACCATTTCCTCGAATCTATAAAACTAGCGAAGCCAACCCTACTGATCCACTGGAGCCCATTCATCTTCGAAGTCTGAATCTACATCTTCAGGGCCACCAGAATTGCCGCCAGTTCCTCTACTA
>JAABUV010000773.1_pt1 | contig 48281 bp, 64 predicted proteins | sample 5559971 | NCBI WGS metagenome assembly JAABUV01 (sample SAMN10711881, study PRJNA513362) | rock metagenome | isolation source: Antarctica rocks | place: Antarctica: Victoria Land, Knobhead nord | collected 2015-12-19 | reverse complement strand
ACGCCGCCCGACCCCCGCCGACACCCACCAGGAGGTAATAGACACACCCACCCCGAAGAAGGCACAATCTGATCCACCCCCGCAGAGAATCACGCGGACGAGTTACACCACTCCACGGGACTTACCCTGCTGGAGCAGGACAGGTCGCTGGCCAATGCGGATGAGGCATCGGCCCGCAGCGCCGAGGACGACGTCCGCGCCTGCCTACGCACCCTGAACCTGCTTGCCGGCCCCACCGACAATACGGACCCCACCGACACCGCCCGACCCTGATCGTCTCGGCAAAGGAGCCACGATGACCGACACCAGACGTCCCCGCACGGGACGCACCCTCACCGCCGTCCTGGCCTGCTCCGCGCTGCTGCTCGGCGCGTGCAGCTCGCAGGGTGGGGCCAAAGCCGCCGGCGACGCCGCGGCCGCACCCGCCGCGGGCAACTGCGCCAACCCCGCGGGCACCATCGCCGTCGTCAGCCACGGCAAGCAGGGCGACTCGTTCTGGGACATCGTCAAGAAGGGCGCGGAGGACGGCGGGGCCGCCCAGTGCATGAAGGTCACCTACCAGGGCTCCGGTAACCCCAACGAACAGAGCCAGGCCATCGACAACGCGGTGGCGCAGAAGGTAGCCGGCCTCGTCGTCTCCATGGCCAACCCCGACGGGCTCAAGACCGCCGTCAAGGCCGCCGTCGCCGCGGGCATTCCCGTCATCACCATCAACTCCGGCGCCGACCGCTCGGCCGAGTTCGGCGCCATCGAGCACCTGGGCCAGAGCGAGAATGCCGCCGGCGCCGGCGCCGGCGGCAAGCTGAAACAGGCGGGGGTCACCAACCTGCTCTGCGTCATCCACGAGGCGGGCAACATCGGCCTGGAGGACCGCTGCGCCGGTGCCGCCAAGGCCCTCGGCGCCAAGACCACCAACCTGCAGGTCGACGTGTCCAACCTCGCCGAAGCGCAGTCGACCATGACCTCCACCCTGCAGGCCGACCCGTCGATCAACGGGATCCTCACCCTCAACAACGGGGTGGGCGCCGCCGCCGTCGCAGCCGTGTCCAGCGCAGGCAGCAAGGTTTGGTGACGTAGCCGGGTCCAGTGAGTACCGGCATGCCCCCGCCGACGGTGTTGCCGTTGTTCTTGTAGAGGGCGAGGAAGACGATCGGCAGGTAACCCTGCAGGTAGGGCTGCTGGTCGACGGCGAAGAGGATCTTGCCGGCCTGCACGTTCTTGACCACGTTGGCGTCTACGTCGAACGTCGCGATCTGGGGTCGCCATCGGCAAGCGCTTCGGCAACGTGCTGGCCCTCGGCGGGGTGAGCACCACGGTGCGGGCCGGTGAGGTGACCTGCGTGCTCGGTGACAACGGCGCGGGCAAGTCCACCTTCATCAAGATCATCGCTGGGGCGCACCAGCACACCGAGGGCACCATGCGCATCGACGGCGTCGAGACCACGTTCGGCTCCCCGCGCGAGGCGCTCGAGCAGGGCATCGCCACCGTGTACCAGGACCTGGCCGTGGTGGGGCTCATGCCGATCTGGCGCAACTTCTTCCTCGGCTCGGAGTTGCGCAGGGGCCCGTTCCTCGACTCGGCGGCGATGCAGCTGACCACCTCCGCCGAACTCGCGAAGATGGGCATCGATCTCCGCGACGTGGAGCAACCCATCGGCACCCTGTCCGGCGGTGAGCGCCAATGCGTGGCGATCGCCAGGGCGGTGTACTTCGGTGCGCGGGTGCTCATCCTGGACGAGCCGACCGCGGCGCTGGGCGTCAAACAGTCCGGGGTGGTGCTCCGCTACATCGCCGCGGCCCGCGACCGCGGCCTGGGGGTCGTGTTCATCACTCACAACCCGCACCACGCGTGGCCGGTGGGCGACCGGTTCGTCGTGCTGAAGCGGGGCCGCTCGATCTGCGACAAACCCAAGTCCGCCATCACCCGCGACGAGCTGGTCGGGCTCATGTCCGGGGGAGCCGAGCTGTCGGCGCTGGAGCACGAGCTGGCCTCCGGTGGCGCGGGGTGAGCATCAGCGCCGGCCGGTCGACGCGGCGATGACAGCGGTCGCGGCCTACCCGGCGATGAAGTTCTCCAGCTCCGTGCGGGCCCTGTCGTCGGCGAGCTGGCGTGGCGGGGACTTCATCAGGTAACTGGACGCCGCGTAGACGGGACCGCCCATGCCACGATCCCTGGCGATCTTGGCCGCGCGCACGGCGTCGATGATGATGCCGGCGGAGTTCGGGGAGTCCCACACCTCGAGCTTGTACTCCAGGCTCAGCGGTACGTCGCCGAAGGCGCGGCCCTCCAGGCGGACGTAGGCCCACTTGCGGTCGTCGAGCCACGCGACGTAGTCCGACGGTCCGATGTGGACGTTGTTGGCACCCATGTCGCGCGTCAGGTTGCTCGTCACGGCCTGCGTCTTGGAGATCTTCTTGCTCTCCAGCCGCTCGCGCTCGAGCATGTTCTTGAAGTCCATGTTGCCGCCGACATTGAGTTGCATCGTGCGGTCGAGCTGCACGCCGCGGTCCTCGAAGAGCTTGGCGAGCACGCGATGGGTGATGGTGGCGCCCACCTGGCTCTTGATGTCGTCGCCGACGATCGGTACCCCGGCGTCGGCGAACCGCTGCGCCCACTCGGGGTCGGAGGCGATGAACACCGGCAGAGCGTTCACGAAGGCCACCCCGGCGTCGATGGCGCACTGCGCGTAGTGCTTCGCGGCGATCTCCGAACCCACCGGCAGGTAGCACACCAGCACGTCGACCTCGGCGGCCTTCAGCGCGGCGACCACGTCGACGGGTTCGGCGTCGGATTCGGTGATGGTCTCGGTGTAGTACTTGCCGAGGCCGTCGTTGGTGGGTCCGCGCTGTACGGCGATCCCGGTGGGCGGGACGTCGGCGATCTTGATGGTGTTGTTCTCGCTGGAGAGGATCGCCTCGTTGAGGTCGAAGCCGACCTTCTTGGCGTCCACGTCGAACGCGGCGACGAACTCGACGTCCCGCACGTGGTACGGGCCGAACCGGACGTGCATCAGGCCGGGGACGGTCGCGGTCTCGTCGGCGTCGCGGTAGTAGTGCACGCCCTGGACCAGTGACGAGGCGCAGTTGCCCACACCCACGATTGCCACGCGCACGCTCGTGCGGTTCTCAGCCATTGTTTGGTTCTCCTCGATCGGGTGGGTCGGATATCGGGTTCACGGCATCGTTGGCTGCCTCGGCGGCGGTGCCGTCGATTGGTGCGGTCTGTTCGGCGGCGATGAGTTCGTTGAGCCAGCGGACCTCGCGCTCACTGGTTTCCAGGCCCAGTCGGTGCAGTTGGTGGGTGTAGCGGTCGATCTGCGCTCCCGCGCGCCCCATCGACGTGCGCAGGCCCTCCCGACGCTCCTCCACCTGACGTCGACGGCCTTCCAGGATCCGCATCCGGGCGACGGCCGGGGTGCGGCTGAAGAACGCGAGGTGCACCCCGAAGCCGTCATCGCTGAAGGTCTGGGGGCTGGTGTCGGCCACCAGCTCCGCGAAGCGCTCCTTGCCGGCGACGGTGAGCTGGTACACGCGGCGTGCGCGCCGCTTGGTCTCCGTGCCGGTGCCGTCGGGGTCGGCGTCCTCGACGATGAGTCCGTCGGCCTGCATCCGGCGCAACGTGGGGTAGAGCGAGCCGTAGGAGAAGGCGCGGAACGCCCCCAACAACCCCGTCAGTCGCTTGCGCAGCTCGTAGCCGTGCATGGGCGACTCGTGCAGCAGACCGAGCACGGCGAGTTCGAGCACGGTCCACCTCCCACCCACCTGTGATTTGACAACCTACCATATCGATTCGATACATCGCAGGGATCCAGCGATGGGCATCCGACGCCGCCCCCAGCCGCTGCCTCCCCCTCGCCGTCTCGAGCGCCCCACCCATCCGGAATGCCCGCACGTACGCTGTCCGGGTGCGCATGCAGCGGCAGGTGGTGGACTACGCGTTGCGGCGGCGTGCCCTGCTGGCCGAGGTCTATTCGGGCCGGACGGGCGTTACCGAGGTCTGTGACGCCAGCCCGTACCTGCTGCGCGCCGCCAAGTTCCATGGCCGCCCGAGCACCACCACCTGCCCGGTGTGCCGCAAGGAGTTGCTGACGCTGGTGTCGTGGGTGTTCGGTGACCGGCTGGGCCCGGTGTCGGGCTCGGCCCGCATGCCCGAGGAGTTGGTGCGCCTGGCGGCGACGCACGACGAGTTCACCGTCCACGTCGTCGAGGTCTGCCGCACGTGCAGCTGGAACCACCTCGTGCAGAGTTATGTGTTGGGCGCCCCGGTGGCGCCGGGCACCCGCCGCCGCGCTGATCGGTCGACCAACAAGCGGCGCCGTACCGCCAGCGAGTGACGCAGGCGCAGACCGAGAACCACCTGGAGAACCTTTCGTGACGCACCAACCGCCCCCCGGTTCGCGCCGCGCCGCCCGTGCGGCCGCCCGAGCAGGCGAGGGGGGCCGGGCTCGCTCGGGCCGGCAGGCACCTGACGGCACCGGCGCGGACGGTGCAGCGGCCAGGACTGCTGGACCGCGGGGCCCGGCCGAGCACGCAGGCCGTGGACCCGGCCATCGCCCAGAACGTCGTGTCCGCCATGGAGCCGATCGCCGCGTCCTCCCGCAACCACCAGCTGGCCGGGGGGCGGCAGTCGGCGGCGAAGACCGGCACCGCACAGCTGGGTGACACCGGGCAGAACGCGAACGGCTGGATGATCGGCTGCACACCGTCGCTCTGTACCGCCTCGGCGGTGACCACCCCCGACCAGACGGCCGCCAACACCCAGACCGGCGCGCTGGTCTACGGCTCGGGCCTGCCATCCGACATCTGGAAGGCCACGATGGACGGCGCGCTCACGGGCACGCCCAACGAGACTTTCCCCGTCGCGCCGCCGCTCAACGGTGACGCCGGACGCGGCCAGTCCGCCACGCGCGCTCCGACGCCGACGGTGGTCCAAACCCCCACCCCCACCCCCACCCCCACCCCCACCACCGAAGCCCCGCCGACCACCACCACCCGGGCCCCGCAACCGACCACCACCGAGGCCCCGCCGACCACCACCACCCGGGCCCCGCAACCGACCACCACCCGGGCCCCGGTGCCGACGACCCTGCCCCCGATCGTGACGATCGGGCCGACTCAGACGACCACGGCTGCCCCGACCGGCTGACGCCCCGCTCACCCCGGCCCTCGGTAGTGTCCGCAGCCGTGGACGGTGACCGGCGGCGACTCGGCTCCCCCGTACGGGCCGCCGACGACCGGGCCGGCCTGGTGCCCGGAGTCGACCGCGTCGCGCCCAGCCTGACCGATCCCACCGTGGCGCAGGCCAGTTCGGTGGTGGGTGGGCCGGTGGGCCGGCACGCGCTCGTCGGCCGCGGGCTGTTCCTCACCCCGCTGCGGCTGGTGCTCGCGGCGGCCGTGGTGTTCCTCGCGCTCGGCTGGGGCGGCAAGGCGGCGTGCCTGCAGCAGCAACCGGGGCCGAACGGTGTCCCGGTGCTGGACTGGTCGAACAGCAGGCAGTACGTCGCGCTGTGCTACTCGGACACGGTGCCGCTGTACAGTGCCGAGCGGCTGGATCGGGGTTCGTTTCCCTACCAGACGTCCTGGGTGGACAACCCCGGCACCCCGCAGGAGCAGGTGCGGTACATGGAGTATCCGGTAATCACCGGGCTCTACCAGTGGGCGTCGACGAAGGTCGCCAAGGCGTGGGTGTCGGCGGCGCAGACCGTGGCGCTGCCCAGCGCGATCGAGGTGGTCGTCTACTTCAGCGTGGTCGCGCTCGGGCTGGCGCTCGCCTGGCTGACCACGGTCTGGGCCACCGTGCGGACGACGGGGCGGCGGGTGTGGGACGCCGCGCTGGTCGCCGCGTCTCCGCTGGTGGTGGTGCACGTGTTCACCAACTTCGACCCGTTGGCCACCGCGTTCGCTGCCACCGGCCTGCTCGCGTGGTCGCGCCGACGCCCGGTGCTGGCCGGTGTGCTGCTCGGGCTCGGCGGTGCGACAAAGCTCTACCCGCTGCTGCTGCTTGGCCCGCTGCTGGTGCTCTGCGTGCGCACCGGGCAGCTGGGACCATGGGTGCGCGCCACCCTGGCGGCGGCCCTGGCGTGGATGGTGGTGAACGCGCCGATCGCGTTGCTGTACCCGGCCGGCTGGCGGGAGTTCTACCGGCTGAACACCACCCGCGGCGCTGACCCCGACTCGCTGTACAACGTGGTCTCCTCGTTCACCGGATGGACGGGGTTCGACGGGCCGCTCGCCGCGGGTGCGACGCCGACCGTGCTCAACGCGGTGAGCCTGCTGCTGTTCGGCGCCGTGTGCCTCGCGGTGGCGTGGCTGGCGCTGACCGCGCAGCGCAGACCCAGGGTGGCGCAGCTGGGCTTCCTGCTGGTGGCCGGCTTCCTGCTCACCAACAAGGTGTGGAGCCCGCAGTACTCGTTGTGGCTGGTGCCGCTCGCAGTGCTCGCGGTACCGCGCACCCGGCTGCTGCTGGGGTGGATGGTGCTCGACGCGCTCGTCTGGGTGCCCCGGATGTTCTACTACCTCGGCACCGCCAACAAGGGGTTGCCGGAGCAGTTCTTCACCGGCGCGGTGGTGCTGCGCGACGTGGCCGTGCTGGCGTTATGCGCGGTGGTGGTGCACGAGGTGCGGTGTCCGGCCCAGGACCTGGTGCGCGCCGGGGGGTTCGACGACGCGCAGCGACCTGACGATCCCGTTGGCGGGGTGCTCGACGGTGCCCCCGACGCCCCCCCGCCCTGGCTGCCGGCGTGGTTGCGGCCGCGCGGCCGGCGGGTCGCGGGGCAGGCTGGCGTGCCCGTCAGCTCGCCTGTGCCATAGCCGGCTGCTGCTCGCCCCCCCGCCCGCTCACCGGTGGCTCACCCGGCCGACATGGCGTGCTCCGCAGGAACACCACGAACAACACCGCCAGCAGTGCGGCCCGTCCCCACACCCCTGCCAGCACGGCCGGCGCGGTGAGCTGGTCGGCGAGGCTCGCACCCACCGGGTTGCGCAGGCCGGTCTCGCCGGCGCGGAGTGCGCCCCGCGCGAGCAGGTCGAAGTAGCGGAAGACGCCCACCTCCGTGGCCACGTCGCTCACCAGGTACGCGGCCACCAGCCCCCACGGGACCCGCATCAGCACGAAGAACGGCAGCAGCCACAGCGTGTACTGCGGCGAGTGCACCTTGTGCAGCAAGAGGAACCCCGACAGCATCGCCGCGCTCACCGCCACCCACGGATAGGTGCCGTCGCGGCGGTAGCGGCGCCAGCCGATCGCCAACGCCACGACGAAGGACGCCAGCACGAGCGCGGGGGAGGCCACGTCGACGAGCAGCCGGAGGCGGCCGACGGCGGGGCCGCCGTTGGTGCCCCCGCCCGGCGATGCGGCATCGACCAGCGGGCGCAACCCCCAGTACCAGATCGAGTTGGTGCTCAGATCCACCGCGCGCCGGCCCTGGAAGTCGAACGACGCCAACCAGCCGGCCCACCCCAGCACCGCGAACGGCAGGTTGACGACCAGTACCGTGGCGCCGGCCGCGCCCACCACCCCCAGCGCGCCGCGGACGTCGTGGCGTCGACCAGCTGCGCGTAGGTGCTCGGGCAGCTCCACCCCACCCTGGCCACCGGTGAGCACCAGCAACGCCAGCGGCAGGACGAATGCACCGGGGTAGAGCTTGAGGCATGCGCCGAGCGCCAGCAGCACCGCCGCGCCGACGGCCCGTCGCCACAGCGTCACCCGCCAGCAGGTCACCACCCACACCGCGGCCACGGTGGTAGCCACGACGGGCAGCTCCCAGTTCTGGAACGCGTAGAGCACCAGCGGCGGGGTGGCGGTGAACACGAGCGCACGCCACCGGGCCAGCCGCGCCAACATCCATGCCGTCAGCAGGCCGAACGGCGCCAGGAGCAGCGCAGTCGCCAGTAGGAACCCCGCGTCGGTGCGCGCACCGAGCGCCCCCAGCCAGATCAGCAGACCGGTCAGCACCGGGTATTCCAGTGCGCCCCCGGTGAGCACGCCGGTGTCGGTGATTCCCCCGTGCAGGTAGGGGAACACGTGCGTGTCGACCCCTCGACCGAGCCACAGCGACTGCACGTCGGAGTAACAGACGTCGGCGTTCGCGCGCTCGAGGAACGACGTGCTGCGGCCCTGCGGATCGAACGCCGATCCGGTGCAGCGCTGCTTGTTCGCGTAGCCGACGAGCAGGGCCAGGGCGCAACTGAGCAGTACCACCGCCACGACGAGCCGACCACCTCCCGTGCGGATCGGTGGCTGCACGGCGGTCAGCTGCCACCCAGCGCTGACCGCAGGAACTTCAGGTCATCGGCCATGCCCCCCGACGGGGTCTCCAGCACCACGGGGGCGTCGGCGGCGGCGCACACGGCGCTCAGCAGGTCGGGGTCGATGGTGCCGCTGGCGATGTTCGCGTGTCGGTCGCGCGCGGAGTCGAACTCGTCGCGCGAGCTGTTCAGGTGAACCAGGTCGATTCGGCCGGTGATGGCTTTGATCCGCTCGACGGCATCGGCGAGGTGCTCACCCGCCGCCCAGGCATGGCAGGTGTCCAGCACGAACCCCGCATCGAACTCGCCTACCGCGTCCCACAGCCGGGTGATGACGTCGAACCGCCTGGTCATGGCGTTCTCGCCCCCGGCAGTGTTCTCGATGAGCAGGGGTACGGCAAACCCACCCTGCTCGGCCTGCCGTTCGAACAGCTTGCGCCAGTTCGCGATGCCCTCGTCCGCGTCCTCCCCGACGCGGACGTTGCCGCCGTGGACCACCAGCCCGAACGCGCCGATCGCGGCGGCCGCCTCCGCCTGCTGCACCACCGCCTTGCGCGAGGGGATGCGGATGCGGTTGTTCAGGCTTGCCACGTTGATGACGTACGCCGAGTGCACCACCACGGCCACGTCGCTCGCCAGCAGCTGAGCAGCCTGGGGGTGCGGCGCCGGCGTGTTCCACTTCTGCGGGTCGGTGACGAACAGCTGCACTACCTCCGCACCCAGCTGCTGGGCGGCACCCACGGGGTCGTCGTCGCGGACGTGGGCTCCGATGCGCATAGGTGCAGGGTAGGCGGTGGCCGAACTGCGCTGGGCCCAACCCGGCCGAGCTGCTGCGCCAGCTGGGTGACTCCGCGAACCGGTGACCGGGGTCACCGCGTTTTCCCAGTAGAGCGGATGCGGGTGCATCCGCATCCGCATGGAGGTGGGGCACGTGGCACTGGGTGGGGTGGTGCGCGGTCTGGTGGGGGGCGCGGCGGTGCTGGTCCTCGGCGTGGGTGCGCCCGGCGCGGCGCTGGCTGCCCCGGTGGTAACCGTCGGGTGTGACGCTTCGGTCGAGGTCACCCCGGGCACGACGGTCGCGCTTTCCGCGCTCGGTGCGACGCTGGCGACGAAGGTCTTCACCGACAGTGGCTCGCTGAGCGGGGTCTCCGACGCGCTCCGGGGCGCGGTCTGCACGGCGATCGTCAGGGTGGTGGCCCCAGTGGTCTCCGCCGTACCCCCCGCTCCCACCGGCCCGGCGCCGAGCGCCGTGGCTCCGGTCGCGCCGCCCGCTCCCGTCCCCGGTGGCGGTGCCCCCGGTGGCGGTGTCCCCGGTGGCGGCGCGCCACTCCCGGTGCTCGCCGGAAGCAACCCACCCTCGGCCGGCGTGAGCCCGCCGCCCCCAGCCGCACCCGCGCCCGCGCCGGGAGCCGGTAGTGGGTCCGGTGGCGGCGGCAACCCCGTCGGCGAGACACGCGCCCCCGGGGCCGACCCGGTGCCGACCGCCCCCGGTGTCGTGCCGTCCGGTGTGGGGCCGTCGGCCACGGGACCAGTTGGTTCGGGACCAGCTGCTTCGGGACCCTCGAGTACGGGCCCAGCGAGTTCGGGAACGCCGGCCGCGGGCACGTCAGGGCAGGCGACGAGTGCGACGCTCCGGGCCCTTGGTCTGCTGTCCCCCAGCGGCTCCCGCCCACCCGTATTCGGGGATCCGACGCTGCTCGGGTTCACCGTCGACGGCGCCGTCGGGCCGGGTGGGGTGCTGGCCGGGGTCGCGACGGGTCGTGCGGCGGGTTCGTCGGTGCAGGCGCTGAACTCCCCGCTCGGCACGCGCCCGGGCCTGGTGGTGCTCGTCGCCGTGCTCGCGCTGGCGACCACGGCGGGGTGCACGGTGCGCCAGTGGGTGTTGCGCGCGGTGCCGTCGCTGACGCCTGTCCCCGTCGTGGCCGTCACCAGGGGAGCGCACCGTCGTTGACCAGGTGACCGCGCTCTCCCGGGATCCACGTTCACCGGAATCAGCCGAGCAGGTGCGGACACCCAGCGACGGAGGAACGATGCGGGCACGACGCGGCACTCGCGCAGCGATGGCGGGCGCTCTGGTTGCGGCCATGACCGCAGGCGGGGCAGTGCTGGGGGCCGGCACGGCGACGGCGGCACCGCTGGAGGTCCCCTGCTCGGTCGACCTCAGCAAGCCCACCGCTCCGGTGTCCGTGGCGCCGGGGACTCAGGTGCAGCTGGTGATGGACCTACTCGGCAGCAAGGTCCCGGTGGGGCCCACGCAGACGGTGACCACCTCGCAGACGTTGCAGGGCCCCGAGAGCCCGGTCAGCCCGACCAGCGGAATCCTCGGCTCGCTGTGCAAGGCCGCGGTCACCGTGCAGTCGGCGGTGCCCACTGTCCCAGCCCTCCCCCCTGTCCTCCCCCCGGTCGCGCCGCCCCCCTCCTCCCCGCTCGCACTGCCCGCGCCGGCGAGTCCGGCCGGCGGCTCGGGAGCCCCCGCTGACGCCACGCAGCGTGGCGGCACCCCGCCGAGTGCGGCCAACAACCCCCCACCGGCTCCCGCTCCCGCCGCCGCACCGCCTGCGGCGGCACCCGCCTCGGGTGGGGGTGCCTACTCCGGGTCCGTCGACAGCGCGAGCCTGGGCAACCTGCTCACCCCGGTGGGGTCGGGCAGTGCCATGCAGTTCAGCTTCGGCCGGGTCCCGCTGTACAGCTACGCGGGCATCCCGTACGCGGTGGCTGGTGGCCCGGGCCGGGCGCCGTCACCAGCGTCGCTGTACGGGAGCAAGGTCCCCGGTTTTGCGCCGCAGTCCGCCGCCCTGGGTGCCGCCGCTGCCGGCTCGGGTGGCGCCGGTAACCGGGTGGCCAACTCCAGCCAGGTCGAGGCGCTCGGCGTCGCCCCCACGGCCGGCACCATCGGGGTGGTCACCCTGCTCGCCGTACTGCTGCTCTCGGGCACCTCGGCGGCTGTGGTCCGCACCTGGGTGCTCCGCCGGAGTGCCCCGTCGACCCCCGCGACCTGAGCCCGGCTCACACCGCCCCGGTGCGTTGGCGCCGACCCCTCACCCGCACCGTCGCTGGTCAGACGCTGAGTCCGCTAGGCTGGTGGGGTTGCTGACGCAACGACCCTCCTGCTGCGGACCGACCGCAGCCGAACTAGCCCACAGGAGGTGGTGAGGTCCCATGCGTCGTTACGAACTGATGATCATCCTCGACCCCAACCTCGACGAGCGCACGGTCGCCCCGTCGCTGGAGACATTCCTCAACGTCGTCCGTAAGGACGGTGGCGCGGTCGAGAAGGTGGAGGTCTGGGGCAAACGCCGCCTCGCCTTCGAGATCCTCAAGCACGCCGAAGGCATCTACGCGGTGATCGACATCGCGTGTGAGCCGGCCACGGTCACCGAGCTGGATCGCCAGTTGTCCCTGAACGAGTCGGTGCTCCGCACCAAGGTGATGCGACAGGACGCCTGAAGGCACCTGTCGCCGAGCACCCGCTCAGCTCAACCCGACTCCAGGAGGACACCATGGCAGGCGAGACGATCATGACCGTCGTCGGCAACCTCACCGCCGACCCCGAGCTTCGCTTCACCCCCTCGGGTGCGGCAGTCGCCACTTTCACGGTGGCGTCCACTCCACGCCGCTACAACGCCCAGGCTTCCCAGTGGGAGGACGGCGACGCACTGTTCCTGCGCTGCAACATCTGGCGGCAGGCGGCGGAGAACGTCGCTGAGTCGCTGACCCGCGGTTCGCGGGTCGTCGTCTCGGGACGGCTGCGCCAACGGTCGTTCGAGACCAAGGAGGGCGAGAAGCGCACGGTTGTCGAGCTCGAGGTCGACGAGGTCGGCCCGTCGCTCAAGTACGCGACGGCCAAGGTCAACAAGGCCAACCGCGGCGGGGGTGACGGCGGCTACGGCGGAGGGGCTGGCGCGCGCTCCGGTGGCGGTTCAGCCAGCGGCTCGGCCGGCGGGTCCTACTCGGGAGGTGACGACCCGTGGGGCTCCGCCCCGCAGAGCTCCGCTGGTGGGTCCTCCGGTGGCTCCGGCGCTGGCTCCGGCGGTGGCACCGACGACGAGCCGCCCTTCTGAGCAGGCCCCCATCCGGGGCTTCGCTAGCACGCACACTCCTGATGGCTGCCTCCCGGCCGCGGTCAGGTTCGATGACAACCAGGAGTATTCCATGGCCAAGGCCCCAGAGAAGCCGATGAAGAAGAAGGTGTGCACCTTCTGCAAGGAGAAGGTCTCGCACATCGACTACAAGGACACGATGGTGCTGCGCAAGTACATCAGCGACCGCGGCAAGATCCGCTCACGACGCGTGACCGGCAACTGCGTGCAGCACCAGAGCAAGGTCGCCCAGGCGGTCAAGAACTCCCGCGAGGTCGCCCTGCTGCCCTACACGTCCACCACTCGCTGAGGCGAGGCGAGGAAAGGAAGCGCACGACATGAAGCTCATCCTCACCGCCGACGTCACCAACCTCGGTGAGCCCGGTGACGCCGTAGAGGTCAAGGACGGCTACGCCCGCAACTTCCTGCTGCCCCGCAAGCTGGCCATTCAGGCCACCCGCGGCGCGGAGCGGCAGGTGGAGTCCATCCGCCGCGCCCAGGAGACCCGGGCCATTCGGGGCCTCGAGCACGCCAACGAGGTCAAGTCGGTGCTCGAGGGTTTGTCCGTCCAGCTGTCGGTGCGGGCCGCCAGCCGCTCAGGCAAGCTCTTCGGTTCCGTCACCACCGGTGACGTGTCCGACGCGGTCAAGGCAGTCGGCGGCCCGGTGCTCGACAAGCGCACCATTGACCTGCCCCGCGACCACATCAAGACCGCGGGCCGCCACGGGGTCACCGTGCGGTTGCACCCCGAGGTCGTCGCCGCTTTCACCCTGGAGGTTGTCGCCGCGAGCTGACGCCCCGCCAGCCAGCTGACGCCCGCCGTCGACGAGGCCCCCGCGACCAGGTCGTGGGGGCCTCGTCCTGGCCGAACCCCGCGTCGCCGCCCTGTGGATCGAGGGGGCCGGGTGTGTGGTATAGGTGAGCCAAGTCACCGTCCGTTCACCGGACACGCCCGACTTGTCAACCCGCGCGACACGCCGATACGACTATTCATCCACACCAGTATTCGTGCAGAAATGTCTCTGACGTGCATTGATGTGGTTGGGCATCTCGGTTGTCCCCACGTTGTCCCCAGGTACTGCACACGACATCACCCGTATTCGCCCAGCTGTCCACAGTTTGTCCACACCCCTGCGCACACCGCCCCTTGAGCCGGGCCCCCGCCGCCCCTAGCGTCACCCCGTCACCCAGCCCGGCACGGGCGCTTCGCGGAACTGTCGGTGGCGGTGGGTAGACCGGGGAGTGAGGCCGTGCGGACACCGCGCGGTGTGTCGAGGAGGTTCCATGGCGTTGGTGGACGATCGCGGACGGTCGTCGTCGGCGCCGCACGAACCGCCCCCCCGCGAGGACTTCGGTCGCCAGCCGCCACAGGACCTGGCAGCCGAGCAGTCGGTGCTGGGCGGAATGTTGCTGAGCAAGGACGCCATCGCCGACGTGCTCGAGTCGCTCAGCTCCGCCGACTTCTACCGCCCCGCGCACCAGTCCGTGTACGACTGCGTGCTCGACCTCTACAGCCGGGGTGAGCCGGCCGACGCCATCACCGTGGCGGCCGAGCTCGATCGGCGCGGGGAGCTATTGCGGGTGGGTGGCGCGCCGTATCTGCACACCCTCATCGCCACGGTGCCCACGGCAGCCAACGCCGGTTTCTACGCCGAGATCGTGGCCGAGAAGGCCATCTTGCGGCGGCTGGTTCAGGCCGGCACCCGAATCGTGCAGTACGGCTACGCCGGCGCCGACGGCCAGGACGTGGCCGAGGTGGTCGACCGCGCTCAGGCCGAGGTGTACGAGGTGACCGAGCGGCGCACCAGCGAGGATGTCATTGCCCTCGAGGAGCTGTTGCAGCCCACCATGGACGAGATCGACGCCATCGCCACCCGTGGTGGGTTGTCCCTGGGGGTGCCGACGGGGATCGACGACTTCGACGCGATCACCAACGGCCTGCACCCCGGGCAGATGATCATCGTGGCGGCGCGGCCGGGGGTGGGGAAGTCGACCCTCGGGCTGGACTGGATGCGCTCGTGCTCGATCCGCCACGGCATGCCCAGCGTGGTGTTCTCCCTGGAGATGAGCCGCACCGAGATCGTGATGCGGCTGCTGTCGGCCGAAGCGCAGATCCAGCTGGGGGCCATGCGCTCGGGGCGGATGACCGACGACGACTGGACGCGGTTGGCTCGGCGGATGAGCGAGATCAGCGAGGCGCCGCTGTTCATCGACGACTCCCCCAACCTGACGATGATGGAGATCCGGGCCAAGGCGCGGCGCCTCAAGCAGCGCCACGGCCTCAAGCTCGTGGTGGTGGACTACCTGCAGCTGATGACCTCGGGCAAGAAGGTGGAGAGCCGCCAGCAGGAGGTCAGCGAGTTCTCGCGGCATCTCAAGCTGCTGGCCAAGGAGCTCGAGGTGCCGGTGGTCGCCATCAGCCAACTCAACCGTGGCCCGGAGCAGCGCAGCGACAGGAAGCCCATGCTCAGCGACCTCCGGGAGTCGGGTTCGCTGGAGCAGGACGCCGACATGGTGATCCTCATCCACCGCCCCGACGCCACAGACCGGGACGACCCGCGCGCCGGCGAGGCCGACCTCATCCTGGGCAAGCACCGCAACGGTCCCACCGACACCATCACCGTGGTCCCGCAGCTGCACTACTCCCGGTTCGTGAACATGGCTCGGGGGTAGCGCGACCGAAACCTGGCGCTGTGGAGCCTGTGGGGTACGCCGAGCTCCTCGAGCAGGTCAAGGTTCGGGTCCGGACGTCGCGGGTGCAGGCGGCGCGGGCGGTGAACACCGAGCTGGTCGGCTTGTATTGGCAGATTGGGCGTCCTTGACCGGCAGGAGTCGGACGGGTGGGGAGCAAGGTCATCGGCCGGCTCGCGGCTGATTTGCGGGCGGAGTTCCCGGGGATGCGTGGGCTGTCTCAGCGGAGCCTCGTCTACATGCGGACTTCGCCGCAGCGGTCGGTGAGCCAATTGCGCAGCAGCCTGCTGCGCAATTGCCCTGGGGGCACATCATGGTGCTGCTGGACAAGGTGACCGATCACGAAGCCCGGCAGTGGTATCCGGGCCACCAGAGCATCTTCCAACTCCCGCTCGCTGTATCCGGGGTCCAGCGCCAGGAAGTCCAGGTCGTACGGGTCCTGTCGGCATCCTTTGCGGCCGCGTAGCGCTGGCGATGCGCGCGTCGCTGCCGCGGGCCTTGAGGTGGCGCGGCAGCTCGTTGCCGACCGCCGATCGGGGTTACCGTCACAGACGTGCGTACGTCATTCACCGACCAGCTCGGCGACCTCACCGGTTCGCTCGCGGCTTTGTGCGGACTGACGGAGGTGGCGATGCAGCGCGCGACGCAGGCCCTGCTCGAGACCGACCTGACCCTCGCCGAACAGGTGATCGGGGAGAAGGTCCACGTCGACGAGCTCGCTGCGCGCTGCGAGGAACGCGCGTTCACCATCCTCGCGCTGCAGGCTCCGGTGGCGAAAGATCTGCGCATCGTGGTCAGCACCGTGCACCTGGTAGCCGACATGGTGCGGATGAGCGAGCTCGCGCTGCACGTCGCCAAGATCGTCCGCCGTCGTCACCCCGCGCCCGTGTTGCCCGAGCAGGTGCGGGGTTGCTTCGCCGACATGGGCGCGGTCGCCGCCAACCTCGCCGCCGCCGCAGCCGAGGTGCTGCTCACCCGCGACCCGGAGCGGGCCGCTCAACTGGAGGTGGAGGACGACGTCATGGACGAGCTGCACGTCGGGCTGTCCCGGCTGCTCCTCGACTCCGCGTGGTCCTCAGGGGTGATCGCCGCCGTCGACGTCACCCTGCTCGGCCGCTACTACGAGCGCTACGCCGACCATGCCGTGGAGGTCGCCCGTCGGGTCGTGTTCCTCGCCACCGGCACGTTGCCCGGCGGCCCTTCCCACGAACGGTGACGTCGCAGCGGGGCCGGCGGGGTGCTCGCGGTCTGCGGGTGCCGTTGTCGCACCGCAGTGGGCGCTGACCCTCAAGGGCCGTGGGCGGGATGCCGACAGGAGGGATGTCGGCCCGGACCCGGCCGCGGTTGGAGGTGCCATGGCGAACATCGGCCTACCGGCGCCCGCCCAGGACGCCGCGGCTGCGCCCGCCTCGGACCGCCTACCGGCGCCCGCCCAGGACGTCGCGGCTGCGCACGAGCGGGCGCGGGTGAGCACGCTGCACCGGTTCGGGGTGCTGGACACTCCCGCCGAGCAGGCGTTCGACGAACTCACCGCCCTGGCGGCGCAGCTGTGCGGCACCCCGATGGCGCTGGTGACCCTGGTAGACGCCGAGCGGCAGTGGTTCAAGTCCCGCCTCGGCGTGGCGGTCTGCGAGACCTCCCGCGAGGTGTCGTTCTGCGTGCACGCCCTGGCCGGCCAGGACATCCTGGTGGTTCCGGACACCCGCGCAGATCCCCGGTTCGCCGGTAACCCGCTGGTCAGCGGCGAGTCAGGGATCCGGTTCTACGCCGGGGCGCCGCTGATCACCGCCGCGGGTCACGCGCTGGGAACCCTGTGTGTACTGGACACCGTCGCCCGAAACTTGACCGCGCGGCAGCTCGATCAGCTCGGTGTGCTGGCCAGGCAGGTCGTCAGCCAGCTGGAGCTGCGGCGGCAGGGCGTCGCACTGGCCGAGGAGGTCGCCGCCAGGACGTCGGCTGAGGCGGTGCTGCGGGATAACCAGCGGTTGCTTGACGGCGTCCTGGAGCACACCGACGTCCTGATCTACGCCAAGGACCTGCACGGCCGGTTCGTGCTCGCCAATGCTGCGCTGCAGCAGTTCCTCGGTGATCGGGTCCGGGTACTCGGAACCGACGTCGCCGAGCTGATCCCGGCACGGGCCGTCGAGCAGTTCCGGCGACACGACTCCCAGATCGCCAGCGGCGGGCGCCGTGAGGTGTTCGCCGAAGTGCTGATGCACCAGGACGGGACGGCGCACGAGTTCCTGTCGACGAAGTTCCCCCTGCGCGACGAGCACGGGCGCGTATACGCGGTCGCCGGAGTTTCCACCGACGTCACCGAGCTTTCCGAAGAGCGCCGCGCACACGCCGACGCCGAGCAGCGCTGGCGAGCCCTGGTCGAGTACTCACCGGTCGCCGTCGCGGTCATCGGGTCCGACGCCCGCTTCGCCTACGCCAACCCACAGGCGGTGGCGCTGTACGGCGCGCAACACCCCAACGAGGTCATCGGTCGCCTGGCGGCGGAGTTCGTCCCGGAAGGCGACGAGCAGGCCACGGCAGCGTTGTTCGGCACCTTGGTGGCGGGCGGTCCCCCGCTGCTCGGTCACCGCTGGACGTTGCGGCGCCTGGACGGTCGGCTGGTAGCGGTCGAGATCAACGCGGCCGCGGTGACGCACCTCGGCGAACCGGCCGTGCAGGTGGAATTGCGCGACATGACGGTGCAGGCCGCTGCCGAGGCGGCACTCCGCGAGTCCGCCCGCCGCTTTCGCGCGCTGTTCGCCTGCTCGCCGGTCGGAACCGCGGAGAGCCTGCCCGACGGAACCATGGTGGCGGTAAACCCGCAGCTGTGCCGCATGCTCGGTTACCGGGCCGAGGACCTGGTCGGGCAACCGATCAACATGCTGCTCGCCGCCGCCGCCGACGCGGATCAACAGCGCAGTGACCTCGCGGCGCTCGAGCATGGCAGTTCCTACTTCGCCGAGCGGGTCTACCGACGCAAGGACGGCAGCCCACTGCCGGTGCTCGTGGGCGTGGGGGTCGTCCGCGACGACGGCGCACGACGAACTCGCGGCCCGGCGGGCGTTCACCGACGCGGTGTTGGACAGTATCGACGTCGGGATCGTGGCGTGCGACGCCGACGGACACCTGACCGTGTTCAACGACGCGACCAAGGCGTGGCACGGCATCGACCTCACCGCCCGCCCGACCGACGCCGCCGACCCTGACCGCTTCGCCGCCACCTTCGACCTGCACGACGCCGAGGGGCGCCCGCTGCCCAACGACCAGATCCCGCTGCTGCGGGCCCTCACCGAGGGCTCGGTGCGCGACGCGGAGATCGTCATCAGCCCACGTGAGCTGCCCGCCACCCGGGTGCTGTGCTCCGGCCGCGCCCTCACCGCGCCCGACGGGCGCCCGCTGGGGGCGGTCGTCGCGATGACCGACATCACCGCATCCCGCGCCCAGACCCGGGCGCTGCAGGCCAGCGAGCAGCGGTTCCGGACGACCTTCGCCAACGACCCTGCCGGCCTGGCCGTGCTGTCCCCTGAAGGCCACCCACTGCAGGTCAACGCGGCGCTGTGCCGACTGCTCGGCCGGGGGGAGGCCGAGCTGCTGGGGGCACCCGACCTGTGGGCGCTGGCTGGCATCGCCCGCGCCGAGCTGGCCCCGGTGTCCTGGCCGGCGTTGCACGGTTCCGGTGCGACGCTGAGTTCCGAGCTGCGGCTGGTGCGCGCCGACGGCCACGAGGTGTGGGCCCTGCTCACCGTCGTCGAGTTGCCCGACCCGCGCGAGGGTACCTGCGTGCTGGCGCAGGTCGAGGACGTCACCGCCCGCAGGTCGGCCGAGCAGCGCCTGACCCGCCAGGCCCTGCACGACAGCCTCACCGACCTGCCGAACCGGACCATGCTGTTGGACCGCACGGCTGCGGCGCTGGGCAACCTCACCGGCTGCGGGATGGTGGCCCTGCTGTTCTGTGACCTCGACGGGTTCAAAGCGGTCAACGACACCCACGGCCACGACGCCGGTGACCACCTGCTCATCGAGGTCGCTCGCCGGCTGGCGCAGGTGGTGCGCCCCATCGACACCGTCGCCCGACTGGGGGGTGACGAGTTCGTGGTGCTCTGTGAGGAGTTGCGCGACCACGACGAGGTCACGCAGATCGCGGTGCGGCTGCAGGAGGCCGTCGCTGCGCCGATCGCCTACCGCGGCGTGACCCTGACCGTCACGGCCAGCGTGGGCATCGCCCACGGCGCGGGTGCGTTGACCGCGGAGGAACTCGTGGCGCGCGCCGACGCCGCCATGTACCAGGCCAAGCGGCTGGGTAAGCACCGCCACACCGTCTTCGACGACGTCCTACCTGCGCCGCGGTCGGGCGCACCCGCCGACCGCCGCCGGCGGGTGTGACCCGGTTCCGCATCGGGCCTGACCGGTCAGGTGGTGTGCGGGTCGCCGACGACCAGGTCGACCACCCGGAGGTGGATGCGCTCGGGATCCACCGGCGCCCCGATCGGGCCGAGGAGTTCACCCAGCAGGCTCGCCACGCTGGCCCGCACCCGCCCCCCCAACCTGGCGAGGTCGACCCCGTGGGCCCCCACGACGTCGACCGTCACCCCCTGCAGGTCAGTTCCGTCGAGATCGAGGCGCACGTTCGACAACGCGCATCCCTGGTGCAACGCCATCGCCTTGCTGACGTAGTACCGAATCACCCGTTCGCTCACGTAGGTCTGCTCCCGGACCGGGCCCACCGGGGAGGTCGATGCCCCGTCGGCGTCGGCCCCGAGATCACCCAGCGCGGCACGCACTGGCCACCCCGAGCGTGCGGCCGACCGCACGGTGGCGATCACCGCGCCGCTGATGTCCGGCCAGCTCGGGTTGTCGGCGGTGCGCAGGTGGCGTGCGGCCCACGCGAGTCGGGCGGTCAGGTCACCGGACAGCGGCTCGTGCGGGGAACTCATCGCCACCTCACCATCCTCTCGCTGAGCGCGCGTTGCGCGCGCCCCACCTGCCCCCGCACCGCTCCCGGGCTCAGGTCGAGCGCCTTGCCCACCTCGGCGGCGGAGAGTCCGTGGACCGCCCGCAAGACCCAGCATGCACGCTGGTGGTGCGGCAGCTCGGCGAGGGCGCCGTTCAGGGCGGCCAGGAATTCGCCCTGGGTGGCGTGGGCGTGCGGGTCCTGCGCCGGCCCCGAGGCGAGGGGCACGAGCAGCGCATCGTCGACGGGTACCGCCCGGGACCTCCGGTAGGTGTCGACGGCCTTGTGGGCGGTGAGGCTGATCAGCCAGGTTCGGAGGCGGGACTCACCCCGGTAGTGGTCCAGACCCCGCCACGCCGCGACGAACGCGTCCTGCACCACCTCCTGCGCGTCACCGGCGTCGGCCAGCATTCGACGCGCGTAGTTGTGCATCGCGGGGCCGTGGCGGTGCACGATCAGCTCGAACGCCTCACGGTCACCTGCCCTGGCCGCCCGGAGCAGGGCCTCGTCACCGGCGGATACTCGCCCCCGGCTCGCCGAGGCGCGACCCTGGCTGGCCGAGACATCCACCGGACTCCTCCTCTGTCTACGCGGAGGCGCACCGACTGCGCACAGCGCAGCCGACCACACGCAGCGGCCCGCGACGATTCGGTGACAGGCCGTCCGAGTGTAATGTGAGCTACCTCACACATCGCGGGCATGCGTCAGGCGCGGCTCACCTCGACCAAGTAATGACAGCGGTTCCACGACGAGAAAGAGGGCTACCTCCGATGACCAGCACGCAGCCGTCCCCGACCCCCAGCAAGGACGTCGCTTCGCGCGGCGACTCGACCCTGGTCAGCTCCCAGGGCAAGACCACGATCGCCGACACCGTCGTGTCCAAGATCGCCGGCATCGCCACCCGCGACGTGAGCGGGGTGCACAACGTCGGTGGCGGCGCGTCCCGGGCGGTCGGGGCCCTCCGTGAGCGCATCCCCGGTGCGCGCACCAACCACTCCCAGGGCGTCTCGGTCGAGGTCGGCGAGAAGCAGGCCGCGGTCGACGTCGACATCGTCGCCGACTACGGCGTATCCATCGCCGACCTGGCCGCCGGCATCCGCCGCAACGTCATCGAGTCCGTCGAGCGGATGACGGGGCTGCAGGTGACGGAGGTCAACGTGACCGTCCACGACGTCTTCCTCGACGAAGGCAACGACAACGACGCCGACGACGCGCCCGCGCGCGTGCAGTGACCGATCCCCTGATCACCGCTGCACCGAGCACCGCTGTACCGAGTACTGCTGCACCGACGACCGAACCCGGCTCCGGCGCCGGGGACCTCGCCGACCGGGTCGCCGCCGCAGTGCTTGCCGTCCGCGGGGTGGACGCCCTGCACGGGGGCACCTTCGGGGAGACCGCGACCTATCTGCCCGGCCGCCGGGTGACCGGGATACGGCTGGGGTCCGACGCCACCGAGGTGCACGTGACGCTGGTGTTCGGTGTGCCGGTGCGCCAGACGGCGGAGCAGATCCGGCTCGCTGTGGCCGCGGTGAGTCCCGGCCCGGTACACGTCACGGTGGAGGACGTGGTCCCAGTGGATTCGGCGCGTGACGCTGCGCCATGAGCCTGGCTCGGGGACGTCCTCGTCCCACCATCCCGGCGGACGCCGAGGCGCACCGGCGCCCCGGCAGTCACCCTCGCCCTCACAGACAGGATCACACATGACCACCTCGACCGCCGGACTCCTCGCCGGCCTCCTGCTCGGCGTCGCCGCTGCCGCCGGAGGTTTCACCGGCTTCCTCGTCGCGCTCGTCCTCGGGGTCGTCGGCTACCTCGTCGGCGGCCATCGCGACGGCGAGTTCGACCTCAACGCCCTGCTACGTGGCCGTGGCCGTGGCTGAGCAGCCCGACGATGCTGGGCGCGCCACTGATCCGGCGCACCGCGGTGGGCTGACCATCCGCGACAAGGTCGTCGACCGGGTGGCGAGCTACGCCGCGGCGACCACCCCCGGGGTGGTTCGCCACGCATCCGGGCTGGACCGGGTGACCGGGCGTGACCTGCCCCGCACCGACGTCACAGTGGCGGGCGGTCACGTGCGCGCTCAAGTGCACGTCGCGGTCGCCTGGCCGCAGTCGTTGCCCACCGTCACCGCTGCGGTGCGGTCGCGGGTCACCGAGCAGCTGCGGTCGCTGGTGGGCCTGGTCGTGGACGCCGTCGACGTCTCGGTGCCCGTGGTCGCCCTCGCCGAGTCCGCATCGGAAGTCAGGAGGATCGAGTGACCACCCCCACCGCGTCGCGTCACCGGGCGGCGGCGGGCACGGCCCAGTCCTCCGCCGTGGACCAATCCTCCGAACGGCGCGATGGCGTCACGCTCGGCACCGGCAGAACCCCCACGGCCGCGCTGGCAGCAGCCCCGTTGGCCGTCCTCGTGGCGTTGCTCGTGCTCGCCGCAGGCGTCGTCGGAATCCGTGACGCACTCGTCGCGGCGGGTGCCCTGAGCGGCTCGTCGTGGATCACCTCCGCCGCCGGCACCGTCGACGGGTTGCGTGCCCAGCCGTGGATGATCCCGGTCGGGGTCGTCGTCGCAGTCATCGGCCTCTGGTGGGTGCTCGCGGCGCTCAAACCCCGCAAGCGCACCGAGCTGGAGCTCGCCGCCCGCACCGGCAGCTGGATCCGCCCTGACGATGTGGCGCGGCTCGCCCGAACGGTCGCCGACGACGTCGACGGCGTGGTATCCGCCTCCGCGTCCGCCAAGCGTCGCTCGGTGACCGTCACCGTCACCACGACCTCCCGGGAGTCCTCGGCGATCCGCGCCGAGGTCACCGAGGCCGTCCAGGCTCGTCTGGCCCCGTTGACCGCACCGCCCACGGTGAAGGTCAAGGCCCGCTACGTCGGAGAAACCTGATGACCCGCACCCTCACCGGCCTCGACCGCCTGGTGGTCCTGCTGTTCGGGCTGATCTTGTTGACGCTCGGTGTCGGAGCTGTGCTGTGGCGCCTGGGCGTCGTGGCCCAGTTCCCGACCGCGCTGCGCGCGCCCTGGCTGACCTCCGCGGTCGCGCAGAGCTGGTGGCCATGGGCGGTCGGCGCCGCGGGGTTGGTGCTCGTGGTGCTGGCGCTGCGTTGGCTCACCGCCCATCTGCCCGGGCGCGGGCTGCACCAGGTGCGGTTGCCGGGCAGTAGCTCCTCCGGCCGGCTCACCGCCGACCTCGGGGCGCTGGCTTCCACCGCCGCCGACGTGATCGCCGACACCCCGGGCGTGCGCTCGGCCTCCGGCAAGGCGGTCAACGAGCGTGGACGGCGCACGCTTCGACTCACGGCGACCGTCGACGCGACAGCGGACCTGGCCGTGGTGACCGCGGCGACCGATCGGGTGTGCGCGCAGCTCGGGAACGCCCTCGCCGACCCGAGCGTGGCCGCCCGGGTCCATGTGCGGGTGGCGCGGACCGCAAGCAGCGAGCGACGGGTGGTCTGAGGACGCCGCTGTTGCGCGTGCCCCGCCGCCGGCCGCGGTCGCAGTCACGCTCACGGGGTGAGCAGCACCTTGACGCATCCATCGCACTTCTTCTGGAAGAGCACGACGAGGGTGCGGCCCCGCGGGACGTCGGCGTAGACCACTGACTGCCAGGCCGTGGGGAGGACGTCGGAGAGGTACACGAAGCGGTCGTCGGGCGGACCGTCGGGGACCTTGATGTGAGTGTTCTGTACCTGCGGGACCCGCAGGTACTCCGCCTGAACCCCGGGGACCTGGCCGTAGAGCTTGGAGAACCCGAACAGGGCTGCCCCATGCCGTGCGCCCGGACCTGGGTGGTCTCGCATTGGGTGTAGAGGTGGCGCTCGCACATGAAGCAGTGCCCGCAGGAGATCTGGAACGGGATGACGACCCGGTCGCCGACGGACACTTCCGTCACTTCGCTGCCGACCTCCTGGACGATCCCCATCGGCTCGTGCCCGAGGATGTCACCCTGGCCCATGAAGGCGCCGAGCGTTTCGTACAGGTGCAGGTCGGAGGCGGCCAGCCGTGGCCGCCCGGGAGCCCAGCTCAGATCCGCGGGTCGTTCGGGTTGTTGGGTTCGACGTAGGTGGTGCGGCCGGGGTGGGTGATCACGTCGGTGCGGCGGCGGCTGGCCATCATGACCAGGCCGAGCACGAGGCCCACCGCGCCGACGACCATGAGGACCACCCCGACGGTGGAGATGTCGATACCGCTGACCGTGGCTGTCACGGCGAACTTGAGTACTGCGCCGACAGCGATGAGCAGGAGACTGGCGCCGATCGTCATGGTGGGCCTCTTCTGTGTCCGTCGGGCCGGGTAAGGGTGTGCCGAGCGTAAGTCGTGCTGCGCAGGAAGTGTAGGGCCACCGCCGGCCAGCCACGCTGAACTCGCCTCCGTGACGCCGAGCGCGGTGCGGTCAGGCCGCCGGGTAGGAGCGCCCGCGCAGGGCAGCGGCGAGGTGGGCGGCGTTCCTGGCGGCTACGGCGGTGGTCGACGCCGTGACCTCGGGCGTCTCGTCGAGGTCACGGTAATCGGTGCTGTGCATGGCCTCGCCGTTCCAGTAGGTCACGCCCTGGGCGGGGATGGTGTAGCCCACGTCGTTGAGAGCCTGGAAGAGGTCGGCACTGACCTTGTGTGCGCCGTCCTCGTTGCCCACCACCGCGCCGATCGCGACCTTGTCGAACAGTCCGGGGCGGCCGTCCCCGTCGGTTTCGGACAGCTCGGCGTCCAGGCGTTCGAGCACCCGCTGGGCGACGCTGGACATGTGGCCCATCCAGGTGGGGGTGGCGAGCACCAGCACGTCCGCGGCCAGCACCTGCCTGCGGATGTCGGGCCACCCGTCGCCGGCGCCCATGTCGGCGGCGACACCGGGTTTGACATCGTGGTCGACCACGCGGACGAGGGAGCCCGGCACGTCGCGCTCGGCCAGCTGCGCCAGTAGCAGCTGTTCGGCGAGTAGCTGGCTGCTCGACGCCGCAGGCGAGGGGGTGAGGCTGCAGACGAGGGCCAGGGCCCGAAGGGGTGGTGAGCTCATGGGCGTGAGTGTCGCGCTGCGGTGCTTCCCCCGCTGAACGAACCCGCGTGGCGGGCACGCAGCTGCTCAGCCGCCGCACCAGCGGGACCGGTAGGCGGCGAGCACCCCGGCCGACTGCAGTTGCTCAGCCTGCTCCCGGCACCACGGCGACCAGGCCTGGCCGCTGCGGCTGCGCTCGAGGAACTGCTCCCACGGCAGCCACGCGTGGTCTGCGACCTCGTCCGGGTTCGCCATCGGCTCGTGCGCGGTCACGGCCAGGTAGACGGGACAGATCTCGTTCTCCACCAGCCCGGCCGCCTCGGCGCGGTAGCGGTAGTGGGGCAGCGCGGGTTCCAGCTCGGAGACGGCCAGCCCCAGCTCGTGCTGCGCGCGCCGCGCCACCGCGTGGTGGTCGTGTTCACCGGGACCGGGGTGTCCGCACACGCTGTTGGTCCACAGGCCGCCGAAGGAGCGCTTCGCCACCGCGCGCCGGGTGGCCAGCACCCGGCCACCGCGGTCGAGGACGTAGCAGGAGAAGCCGCGGTGCAGCGGGGTGTCAGCGTGATGGGCGGCGGCCTTGCCCATGGTGCCCAGCTCACGGTTGTCCTCATCGACCAGCACGACCAGCTCGGTGGGCGGCCAGGTCCCGGTGGTGGCTGCGTCGGGCGGTGCGTCGGTCGGTGGCGGCACGGTTCGATCATGCCCGTGCGGTGGGCGGACCGTCACCAGCTGTCGTCGAAGGCGCCGAGGTCCGGGCCTGGTGCTGGTCTGGTGCTCGACAGGGCGGGGCGTTGGGATGCGAGTTGCCCCTCGTGCACCAGATCCGCCCCGTGACGCGGGAATCCGCGCCGGAGACCGAATCCGGTGCACCAGAGGCAACGACGAGGGCGGCTAGGCAACGACGAGGACGGCTAGTCCTGACCGACACCGCAGGTCGGGTTGAAGCCGGAGTGCCTGGCGGTGCCTGGAGCCACTCAGCGGCTGGTGGAGCGGCGGTACTGGGCGTTGGCCAGCGGCACGAAGATCAGCAGCACCGCGGCGGCCCAGAGCAGGGTGTACAGCTCGGGGTGCACCAGCGACCAGGCGGTGGGTGCCGGCGCGTTCGAGTTGGGGTCGGGGTTGCCGAACAGGTTGCGGGCGGCCTGCGTGACGGCCGAGACCGGATTCCACTCGGCGAACGCCCGCAGGGGCCCGGGCAGCGTGCCCAGCGGCACGAAGGTGTTGGCCACGAAGGTGAGCGGGAAGATGACGATGAACGAGGCGTTGTTGACCACCTCCGGGCTGGGCACCAGCAGCCCGATCCAGGCCATCACCCACGAGATGGCGTAGGCGAACACGAGCAGCAGCACGAAGCCCCACAGCGCCTCCAGCGCCGAGGTGCGGATCCGCCAGCCCACCGCCAACCCGGTGAGCGACATGACCACGAGCACGATGACGTTGTTGACGACGTCGGACAGGGTGCGCCCGGCCAGTACCGCCGAGGGCGCCATCGGCAGCGAACGGAAGCGGTCGATGATGCCCTTCTTCACGTCGTCGGCCAGGCCCGCTCCGGTGATGGTGGCCCCGAACACCACGGTCTGGGCGAAGATCCCGGCGATCAGGAACTCCCGGTAGCCACCTCCGCCACCGGCCGGGTCGATGGCGCCACCGAAGACATAGGCGAACAGCAGCACGAACATGATGGGCGACAGGGTGGTGAACACCAACAGGTCCGGCACCCGCTTGATCTTGATGAGGTTGCGCTTGGCCACCACGGCGGCGTCGGAGAACACGTCCAGGTAGGTCATCGTGACACCTTCTCCGCCGCACGGCTGTCGGGTTCGGCCGGCGCGTCCTCGGCTCCGTGCCCGGTCAGGGTGAGGAACACGTCGTCGAGGGTCGGTCGGCGGAGCCCGGCGTCGTCCACGTCGATGCCGCCGTCCTCGAGCCGACGCAACGCGTCACGCAACACCCGAACGCCACCGGAGACCGGCATGAGCATGGACCGGCGGTGCTCGTCGATGGTGGCCTCGCCGACCCCGAGGGGGGCCAGCAGCTCGCTCACCGGCCGGAGCTGGGCGGGGTCGGTCACGGTGACTTCCAGCCGCTCACCACCGACCTGGGGCCTTCAGCTGGTCGGCGGTGCCCTTGGCGATCACCCGGCCGTGGTCGATGACCACGATCTCGTTGGCCAGCAGGTCGGCCTCCTCCAGGTACTGGGTGGTGAGCAGCAGCGTGGTCCCACCGGACACCAGCTGTTGGATCACCGCCGCATCCCGCCGGAGTACGTCTTGGCCGGCCGATCGGCGGCGTCGGCCAGGTCGAACTGGGCCAGCAGCTCCCTGGCCCGCTCCCGGCTGCGCCGCCGACCCAGGTGGTACAGGCGGCCGATCATGTCCAGGTTCTCGAAACCGGTGAGGTACTCGTCCACCGCGGCGTACTGGCCGGACAGCCCGAGGCTTCGGCGGACGTCGCGTGGATGGGCGAGCACGTCCACCCCGGGCGACCTCCGCCTCCCCCGCGTCGGGCCGCAGCAGCGTCGTCAGGATGCGCACCACCGTGGTCTTGCCGGCACCGTTGGGTCCGAGCAGCGCGAGCACCGTGCCCACCGGCACCGTCAGATCCACCCCGTCCAGCGCGGTGACGTCCCCGTACCGTTTGACCAGGCCCGTCGCCCGGATCCCGTTCACCATGACCCCCGTCCCTCGGCTCGCGGAGCCCGCGGCGCTGCCCTCGCCGACGCTATCCGTCACGGAGTGTGCCCGCGGATCGGCGGTGGTGTCCACCGACTTCACCGTAGGCAGCGACCGCGAGCGTATGCGGCTGGGTGGCCTGGATGGAGATACAGCCGAACTCCTCGGCCATGAACGCCTCCACCCGCGCGGCCAACCGGTCGCGTCCGAGGTCGGTGCTCGAATCGAGTCGCACCGCATCGTGCACTCCGGGCGGCGCTGGTACGTGGTGGCGTGGGACTTCGACCGCGCCGACTGGCGACGTTCCGCCTCGACCGGCTACGCCCACGCACCCCCACCGGGTCGAGGTTCACACCCCCCGGAGGCGCCCGACCCGGATCTTGCGGGGTACACGTCCCGAGGGGTTCCCACTGATGCCTACCGGTACCGCTGCCCCGAGCGGGGTCTCAGCCCCGCCGGTCCTGCACGGTCTGCTTGGCCTCGTGGGCCTGGCCCCCGACGTCCTGAGCCGCAGCGGTGCCTTCGTCCTTGACCGTGCCGGCTGCGTCGGCGGCGGTGTCCTTCACCGACTGGACAGCCTGCTGCGCGGGCTCCTGGAGGTTGCCGGCAACATCCTTGGCCACGTCACTCACCTCGTTCGTGAGCGGCTGCGCCTTCTCCTTCACCGTGGTCGCGGCCTGCTGCTCCTTCTCGCTCGCCGGGAACAGCGCCGCGACGACGAGCCCGGCACCGAAGGCCACGAGGCCCGCGGCCAGCGGGTTGCCCTGGGCCTGCCGGCGGACCGTGGTGGGCGCCGACTGCGCCGCGTCCGTCACCGACGCCGCCGTCGAGTGGCCCGCGTCGGCCACGGCCGCGGTACGGTCCTGAGCGGACCCCATGAGCCGCTCACGCCACCCGGTCACCGTTCCGGTCACCCGGCTGACTTTGCGCTTGGCCATGGTGCGCGGGTCAGCCTCGTGGGCGAGGGTGTCGACGTTGGAACTGAGGTTGCTGCGGGTGCGTTCGATCTCGGCGCGGATCTGGTCGGGGTCGGTGCTGCTGGTCATCGGGTCTCCTCAGGGTTCGGTGTCAGTGCGTCCGGGATACGCTTGACGGTGTCGGTGGTTTGCGGCAGGCCTTTGGCCGCGGCCAGCGCGGCGCGTCCCATCGTCACCAGCACGGCGGCGATCACGGCCCAGACGACCATGACAACCAATGCTGACCAGCCCCGCCCGATGGCGTTGCCGAGCGTCCACCACCCGGCGACGGACAGGAACAACAACACGAAATACCCGGCGACCGCGGCACCGGCGAACATGCCGACACCCTTACCGGCCCGGGTGGCTGTTTGCTGCGCCTCGGCCTTGGCCAGGGCCAGCTCTTGCCGAACCAGCACGGAGAGATCCCTGCTGACGTCGGAGAACAGCTCACCAAGCGACGGTGGCGTCGCCTCGGTGCCCTCGGGGCGCCCTTCGTATGCGGTGCTCACCGTGTCAGGTCCCGATCGGACGGCGCCTGCGGATAACCCGGTTCTGGCTGGTAACCGGGTGCGGGTGGGTAACCCGGCGCCTGCGGGTACCCCGGTCCAGGCGGGTAACCTCCCTGCTGGTACCCCGGCACAGGTTGGTAGCCGGGTGCGGGTGGGTAACCCGGTCCCTGCGGGTACCCGCCCTGCTCGTACCCCGGCGCAGGCTGGTAGCCAAGCGGCTCGTACACCGGGTCCTGCCGCACCGGGATGGGCGTGTCGAAGCTCTCGCCGGTGTCGTAGCCAGCACCCGGCGCGTAATCCTGATCCGCTGACTGTGGGGCGGAGCCGTCGCTGCCGTTGGTTGCGGCCTTCAGCCCACGGCCGAGTCGTCCGACCACGATCCCAGCCCCGGCGGCGATGGCCAGGAAGGCGCCGGGGCGCCGGCGGGCGAAGCGAGTGACCTCGTCGAGCACGTGCCCGGGTTCCCGCTCCTCGAGCCACGCTGCCGCCGCGGTCGTGCGCGCTGCGGCCTGGTGGGCCAGATCGGTGGCCATACCGGACTGCTCGGAACTGCTGGCCATGGAGCCGAGCTCGTCACCGAGCGAGCGTAGGCCACTCGCCAACCGCTTCTGCTGGGCCGCGGCCTGTTCGGTGAGCTCACCCTGAGTCTGGTGCAACAGGTCCTTGACCTGTCGGGTTGCCTCGGTGGTGACCTGACTTGCCTGCTCACCGGCAACCCCCGCGACGTGTTTGCTCGCGTCGGCGGCCCCGGTCGCCACCGACCCGGCCTGTTCCTTGGCGAGTTCGGTCGTCGGCTGGTCACCACCGCCCCCTGAGCTTGGTTCGTGGGCACCGCCGACGGGAGGGCCGGGCAGCGGGTCGAACCCGCCGGGCTGGGGGGCATTGCTGGGATACGTCATGTGCTTCCCGTCTGATCGATGTTCGAGTTGGAGGTGCACCTGTCTTGGCACCGACGTATGGCGCGCACGGGCGGGTGCCGAGGGAAGGGCCGGGACGCCTGGTCGGCCCGGTGCCAGGCGGTACTGTGCGGCCGGCCACCCGTGTGCAATGTTCATGGTGCGCACTCGCACAGGACTGCGCAGAACGAAGCTGCCGCGTCGGCACCTTGAGGGCCTCGTTTCGAGTTGCGGCTGGCCGCCGGTCATGCTCAGCTTCGGGCGAAGCGTGATCCGGTGTTGTGCTTCAGTCCGGGACGCGCCGCTGGGTGCCATGGCCGCGGGCGGGTGAGCATTCCCCTCGTCTGGAGTGGCGGGCATTGTGAGGCCGGCCACGACGGCATCGCGATGGCCACGGTGCACCGGGCGATCGGCATCGCCAGCGCCGAGCTCGTGCACCACGTGCTGGGCACCGAAGACCAGGGAGTGGTTGACGCCCACTCCACCCGTTACGACTCCATGCGTGACCAGGTTGTCGCGTTTCCCCGGACGGCGCAGCTGCTCACCGCCTGCGCCGAGCGGGGGCTCGGTGTCGTCCTCGCCACCGGCGGCGCGCCGGCTGACCTGTCATGGATGTGGCCGGCGATCGGCGCCGAGGATGCGGTCCTCGGCGTCACCACGTCAGGGGACGTCGAGTCGGCCAAGCCCGCACCCGACCTGCTGACCACCGCGGTGCATGCGCACCATCTCGATCCTGCTCGCGTGGTCGTGGTGGGCGACACCGTGTGGGACATCGAGGCTGCCCGCGCCGCAGGATTGCCGTGCGTCGCGTTGACCTGTGGTGGCATTCCCGCCCCGGTGCTGTTGGAGGCCGGCGCGGTTGTCGTATACGCCGACCCCGCCGAACTACTCGAGCGGCTTGCTGACTCCCCGATCGTCGAACATCCGTATGGTCTTGATGCTCCTGCAGTGGGCCAGAAACTCGGCTTCGTCCGCGCCGATGATCGCCTTCGGGCACCGCTCGCACGGCCGGCTGATGGTCATGGCGTCCCGTGCCACTCGCGCTCGGCCTGCACCTGACGCTCGCGGCGGCTTCTGGCCAGCGCCCCGCTGTCCAGCGCCAGACGCAGGGCGACGTCGAGCAACTGCATCCGCTGCTGCGCCGAGGTGCCGGCGATGTCTCGACGCATCGCCAGCCGGGCTCCCTCGAAGGTGGCTGCTGACCAGTCCTGCGTCCCCACCGAGGCGGCCTCAGCCATGAAGGCGCTCGTCGAGCAACGCTTGGAGTGCAGCCACATCGGCCAGGTCATGCGGACGGCCCGCCGCCTGCTTGAGCATGATCACCGCCCCCCCTTCGCCGTCCCGCGGCGTGCCGTCCCAGCGGGCCTGGGTCGTGAGCGGCAGAACTCTCCGTCAGCCGCCGTCGAGGCCCTGCAGGACGCCGGCGGTGACGACGCCGTACGCCAGGTGGGGGATCACGTCGGCGACCCAGTCCTTGAGCGCCCAGGTGCGCGGGTCGGTGACGCCGAGCACCGTCATGGGTCCGTTGCTGCCGATCAGGGCCCCGACCGTGGCGGCGACACCGCTGACGAGGAGGCCGGGACGTAGCCCAGCTGCCCGCGCCAGGCCGAGGGCCGCCCCGACCCCGACCCCAGCCGCCAGCCCGGTGAGGGGGCCGAGCGCGGCCACCCGATTCTCCCGTGTCTGGTCGTCACCCGGGATGGGCACGTGGGCCTTCGCGGAGAGCTGCTCCACGGTGTCCTCGGGTGTGCTGCTCGTCGGCCGCCCGCGCGCCACCATGTCGAGGTAGGTCACCGCGTTGAGCGCGGTGGTACCGGCGGCGCCGGCGGCCGCGCCGATCAGCAACCCCGTTGCGGGCCTCATGCCTGCGGCGCGAGGCCGAGCTGGGTGAGCATCCCCAGCTGGTCGCTACTTCCCCACCGCTCCGCCAACTTTCCGTCGGCGAACCGGCTGATCTGCATTCCGCGCATGGTGATCGAGCCGCCCGTCGGGTCGTGGCCCATCAACGGGCCTCGGTGGGTGCCCGTCACGCGTAGGCGAACGCGACATCGGTGTCGTTGGCGGTGAGGTACTCGACCTCGACGTGCAGGTCGGGGAAGGCGGTGCGCAGCTCGGCGAACATGTCGCGGAAACCCTGCGCACCGGGACCCTGGCCGGGGGCGGGGTCGTGGTCGACGCACTCGGGCGCGACGAGGTCGTCGAGCTCGGCGAGCTGCCCGCTGTTCACGGCGGCACCGAACCGCTCCTGAGCGGCGATGTTGGTCTCCTGGCTCACGAGAACTCCTTCGGTCACAGATGGGTGAACTGTCAGCATCTCGGATCGGGCGGCCGCGCGCTCGCCGTGGTGGTCAGCTGATGCCCACGACCTCCTTGGCGATGAACGCCAGCTGCGCCTGGGTGGCGGACACGACGCTGCGGCGGTTCTTGTGGGCCTCCTCGTAACCGAGCACGGCGCGGACGTCCGTGGAGTCCTCCAGCTCCTTCACCGCGGTCACTGCGTCGGACACGGACAGCTCGTCGTAGCCGGTGATCGGCAGCTCGTTGGCGTCGAGGCTCCCCGTGGCCACCCGGGTCGCGTGCAGGGCGTCCACCCGGTCGTCGGCGCCGTCGCGTCGGGCCAGCTCCTCGGCCTTGGCCAGCCCCGCGTCGCGGCTCGCGGTCAACGTGTCGATGACCTCGCCGGTGACCTGGGCGCCCCGCTCGGCCAGCTCACCGGTGGCCTCGGCCACTCGGCCGCGGGTTCCGCGGACCGCGGCCACGGCCCGGTTCACGCCCGCAGCCGACCAGCGCGCCGGCCCGCCGATCACCCGGGCGGTGGTGGCGGTGACGGCCTGCAGCGGCGTCGCGCGCAGCGCGGTCGGACCGCCCAACGCGTCCTCGGCCAGCACGGTGGTGAGCCATTCGACGGTGGCGTCGTGCGCGGTGATCAGGCGGTCAGCCAGGGCGACCACCCGGGTGGCACCGGCCGCGGTGGCCAGTGCCTTGAGGTAGCGGGCGCGGTCGGCCAGCTGGTGTTCGAGCGTGAGATCGTCCAGCAGCGCGCCGGCGAGTGGCTTCGGCGCTTCGGCGACCGTCTTCACCAACGACCCGGCGCGGCCCAGCGCCGGGGTGAGGACATCGGGGACGCCACCGAGTTCGCGCAAGGCGACCTCGATCACCCGGGCGCGGGCCCTGGCGTTGTCGGCGTTGCGGGCCAGTTCTACCCGCACCGCGTCCGTGCGGGCCTGCGCCTGACGCGTGGTCGCGAGCTGGGCCTCGGTGTTGGTGAGCAACAGCAGCGTGCGCAGCTGGGCGCTCAGCGAGTTCGAATTGGAAGTGGTCATGCCTCCAGGAGACCACCTGGCGGCCTGGGTGGGGGTTGCCGAGACCGCAGTCGGTGACGAAGACCACTGATCGCTTCACCCAAGGTGGGCACAGTTCGCCGCACCGCCGGTCCCCCGCGCCGCCGGTCCCCGCGCCCACTGATCGTCGACTCGACGGGCGGTACTCCTACGATGATCACGTGAGCGAAACGTTCGAGCCGTCGGGCCCCGAGGTGGTCCCGGCTCACCAGCTGGCCCACAAGGCGGTGGTAACGCACCCACTGCAGGTGGCCGACATCATGACCGTGCTCGCCTGGTCGGTGCGCGACCCCGACGAGCTGCTGGAGTTCCTGCAGCGGTGCGTGGACCTGGCGGTGCGGATCATCGGCGGAGCGGACAGTGCGGGGGTGACCGTGCAGGTCGACGGTAAACCCTGTACCGCGGTGCACACCGACGCCCGCACGCTGGTGGTGGACGCGCGCCAGTACGCGGCGGGCGACGGGCCGTGCCTGCACGCCATGCGAACCGGGCAGGTCGTGTTGGTCGACGTCGCCAGCAGCCGGGAACGGTGGCCGCAGTTCACCACCGACGCCGACGCGGCCGGGATCCGTTCGTTCCTCGCGGCCCCGCTCGGCACGGCAGAAGTCGGCGTGGGTGCACTGAACCTCTACGGCGCGGCGTCCGACGGGTTCACCCCCGACGACGCGGTGCTCCTTCAGCTGCTGGTGCAGCACGCCACCCGCGCGGTCGAGGACTACGTTCGGCTCCAGGTGGCGGAGAACCTGGCGGCGCAGCTGCGCGAGGCGTTGCACGGCCGCGCGCCGATCGAGCAGGCGAAGGGCATCCTCATGGCCGTGCACGGCATCGACGCCGCCGCGGCGTTCGAGCGGCTGCGGGCGCAGTCACAGAACACCAACACCAAGCTGCACGACGTGGCCGCTGCCTTCGTCGCCGCCCTCGCCACGACGGGCCACCTGCCCTAAATGGCACCCGGGGTCCCAGGTGGCGTCGGGAACCCACCGACCGCCTCCTCGAAGGCGCGGGCGACACGCAGCACCGTGGCGTCGTCGTAGCGCCTGCCGACGATCATCATCCCGGTCGGCAGGCCGTTGACCACGCCCGCTGGCACGTTGCACGCGGGGTGCCCGGTGACGTCGAGAGTGGCGGTGTTGGCCAGCATCTCCAGGGCCCGGGCGATGACCTCCTCGCGGGGGGCGTCGGCGGCGGGGATGACGGAGGCCTGGATCGGCGTCGTCGGCATGACCAGCACGTCGCACCGGGCGAGCGCGGTGTCATAGCCCGCGCGAAGCTGCGGCACGAGGTTGCGGGCCATGGCGTAGTGCTTGCCCTGGTAGCGGTTGATCGCGTACCGGCCGGCCAACAGGACCAGCTTGACGGTCTCGGAGAACTGGCTGCCGTCCGCACGCCACTGCCGGCCGTAGTGCTCGACGAGCTCGGGGTCGTAGTGCCCCTCCCAGTTCATGCCGTAACCGTTGCCGTCCACCATCTGCGCGGTGGCCCCTTCGGTAGCGATGACGTCCCAGATCTTGGCGCCGTGCAGGTGCCACGGGATGGACACGTCCTCGACGGTGAGCCCGGCGCCCCGCAGGCGCTCAGCCGCCGCCCGGACCGCGGCGTCGACACCCGGGTCGGAGTTGGGGTGACCGAAACCCTCGGCGACCACGCCTACGCGCAAGCCCGCTGCGCTCTGCCCGACGGCCGCGAGGTAATCCTGCGGCACGAGGTCGGTCGGCTGGCGCGGATCCAGGCCATCCGGCCCGGCGATGACCGACAGCATCAGCGCGGCGTCGGCAACGGTGCGGGTCATGGGGCCGAGGTGGTCGATGGTCTGCTCGATGGGGAAGGCACCGGTGTAGGGCACGAGGCCGTGGGTGGGCTTGTGCCCGACGATGCCGCTGTAGGAGGCGGGCATCCGGACCGAACCGCCCTGGTCGCCTCCGGTGGCCATGTCGACGACCCCACCGGCGACGAGAGCCGCACTGCCGCAGGACGATCCACCCGGGGAGCGGGTCTCGTCCCACGGGTTGCGCACCGGTGGGCCGGTGCGGTTGGTGTGCGAGCCGCCGGAGAAGCACATCTCCTCGCAGACGGCCTTGCCCGCGATCGTCGCTCCGGCCGCCAGCAGCCGGGTGACGACGGTGGCGTCACGGGTCGGCACGAACCCCTCGACGGTCTTCGACCCGTTCATCATCGGGACGCCCGCCACCATCGTGTTGTCCTTGATGGCCACCGTGCGCCCGGTGAGTGGGCCGCCGCCGCCCGCGGTGATCTCGGTGGTGACGTACCAGGCGTCGTAGGGGTTGGCGTCGCCCTCGGGCCGCGTCCAGGCGCGCGCCGTGGCGGCGGGAGCGGTCTCGGCGTAGAGGCCCTCGACGACGTCCCACGAGCTCAGCAGGCCGTGCACCATGGGGCTGAACGACGAGACGTCGGCGTCGGAGAGGTCAAGGCCGTAGTGCTCGGCGACGGCTGCGAGCGCCGCCGGGTCGGGGGGTTGGACGGGCATCGGCGCATCTCCTCGCGGCGGGCGGCTGTGGGTAACGCCAACCCTAACGACGGCTGCAGCGCGGGTGCGCTTCACCTGCGGACACATGCGTCATCGGCAACTTTTCCGGCCAGTTCGAATTGGGTATCGTTTCCAACAAGCTCGACGGGGTGATGTCCGCACGCCGTCGCGAGTCCGTCCTCAGGAGGCGTCATGCGTGCCTCGTTCCGCGCCGCGCCCACGGTGGCCGTGACGGCGCTCGTCCTCGCCGGGGCGTTGTCGGTGTCGGGGTGCAGCACGGGCCCGTCCGCTGCCGGCGGCCGGTCGTCGGTCATCCGGGTGGTGGCGGCGGAGAACTTCTGGGGCAGCATCGCCGCGCAGCTGGGGGGCGAACGCGTGCAGGTCACCAGCATTATCACCAGTCCGGATGCCGAGCCGCACGCCTACGAGGCCACCGCCGCCGACGGACGGGCAGTGGCCACCGCCGACCTCACGATCGTCAACGGCGTCGGCTACGACCCGTGGGCGGCCGACCTGGCGCAGGCCAACGCGTCGTCCACCCGCACCGACCTCAACGTCGGGGACGTGGTGGGCGCGCGCGCCGGGGACAACCCGCACCGGTGGTACAACCCGGCTGACGTGCGCGCGATGGTGGACCGGATCGTGGCCGGTTACCAGGCGATCAAGCCCGCCGACGCCGACTACTTCGAACAACAGAAATCGACGTTCACCACCACGACGCTGAATGAGTACGACACCCTCATCGCCGACGTCAAGGCCAGGTACTCGGGAACTCCGGTGGGGGCCTCGGAGAGCATCTTCGCCATGATCGCGCCAGCACTGGGCCTCGACGTGGTGACGCCCCCCACGTTCCTCACCGCCGTCAGCGCGGGCACCGACCCCACGGCTGCGGACAAGGCCACGATCGACCGCCAGATCAGCACCAAGGCGATCAGGGTGTATGTCTACAACAGCCAGAACGCGACGCCCGACGTGCAGGCACAGGTCGACGCCGCGCAGGCACGGGGCATCCCGGTGAGCGCGATCACCGAGACCATGACGCCGGCCACCGCAACGTGGGAGCAGTGGCAGACCGCGCAGCTGCGCCAGCTCCGGGCGGCTCTCCAGGCGGCGAGCCCATGACGGAGCGGCACATGACGGAGCCGGTGCTGGAGCTGGCCGGTGCCGCGGCGCGAGTGGCCGGGCGCACCCTGTGGAGCGGGGTCGACCTCACCGTGCGTGCCGGCGAGTTCGTCGCCGTGCTCGGCCCCAACGGGGTGGGCAAGTCGACCCTGGTCAAGGCGTTGCTGGGGCTGCTGCCGCTGGCGCAGGGCTCGGCGCGGGTGCTGGGCCACCCGGTGCGCTCCGGCAACTCCGAGATCGGCTACCTGCCGCAGCGCCGCAACTTCGACTCCCAGTTGCGGGTACGTGGGCTGGACGTGGTGCGCCTGGGTTTGGACGGCACACGCTGGGGGATGCCATTGCCCGGGGCGCGCCGGTTCAGCGCCCGGGCGCGCGCCGACGAGCAGCGGGTGCACGAGGTGGTTCGCCAGGTGGACGCCCACGCCTACGCGCACCGGCCCATCGGTGAACTCTCCGGCGGCGAGCAGCAGCGGTTGCTCATCGCCCAGGCCTTGGCATCACGGCCGAAGCTGCTGTTGCTCGACGAGCCGCTGGACTCCCTCGACCTGCCGAACCAGGCGGCCGTTGCCGCGCTGATCTCGCGGATCTGTGCGGCCGACGGGGTGACCGTGCTCATCGTGGCGCACGACGTCAACCCGATCCTGAGCTACCTCGACACCGTGGTGTACCTGGCCGGGGGCGGGGTGGCCACCGGCAGCCCCCGTGCGGTGATCACCAGCGAGACGCTCAGCCGGTTGTACCGCACCCCGATCGAGGTCTTGTCCACATCGGACGGGCGGCTGGTGGTGGTCGGTCAGCCGGAGGCCCCCGGACTGCACTCCGACCGGCACCAGCCGTGACCCTGGCTGTGCTGCCCCTGGCCGCGGCCACCGACCCACAGCTAACGTGGGACCTGGTGGCCGACGTGAGCCAGGCCCTGGAGTTCCCGTTCATGGTCAACGCCTTCCGCGCCGGGGGGATCGTCGCGGTGCTCTCCGGGCTCGTCGGCTGGTTCATGGTGCTGCGCAGGCAGAGCTTCGCCGGGCACACCCTGGCCGTGGTGAGCTTCCCCGGAGCCGCGGGCGCGGTGCTCGTGGGGGTGAGCGCGGTGTACGGGCTGTTCGCGTTCGCCATTGTGGCGGCCCTGATCATCGCCCTGGTGCCCGCCGCCGGGAGGCACGGCGCCGGTGATGAGGCCGCCGTCACCGGCACGGTGCAGGCGTTCGCCCTCGCCGCGGGTTTTCTCTTCGTCACCCTCTACGGCCGAAACCTCAACGGCGTCGACGCGCTGCTGTTCGGCACCTTCCTGGGCATCACGGACGAGGAGGTGCTGGCGCTGGCCGTGGCCACCGTCCTGGCCCTGGGCGTGCTGGCCGCCATCGCGCGGCCACTGCTGTTCGCCTCCGTCGACCCGGCCGTGGCCGCCGCCCGCGGTGTGCCTGTACGGGGGTTGTCGGCGGGGTTTCTGGTGCTGTTGGGGGTAGCGGCGGCCGAGGCCAGCCAGATCACCGGCAGCCTGCTGGTGTTCGCCCTGCTGGTGGTGCCCGCCGCCACCGCGCAGCGGTTGACCGCCCGCCCGCGGGTGTCCGTGGCGCTCAGCGTGGTGCTGGGGGTGGGCCTGACCTGGGCGTCGCTCCTGGTGGCTTACTACGTCGACTATCCGCTGGGGTTTCTGCTCACCAGCGCGGCGTTCGCGGTGTACGTGCTGGCGGTGGCCGCGACCAGGGCCGCGACCGCCGTCGGCCGCAGGCGGGTGCTCCGCTGATGGGGGGCCCCGCGCTGTCCCAGGCGCTGGACATGGCGTTCGTGCGCTACGCGCTGCTCGCGGGCGTGCCCATCGCGGCGTTGTCCGGTGTGGTCGGCTACTTCATGGTGCTGCGCAGCCAGGTGTTCACCGGCGACGCACTGAGCCACGTGGCGTTCACCGGTGCCCTCGGCGCGTTGGCGTTCGGGGTGGACCCGCGGGTGGGGCTGCTGGTGTCGACCGTGGTGGTGGGCCTCGGGCTGGGCCTGCTCGGTGACCGCGGCCGCGCCGACGACGTCGTGGTCGGCACCGTGTTCGCGTGGATCCTGGGCCTCGGGGTGCTCGCCCTCTCGGTGTTCACGGCCAGCAAGGCGGGCACCACCAGCGGCTCGGCGGGGGTGAGCGTGCTGTTCGGCTCGATCTTCGGCCTCGACGCGCGCAGTGCCGCGACGGCGGCCCTCATCGCGGCGGCGCTGCTGGTGCTCATGTCGGCGTTCGCGCGACCGCTGTTGTTCGCAAGTTTGGACGAGGCCGTGGCCAGCGCACGCGGGGTCCCGGTGCGGGCGCTGGGCTTGGCGTTCCTGGTCCTGGTGGGTGCCACCGCGGCCGAGGCGACGCAGGCAGTGGGTGCGCTGCTTTTGCTCGGGCTGCTCACCGCCCCGGCTGGTGCGGCCCGGCGGCTGACCGACCGGCCGTACCGCGGGATGGCGCTGGCCGCGGCGCTGAGCGTGGCGTCGCTCGTGCTCGGGCTGCTGGCCAGCTACCTGCTGCCGTCGCTGCCGCCGAGCTTTGCGATCCTGGCCGTGGCCAGCGGCTGCTACGCGGGGGCGCCGCTGGTGGCTGCGCTGCACCGCCGCGTTCCACCGGTGCTCCGGCCTGTTGACCCAGCTGGGTGACGGGCGGGGGCTGTCGGTGGGCTCTGGCACGCTCGCAGCAGAACGGCAGGCCCGGAGCGGGAGGAGGAACCGGTGGTCGTCGCCCACGGGCTGTGGTCCCGCGGGACCGGGCTGCTGCTGTGGTTCGAAGCTGGTGAGCCCGGCGCCGGCGCAGCCGGTATGCACCCGTGCGCGGTGGCCGACGCGGCGGCGCTGCCCGCCCCGCCCCGCGCGTGGGGTGCTCGCCTGCAGGACGCGCTGTCCCCGGTGGCGTTGCGGCGACGTCCGGAGCTGTTGGTGCCCACCGCGGCAGGGATACCCGTGCCGTCGTCGGGGCACCCGCCGCCCGCCGACGGGTTGACCGGGTGGCGGGTGCCGGCCACCGCCTTGGCCCCGCCGGACGCCGCGGACCTGCTGCACGAGGTGGCGCACCTGCACTCCGCGCACGAGGACGAGTGGACGCTGGGTGCCGAGCTGCGCTTCCTCGGCGAGGTGGCGTCGGGCGTTGCCCGCTGGGTGTACTCCGGCCGGGTGGTGCCCGCCGTGTGCACCATCGACGACGAACACTGGGTGCGCTGGACGCTGGTGGACGACGGGCCGGTCCGTACCTGGCGCACCCAGCTGGCTGCCGCCCTGCCGCCCGTGCTCCGCGCGGAGGTCGTGGAAGGGCACACCCCGTCCGGCGCGGAGGTGATCGACGACCTGGTGGACGAGCTGACCGACGCGGTGGTGCGCGCCACCCTGCGGTTGAGCGAGCCTGCGGTAACCGCGCTGCATCCGCTGGTGTTCGCGCTGGAGACCGGCGAGCCGCTGGAGACGTTCGGGTCCGGTCACCGACGGCTGCGCGTGGCGCTGCGGGAGTGGGCCACGAGCTCCACGCTCGACACGCCAGAGGTGGTGTTCCGACTGGTGGAGCCCACCGAGTTCGACCCGGTGGCGGCGCAGCAACACGACGGGCCCCGCGAGCCCACCTGGATCCTCGAGACCTGCCTGCGTTCCGTGGACACCGCCCCGGTGCCCGTTCGCTCGCTGCCACGCTCGCCCGAGCACACCGGCCTCGCCCTCACCGCGCTGGGCCGGGCGATGACGGCGTGGCCCCGGCTGCGCCGGATCACCCCCGACGTGCGCGAACACGTGGTGGCGCTGAGCACCGCCGACGCCGTGGAGCTGGTCAGCAGGGGTGCCCAGCAGCTGCGTGCGGCCGGCATCACCGTGCTGCTGCCCCGCGCATGGACCCGGCTCGACCCGTCGATGTCCCTGCACGTGAGCACGCCGCCGGCGACCGCGGCCGTCACCACGGGCGCGGTGGGCATGGATCAGCTGGTCACCTACTCCTGGCGCCTGGCCCTGGGCGAGGTGGAGCTCACCGCGGCCGAGCTCGCCGAGCTGGCCCGCAACAAGGCCGAGCTGGTGCGGCTGCGGGGCGACTGGGTGCGGGTGGACGGCACCGTGCTGGCCCGCGCCGCCCGCTACGTCGCCGCACACAGCTCCGGCGTCCACGGGGCGAGCCTCGGCCAGGTGCTCGGTGAGCTCACCGGCGCCGACACCCCACCCGCGCCCGTCACCGAAGTGGTGGCCACCGGCTGGCTCGGTGACCTGCTCGGCGCGCACCCGGACGAGCGGCTGACCTCCGTCGAGCACCCCACGGGCTGCGGACCACCTTGCGGCCGTACCAGCAGCGCGGCCTGGACTGGCTGGCCTTCATGAGCCGAATCGGCCTCGGCGGGGTGCTCGCCGACGACATGGGCCTCGGCAAGACGGTGCAACTGCTCGCCCTGCTGCTGCACGAGCTGCCCAGCGAGCCGGCCCCGACGCTGCTGGTGTGCCCGATGAGCGTGGTGGGCAACTGGCAGCGCGAGGCTACGCGTTTCGCGCCCGACCTGCGGGTCCTGGTACACCACGGAGCCGGACGGCTCACCGGCGAGCAGCTGACGGCGGCGATCGCCGCGCACGATCTGGTGCTCACCACCTACCACCTGCTGGCCCGCGACTGCGACGTGCTGGCGCAGACGGTGTGGGGTCGGGTGGCCCTGGACGAGGCCCAGCACGTGAAGAACGCCGCCACGGCGCAGGCCCGGGCGGCGCGCGCCGTGGCGGCCCGGCACCGGGTGGCGCTCACCGGTACCCCGGTGGAGAACCGGTTGGAGGACCTGCGTGCGGTGCTGGACTTCGTCAACCCGGGGATCCTCGGCTCCGCGCAGGGCTTCCGGGCGCGCTTCGCGGTCCCCATCGAGCGCGATCGCGAGGCCTCGGCGCTGACCCGGCTGCGCACCGTCACCCGCCCGTTCGTGCTCCGGCGGTGCAAGACCGACCCGGCCGTCATCACCGACCTGCCCGCCAAGAACGAGCTGACCGTGCTGGCCAACCTCACCGCCGAGCAGGCCGCGCTGTACCAGGCGGTCGTCGACGACATGCTCGCCAAGATCACCGAGTCCGAGGGAATGCAGCGCAAGGCGCTTGTGCTCTCGACGCTGACCCGGCTCAAGCAGGTGTGCAACCACCCCGCGCATTTCCTGGCCGACGGCTCGGCGGTGCTACGCCGCGGCGCGCACCGCTCCGGCAAGCTCGACCTGGTCGAGGACGTGCTCACCTCCGTCCTGGGCGACGGTGAGCGGGCGCTGCTGTTCACCCAGTTCCGCCAGTTCGGCGACCTGGTCGGTCCCTGGTTCGCGCAGCGCTTCGGCGTCGAGGTGCCCTTCCTGCACGGCGGGGTGAGCAGGACCAGGCGGGAGGCGATGGTGGCCCGGTTCCAGTCCGGTGTGGACGCACCCCCGCTCATGCTGCTGTCGCTCAAGGCCGGGGGGACGGGGCTGAACCTCACCGCCGCCAACCACGTGGTGCACCTGGACCGGTGGTGGAACCCGGCAGTGGAGAACCAGGCCACCGACCGAGCCTTCCGGATCGGCCAGCGCAAGGAGGTGGCCGTGCGCAAGCTGGTGTGCGTGGGGACGGTGGAGGAGCGCATCGACACCCTGATCAGCGGCAAGCGGGACCTGGCGGACCTGGCGGTGGGAGCCGGGGAAGGCTGGATCACCGAGCTGGGCACCGCGGAGCTGCGTGAGCTGCTGACCCTGGGCGCCGACGCGGTGGGGGAATGAACAGCTGGTGGGGGCACCGGCTCGCCGACGCGATGGCCGAGCTGATCGAGCATGGACGGCTCAGCCGGGGCCGCGCCCTGGCGCGCACCGGTTGCGTGCTGTCCCGGCACGTGGCGGCGGGTCGGGTCACGGGTGCGGTGCAGGGCTCGGCCGCGCGGCCCTACGCGGTGTCGTTCCTGCTTACCCCGCTGATCGACGCCGATGCGGCGCGGGTGGCGGCCCTGCTCGCCGAGCGCCCGGAGCTGCTGGCCGCACTGGTGGCCGGCGAATTGCCCACCGAGCTCGGGGAGCCGCAGCACGGGCTGTTCCCCCGCTTCGTCGACGAGCTGGACTTCGAGTGCACGTGCCCCGACTGGGGGTGGCCGTGCAAGCACGCCGCCGCGCTGGTGCACGTCCTGGTGGAGGACGTCGACGCGAGGCCGCAGACGCTGTTGGCGCTGCGCGGGGTGGACGTGGATCCGCTGCTGGGGGTGGAAACCCCGGTGGACGACGAGGCTGCCCTGGCTGACTCGCTGCCCGCGTACTGGAGCCCGCGGGCCGCGCTGGCCCCACCCCCGGTGCGGTTCCATCCGGCCATCGACGAGCTGGACGAGGGGCTGCTGCGCTCCGCCCTGCGTTGCGCCGGAGGTGGCTCCGCCGCCGACGAGGACGCGGTGGCCTGGCTGCGCGACTGCTACCGCCGACTGGGTTGAGTGGGGCGTCGCACGGCCGGCGCTACGCTCGCCCGCGATGACCCCCGCCGACGCGCTGCTGCTGGTGCTCGCCGGCCTGGGGGCTGGGGTGATCGGTTCGACAGCCGGGCTCGCGTCGCTGATCTCCTACCCCGCGCTGCTGGCCGTGGGGTTGGCGCCGGTCACCGCCAACGTCACCAACACCGTGGCCCTGGTGGCCAGCGGGGTCGGCTCCGCGTTGGGCTCCCGGCCGGAGCTGCACGGCCAGGCGTCCCAGGTCCGTCGACTGGCTGGGGTCGCGGTCGCGGGCGGTGCCAGCGGGGCGCTGCTGCTGCTCGCCACCCCGCCGGGGACGTTCGAGCGGATCGTGCCGTTCCTCGTCGCGCTCGCGTCGCTGCTGCTGCTCGCCCAACCGCGGGTGCGCACGCTGCGCCGCGAGCACCTGGGCGACGGGGTTCGGGGTGCGCTGCCGCTGGGCAGCTACCTGATCGGAGTCTACGGCGGGTACTTCGGCGCCGCGGCCGGGGTGATGCTATTAGCCCTGCTCCTCGTGCTCGCCGAAGACACCCTGGTGCGGGCGAACGCGCTGAAGAACGTGGTGCTGTGGATGGCCAACGGTATTGCGGCCGTTGGCTTCGCGTTGTTCGCCGACGTGCAGTGGACGGCCGCCGCCCCGCTGGCCATCGGCTTTCTCGCCGGTGGTGCGCTGGGGCCGGCCGTGGCTCGGTTGGTGCCCGAGGCGCCGTTGCGCCTGGTGGTGGCGCTGTCCGGCATCGGGCTCGCTGTCCGCCTCTGGATCACGGCGGGTTGAGGTCGCCACCGTCCGCGACCCAGCGCGCAAGCACCATCCGTGCGGCATTCGGTGTGCTAATGTATGTGTGTGAAGATCGTTCGGACCTTCCACTTCCGCGAGGAACAGCGAGCCGACGACATCACCGAGGCCGAGATCGCACTCGCCTGGACACGGCCGGACCTGGAACGTGCGTCGCAGGACCATCCGAGTGCCCGGGTCCGCACCGCCGCTGGCCCCGAAGGGACCCGGGTCAGCGTCGTGGGCCGGCTCAGCGGTGACACCCTGATCCTGATCGCGACGTGGAGGCACTGATGAAGGTAACGATCGATCTGATCGCCGACGCTGCGGCGTTTGTGTGGGGTGAGCGGGCGAAAGGCGCCAGCACGGCCGCGGAAGTGCCCGGCCGCGGGGTACGGCTGATGCTGTCGGCGGCCGGCGATGTGGTCGGCATCGAGGTGCTGGGATGGAGTGAACGGACCGCGGATCCCTCCGAAGTCGCGGTCCGGGTCGCCGGAGTCGCAGACGTGCTCGCCGAGGACGATCCGCTGGCCCGTGCCCTCGCGGGCGGGCTGACCGTGCCCGTGTCCACCAGTTCGGCCGGTCGTCCGGTCGACGACGCCGGGCAGCCGATGATCACCGTCCGGGAGGCGGCAGAGATCATCGGGCGAGAACGATCCTGGATCACCCGCCAGTTGCACGCCGGCGCCCTACGCGGACGCAAGATCGGCAACGAGTGGTGGACGACCCGCGAATGGGCCTTGGAGTACCGGCGCACCCGCTCCGCCACCCACCCTCACCCGGCCAAGAGCAACTGAGCAGCGCCATCACTCGCCAATCGACGGCTCGCTCTCCCACCGAGCCCCTTCCGGACCGCCTGTAATAGGCAATCTCGGCCCTGTCGCCTTCGGCGGTGCCCCGTCGCGGCGGAGGCCTACCTCTCGGTCGGTTCGATGCTGCTCCTCGCCGCTGGCACTACTTCGGTTCGTGGCCGTCTGGCGGCTGGAGCGGTCCGTTGAGGGCCTGCGCGAGGCGGTCCAATGATTCCTCGAAGCCGATGAGATCGTGCTCGACGGTGCTCTGAATAAGGGCCCGATCGGCGAAGATGTAGCCGTGAGCGGGCCTTCGCATCAGCGATGCGCTCAGAATCCGGGCGGCTCACAGTGGCACCACCACTCTGCGCGCGGTGTTGTTGACTTCTGACTTGAGGAGCCGTCGGGGGACAAGATCGGTCCGAACCCCGAGCACGTCGCAGACATCCCGCTCCATCTTTCCAAGCGTGATGAGCCCCATGTCCGGCGGGATGTCGAGCATCAGGTCGATATCACTCTGTGGTCCATCGGTTCCTGCGGCGACGCTTCCGAAGACCGCCACGTTCGCGCCGCCGTAGGAGTGGACCACTTGCAGTACCTGTTCGCGTTTGGACACGAGATGCTCGCCTAGCGGGCTGTGCGGCCTGAAGCGCTTGTGCGCACGAATGACCTGCGCGACATAGGGCTGGCTGACGTCCGCTTGCTCGGCAATTTCGCGCTGAGTGGCTCCGCCATCCGCCGCAGCCACGATGCTCAGTTCTAGGCGAGAAGCCAACTCCCGCGCTTTGCTGCGGGCGCGCGTGAGCTGTCGCCGCTGAGCCGCAACGGCATGCAGCGCCTCAGCTGTGTCCATATTCACCTCCTGATGGTATAAGTCAGCTTATCATCGATGGCTGTTCGCGGCACCGGACCCGGCATGGCGTCTACGCATCGTCTTCGCCTTCGGGCACAGCCCATTGGGCAGTGACCTGGCGACCGACCTGCAACAGTTGCTCGTCGGCTGGCAGGCTCGCTCTTACGTCCTCGGGAAGCTCGTAGCGGCTGACCGCCACCGGTGCGGTCGAGGCCTGCAGCGCGTACTGCACGACCGTTTCGTCGCGGTCGGCGACGAGCAGCACCCCGATGGTGGCCTCGTCGACGTTACGTCGCGACCTGGTTGTCGATGGTCTGGCTTAAGCTCGATGACCACGTACCGGTGCAGCCGGGTGTGATAGCAGAGCAGGTCCGGGAAGAACTCGCAGTCTCCCAGTACATCTCGGTCAGCTCGGAGTTCACCGCCCGTGTCCTCACCGAGCCAGTACTTCGATCACCGACTCGAGTCCCGTGAGGTCGCCGGGATTCCGGGTCACGAGGGCGACTCCGGCCGAATGTGCTGTCGCCGCGATCATCAGGTCCGCAGTCCTGCTGCGGGGGTTCCTGCCTGCCTCTTTGACGAGCCCGGTCAGGTAGCCGTAGCTCCCGGCAACGCGGTCGTCGAAGGCCATACCGTTCCCGTACAACGAGAGGACCCGGTTGAACCTCAGCATTCGCTGGTTGCGCTCATGGTCATCGCGGGCGACGGTGAGGCCGAAGTGCATTTCGGCGTAGCTGAGGGAACTGATCCTGCATTCCAGGCCGGCGAGGTCGGGTTTGTCGGCGGATACGAGGACGCTGGTGTCAAGGATGGCCTTCACTGGCCGCTCCACGGGTCGTCCATCGTGAAGTCGGTTCGCAGGTCGTCCAGGTCCCGGGCCCAGTTCTCGTTCACGGGAGCATCGAAGATGGACATGGCCTGCTTCCCGGGCACCCATCGCTCGGCAGAGAGCGGCACCATCCTGGCCACGGCCCGACCCTGCACGGTGACGATGACTTCCTCACCGCGCTCCACCCCGGCGAGGACCTTGTTTGGGTTCTGCCTGAGCTCCCGAACTCCTACGCGCTCCATGCCAGCAGCATAATCGCGCAGTAGATCATGATCTACCATCCGGATTGCCGCTGGGCGGTGGAAATCCTCTTGGCCCGATCAACTCCGCTCGGTGCTGGGGCGGTAGATGACGGCACCGCACCGGCGGCACTGGACCCGCAGATCCAGTCGCGGAACCGGCGACCCGCGCTGACTCAGAAGCTTCCCTCGACGGTGAACCCGTCGGACACGACGGAGGTTGCCAGCAGACTGGTCTGCTCGCCCAGGCGCCCGAGCGAAGTGGCGGTCAGCGGCGCATGTTCCAAGAACGCCAGGTTGGACGAGCGCTGCGGTGTGGTGCGTGAGCGGTAGACGATGCCGTGGCAGCGCTGGCCGTGCCAGCCGTGGACGAGGTCGGTGAGCTGCTGGCAGGCTGCCCAAACGCCGGGTGCGCGCGAGGTGTTGATCTGGTCGTCGAGGCCGAGCACGTCCAGGGTGCGGTCGGTACGCAGGTCCAGAACGCGCAGCCGTCCGGTCAGTTGCACCAGCGTCAGGCCCAGCGCGTGCGCCGACACGATCCGGCCTTCGGCGTCAAAGCGTTTACGCATGGCGACGCGTTGGGCGTCGCCGGCGTAGCGGACCCTGAACATGCCGGTAGCCGAGTCGAAGCGGTAACGGGGCTTACCGAACGGCGTCCAGTTCCACCGCAGCGCATCTTGGCTGTCCAGCCGGAACCAGCTGCCAGTGATCGTGTGCAGCCTCAGTCCGGTCGGGTGCTGTGTCGGCAGTCGGCGGGCATAGTCGAGGCTCGGGTCGGCGGGAACGCTCAGAGCCCGGCTCCGGCTGTCCGCACGTAGTGCAGGCACCGCTCGAGCAGGCCACTGGAGAGCAGCTGCGCCGGGCTCCGACCGCCTTCGTCCTGCAGCGAAGTGCGCATGAGCGCGTCGGCCGCCAGCACCCCTCGACCTGTGTCGAGCAACTCGGGAACGACCTTGTCCACGCCCGACACCAGCCCGTCCGGGCCGAACTGCCAGTCGGGGAACCTCAGCGTCCCGCCGAACTCGACGGCTAACAAGCGACGGTTGCCGACACGCGCCGACAGGGCCTGGCGGCTGACGCCGAGGATCTCGCTGACCTGCGCGGTCGTCAGAGCCTGACTCTGGAACGCGGCCCGGCGCTCGGCCAGTCGCTGGGTGTTGAGCGTCCGGGCGACCTGGAGCGTGCGGTCGTCACCGACCTGCACCAGCGCCGTGGCGTCGACGAGCAACCTCAGCGTGGGCAGCATGCGATCCGGCTCGCTGTGCAGCCGCTGAGCCACCATGTCCAGGACGTGCCCGGTGCCTGACGTCATTTACGCCTCCTGCTTGTCAGTGGAGTTTCGCACTTTCTGGCCTTTCGTTGAGCCGTTGAGGTTGCTCGGCTAACTCATTCGAAGAGCGACCCAAGGTTGTCGCTCGACACGCCGCTCAATTGATCACAACGCCCTTCCTCATG